>Ga0207646_10003793_pt1 | contig 16822 bp, 11 predicted proteins | sample KBSK5502metaG_FD_184343 | JGI IMG/M metagenome (GOLD analysis project Ga0207646, IMG submission 184343) | Corn, switchgrass and miscanthus rhizosphere microbial communities from Kellogg Biological Station, Michigan, USA - KBS K5-50-2 metaG... | ecosystem: Host-associated > Plants > Roots >... | reverse complement strand
CGTGAAGATCGCAGGCGTCAAGTTGAGATCGAGATCGCGCTTGTACATCCACTCTGCATTGGAAGGTGCATAGTAGTCCTTGAGCTTCAATTCCTTCGTTTGGGCATCCATCTTCACAGCGATGAAAGCCTGACCATAAATCTGATGCTCCGGATCAAACAAAGCGTCGCCCGTGCCGGCATAAATATTTCCGGTCGAGTCGATAGCCGGACCTGTGCGGCCCCACATTCCGCCTCCGGCAGGCACGAAAATACTGACCCTGTGAGTGCCGAGGTCATAGGCGTAGACAGTATTCAGATTACCGCCACAGCCTTGCGCTGTTGTGGTGTAGATGACGTTGTCCCAGAGATTGAGGGCGTATGGCTTGCCATTGGGTGGCATGAATTTTGAAGGCGGCGCTACATCTGTGCCGTCGGCTACGTTTAACTGGTGGAGCATGCCGTCCCATGACGCAACATAAACGGTGTACTTGCCTGGTGAACCCGCCGCACCGATAACGGGCGTCGCTGTAAGGCCGCCCGGACAGAGCGTGTTGGCGAATTGCGGACGTGGCCCCGCGGTGTAGTCGAAGTGTTTCTTCCAGATCAGCGCGCCCTTATCGACATCGATCGCGTAAATGTTGTCCGATACACCCGTAACGACAGCGATCTCTTTCGGACCGTCGCCGGTCGTGACACGGCTGACAATAAGGGCAGGGAGCAGTGAATGCATTTCGCGCGGTTGGTTATCGGTTTTGACTTTCCACAGAAGTTTGAGGTTCTTCACATTCTCTGTGGTGAGGATCTTCTCGTCTTTCTGCCACGCCGTACGTTGTGGATTGCCGCCATCGGTGAGCCAGTCCGCCCCTGCGGCGACAAGTGATCCAAACATCAATCCGAGAGGAATTAGCAGTTTTCGCATGGCGTCATCCTATGTCGATTGCCGGGAAGGCCAAGCAGAAATTTTATGCTGCCCGCCATTCCGCCATGTGGAATAGACTGCCCGGCCAGAGGCGGCTTTAGAAAGTCCGTGCTATAGTCCATCCCCCAGAATCATTCCGGGATACGGAACAGGTTTACAACGTACGTGGGGGGACCGGCCGATCGCCCTTCAATGAGGCAGTACCGACAGTGGGCCGGCCGCGCGAAGCGCAAGCCCGACAGGGCGCAGCCATAAAGAAGGGCCCGACGTTTAAGATATGTCCAGAGAGTCCGACATCGTCGAATCTGTCGTTCGCGCATGCCGATTGTGGCGAACCTTCGATCGTCCGGAGGACGTGCTGACCCTGGGTCAGTTGGTCGAGCGCAGTGGCTTAAGTAAAACGACCTGTTTCCGATTGCTCCAGAGCCTGGTTAAAGGCGGGATGATCGAACGAGTAGGAAAAGGAGCGTACCGGAGCCGCGTTCAGCCCCTGGCAGATCCCACATTCAAACTCGGTTTTGCGGCACAGACGACCGACTCCGAGTTTTCACGCGACGTCAACGACAGCGTCCATCGCGTCGCAGCGCGGGAACATATTCAGTTGATCGCCGTCAACAATCGATACAGTGCGAAGGCCGCGCTGCAGAATGCCGATCAATTGATCAAGCAGGACGTCAGCCTTGTCCTCGAGTTTCAAACATATGAACACGTCGCGCCCATCATTTCCTCGAAATTTCTCGAGGCCAACATTCCCGTCATCGCGATCGAAATTCCGCACCCCGGAGCGGTATTCTTCGGCGCCGACAACTACCGGGCCGGAATGATCGGCGGCCGGGCCCTGGGGCGGTGGGCAAAGGAAGCCTGGAATGGAAATGTCGAGGCGTTACTGCTGCTGGAACTTCCCATAGCCGGACCTCTGCCGCAATTGCGCATCACGGGCACGCTCGCCGGCCTGAACCAGGCCTTGCCGGGCATCGAAACACACCTGGTGACGCATCTGGATGGAAAGGGCGAGTTTGAACACAGCCTGGACGTCGTGCGTAAGTATCTGCGGCGAACGCCACCCAAACGCACGCTGGTCGCTGCTGTCAATGATCCGATGGCGCTCGGCGCGCTTCGCGCGTTCGAAGAGGCGGGCCGCAATCACTTATGCGCTGTCATGGGTCAAAATGCGATTCGTGCGGCACGCGAAGAGCTTCGCCGTCCGGGTACCCGCCTCATCGGTTCGGTTGCGTACTTTCCGGAAAGATATGGAGAAGAGCTAGTCCCGCTGGCTTTGGCGATTCTCCAGAAAAAGCCCGTGCCTTCGTCGGTCTTCGTAAAGCACGAACTCATCACCCCGAAGAACGTTGGGTTTATTTATCCGGTGCAGACGGAATAATTCGGGGAAGAATAGCCACAAAAAGGCACAAAATTCACAAAAACTTTTGAGCTTTTTGTGCCTTTTTGTGGCTATTCTTCCCCCGAATTATTCCCTACCAGATTAGTTTCAGACCCAGTTGAATGTCCCGGCCGTCGGCCACCGATGTGATCGTGCCTTTTGAGTTCTGACTGATATTGCCGTTCGGCAGACCGAAATTCGGATGATTGAAAATGTTGAACAGTTCGGCGCGGAATTGCATGTTCAGCGATTCCCGGATGCGGTTGTTCTTCGTCAGGCTGAAATCGAAGTTCTTGTAGCTGGGCCCGTCCAGAATATTTCGCGCTGCATTTCCCTGCGTCCCAACGACAGGTTGCGTGAACGCATTCACATCGAACCACAGGTTCGGCGTTGGGTTCTCCAGCTTTCCGTTGCCGATGCGATTTGCATACTGAGGCACGAACGAGCCCGTGTTGTGCACATTCGCGGCCATCACGCTGAAGGGAGGCCCTGAAAGCAAGGACACGATTCCCTGCGCATTCCATCCTCCAATGAGAAATCCAGGCACACCTCCGGCGTTGGTCAAAAACTTCTTGCCGGATCCGAATGGCAGCGCATAACCGAAGCTGCCCGTGAAACGATGACGCTGGTCAAAACGAGCACGGCCACGATCCAGCCCTTTGTTCGTCCGGTCGCGCGTGTCGTTGGCTTCGATTTCACCCGAGTTGTTGTCGATGGATTTCGAGAATGTGTAGCTGGATAACAGGAACAGCCCGCTCGAATACGTTTTTTCAATCTTCACGAAGCCGCCGTTGTAGTTCCCGTTGGCATCGTTTGCTGACGTGAGAATGCCCGGATCGAATTTCGGAAACGGCAGGCGGTTCTGGATCGGAATCGTGCCGGTCGGGTCAAATGCAGCCTGGTTCTGGTTGTAGCGCTTCCAGAGCTTGTGGCTGTTGCTGCCCGAATATCCCGTTTCCAGAAGCCAATTGGAAGAGAGCCGCCGCTGAATGTTGAGATTGTATTCGAGCGAATACGGCGTGCGGTTGTTCGGATCCACCGAGAAGGGCGCCGGGAAGCGCGTGATCTCGTTCAAACTGGGGAAAAGAGTGTCTACAAAAATATTTGGTGTGCCTGTACTCGCCACTGTGGTGATGTTCGCGTAGAAGGGCGCCACGAGACGGGTGAACTGCAGTTCGTTGAGATTGACGTTGTCGTAGAAGACGCCGAATCCGGCGCGGACGACCGTCTTTTCGCCGGCCGGACGCCAGGCCAGTCCAACACGCGGCGCAAAATTGTTTTTGTCGGGACGGATGATTCCCGCCGGAACCAAACCCGCTTGCGTGTTGTAGAGGCCACTTAAGGCGGGCGGAACGTTGCCCGGTATGACGTGGAACGTGATCAATCCTGTCGCCGGATCGAAATATCCTTCCTGGCTCGCCTGCTCCTTCCATGGAGCGCCGTATTCATACCGCACACCAAGATTGAGCGTTATCCGCTGATGTAGTCTCCAGTCTTCCTGGAAGAAGAGTCCAAGGTAGTTGGATCGATAGTTCGAGCGGGAACTGCCCGAAGCGCCCTGGACCTGATTGGGAACTCCGAGCAGATAATCGGCGATCGCATTCCTGCTGTACTGCCCATTGAAGTTGAAGGTGCCGCGCGGCGGAACCTCCGTAATATGGAAAAACCGGCGATGTTGCAATTCGACGCCGAACTTCAATGTGTGATTCCCCAAAACGCTGCTCAGGTTATCGGCTACGGTATAGATGTTCTCAATCGATCCTTGCGTAATACCGCCGCTACCGGGATTCGAGAACCCGGTGATATTCACCGCAGGGACGCCATAGTCGATAGGATCAACGCTGCCCGCCAGGTTCCTGATCCCAAGTTCCTGAACGGGGTTGCCGCCGGGATTGATCGGCAGCACGTAGTGAATCGCGCGGTTGTAGCCCACTTTGAATTCGTTAATCTGTCTTGGCGTGATGGTGAATGTGCTCTGTATCGAGACGTTCTGCCCTCTCTGCGGATTATCGGTGTCGGTAAACGAACCCGGCGTGATCCGGCTTCCCTTGTACCAGATGTAACGCTCGAATAGCGTGTGGCGCGGCGACAACGTTTGATCCGTGCGCGCGGTCACGGAATCCGAATGATCGATAAAATTTGCGACGCGGCGATAGTTGTTCGCACCGGCGTTGTTGGGCGCCGGAAAATACCTGGTGTATCCCTTCGCAAACCTGGAAATGAGGTTGTCTGGAATTCGATTTCCGGAGAATGCCTGGCCGGTGGCGGGATCGATAATTGGTGTGGAAATCGACGAAAAATCGCCTGTGAATAAAGCCGGGTTCGGCACAATCCCGAACAGCGTTCGTCCCTGCGCTTCTCGCAAGCCTTCAAATGCTCCGAAGAAAAAGGCTCTATTCTGCACGAGCGGCCCGCCCGCCGTCGCGCCATATTGATTGCGGCGGAATTCAGGTTTTGTCGCATCGAAGAATTTACGGGCGTCGAGATTGTCGTTGCGCAGGAATTCGTAGACGCTGCCGTGAAAGTCGTTCGAACCGGATCGCGTAACCGCTGTCACCACGGATTGGCCTTGCCCGAACTCGGCCGAAAAGGAGTTGCGGTTGACCTTGAACTCCTGAATGGCATCGATATTGAGATTCAACGAGAGATTGTTGAAACGCAACGAGCGAGCCATCACGCCATCGATTAAATAATTCGTCGATGAATCGCGGCCACCTTCAACCGTGACATATTGATCGCGACCTCCATACTGCGTGCCGCGCTCGAACGATTTTGGTGAGATACCGGCGGATAGAGCCGCCAACTGGGTGAGATTGCGGCCGTTGAGCGGCAGCTCCCTCACGCGCTGCTCATCGATCACCTGTCCTACAGCCGAAGTTTCCGTCTCCAGTAATACCGCACCCCCGGATACCGTGACTGATTCTGTTAATTGACCGACACCGAGGCGCACGTCGAGACGGGCGACCTGATTCACTTTCAATTCCAGCCCCTGCACCGTGTAACCGCGGAAACCCGACATTTCCACTCGCACGTCATAGAGCGCAGGTAACAGGCCGGGGATCGAGAAGTCCCCGGTCTCGCTGCTGATGCCGCTTCGTTGCGCCCCCGTCGCTTTATTCGTCACGGACACGGATGCGCCCGGAATGACAGCGCCGCTCTCGTCCCGCACGACGCCGACAATGCTTCCAGTGGTTAGTTCCTGTGCCCACGCCAGAGAGCCGCAGATCCATACGGCAGCCAGCAGACTCACGAAATAAACTGTTCGCAACCTTGTTCGATTCATTTGTTTTTCCTCCCACGGGCGGTCCAGCGGTTTGTCGATGCATTTTTGCAGGCGACATTAGGATTCGTTCGCCAGGTATATAAAGGAGAAATTTGGAGTACGGCGGGCATTCCAACACGCGGAACGAAGTCGCGCATCTATACGACACTTATGCAAGACGTAGTGGGGACGTCTAATCAAGGAACATTCCGCAGCATGGAACAGAATTAGCCGCGGCTCTCAGAACGTGTGAACGAATTTTAGAGGCGAGCTTATTCCCCTCCTTGGAAAGGAGGGGTGGCTGCGGCATTAATTAAAAGTCGCGAAGCCACCGAAGCGCCGCAGACGGGGTGGTCGCTCACGCGCAAATGTTTCAAAACGCATTTGCGAAGCGTGACTCGTGAGCGACCACCCCGTCCGCGCCTTTTCGGAATGGGACCATTTTTTGGTTGGCGCGGCCACCCCTCCTTCACAAGGAGGGGAATAAGCTCGCCCGGTAATTTATTCACACCTCCTCATAGCCTAGAAGTCGAACCGGTCGATGTTCGCTTTGTTGATGATCAGCGGTGGTCCGAGGATGATTTCGCTTCCGCGCACGTCGAGCTTGCCGAGCCGGCCGGCCTGAATCGAAGAAGTTCCAGTCGAAATTTTGTTCTGGGCGAGGAGCGTGCTCGCATACACGGTGAGGTATCCGAGGTCATGTGTGCTCCAGAGCACAACGGTCTGCACCGTGCCGTCATGCACGTACGGTTTGCAAATACTCGGAAGCGACAGGCCGATCACGTTCACATCCCGGCGGCTTGCCTGACGAACCGCTTCTCCCGCACCCGGAACTGCCGGCGCGGAAATTGCCATAATCAGCTTCACCTGTGGATAGGCTTTCAAGATGGTCTGAGTCTCCGCGAACGCTTTGTCGCGGTCGTCATCGCTCGGCCGGATCGTTGCCAGCTTAAGATCCGGATATTTCTCGAGACGCTTCTTGATAAACGCGATCCACTCGTTCTGATTCGCGGCCGTCAATGCGCCGGTGATGATTGCAAACTCGCCTTTGCCGCCGAGGAGCCGTGAGGCCTCGTCCGTGAGCGTATTGGCGATAGCTTCGGAGGTTGCCTGATTGGCGAAGAATTCGCGAGCATCCGGCTCGGCATCAGCGTCCCACGTCAAGACGTGAATACCACGCTCGCGCGCTTTGCGCAGAACAGTAGACAGGCCGGCCTTGTTTTCTACGGCGACGGCGATCGTATCGACGCGGCGCGTGATCCAGTTCTCGACCAGCTCGTTCTGCTTGGCCGCCTCGAGCGCGGTTGGTCCATCCCAGATCAGGTCGACACCTAATTCGCGGGCGGCATCTTCTGCGCCCGCGCGGGCACTCACGAAATACGGATCACCTTTGGCCTTGGGCATGACCGCGATGACAGGCTGGTGTCCCACCGGCGCTGCAACGGAAAGCGAGCGCACGAGCCAGACATTCGTCCCGGCCACAATCAACGCACCAATCAGGATAGCCGCACACAAAACGGCGACTTGACTGTTTTTCACGTCAGTCTCCTTTCGAGGCTCTTGTGCCTTTTTGTGGCTAGTTCCCCACTTCTCCACGCCAATGGCGAACACCAAAAGTGTTCCCGTTAATACACCTGTCAGCTCCGAAGGCAAAGCCGCGAGATGCAGCCCGTTTTGCAATATGGAGAGAGCGAAAAGGGCAGGCAGCGTTCCCCAAAGACTCCCACGGCCACCGAAGACCGATGTTCCACCCAGCACAACCGCGGTGATTGCATCCAGCTCATACCCCGTGCCCGCGTCCGAGCGCGCTTGTCCAAGATGCGCGATATATACGATGGCGGCAATACTCGAGACCAGGCCCGAGAGGATGTAGGCGAGGCCAACTCGCCTTGCGACCGGAATGCCGGCATAACGAGCTCCAGCCGCGTTGGATCCTATCGTGTACCAGGCACGGCCGACCGTCGAACGGTGCAGGAGTATGACGTATGCGGCGAATACTAAGAAAAATATCGTCAACTGTGTGGGGACGATGCCGCCCAGGTAGCCTTGCCCAAGAAAGAGGAGTGATTTCGGAAAGTCCGTGTAGTTCACTGCCGCGTGCGTAATACCTTCGGCGATTCCACGAAACATCGAAAAAGAACCCAGCGTTACGATCAGTGGAGGGAGTTTCAGCCGCGAAATCAGGAAAGCATTCAAAAGGCCCCCGGCACATCCCAGCAAAAGAGTCGCGACGGCGGCACCAGGAAGGGTAAGGCCCACGTCGCGCCACATGGAGCCGAATGCGACGGCTGCAAGCCCCATCATCGAGCCGACCGACAGGTCGATGCCGCCGGTGATGATCACCGGGGTCAACGCGATCGCGATCAGGCCGAGTTCCACGCTAAACCGGAGGACTTCAAAAAAATTGCCGGCGGTAAAGAAATTTTCAGCGATAGCGGAGAATAGTGCGATCTCGGCGAGTAACGCCGCAACGACAATCCAGATGTACAAGGCCGGTCGATTATTCACGTGCGCGCGCCGCATCGATGATGAGTGCCGTCAGAATGATTCCGCCTTGAATGGCTTTTTCCCAATAGGCGCTCACGCCCAGGAATGTGAGTGCCGGGCCGATGGCACCCAGCAGGATGACTCCGAGAACCGTTCCTGCGATCGTTCCCACTCCGCCGGTAATAGCCGCGCCACCGACAATCACCGCGGCGATCACTTTCATTTCGAGACCAAGACCGGTGTTGCTCGGAATCTGGTTGAAGCGAACGGAATTGAGAACTGCAGCGAAGCCTGTAAGCACTCCTGCCACGACAAATACAGAAAATGTCGTCAGTGATGTATCGATGGCTGCCAGCCGCGCGCCTTCACTGTTCGATCCCGTCGCGTAAATCGCGCGGCCGGCGGCGAGGTTTCGCAATCCCCATGCAAAGAGAACGATCAGGAGAGCCACAGACAAGAAGGCGGCTGCGGGATACGCACCCTGACTCAAGCCGAGCCACTGAAAGTCTCGCGGCAAGTCCTGAATCCATGCACCCTGCGTCTGCCAGCGAAGCGCATCGCGCAAGGCGACCATACTGGCCAGTGTGACCACAATGGATGGAATGCCGGCGTATGCGACCAAAGCGCCGTTCAAAGATCCGACTCCTCCTCCAACGATGCAGGCCGCAAGTGCTGCTGCCGGCAAAGGCAATCCCGACTTCGCGAGAACGCCGGCCGCAACGCTGCAGATCGCAAAAACCGAGCCGACGGATATATCGATTTGTCCTGTCAGGATCACCAGAGTCATCCCCAATGCAATGACCAGGACCGGAATGTTTGCGAGAAACAGGTCGCTCAGATTTTCGTGAGCAAAATAACCGGGAGCCGCAATTGCCAGGACAGCCGCCAGTGCCGTGATAGCGATCGCGACGGAGATTTCTCTTTGGTGATTTTTTAAGGACATATCAATGTTCTATGTCCCAACGCCAGGAAGAGAACATTTTCCTGACTCGCTTCCTGCCTCGATAGGACGCCGGCTACAGTGCCTCCGTGCATGACCACGATTCTGTCGCTCATACCGAGAATTTCGCCCAGTTCTGAGGAAATCATGACGATGGCCACTCCGCGCTCCGCTAATTCGACCATGAGGCGATGGATCTCCGATTTTGATCCGATGTCCACACCCTGCGTCGGCTCGTCGAGAATTAAGACGGAAGGTTGAATCGCCAGCCATCTTGCCAGCGCAACTTTCTGCTGGTTCCCTCCCGAAAGCGCCTGCAAGTCGGCATACACCGATGGGGTCTTGATGCTCAACCGTCGAACGTAGCCTTCAGCAACGTGCCGCTCTTTGATCCGATCGATCAGGCCGCGTCGACAAATGGTTTTTAACGTCGCGAGAGTCGTATTGACGGTGATCGGCATATTCAGGATGACTCCATGTTGCCGGCGATCCTCGGGCACATACCCAATGCCCAATCGAATCGCATCCGATGGCGATGAAATTTGCGCACGTGCACCGCGCAAGAGAATCTCGCCGGAATCTGCCGGTGTGAGGCCAAAGATGGTTTCCGCCAGTTCAGTGCGGCCCGCTCCGACGAGTCCGGCCACGCCGAGGATTTCACCACTCCTTACAGAGATCGAAATATCACGAAGACCCCGCGTTCGATTGCCGACACGATGAAGCTCGAGCGCAACATCACCGAGGGGAACGTCGCGCTTGGGAAAGACCGCCGCAAGCTCGCGCCCGACGATCATGCGGATAAGCTGCAGCCTGTCGACTTCGTCTCGCCGTCTGGTGGCAATGGACTCACCATCACGCAGCACCGTGATGCGGTCGGCAATGGACGTGATCTCTTCGAGCCGGTGCGATATGTAAATGATCCCAACGCCGTGGCCGCGCAACAGATCGATGACTGTGAACAGGCTCTCCACTTCGCGGTCGGTCAGCGATGAGGTCGGTTCATCCATGATCAGGATCTTCGCTTCCGCGCCAATTGCCTTCGCAATCTCGACCAGTTGTTGCTCGGGCATGCTGAGCATCGAAACCACCCGGCCGGGATCGATCGAAGCTCCGATGCGGCCGAGCAGTTCCTTTGCGCACCGATAACGCTCCTTCCAATTCACTTTCCGCCATGAGCCGCCGGTTTCGAGAGCCAGAGCGATGTTTTCCGAAACTGTGAGATGGGGAAATAATGAGGGCTGCTGGTAGATGGCGGCAATTCCCAGCGATCGTGCGATGGCAGGATCGTTGCGCGGTACGGGTCGCCCACCTACAACGAGCGTTCCGGAATCAGCTTGCACGGCGCCGGTCATGACTTTGATGAGCGTGCTTTTGCCTGCGCCGTTTTCACCAATGAGCGCATGGACCTCTCCCTGAAGAAGGTCGAATGAAACCTCCTTCAGCGCCTGCACTCCTGCAAATGCTTTGCTGATCGATTTGGCTTCGAGGATCTTCACCCAGCGCCTACAAAGTTTTCACCCAGATGTTGCGGAATGAAACCTTTCCGGTGCCCTCGATTTGAAGTCCGATCACACCCTGGCTGGCGGCCATCGTGGGATCGTCGTCGATAAAGATCGACATGACATGTCCATTGATAATGTGAACCATTTCGTTGCCGCGCGCGATCAGGTGAACCTGATTCCAATCGTTCGTCTTAATGTAGCCCTTCAGTTCATCGGGATCGCCAAGCGTGGCGAGTAATCGAGGCTTTTTGCCTTGTTCGGTTCTGACGACTTGCCCGCGCCACGCGATGATGCCGCGGCCGGTCGCCTGCTCATAAAGCTGGCCGCTGTAGCGCCCCCCAAAATCGAAGTCAAACTGGTAGCCCTTGAGATTCCATTTGGCATTTGCCGGGTTCACATTGGGTCCGCCGCGTCCTTGCGGAGGCGGGGTAATGGCGCTGCGATACTGAATGCCGCTATTGAGCCCTTGTCCTTCAAGTTTGATCTCCAGTTTCAATTCAAAGTTCCGGGGCTCGCCGCCTTTCCAAATAATGTATGTCGTGCCCGACGGTTTTTCCGGCGTGGATGTGCCGACGATTGCCCCGTTCTCGAGCCGCCATACATCCATATTTCCGTCCCAGTTTTTCAAACTGATGCCATCGAATATCGATTGCCATCCCTGGTGATCGTCGAACGCAATGGGTTCGGGTTGTGTGAAGCCACCACCACCGCGCTGCTGCGCAGCAAGAGCGACTGCCATTATCAGAAGGCAAACAACGCGTATCGTCCTAGTCGGCATTTCCCTGTCTCCTGTAGTCGCGGGCTTCAGCCCGCGTTCCAACTTGTTCCCACTGCCGCGTTCTTGCGGATTTCAGGACCGCGTCCGTCACCTGATCGGTAGCCAGCGCATCTCTAAATGTGGGAGCGGCCTGTTTGCCCTCGCTCACGGCTTCCAGAAAATCCGCGAACTGGTGGGTGAATGTATGCTCGTATCCGATCTGCAGGCCCGGCACCCACCAGTGCTTCATATAAGGATGATCTCCATCCGTGACGTGCACGCTTCGCCATCCGCGCGTTTGTCCTTCGTCACGATGATCGAAGTACTGTATGCGGTGCAGATCATGGAGGTCCCACATCGCGGACGCATGCTCGCCATTGATTTCAAGCGTGTATAGCGCCTTGTGCCCACGGGCATAGCGCGTCGCCTCGAATGTGGCAAGCGATCCGTTCTCGAACCGGCACAGAAACGCGCTGGCGTCGTCGATTCCTACGGGCTCGACGCGGCCCGTTAGATTGTGTTTCCGTTGCTTGATGAAGGTTTCGGTCATCGAGACGACTTCGACGATGGGACCATTGAGCCACATCGCCGTGTCGATCGTATGAGCCAACAAATCGCCGGTGACTCCACTGCCGGCGACCGCGAGATCCAGACGCCAAAGTCCTTCACCGCCTTGCGGCAGGTCCTGGGAGATGGTCCAATCCTGGAGAAACTTTGCACGGTAATGAAAGATCTTTCCAAATCGGCCTGCGTCGAGCAGGTTCTTCAACAGCGTCACCGCAGGCACACGCCTGTAGTTGTACCAGACCATGTTTGAAACCCTGGCCGACTCGACAGCCTCGGTCATGGACTTTGCTTCGGTGGCGTTTCGTCCCAACGGTTTTTCGCAAAGCACCATCTTGCCGGCTTTCGCTGCGGCAATGGCGATCTCTGCGTGCGTGTCGTTCGGACTGGCAATGTCGATGACGTCGATATCTGTTCGGTCGACGATCGTTCGCCAGTCGGTTTCAATCGACGCATAGCCCCACTTTTCGGCGAACGACTTCGCACGATCCGCATTGCGTGCGCAAACAGCTTTCAGGACCGGCACGTATGCCAGATCAAAGAAGCGGCTCGCCTGCAGGAACGCATTCGAGTGAGCCCGTCCCATGAAGCCGTAACCGATCAAGCCAATGTTGAGATTCTTCTTTGCCATTGGCACGCTAATTCCAACCGTGTGCGTTTCGAACCGCAAGCATGGTCGCGAGAATGTTCCGCCAGGTTTGCGGATTCATCATGACTTCATTCGGGAACATGCAGCCGTCCCAGTTGATGTGTTGAACTGCGCGTGTGGGCGAACCATTGTTGTCGCGCATCCACAGTCCTGCGGCCCGCACCACGTCCATCTTTCCGTCGGGATCGTCGGGCAGGCAATGCCTTCCGGTCTTGTCGTGCGTCCCCGATCCCTTGACAGTTGCATCGTTCTGCGCCACATGGAAATCGATGACCCATGGACGCAACACCCGCGTCATGCTGGCGAGCGCGTCGTAGAGGATTTCCTTCTGCGACCAGTCATAGCCTTCGGGAAGTATGCGCTCGTCGGGAGAGTTGTAACCGAGAGTGAACAGCAGCGTGTGCGCCATGTCCGCCTGCATTCCGATTGTTTTAGGACGATTAACCAGGACTAGAAGTTCGGCCATATGCTTCCAGCTATGCATTCCACCCCAGCAGATCTCGCCTTCTGCGGCCAGGCGTTCCCCGTAGCTCTCGGCAATCGAGCAGGCCTCACGAAACGTTTCGGCAATGCGTTTGGTGTTACCCACCGGGTCCTTCGACCACTCGGATGGACTGCAGGCCGAATCGATTCGAACGATCCCATACTGGCGTATGCCGTTATCGCGAAGCTTCCGGGCAATCGCACATGATTTGCGCACCTGTGTGAGAAACTTCTTTCGCTCTTCGGCGGATCCCATCGCGGAACCTCCACCGGTGGGAGGCCACACGGGAGCGACGAGCGATCCAATCACAAACCCTCGCTTCGCGACGCGATCGGCAAGGCGCTTCAGATCGTCGTCGGTGGAATCGATGCTGACGTGCGGCTCAGACAAAAAAATATCGACGCCGTCGAACCGAACGCCGTCGACTTCAGCCGCGGCCGTCAGATCCAGCATCGTCTCCAGATCGATAAAGGGTTCCGCGCCTGGACTTCCCTTCCCGACCAGGCCCGGCCACATTGCATTGTGCAGTTTTGGATATTGGTATTTCGTTCCAACCGTGCTCATGGCTCCCCCATTCTGTGTGGCTGCAGCGGCGGTCTATGAAGATGTGAACGAATTGGAATCAAGCATTATTCCCCTCTTGAAAAGGAGGGGAATGTGTCCGCACTGAAACAGTCTGGCAATTCATTCACACCTTCTATGACCGCCGCTACAGAGGCCCATTCGTTTTCACCAGTGGTTCAGCGTCCGGATTCCCAGGACCGAAATGCTTCAACAGAACCAGCGGGTCGGTTTCACTCAGATTTTGAATGTGCACACCCTGTTTCGCGGCTTCCGCGGTGACGAACAATTCATCCTGCGTCATCTGGCCGAAGCGAATCATGGCCGGAGTAGATACGGCATGTTTGCCAAACGTGCCGTACCCTTGTGTGAGGATCAACCCATAGGCGGCGCTGTCACGAATTGTGACCGTACGTTTTGGGAACACGGTCAATTCTTTTGCCGAGTAATGACGCGTTCCGTACGTGATCCAATTCTCCTGGTATCCCGCTTCCGCCATCTCTTCGATCGGGCGAACAGGCTTTGGAAACACCTGGTTCGTCTTTCCGAATTCGGGATTCACATTGCCTTCCCAGTCCAGCATGCTGACCAGATAATCCAAATCGTGGTGGTACTCGGCCAACACATCCTTCGTCAGAAGATCCCAACCGACGATGCGGCCTTCTACCTCTGACTGGAACATGGCAAACACATCGCTTCTGACTTGCGGCTCGTACGTCACCAGCGATCCCGGCGCGTGAAGGATTCCGGCATTGACTTGCCATCCCGTGCCGGGCTGCAACCGGTAGGCGCGCGAATGATTCAGAATGCCGTTGTCACCCTTGTTCCAGTTTTCAAGGCAGCGCACGACGTCGTCCTTCGTGGTGCCCGGCTCGAGTCCGAAGAAGGTGTGCGGAAAATTGTTTTGAACGACGTTGTACTGGGGAGGAAAGTAATACGCCTCGGGCTTCCCCTTTTGTCCGACCTTCTTCGCGAAATCGTCGCTCTGATGCATGTGATGCGGGATCGGTCCGAGGTTATCGAAAAACTTGCAGAGGATATTCCATCCGCCTTCGCGCGACATCACATCCGAACCAATCAGTGATTCGCCTGCGACTTCGACGGCATCCTTCAGCAGGAACTTTTTTCCATCATCGAGATGGACGTAACTCAGACCTTCATCATCTCTCGTGAGCGGCCCATTGGACGCCCTGATCGTCGAAGAAAACCAACGTTCATCGATGCCGCCGCGTTCACCCCCGAACGCGTAGATATCGCCGGGATGCAATTTCAAACGTCTTCCAGGAACCAGGAATGCTCGCGGTACCCAACACGGTTCGAGGCGCAGAATTCCGGCCCCGGCTTCAACGGCGTTTACAACTTCGGATCGGTTCAACATAGTTATCGCTCTTTAAAAAAGGATTTCTCCTGCGCCTCTTTATCAGAAAACGAATTCCAGCGCCACGATGCCGAACTCGACTGAGATTGTCGTTCCAAAATGCGGAACACACAACACGTAGTTCCATACGTTTGGTGCACTCATCAGGACGGCCAAAGCTGCCAAAGATTCCGCAAAGCGGAACAACCCTGGATAGGATTCTTGGATTGCTGGACAACGAAGGCATCGATGGCCGGCTTCAGAACGAAGCCCTTGGAATGATCGCGCCGCACCATTTTCCAGCGGGCGCCGGCGTCCGTGTGCTCATTGCACGAGAGGACCTCGAGAAAGCGCGGACTGACTGCCGCATCAGTATTAGGAGGAATTCCCCCGGCTTTACGTGACGAATTGCTTAAAGCTCTCAACGAAATCTTGCGGAATTACCGTGAGCGCCGCTGGGAACCATCTGAAGCCGGCAACGCGCAGTGGCGTCAGTATGCCTACAATTTGTTATTCATTTGCGGAAGATCAGATACAGCTCTCCTCTGTTCCCGATGGCGGACTTTCCTACATAAACTAGGTGCGGCCAGTTCCCAGCCGTCAGCCGCATACTTGTCCAAAACAGCCTGAATCCCATTCAGACCCGGTCCTGGTGAGCCACCGTAGGCTTTCACGGCCACATATTTGTTCGCTTGGGCGTGAACAGATTGAGGAAACATGATCAGACGCAGCGCGATTACAGCCAAAAGCAGAACGATCAGTACCAGGCAAGTCTTGAAGAAGCGATCCATGATGTTTTTGCCTCCGTTAAAAAGTATAGGTGTGATTGGGAGCTATCGTCTTCTGTGCGAGATAACCATCTGGCTGATTTGGAATTAGATGGAACCAAGTCCGTACTCGGTGTGTCTAATTTCTTTGATTCAAGATCGATCTTCAACTCAACGAATGGAGGCCGTCCAATGGTTTCACGAGAACGAATCGCGCTCATCGTCTTATGGGCACTGTCTCTAATCATTGTCGGCGCATTTGCGCACGCGCAGACGCCCGTCCAACGCGGCGCAGCCCCTACAATCATTTCTGGAAGTGATCTTGGCTTCCGCGTTGAACGTCAACAGGGCAACCGCGTGATGGGCACATTCGTGGTGCGGATTAACGGTGAATGGCTTGTAGCAGAGCCTGCGCCAGGGGCGAAGGCGCTCACGTTGAAATAAAGACTTCCGTTACTGTTGCGGACCCTCGTCCACACTGAGCGGCTCTGTCCCTGCATGAGCCATCGTGCCCGTCACAAAAGCAAGCAATAACACGGTGCAGATTTGAATGTAACGCATGAGATAAAAACTAATACTGATGGCGAGCTAAGCACAAGCGAATCCTGTCGTGCTACTTCGCCGCGCTGACTTCTGCGAGGATCTGCCCAATGAATTCTTCTGGGGTGCCGTTCTCGAATTTCTTAAATGTCTGCGCATCGGATGGGGCAAGCCACTTGACCGTATTGCCTTCCACTTTGAAGTTTCCAACCGAGTTGCCAACAATGGCGAAGTTTCCATCCGTTCGAGCATAGGTCGGTACGATAGTGCGGCGGTCGTAGAGCAGAAAGAGGATGTGCCGTTCTCCCGCTTTCAACGGCGTCTCGTCATCCACAACAACTTCCAAATCGCCATATTTCCCACCGGGTTGAATGATGACCAAACTGCGCAGCAATTCGGATCTTCCCTTCAACACTCGATCTACGGCGAAAAGCGTGTCAGTTTCAACCGAACTTGGATCATTCACCTGGCGGAGTCTACCGGGAAAAATGGACTCCACTCTGCCATCCACAATCACATCTGCTCTCTTGACCATTTGCTCTAATGACTGTGGCTGATCAAAGGAGTCATAAATAGCGTGGACGACGCCGCGAGGCACGATCGGAGGATCGCCAACCCTTCGGCGTCCCGATTGGTTCTGGGCCATAAAGAATTGGCTGAAGAGCAGCAAG
>Ga0207646_10003791_pt1 | contig 16824 bp, 11 predicted proteins | sample KBSK5502metaG_FD_184343 | JGI IMG/M metagenome (GOLD analysis project Ga0207646, IMG submission 184343) | Corn, switchgrass and miscanthus rhizosphere microbial communities from Kellogg Biological Station, Michigan, USA - KBS K5-50-2 metaG... | ecosystem: Host-associated > Plants > Roots >... | reverse complement strand
CTTCCGGCGCGGGCCGCGGTCGTAGCGCGCGAGGAAATGCGCGACCAGGCGGGGGACGTCTTCACGGCGCTCGCGCAGTGGAGGCACCTCGATGACGTGGCCGAGCCGGGCCAGCAAGTCGGCGCGAAACCTCCCCCCCTCGACGTCCTTCTCGAGAGGACGGTTGGTGGCGGACACGACCAGGGCATCGATGCGGCGGGCCGTCGTGTCGCCCACCCGGTAGAGCTCGCCGGAATCGAGAAAGCGCAGGAGCTTCGTCTGCAGGTGCGGCTCGATGTCACCCACCTCGTCCAGGAACAGCACCCCGCGGTCGGCCAGCTCCAGCCGACCCTTCTTGTCCCGGACCGCCTCGGTGAACGAACCGCGCACGTGGCCGAACAGCTCGGACTCCACCACCGTCGGCGCGAGGGCGGGGATCGGCACCGGCACGTATGGACTTCCCGGCCGCGGGCTGCTGGCGGCGTAGGCGCGGGCGAACAGCTCCTTGCCCGTTCCCGTCTCGCCGCGCAGCAGGACCCGGGCGCCGCTCCGCGCGAAGCGGCGCAGCGCGTCGTAGGCCCGCAGCAAGGACGGGGCGGCGCCGACGATCTCGTGGCGGAGCAGCTCGCCCTGCAGCATCTCCAGCCGTTCGCCGCTGAGCCGAAGCGCCTCCGCCGTCCGCAGGTGCTCCTCCGCGCTCTTCAGCACCAGCGATGCGTAGCGGGCGGCGGCGGTCAGGAACTCGAGGTCCGCCGCGGTGAACGGCCGTGCGCTGCGGTTGTCGAGGTAGATCAGGCCGCGGACGGGCTGGCCCAGCGGGACGCACATGACCGAGCGGATCCGGAAGCGCTGGATGCTCTCCGCGTCCTCGAGCTGGGGGTTGGCGCGGACGTCGGAGGCGAGGACCGCGAGGCCGCCGTCGAGCACCTGCCGGATGACCGTCCCGCTCACCGGCCACCTTTCCGGCGGCGGCGACAGGTCCAGCTCGTGCGCGAAGAGCGGGCGGTACGACCCGTCTGCGGAGACGGCCAGCAGCGCGGCCCGGTCGGGCTGGAGGTGGCGGACGATGGCGTCGTGGATCGTGCGCAGCACCTGGGCCGGCTCTCGTTGCTCGAGGAGCTGCTGGCCCATCTCGTAGAGCGCCAGGAACCGCCCGGAGCCGAGGGAGGCCGACTCCGCCGAGAGGGGCCGCAGGGGGTCGAGGGTGGCCTCGGTGTGGGCGGAGCGGTCGGAGGGCTCGGTCATACCATCCGGCCGAAGCGAGCGCCCAGCCATTGCCGGATCACCGTCAGCTCGCTCGGCGAGACCTCGTGGGCCATCGGAAACTCGTGCCATTCGGCCGGGCGCTCCGGACGGGCATGCGCCTCGTAGGCGAGGCGGCCGGCCGCGATCGGCACCAGCGGATCGGCGGTGCCGTGGCAGAACAGCATCGGCGTCGTGCGGTTGGCCGGAGCCTCTTCGCGCTCGCGCGCGGGGGGAAGGACCTCGTACCCGCTCAGGACCATGATCCCGCGCAGCGCGCGCGGGTAGCGCGTTCCCACGTGGAGCGCCATGGCCCCTCCCTGGCTGAAGCCCGCGAGGATGATGCGGTCCGCGGGCACTCCGTTCTGCTCCTCGCGCTCGAGGAGGGCCCGGAGCTGTTGCGCGGAGCGGCGCACGTCCGCTTCGTTCGCGCCGCCGCCGCCGATGGCGAGGATGTCGTACCACGCCGGCATCACCATGCCCCCGTTGATCGTCACCGGAGCGCGGGGGGCGTGAGGGAACACGAAGCGGGCGCGGGGCAGGCCGAGGATCGGGACCAAGGGCTCGAAGTCGTGGCCGTCGGCGCCCAGGCCGTGAAGCCACACGACGACGCCTTCGGGCTTTCCGGGGGGATCGATCTCGACGCAGGGCAGGATCTCGGTCATCTCCGCCTTCCGGTAGAATCGTCGGGTTTGTCTCTGGAGGTTACCATGCGCCCCGCCCGCTCCCTCCCGCTCGTCCTCCTCAGCGTGGCCGCGGCCGGCCTCGCCGCCGATGCGCCGCCCGAGAGCCTGATCGGCTTCTCGCCGGCCCGGGTGGCGGGGCAGCGCTCGCTCGAGCAAAGGTTCGACGCCGCCCTCGACCCCGGGGAGCTGAAGGAATGGATGCGGCGGCTGAGCGCCCGCCCCCATCATCTCGGCTCTCCCTACGGGAAGGACGACGCCGAGTTCATCGCCGCCCAGTTCCGTTCCTGGGGCTTCGACACGAAGATCGAGGAGTTCCGCGTGCTGTTCCCGACCCCGAAGGTCCGCGTCATGGAGATGGTGGCGCCCACCGTGTTCCGGGCCTCGCTGGCGGAGCCGGTGCTGAAAGAGGACCCGACCTCGGGCCAGGTCGCGGAGCAGCTCCCCGTCTACAACGCGTACTCCATCGACGGGGACGTGACCGGCGATCTCATCTACGTGAACTACGGTGTGCCGCGCGACTACGAGGAGCTGGAACGCCGCGGGATCGACGCGAAGGGCAAGGTGGTCCTCGCCCGCTACGGCGGCTCCTGGCGCGGGATCAAGCCCAAGGTGGCGGCGGAGCATGGCGCGGTCGGCTGCCTGATCTATTCCGACCCCCGTGACGACGGATACTTCCAGGGCGACGTCTACCCGCGCGGCCCCTACCGCAACGATACGGGCGCCCAGCGCGGATCCGTCGCCGACATGCCGCTCTATCCCGGCGATCCGCTCACCCCGGGCGTGGGGGCGACGCCCGAGAGGGCCAAGGGCGTCGACCTCGCCCAGGCGAAGACGCTGACGAAGATCCCCGTGATGCCGATCTCCTACGGCGATGCGGTTCCGCTCTTGAAGGCGCTCGGCGGACCGATCGCGCCGGAATCATGGCGGGGCGCGCTGCCCGTCACCTACCACCTCGGCCCCGGGCCCACGAAGGTCCACCTCAAGCTGGCCTTCGACTGGAATCTCGTCCCCGCCTACGACGTGATCGCCCGGCTCGCGGGCTCCGAGCGGCCCGACGAGTGGGTGATCCGCGGCAACCACCACGACGCCTGGGTCAACGGCGCCGAGGACCCCATCAGCGGCCTCGTCGCCCTCATGGCGGAGGCCAAGTCCGTCGGCGCGCTCCACCGGTCGGGCTGGACGCCGAAGCGGACGATCGTCTACGCGGCATGGGACGGCGAGGAGCCGGGGCTGATCGGCTCCACCGAATGGGCGGAGGCCCACGACGCCGAGCTGCAGAAGAAGGCGGTCGCCTACGTCAACTCCGACTCCAACGGCCGGGGCTTCTTCCAGGTCCAGGGCTCGCACACGCTCGAGAAGTTCATCAACCAGGTGGCGCGGGACGTCACCGACCCCGAGACGAAGGCGAGCGTGGCCCAGCGTCTGCGGGCGCGGCGGATCGCGGTCGGCAACGAGGACGAGAAGGAGGAGCGCAAGGACATCCGCGAGCGGGCCGACCTGCGCATCGCCGCCCTCGGCTCCGGGTCCGACTACACGCCGTTCCTGCAGCACCTCGGCATCGCCTCGCTGAACATCGGCTTCGGCGGCGAGAACGGCAACGGCATCTACCACTCGATCTACGACTCCTTCGCCCACTACACGCGCTTCGACGATCCCACGTTCGACTACGGAATGGCCCTGGCCAAGGTCGGTGGACGGACCGTGCTGCGGCTGGCGGAGGCCGACGTCGTGCCGTTCGAGTTCACGGCCTTCGCGGACACGCTCGGCCGGTACGTGAAGGAGGTGTCGAAGCTGGCCGACGACATGCGGGAGAAGACGGAGGAGGACAACCGGCTCGCCCGCGACAACACGCTCGGGCTCGCCGCCGACCCGCGGGAGCGCTTCGTGGCGCCCAAGGCGAAGGAGGCGGTGCCGTTCGTGAACTTCGCGCCGCTGCAGAACGCGCTGGCGCGCGTCCAGGAGAGCGCGCGGGCCTTCGATCGGGCGCGCTCCGCCCGCGCCGAGCAGGCGCTCCCGGCGGAAACGCAGAAGGCCGTCGACGAGGTGTTGATGCACGCCGAGCAGGCGTTGACGCGTCCGGAAGGCTTGCCGATCCGCCCCTGGTTCCGGCACCAGGTCTACGCTCCCGGCTACTACACCGGCTACGGCGTCAAGACGCTGCCGGGGGTGCGGGAGGCGCTCGAGCAGCGCGACTGGAAGGCGGCGGAGGAGCAGGCCGTGATCGCGGCGCGCACGCTGGAGGGCTTCGCCGCCCAGATCGATCGCGCCACCGCGCTGCTGGAGAAGGGCTGAAGGCTGCTTCTGGATGGGGTGCGGCGCGGCGCGTCACGGCACGGCCGTCAGATCAGACAGATTTTGCCTAACTGAGCGGTCTTTTCGCGCGACCGCTGCAGTCTACTGTGCATGAGTCTCTTGTGGCGTCAAACGCGCGGTCTGGCTGCGGGATCTCGGACGTTGCGCCTTCGTCGGAACGAACAGCCATCGGTGCAATGATCGCCGTTTCGTGGAGTTCCACCACGTCGATCCGCACATTCTGGGTGGCGAGGCAACCGTCGGCCAGATCCAACTGCGGTGCCATCGCCACAACGACTACGAAGGCAGGCTGTATTTCGGGAAGCGCAGACGCGGAGGCGATAGCGGCATCGTACGAGAGGAACCGGCGCGGTACCGGTCCGGCCGTTCGACGCCTGGCGAACTTGTTCTGGAACCCCGCTCGCTCCGCGGGATTGAATCCCGCTCCGCTCGCAGCTTTGGCTGATTGCTAGTTACTGCGCGGTCCTTTCGCGAACGGCCTCGTAGACGGCGAGCGGATCCGGGAGCGCCGGCCAGGACAGGATGCCGAGCGCGTCGTCTACATACGCGGGGCTGCGCATGCCGTTGAGGACGCAGCTCACGCCGGGCGTGCTGGCCACGACCCACAGCGCCTTGCGGGAGAGGCTCTCTGCGCGCCGCTCGGACGGCAGCAACGGGTCGAGCGCGGCGGCGATGCCCGCCGTGGCCTCCTGGCTCTTGAGGGCCGCCTCCCGCCGCAGCTCCCCGAGCAGCTTCTGCAGCTCGGGCAGATAACGGGAGCGCCAGGCCTGCCACGTCTCCCCGATCCGCCCCGTGAGACCCTGATCGAGCACCTGCACCACCTGCAGCAGCCGCGGCAGGATGCGCTGCGACTCCAGCGCCTGCCAATGGTCGAGCCCGCGCACGTGGACCGCCGCCCCCTGCAGGTCGGCGCTCCAGCGGAAGAGGTTCTCCGGCGGAACGCTGGCTTCCGACGTCTGGAGGCGCGAGGCGATGTCGCGCCGGAACTCGCTCTCCAGCGCGGCCACGATCGCGAACTGCGCTTCGATCTCGATCTCCTGCGCGCCGGCCGACACCGAGGCGAGGCGGAGCATGCCCTCACCGACGATGGCGTTCAGGGGACGGTTGACGAGGACGCCGATGCCGCGCTCGGCCGCGTAGTCGAGCACGGTGCGGTCCAGGTCGGACCCGTTGTTCTTCTCGAGAGCGGCGCCCGACTCGACGAGGTTCATCGGAAGCTGGAGCACCCGGAAGTGATGCCCGCTCCCTCCCGCCGCCTCCGCCGCCGCCAGCATGCGGGTGAGCGAGGTGAACTCGGGGTCGTCCGCGGACCGCGTGCACGTGTTGGAGGAGACGCCGTACGCGAGGAGCCGGCCCGCCGCGACCTCGCCTTCGAGCCAGGCGAATGCGGCTTGCAGCCTCCGGTAGAACTCCTCGCGCCGCCGCTCCAGCTTCCCCTCGCTGCGTTCGTGGGCGTCGCTCAGGTAGTACTCCGCGTTGTGGAGCAGGGCGACGTCGAGGGCCTCGATCTGGAGCCGCGCGAGCGAGCGAGGGAGCTGGTCGGCCAGGAACTCGGGGTGCAGGCAGTGCCAGACCCCCTCGCCGTACTTCACCATCTCGGGGAAGGGCCGGCCCTCCGATTCCCGCCGCTGGGCCAGCTCGAGATTGGCGCCCTGCACGTAGCCGACCTTGGAGACGACGACCAGCTCCTCGCGCCGCAGGCGGCCCTGCCGGACGAGGTCGGCCAGCACCTCGCCGACCAGCGTCTCGCTCCCGCCGTCCGTGTAGTTCGTGGAAGTGTCGACCAGATTGCACCCGGAGAGGAGAGCCCGGCGCAGCGCCTCGCGGTGCTCCGGCGTCTCGTCGTCGACGCGGTACCCGCCGAAGCCGATGCGGCTGCAGACGAGGCCGGTCCGTCCCAGCGGCGCGTAGCCGGAATCGCCGGCGCGCTGGCGGCGCGCGTAGGCGGAGGTGGCCTCCCCCGTGGCGGCGCCGGCGAGGCGGTGCGCGCCGAGGGCCACGGGCGCGTCTTCGGCGGTGGTCGGGTCCGCGTCGCGGGAGCTGGCCAGCGCCTCGCTCACTTTCGCGGGATCGGTCACCGGCTGCTGGCAGGCATAGTCGCGGCAGACGTAGAGCGCGGCGCGACCGTTCACGAGCGTCTTGCCGCGAAGCAGGGGCGAGCGCGCCTCGCCGCCGGCGGGATCGCGATGGGCGACGATGCGGTTCGGAAGGTAGCGCGAGCCGATCTCGCGGCGCAGCGCGTCGAACCCGGCCTCGCCGGCCGCCCCGACGAGGGCCAGCTCCGTCGGGCCTTCGAGGAGGAAGTCGACGACGGCCAGGCTCTTCGCGAACGACCGCGGCTGGCGGCCGATCGGCTTGCCCCACGCGCGGACCGCCCGCACCGCATCCTCACGCAGGTCCGGGCGATCGAGATGGTACGAGAGGCGCGCGAGGGCCATGGCCGCGGCGGCGTTGGCGCTGGGAATGGCGCCGTCGTGGCCCTCCCTCGGGCGCACGATGAGCGACTCGTGGTCACGGGCGGTCGAGAAGAAGCCGCCCTCCTCGGCGGCGAAGTCCTCGCGGACCCTCTCCGCGAGCGCCGCCGCCTCGTCGAGGCATCTCGGCGCGCCCCCCGCTTCGTAGAGGTCGACGAGAGCCTCGGCGAAGAAAGCGTAGTCCTCGAGGTAGGCGTCGAGGTGGGCCCGGCCCGCGCGCCACGTCCGCAGCAGGCGGCCGTCGGGACGGCGCAGGGTGCCGAGGAGGAAACCCGCCGCCCGCCGCGCGGCCTCGAGGTAGCGCTCGTCGCCCAGCACGCGGGACCCCTCGGCGAAGGCCGAGATCATCAGGCCGTTCCAGGCGGTGAGCACCTTGTCGTCCAGGCCCGGAGGCACGCGCCTCCGGCGCGCCTCGTACACACGGGCCCGCGCGTCGGCGAGCGACCGTTCCAGCTCGCCGGCCGTGATCCCGAGCTCGCGGGCCACCTCGTCCAGCGCGCGCGGAGCGTTGGGAATGCTCTTGCCGTCCCAGTTGCCGGCCTCGGTGATGTCGTAATAGGCGCAGAACCGTCGGGCCAGCTCCTGGTCGCCCAGAGCCTCGCGGACCTCGGCCGGCGTCCACACGAAGAACCTTCCCTCCTCGCCCTCGGAGTCGGCGTCGGTGGCGGAGTAGAAGCCGCCCGCGGGGTCGGTCATCTCGCGCAGGACGTAGTCGAGCGTCTCGGCGGCGATGCGCCGGTAGAAATCGTCACCCGTCGCTTGGAAGCCCTCCAGGTACGCGCGCGCGAGCTGCGCGTTGTCGTAGAGCATCTTCTCGAAGTGGGGGACCAGCCAGCGCGCATCGGTCGAGTAGCGCGCGAAGCCGCCGCCGACCTGGTCGTAAATCCCGCCGCGGGCCATGGCGTCGAGCGTCTTGCGGACCATCTCGAGCGCGCGCTCGTCGCCGAACCTGCGGTGGACGCGCAGGAGCAACGACAGCGCGGCGGAGGGCGGGAACTTGGGCGCGGGGCCGAAGCCGCCCCCGCGCGGGTCGAACTCCCGGCCGAGCTGGTCGGCGGCCGCGCGCAGCGCTTCCTCGCCCACGGCGCCTCCCGGCGCCGCCTGGGCGTTCTCCCGCAGGTACTCGGCGAGCTGCGCTCCCTGCTGCTTGACGGATTCGCGGTCCTTCTCCCAGAGCTCGGCGACGTGCTTGAGCACGGTCGAGAAGCCGGGCCGGCCCCAGCGGTCCTCCGGCGGGAAGTACGTGCCGGCGAAGAAGGGCTCCTGGTCCGGGGTCAGGAAGACCGTCATCGGCCAGCCGCCCTGCCCCTGGTTCATCGCGAGGGTGGCCGCCATGTAGACGTCGTCGAGGTCCGGCCGCTCCTCGCGATCCACCTTGACGCTGACGAAATGCCGGTTCATCAGCTGCGCGATCGCCTCGTCCTCGAAGCTCTCGCGCTCCATCACATGGCACCAGTGGCAGGCCGAGTAGCCGATGGAGAGCAGGATCGGCTTGCCTTCCTCGCGGGCGCGAGCGAGCGCCTCCTCGCCCCACGGGAACCAGTCGACCGGGTTGTGGGCGTGCTGGAGGAGGTACGGACTGGTGGCGGCGATGAGCCGGTTGGTGTGCTTCGCGGCGCGCTCGCTCATTGCGCCACCGTAGCACGGATGTACACTGGCGACGCATGAGCACGCCCATCCGGCGGCCGGCCCGCGTCCCCGTGAGACTGCAGCTCGAAGGCCGCACGGTCTCCCGTGTGGAGGCGATGTGGGGCACCGTGGTCAACCTCAGCTCCGGCGGGATGCTCGTCGAGCTGGGGTTTCCGCTCGCGCCGGGCACCGACCTGGACTTCTCGTTCCGTCTCCCGGGCGAGGACTCTCCGGTGGCGGGCTGGGGCCAGGTCGTCCGCCGCGCGACCCCGTCCCGCTACGGAGTGCGATTCGACGGCCTCAAGGACGATGCGATCGAGCGGCTGCGGCGGTTCGTGGCCAAGGGAGAAGAGAAGGTCTAGGCCGCCGCGCGCGTCATCGTCGCGCAGAGCGCCCACAGCCGCTCCTCGGCGGCGGGGTCGTGGAAGCGGCACGGCACCGGACGCCGGTCGATCCAGAACGCGCCGCTCCTGCCCTCGACCTCGGAACTGGTGGCGAGCCACACCACCGTGTCCGCCCCCTCCTCGGGAGTCTTGCCGGTCATCTTCGAGTAGGCCGATGCCGCCATCCCCAGCAGGCCTCCTCCCTTGGAGAAGAGAGGGGTGTCGACGCCTCCGGGGTGCATCGCGTTGGCGGTCACGGCCGTGCCTTCCAGCCGGCGGGCGAGGGCCCAGGTCAGCATGCGGTCCGCCTGCTTGCTCTGCGCATAGGCGCTCACGCCCGAGTAGGAGCGGCGCCGGAACTCCACGTCCTCGAGGTCGAGGTCCCGAGCGAGCTGGGAGGCGACGTTCACGATGCGGGCGGGAGCGCTCTCGCGGAGCCGGTCGAGGAGCAGCTCGGTGAGCAGGAAGTACGCAAGAACGTTCGTCGCCCAGGTCTGCTCGATGCCGTCGGGACTCTCCCGGCGTCGCGTCGCCCAGATGCCGGCGTTGTTGACGAGGACGTGAAGCTCACGGTGGGACTCGAGGAAGGCACGGGCGAAGTCCCGGATCGAGCCCGGGCGGGCGAGGTCGACGATCATCAGCTCCACCGCGGGGTTGCCGGTCGTGGCCGCGATGTCCCGGCGGGCCGCTTCGCCTCGCTGGGGGTCGCGGCAGGCGAGGACGACCCGGTGCCCGAGCCGGGCCAGCCCCCGGGCGGTCTCCCGGCCGATGCCGGAGTTGGCGCCGGTGACGAGGCAGGTCCGCATCGCCCCACATTACCGTGGAATCGCTCCAACCCTTCTCGCCGCCGCACCGTCTCATCCGGCGGCCCCACCGTGGGGAAAGGAGCGTCCGCCATGCGCATCACGTCGAGCCTTTCGGTCCTGGCCGTCGCCGCGGCTCTGGCCGCGCCTTCGGCGCGGGGGGAGGACTTCCGCTGGTCCGGTGCCGTCGCCCCCGGCAAGATCCTCGAGATCAAGGGCGTCAACGGGGGGATCGAGGCCGGCCCCGCCTCCGGCAGCGAGGTCGAGGTGACGGCCCACAAGTCCGGCCGCCGCAGCGACCCGTCCGAGGTGGAGATCAAGGTGGTGGAGCACGGCGGGGGGGTGACGATCTGCGCCGTCTATCCCAATCCCTCCGACGGGCGGCCCAACGAATGCCAGCCCGGCTCCGGCGGGCGGATGAACACCCGCGACAACGACGTGAAGGTGGAATTTTCGGTGCGGGTCCCGGAGGGTGTCCGCTTCGTCGGACGCACGGTGAACGGCGGGGTCGAGGCCGAGGGCCTGACCGCGGACGCCGAGGTCTACTCGGTCAACGGCACCGTGACCGTGACCAGCTCGGGCCTGGCTCGGGCGGAGACCGTCAACGGCTCCATAACCGCCGCCATGGGCCGCGCGGACTGGTCCGGGCCCCTCGAGCTGAAGACCGTGAACGGCACCATCACGGTCGAGCTGCCCGCGTCGACCAGCGCCCGCGTCGAGGCGAGCACCGTCAACGGCGGGATCGACACCGACTTCCCGCTCACCGTCACCGGCCGCTTCGGTCCTCGTCACGTGTCGGGGACCATCGGCAGCGGCGGGCGCGAGCTCACGCTCCAGACCGTCAACGGAGGCATCCACATCCGCCGCGGGCGCTAGACGACTCCGGGAGGATCGGGCCCGTCGGCGAGCATTTCGCAGAGGGTGTCCAGGAGGGCCTCGAGGAGGAGCGGCTCGGCGTCGGGCGGAGTCTCGGGCAGCAACACCTCTCCCGCGGTACGGATGAGGATGCTGCGGACGATCCGGGAGGGCTCGCTCATGCGCCCTCGAGCAGGCGGGCGCACACCCGCGGCCAGGCCGGGATCCGGTCGGCGTACGTCTGGCGCCCGGCGCGTCCGTGCTCCCGGGCCAGCGCGACGTCGGCGGCGTACCCGTCGATGGCGGTGGCAATGCCGGAGGGGTCCTTGGCGACGAAGCCGTTGACGCCGTCGCGGACGAACTCCCGGGGCCCGCCGGCGTCCAGGGTCGTGATCACGGGTTTCTCGGCGAGGAAGGCCTCGAGCGTCACGTACCCCAGGTCCTCGTTGAACGGCGCGTACACGACGGCGAGCGCGCCGGCGTAGAGGGCGTCGCGCTCCTCCTCGGTTACGAATCCGCGGAAATCGACCCGCGGCTCGAGGCCGAGATCCCGGGCCTCCGCGCGGAGCGTTTCCTCCAGCACTCCCCGTCCGGCGTAGACCACCCGCACCGGGCGCCGGGTCCGGGCCAGCGCCTGGAGCAGCAGGCCCGGTCGCTTGTTCGCCTCGAGGCGGCCGACCCAGAGCACGTAGTCGCCGAACTCTCCCGGGTGGAGCCGCTCCGCCCCGGGCGGGGGATGGTAGAGGGGCTCGCCCTCGAGGCCGTTGTAGAGGCGCAGCCGCTCGGCCACCGTCTGCGAGTTGGTGAAGATGCGGCGCATCTCTCCGAGGTACAGGTTGTCCCAGCGCCGTACCGCATCGCGGATGGCGACGTCCTCTGCGTGGCGCGACGAGAAGGCCGAGTACTCGGGGAGGTCGAAGTTGTCGTAGAGGGGACGATGCTGGTGGAGGATCCACGCGACCTTGCGGTTCGCGCGCACGTAGAACGCGGGGAACTTCAGGGTGACCACGAGATCGGCGCCGGAGTCGCGCAGGTCGAGCAGCCGCCACGCGTACGCCTGGCGCAGCACCTCGACCTTGGAGCTCCAGCCGAAGGGAAGCTGGACCGTCTCGACCTCGTGGCCGAGCGACGACAGCGCGCGCACGAGGCCCTCGGCATGAGAGGTGGCGCCTCCGCCGCGCACGAACAGGTCCTGCGTCGTCGCGACGGCCACCCTCATCGCGGCATCGTCCGGCTAGTGCCGTTCCAACTTGATGGACCTACGATGATCTCGAAGATTGGAGTTGGGACGCAGCATCGACACTCGTGCCAAGCTCGGTGCGAAAAGTTGGAACGGCACTAGCTCTCCGGGACGCGCTCTTTCTTGGGGGTCTCGGCGGCGGGACCGCGGGGCGACTCGAAGGTGAACGTCAGCGCGTCGCCCTCCCGCCCGATGACGACGGTCCCCCCGTGCTCGAGGCGGCCGAAGAGGATCTCGTCGGTGAGCCGGTCGCGGACCTCGGTCTGGATGACGCGGGCCAGGGGCCGCGCCCCGTAGACGCGGTCGTAGCCCTTCTTCGCTAGCCACGCCCGGGCCTCCGCGGAGAGCGCGATCGCCACCCGGCGCTCGGTGAGCTGCGCCTCGAGCTGCAGGATGAACTTGTCGACGATGGTCTCCATGACGTCCATCGTCAGCGCCTTGAAGGTGATGACCGCATCCAGCCGGTTGCGGAACTCGGGGCTGAAGACCCTCTCGATGGCGCTCTTGCCGCGCTGGCCCGCCTCCCGCGCCACGTCCTTGGAAAAGCCGATCATCCCCGCGCTCATCTCCCGCGAGCCCGCGTTCGACGTCATGATGAGGATCGACTGCCGGAAGTCGGCCTTGCGCCCGGTGTTGTCGGTGAGGGTCGCGTGGTCCATGACCTGCAGCAGGATGTTGAACAGGTCCGGGTGCGCCTTCTCGATCTCGTCCATGAGCACGACGCTGTAGGGATGCGTGCGGACCGCGTCCACCAGGAGGCCGCCCTGCTCGAAGCCCACGTAGCCCGGCGGCGCGCCGATGAGGCGGGCCACCGCGTGCTTCTCCGCGTACTCGCTCATGTCGTAGCGGATGAACTCGTTGCCGAGGTGGAGGGCGAGCTGTTTGGCGAGCTCCGTCTTGCCGACGCCGGTCGGGCCGGTGAAGAGGAAGCAGCCCGCGGGATGGTCGGGGTGGCCGAGGCCGGCGCGGGCGCGCTTGATCGCCATGGCCGCCGCGTGCACCGCTTCTTCCTGACCGAAAACGACGCGTTGCAGCGACTCTTCCAGCGTCCGTAGCCGCTCCTTGTCGGAGGCCGAAGCCTGCTTCTCGGGGATGCGGGCCATGCGGGCCACCACGCGCTCGATCTCGGGGACGTCCACCGTCTTGGTCTCGCCTTCCTTGGCCGTTCCCGACCGCAGCCGCAGCGCCGCTCCCGCCTCGTCCAGCACGTCGATCGCGCTGTCGGGCAGGCGATGGTCGCGCAGGTGGCGCCGGGCCAGCCGGGCCGCCGCCTCGATCCCGCCCTCGGTATAGGCCACGCGGTGATGCTCCTCGTAGCGGCCCCGCAGGCCCTTCAGGATCTGGACGGTGTCCTCCAGCGTGGGCTCGTTGACGGTGATCTTCTGCACGCGGCGGGCGAGGGCCCGGTCCTTCTCGACGTGCTTGAACTCCTCGAACGTGGTCGAGCCGATGAGGCGGATGTCGCCCTCGGTGAGCACGGGCTTGACCAGGTTGGCCAGGTCCATGGTGCCGCCCGTGGTCGCGCCCGCGCCGACCATGGTGTGCATCTCGTCGATGAAGAGGATGGGCTTGGGCCTCTTCTTCAGGGCGGAGAGCACGGCCTTGAAGCGCTCCTCGAAATCGCCGCGGTAGCGGGTGCCGGCGAGGAGCGCGCCCGTGTCGAGGGCGAAGACCTCGGCTCCCTTGAGGACCTCGGGCGCGTCGGCAGCCAGGAGCCTCGTCGCCAGGCCCTCCACGAGCGCGGTCTTGCCCACGCCGGGGTCGCCCACGAAGACGGGGTTGTTCTTGCGCCGACGGCACAGGATCTCCAGCGCGCGCTGGAGCTCCACGCCCCGGCCGATGACCGGGTCGAGCTTGCCCTGCCGCGCTCGCTCGGTGAGGTTCACCGTGTAGGCGGCGAGCGGGTCACGGGACGTGGCGGAGCCCTCCTCGCCCACGCCGCCGGCCGCGGGTTCGCTCTCGTCTTCGTCCTCACGCATCGGCGTCTTGCTGACGCCGTGGGAGATGTAGTTGAGGACGTCCAGGCGGGTCACGCCGTGAGAGGCGAGCAGGTCGACGGCGTGGGACCGCGACTGCTGCAGGATCGCGGCCAGGATGTCTCCCACCTCGGCCTCGGTCTTGCCCGCGCTCTGCACGTGCAGCACCGCGGTCTGCAGCGCCCGGCGGAAGGCCAGGGTCTGCTCGGGCTGGCGGCGCGCTCCCGCCGGCAGCGTGTCGAGGGTGTCGCTGAGCACCGTCTCCAGCTCCGCCTTGAGGCGGGCGGTGTCCGCGCCCGCCGCCCGCAGGATCTTCTCGCCCGAAGGCTCGGAGAGGATGGCGAAGAGCAGGTGCTCCAGCGTGAGGTGGGCATGGCGCCGCGTCACCGCCTCGCGGGCGGCCGAGTTCAGGATCTTCTCTGCCGTGCGGCTGAACATGCTCAGGCCTCCTCCACCGTGGCCCGCAGAGGAAAGCCGGCCTCCCGGGCCAGGTCGTGGACGGTGGCCACCCTGGTCTCGGCCTCCTCGTACGTATACGCGCCGCAGATGCCCTTCCCCTCGAGATGGACCTGCATCATGATCCGGAACGCCTCCGGCTCCGGCTTGTGGAACACCGACTCGAGGATCTTCACCACGAACTCCATGGTCGTGTAGTCGTCGTTGTGCAGCACCGCGTGGAACAGCCGGGGCTTCCGGGTCTTCGGCTTGGTCTTCTCGAGGACTTCGCCGCCGGCCTCCCGCTCGGGTCGTGGCACCTCCCTATTTTAGTCTGGCGAGTACTCGCGCTCCAGATGGGCCCGGACCTGGGCCTCGTCCATCCACACCGGCTTCAGCCGCCCCGCCGCGAAGAGAGGCGCCTGGTCGGCGTAGTGCGGCGATCGCGCGTCGCGGACCGCGGTGCCGTAGGGGTTGATGCTGCGTGAGGACACGCGCCCTTCCCGGTCCCATTCCACGAGCAGGATGTACGAGTCGCCGGCCACGCCCACGAGACGGCCGTCGCTCGCCTTCCGGCCGTAGACCGCCCGCAGCACGTCCGGGGCGCCCCCCAGACCCAGGTCGATCGTACCCCGCCGCAGCCGGTTCACGTCCTGCCAGGGCGGATCGAGGCGGCCGAAGCGGCGCTTCAGCTCCGCGGCCGCCTCGCGCAGTCGCGCCTGCAGCGTCTCGGTGGGCACCGGCGACGGGTCGTTGCCGTCGTCGGGCCGCAGCGTCAGCAGCGCAAGGGCGGCGTGTGGGTTGCCGGGATCGGCGCGCAGGTCCCAACCCTTGAGCACCGCGAGCGCCTCGAGGGTGAGCGCATCCCGCGGAGGCGGCGCCGAGAGGAGCTGCCGGAGCCGCGCCGCCGTCGCGGAGGCGGCCGCGTAGGCCACGTCGAACTTGTAGCCGTCGAAGGCTTCCCGCGTGACGGACGGGTCGGCGCCGAAGAGCTCCAGTGCGCGCAGGCCCCGATTGGTGAGCCGTGTCTCGATTCCGAGGGTGGGCGACCAGGCCGCGGCGTCAGGATTGCCGGGCCCGTCGGTGGTCTGGAAGGGCGTGCCGTTGCAGCTCTGGACGAAGCCAGAGGGCGGATCGACGACGCGGGGCAGGCGCGCGAAGGGAAGGTACTCGGTCCACAGCGTGCGGGAGGTGTCGCCGGGAAGGTACTGCGACCAGTCGAACCCCTCGGCCCGCACCGGCAGCCTCGCGTTGTAGACGTAGGCCACATGGCCGTCGCGATCGGCGTAGACGGTGTTCAGCGAAGGGACGGCCTGCATGCTCATCGCGTCCATCCACTCGTCGAGCGTGCGCGCCTTGTTCATCCGGTACCACTGCTCGACCTGCCGTACCTCGCCCATGCCCGCGACGCGCAGCGCATACGTGCCGTGGGGCTGACGCACCACGGGGCCCTGGACCGACCACAGCGCTTCGCGATGGAACATCCAGGAGATCGGACCCAGGAGGCTCACCTCGATGGCCGCGGGCCGCGTCTCCAGGTCGCGCCAGCCGGCGTCGAAGCGGTACCGCCCGGGCCGGCGGGGGTCCACGTCGAGAAGATACACGTCGATGAGGTCGGGCTTGTTCACGGTGTGGGCCCAGCCGAGGTTGCGGTTGTGGCCGTGCAGGACGAGGGGGGCGCCGGGGAACGTGCCGCCGACCGCGTCCCAACCCTCGTCGCTGTGGAGGTGGACTTCGTACCACGCCACCGGGCCCTCCCAGGGCTGATGTGAGTTGACGGCCAGGCGAGTGAAGCCGTCGGCGGTGCGCGAGGGCGCCACCGCGAAGGCGTTCGAGCCCGGTGCCGGGGTCGGGCCGAAGGGCCGGCGCGCCGGCTCGAAGAGCTGCTTGAGGACGGCGTCGAGCCCGAAGAAGAGCGGCATCTTGTGGACGAAGCCGGCCACCACGTCGCGTCCGGTCGCCGGATAGAGAGCGGCCAGGGCTTCCCGCGGATGGCGTCCGGCGTAGCGGTTCAACCCTTCGGCGTAGGCGTCGCAGAGGGCGCGCGTCTCCGGCCGCAGGTCGCGCTCGTAACCGGCATCCACGGTGTCCCGGACCCGCATGAGCTGGACCATGTAGTCGTTGGGCGCGGCCGAGCGGCCGTAGACCGAGGCCAGCCGGCCGCGGGCGGCCAGGAGCGCGCCCTGGATGGTGGCGAAGTCGTCCTCGGCATGCGCGTAGGCGAGGCCGAAGGCCACGTCGGCGTCCGTATGGCCGAAGACGTGCGGGACCCCCCAGGTGTCCCGCAGGATGCGGACATGGTGTCCCGCGCCGGCCTGGGCGAGCCCGGGGGGCAGCTTCGGTGCGCGCAGCCATACAAGAAGGAGGAGGGCCAGAAGTCCGAGGCCGACGGCCACGCCGACGGCGCGCGCCTTGCGCATCGAGGCGCGGAGCTTCAAGCACGAATGCGGCGCGCTTTGCTCCGCGCTCGTCATTCCTGAACGTCTCGCGTCGGAGCGAATCCGCCGCGAGACGGGAAAGGAAACGCTCCGGTACGCGCGCCGAACACCGGCCCCCGGACAATTGCTCGGCCCCGGATGTGTGCCTTCTTTCTTGAGATCCGTTCTCTGCGTTCCTCTGCGGCCTCTGCTCTGAAAGCTACCAGCAACGAGAGGGCGCGGGGATAGCGTGGGCGTAGCGGAGGGGTGCGCGGGGCTCCCCTGCGGCCGGTGGGTGTTCCGTCCTCCGTCGGTCGCTCTCGGGGCGGAATCCCCGCTCCGCGTGCATCGTTTCTGCTTCATTGACGACATGCGCGCCCCGGAGCAAGCCC
>Ga0207646_10003790_pt1 | contig 16825 bp, 16 predicted proteins | sample KBSK5502metaG_FD_184343 | JGI IMG/M metagenome (GOLD analysis project Ga0207646, IMG submission 184343) | Corn, switchgrass and miscanthus rhizosphere microbial communities from Kellogg Biological Station, Michigan, USA - KBS K5-50-2 metaG... | ecosystem: Host-associated > Plants > Roots >... | reverse complement strand
GGCCGTCATCTCTCAGATAGCAAATTCCAGCTCTGCGAGCTTTTCTCTCCCTCACCCAGCGATAAGCTCTTCCTCAATCTCGTTGCGCAATTCGTGGGTCTGGCGATGCAGGACTTGGTCGGGATGCGGCGTATTCTGTTGGCACGTGGAACACTCACACTGATGAACCGCTGGTGCTGACATGGACTTCTCCCAGGAAAAATTGGTGGTGAATGCTTCCCTCTTTTACACCTTGCTCCTCATTTAGGATTGAGTGCGTTGATGATACCCGGAAAGTTATTTTTTAACAAGCCCTAAGGGGAAGGATGAGAGCGTTACGTTCTCAAGAAGGTGCTCCCCCTTGACATAGTCGCCTATCGGCTGATGGGTTCCTTTTGAGCCGACCTCCGCCTTGCCTCGAGTTCGCAAGGATGCTTGCTGAGCCGGTAGCTCCCACGCATTCGCCCGGTGCCCCTCGTAGAGAAGTTCATCGCGGCAATGGGAACTCTCCTCTTGCCACCGGGCGTACCAGTAATACCGGACAGGGGGCATGGTCCAGTACGAAGCGTGCCACGTGGCCGACGGATTTGGGGCCGATGCCGGGATTGCCGTCGTAGACGGTGCGCGGGCAGATGAGGACCAGGTCGGCGCTCCATTCGGCGGCAGCATTCACAATCTCGCGTTCTGGGCGGCCTGCGCGCTGGATGCGTTCCGCGCCGGGGAACGCGCGCTCGCCTTCCTCGAGGATATCCTGCGCAGACATGTCCTCGGCCTGGCGCATTTGCTCGCGGCGCGCAGGCGGCAGGCCGGGTGGCCGCAGGAAGCGCTCGCGCTGGCGCTCCATCTCGCCGTGCGGGCCGGTGTCGGTGACGTAGATCAGGCCAATCACCAGGTTGTCGGGACGCAGGAAGGTTGAGAGAGCGTTCTTCATCATTGCAACGTTTTTGCCGTCCAGGCAGCAGAGCACTTTCATAGGTTGCCTCCTAGCGTAACAAGAGCCAGGTCGTCAGCGCGCCACATACTAGCATGGGCGGCGTGACGATCACTCCCACTTTGAAGTAGTCCAGGCCGGACACCTCAATATTACGACGGCGCAGGATTAAGAGCCAGAGGACAGTAGCCAGCGACCCGACGGTGGTCAGGTTGGGGCCGAGATCGCAGCCGAAGATGGTCGCGGCGATAAAGCCCAGGCGCGTCGCGGTCGGGGCATGCTGCACACTATGGAGAGCGGATGTCAGCACGACCGCCATTGGAACATTATTGATGAGGTTAGTGCCAAGCGCCGCGCCCGCCGTGCCAACCATCACTGCACCGAAACTGCTCCCACCGGAGAGGTGCAGCAGTAGCTGGCCGAACAGAGTTGTCAGATTGGTCAGCTCGACGGCACGCACGAGAATGAACATACCGGCGATGAAGCCGAAGATCGACCAGGAAATGTGTTTGCCCGTTTCGCGTATCTTCGTCTGCTTCCAGGCCAGCGCCCCAACCAGCAAAAGCGCGGCACCAGAAACTGCCACAATCGAGAGGGGAAACTGGAAGGCGGAGGCGATGATGTAGGCAGCGGCCACGAGCAGCAGCACGATGCAGGTGTAGCGAAAGTAGGCCGGGTGCTGGATGGCAGCAGAGGCCGAGGACAACCGTTTGCGGTCGAAGCTCCCACGCAGTTGTCGCCGGTAAAGCAGGAAGAAGACACCGATATTGATGCTGATGACCACCAGCGCAGGCAGCAAGAGCAGGCGTAGATAGGTCCAGAGGTCGAGGCGGAAGGTGGCGAGAACGATGATGTTGATCGGATTGCTCACCGGCAGTAAGAACGAGGCAGTGTCGGCGATGAAGGTGCAGGCGAACATGAAGGGCAGCACGGGCAGGCGCAGGCGCGTCACCAGGGTATATACGATGGGCGTCAGAATGAGCGCGGTGGCATCATTGGAGAGGATCATCGAGATCAGGCAGCCAGCAGGAAGGTATTGAGCAGCAAACGGCGCGAACTGCCGCCAGAGAGACCGGCAGCTTTAGCCGCCAGCCAGTCAAAGAGGCCCGCCGCGTCTACCATGGCAGAGAGCGTCATCATCCCCAGGAAGAAGAAAAAGATGTTCCAATCGTTCAGCAGGACGAACAGGGCATCAAGTGGCGCAATTAGCCCAAGCAGGAGCAGCAGGACAGCGCTGGCCAGCGCAATCCTAGCTTCGTCCAGCTTGAACGGGCGCATCATGATGCCCACCAGCGTGAAGATGGCGATCATCGAAATCAGGATCGTTTTCGTGAGAGTCGGTAGGTGAAAAAAGAGCAACATGAACGGATACTTCTCTCGCATCAAACAAGTTTCTGATGACTGTAGTATATCCCTTTTGAAAGTGGAAAAGGTAGGAGTACAGATCAAGTTGGGGTTCCATGGCAATCGATTCCCTTTTGCCTTCCAGCAAGAAGTGATGCAAATACTCTGCACTCTTTTTCGCCCTGATGGTTGGCGCAACCTGCCGCAAATACCAGGTCGGTGCGGCAACTGTTCGATAGCGTCCAGGGGTTCCGTCACCAGATATTCGCCCCCACCCCTTTTACACTGCCATGTACTTCTGATCGACGCGCCACAAATCAATGGACGCTTCCGCCTGTGCCCCTCTCATTCTGGTGTATAGCATTGGACCCAGCGATGGTCGGAATTTTCTCATTTGAAATCTTTTGGCCTTGGACCCTGGCAGGGGCGCTGCCCCGAGGAGACAGGTTAATCATTCCAGCACCGCACTTCCCCCTGAATCACCTGGCACAGCAGCAGTCCCCGGCTCGCGAGCTGGTGCAGGGCGCTGGCGGCTGCCTCGACTTCGCGGTGCCCGATGGCCCGGACACCTGGGGTAAAACGCCGGGCCACGTCGCCTGGCGTCAAAACCATGAGCGTAGCCTCCTGCTGGAGGCAGCGCAACAAGGCCTGCTCATACCAGGCGACCAATTCGCCTGAGCCGAATGGACGGGCCGGGTGAGCGAGCAGCACGCGACACGGAGCCAGATGCGCGGCGCGACGCGACGTACTGCCAAGCAACATGCGTCGCAGGAGGCCCAAGCGCGAGGGCGAGCGGCTTCCCAGCACCAGCAGCTCCACGTTCCGTTCTCGTGCCACTCGCGCCAGTTCCTCCGCAGGCATCCCAGTCCGCACGAGCAGCTCGACGGATGCGAGGGGAACTCCGAGGTACCCGAGGAGCACGCGAGCTCTCAGCAACACGTGTTGGGCTTCGTGGAGTTGACGCTGCGTCGGCGGAAAAGTAGAGACCGACCATACCGGTCTTCCCCACCTGGGAGTGGGATCAAAGGGGACAGGGATGACATGGAGCAGGAGCAGGTGGCATTCCGACGGGCTCTGATCCAGGCACTGGCAGGCCGACTCGAGGGCGCTCCATGTTGAAATGGAGAGAGTGGCATCCACTCCCACCAAAATACATCTGCTCATCGCTGTTCCCGGTCCTCTCCGGTGGACGACGTGTCAGCGCATTCTATGGACGGTGCCTGCGCATGGGGCAGCAAAGAGAGAGCACTCTGTTGCCCCTCTTCGCGGACGAGATCCGGGCTCGTGAGTCCGCAGCCGTTCGCCCCTTCTTCTTTCGCTGTGTCTATCGTTGAGGCAGCTGTCACCCGGTTCTCCCCGAATGCTCCTCCAGCACGAGGCACCGCTTTGACCAAAACAAAAAGGATGCCGCTTGCCGACCAGGCTTCCCGGCACCCCCGCTGTTGCGTGATGTGTGCTTTTCCTCTTCATCGATTCTATCACACGAGACCTAACGGGACAAGGGGCTGCCGTCCAGCGGAGCGTGCAAGTACGACAGACCGTCCTCTGCTGGTTTAGGAGGGAACCTTCAACACACCAGACCTTGCTGGAAGAAGCGCGCGAGGACTCTCGACCATGTCGGGTGGCTAGCCGGGACCTGGCCATTTGGCGTGGTAGAGGAAGTATGGGCGCTGGTCGCTTTCCGTAGCTGGATGCGCTATCGAGCCAGTGATCAGGGACGAATCAAACGCGCCCGGCCTTGACATGACTTGCAGCGTCTGTTTTTCAGGTGTGAGCCAGGACGCGCTTGGATGAACGGGTGAGATTGGGGCGTCGGCGTGTTGAGCTGGAAATCGCGACGAGAACGGAAGCGGTGTAGGTCAAAGCGGCCTACGAAAAGGAAGAGTCATAAAGAGTATGCTCTCCTACCGCTCATGGGGGAGGATGACGCGAACATACACGTAGGCCAGCAGCAGCCAAAGCGCCCCAAAGAAAGCGCCACCGATGCGCTCTGATATCAGCAAGGACGAGGCTACAACGCCCCAAATCACACAGTAGAGACCGAAAAGCGTGTAGAGAGATGGCGCTAAAAATCGAAGCACTCTCATGATACCCTCGCTTTCTGAAAAACCTCTGCCGCTCGCCGTTCTGTGTGCCACAAGCGACCGCCAGCTCTTATGAAGCCACTCAGCATGGCAACAGCCACAACAGCTCCAGCCACAACCAGCACATCGAGCAGCATGTCTCTACAACTCGCGAGTGGGTCGGTCACCGCCTCTTTTCAGGGAAGTGTTCTTCCCCTGCCCGCGTTGTTCGACGCAGACAGATAGGAAGTGCTCATGTTTCTCGCATGTGTTGCTCGCTAATGTCGCAGTTCTTCCACACAAGAAAAGCACCAGGTCCAATTTGATGGCCTGATGTCCAACATATGTTTTTCTCTCGCGAAGCGTACGCGCGACACCTCCGACCGACCAGACTTCCCGGTGCTCCTCATGATACATAGAGACTTCTTCTTTGAAATATAGCATACGCGCCCTTTCAACACAATCGGTAGGGTGCGCGCCTCACAGAATAATCACTTGCTTCCACGAAATAATCGGGGTATACTAGCAGAGGAATTTTGCATAGGCATACATAGAGGAGCACCGGGAAGTCTGGTCGGTTGGAGGCGTCCTTGTACATTTCGCCAGGAGGTGATGTTCAAGGGCACGAGAAACCTGATCGATCCCGGTGTTTTTCTTTATGTATGGTGTAGGAAGTGGGAGGATAACTGCACTCATTCACTCGTACCTCAAAGCAGGGGTAAAGAGGAGGGATGGTGAAACAACCATGCCGAATTTCGATAGTGAGCATCGCCTTTGGCAGGAACCAGGATGGACATCGGAGAAACGGCTGCTATTGGGGATCGACGCTCCTCTCACGGCAGCGACCAGGTATGCGCTCCACACGGTCGGCGAGTTCTTCGCACCCTGCACGGCGCATGTCCGCCTGCTGCTGCTCACGGTGATCCCTGTTCCCTATATAGGAGGGAGGTATGTGCCGCCGAGTCGGGTATCTCCGACGCATGAGCAGCGGAGGCAGGCGATGGAGGCGCTGCGAACAGCATGTGCCGCCTTACAAGAGCACGGACTAACACGCTCACACATCGAGACGCTCATCCGAGAAGGTTCCGCAGCCGACGAACTGGTGAGAGTGGCAAGCCAGCAACGCATCGACTGTCTCATTATCGGAAGTCAGGGGCACTCCTTGGGTCAGCGACTCCGGCGAGTAGTCAGTGGGAGCACGTCGCATTGCGTTCTGCGCCACGCCTCATGTCCGGTCCTGGTGGTGACGCTGCCCCGGTCCAGGCAGCCGGATGACCTGATCGCCTGGTATGAAACCGCCATACAGCGGGGGCTAGCCGACCACCCCTCCACCCTTGTGAACGTCACCGCGGCTGATGTGGCTGGACGGTTTCGTCCCCCTCATGTGCATACTGCTGGACGCAAGGAGAGGACTGCCGCGGCGCAGGCTCTAGAGCACCTGGCGCGTTCGGGTATCCTGCATCGGCATGCCGTGAGTGGGGAAATGCATTATCTCAATGATTAGGCCACCAGGCGGCAGGGCTTTTTGGTTTACCCGTTCTACCGCAAGAGTTTGCTACACAGTAACTGCAAGGCTTCCACTGGATGCGCACAAAAATGTCGCATCTGAGAAGCCACGTGGTACAATAGCAACAAAAGCATGCATGGAGTGCCGGGAAGCCTGGTCGGCAGGTCCCGGTGCTTTTTTGCGCGCGACTCGGGACTTCTTGGGGGCAATGTCGCTCGTCGCAGATGCAATGGAGCGGGAGACCTATCACAAGGAGAACCCATGACTAACCGTAACGTTCCCCTCACGCTTGCTCAGGCAGCGCCGACAGAGGAAAAAGGGCGCCGCCTTCCCACCCTCAGTCCGGTTGGGCGACTGGTGCTGCTCATCGCTTTTGCTTTTACGGTGATGGCCGATCCCATTTCGTCGGTGGCCTACGCCATTGAAGCCGCGCTGCGGGCGCTGGGCGGCAATCTTGCCCTGCTCTTGCCGACAATGGCACTGGTCATCATGGTGATCGCCATCGTGACCGTGAACTACCACCAGCTCGTGGAGCGTTTCCCTGACGGAGGTGGCTCGGCGGCCGCGACCGGGGCCGCCTTTGGGGAAGCCTGGGCCTTCCTGCCCATTGGCGCCCTGGTGGTCGATTTCGTCCTCACCATCGCAATTAGTGTGGCGGCAGGCGCGTCCGCCATCGTGGCCTATTTCCCCACGCTTGCTCCCCTGCGCGTGGTGGTGGCGCTTGGTCTGCTCGTCCTCGTGGCCGGGCTCACCTGGTTCGGTCACGGCGGACGCACGGTCTTTGCGGTCCTGACCCTGGCCTTTGTTGGCGCGGGGATCGCCCTGCTGGTGAGTGGAGTTCTTCCCGTCCCCCATGGAGGGTCCACCGGACTGACGCTGCAAGTACGCGGAACGCGCGGTTGGGCATCCTGGCTTTCGGTCGCCCTGGCGTTCCCGGTCGCGATGGCTCTTGCCACCGGGGTCGAAGCGCCATCCTCGGCCATCGCGCAACTGGGACAACTCGACCAGCGAGGGCGCAAGCGGTTCGGGCAGGTGACGCTCTGGCTCACCCTCCTCATCGTGGGCGGCCTGACGCTGGGCCTCACGGCGTTGGCGGTGCATCTGGGCATCGGCATCCCCCCGCGCAACAGTACGCAGATTGCGGAACTGGCCCGCTCTGCGGGTTCGCCCGTGCTCTTCGCCCTCTTTCAGCTCACCACCACTCTCCTGCTCCTGTCGGCAGCCAGTTCCTCCTTCCAGGCTGGACCGGGATTGCTCAAGGCCCTGGCCCGACATCCTGCCACGGAGGGACAGAGCCAGGGCATCCTGCCTTCGTGGATGGGACGAATCAATCGCCACTATACGCCCTACTGGGGCGTGGTCCTCTATCTGCTCATCGCGGCAGTGGTGGTCATCGCCGTGGACGCCCAGGATCAGGAGTTAGTGCTCTTCTATGCGGTCGCCGTCTTTGTGAGCTTCCTGATGGGTCTTCTGGCCATGGTGCAATTCTCGCGCGTGGCTCGCCGCCTCCCCTCGCTGGCCGTCAATGTGCTCGGCACGCTGGTGGTCGGTTTTACGCTGGTGATGAATCTGCTGCGCGGATGGCCGCTCCTCTCCCTGGTGGCTGCGGGAGCGGTCGCGTTGGTCCTGTTTGTCCTCTGGGTGCGAGTTGGTCGCCCCCGCGGCATCGCGCTGGCCGTTCAGCAGGCGGAAGAAGAACCGTTGCCCGTTCTGGCTTCGCCGGAAGGGGTGGACGCCGGCCAGCCCGTTTCAGGGGAGCACGAGGTCGAGCAGCACCAGGCCGCTCGCCGTGATGAGCGCCCCTCCGGTCAGCACGAGCAGGAGGAACTGCCGCAGCCGGGAGAGGCGGGAAGCCAGTGAGGGATCGAGTGGTGGAAACGAGAGGCGGTAGAGGCCGAGCATGAGCAGGGGAGCCACCAGCGGAAGCAGGAGTTGGCTGAGCAAGGGGCTGCCTTGCGGGTGGTGCGCCGCGAGCAGGAGCAGGCCCGCTGCCGTTGCAGCCAATACCAGAGCCATGCCGAGGACTCCGATGAGGGCACGGCGTCGGTGCGCGGGGAGGTGCCATGCGCCCAGACCCAGCAGCACAACAGCGATACTGCTCAGCAGCAGGATGAGCCAGGTCATGACCGTGGTGAAGGAAGCGACAACCTCCTGCATTGTCTGGTCTCCTTTTGAAAGAACCAAGCAAGGAACTACTCAATCGGTTCCACTCGTAGTATGACACATGAGAACAAGGAGCGCCACACCGATGACTGCAACAATTACCCTCGTGCTGGCTCTGCTCGTCGCGACCGTGGTCTGTGCCAGCCTGGCCACGCGCCTGCGGGTGCCCTACGCGATCGTGCTCGTGCTGGCTGGAGCGAGGCTCGGCCTGCTTCCAGGACTGCCCACTGTGGAACTGAACCCAGACCTCATCTTGTTCCTCTTCCTGCCGCCGCTGGTCTATTCCTCGGCCTGGCAGATCTCCTGGCGGGAGTTGCGGGCGAGTCTGCGCCCGATCTTGTGGCTTTCCATCGGCCTGGTGCTCTTCACCACCGCGGGTGTGGCTGTCGTGGCCCACGTCCTGCTTGGCCTCCCCTGGCCCGTCGCCTTCGTGCTGGGAGCGGTCCTCTCGCCGACCGATGCGGTGGCCGCCAGTGCGATTGCGAAGCGCATGGGACTCTCACCGCGGCTGGTGACGGTGCTGGAAGGCGAGAGCATGGTCAATGACGCCACGGGCCTGGTCGTCTACACCTTCGCCGTGGCCGCCGCCGTGACGGGCAGCTTCCAGCTGGGAGCAGCTGCTCTGCAGTTTGTGGTGGTGAGCCTGGGGGGCCTGGTGGTCGGGCTGGCGGTGGGCTGGCCGCTGGACTGGCTGCATCGCCATCTCGACGACGCGCCCATCGAAATCACCATCACCCTGCTCACCCCGTTCGCCGCCTATCTGCTGGCTGAGGCGGCGCAGGTCTCGGGCGTGCTGGCGACGCTGTCGGCAGGACTCTACTTGAGCCGGCACTCCTCGCGGTTCTTCTCGTCCACGACCCGGCTTGAGGCCAATGCCGTGTGGAACGTCCTCGTCTTTGTGCCGGGCGGCCTGCTGTTCCTGCTCATTGGGCTGCAACTGCGTCACCTGCTGGGCACGCTCTTAGATCGGCCCCTCACCACGGTAATCGGGGAAGCCTCCCTCATCAGCCTAGCCGTGATCGTCCTGCGCCTGGTCTGGGTCTTTCCCGCGGCCTACCTTCCGCGGTGGCTGCTTCCCCGGCTGCGCGCTCGCGATCCCTATCCGGGCTGGCGCAACGTGCTGATCGTTGCCTGGACAGGACTACGCGGCGGGATCTCGCTGGCTGCGGCACTGGCCCTCCCCCTGTCGATCCGGGCGGGACAGCCCTTTCCCGAAAGAGACCGACTCATCGCGCTGACAGATCGCGCGTCATCCTAGCCACGCTGGTGGGTCAGGGGCTCAGTCTCATCCCACTCATCCGTTGGCTTGGGATCACGTCCGATGGGACACCTGAGCAGGAACGACAACGGGCACGGCAGCCCAGGCAGCGCTCACCCGACTACAGGAGCTTGCCGGGCAGTAGTGGGTCCCGGAGACGAGGCTCGCGGACCTGCGTGCGCGCTATGAGGAGAAGGCCAGGCATGCCGCCGAACACCTGGACGGCACCCTCCCACCGCACGAAGAGGAGATGGCCTCCCACCGACGGCTCCACCGCGAGATCATTCAAGCTGAACGTGCTGCCGTGATCGAGCTACGAGACCGGGGCAAGATCGATGATGAGGTACTGCGCGAGATGGAGCGGGAATTGGACCTGGAGGAACAACGCTTTCGGGCAGAGGGATGAGTCCTACAGAGGGATGCGTCTGGTGGTGATGCTGGCGTTCCCTCCCTCGCGCTCAGCTCTCTTCCCGAGCACATGAAAGCAGACCAGCGGGAACGGCAGGCAGTCCCCGCCCTGAAGGAAGGAGGAGCGTATGCCAACAAACCACACGCATCACACGAGTTCCTCGCGTCCCTTGGAACGGACGCTCATGGCCTTTTGTCTGCTAGCAGCCCTGAGCGGAGTGGTGGTGTATCTCGCCACTCCTACCGTTTACACGGACCTGCTCATGCTTCACCTCTCTCCAATGGATCGCTACCCGATCAGGGCCACGCTGGTACTGGGGGGCATGCTGCTCGTGATTGCCACCGTGATGGTTGGGGTGGTGCAGCATTGGCGGTGGCTGTTCTGGCTCCTGCTCATCGCCTTTGGAGCCTCCATCCTGGACATTCCGGTAACGATCCTCCAGTTGATGGGCGTTGTTCCGAGCTTGTTCCCTGTCTGGTACAGTCTCTATCGGATGGGCGTTGCTCTCGTTGAGGTCGCCATTGCGGTCTGGATGCTCCAGATCTATCGGCACCATGGTGTGTGGGCGATGGGGAAGAAGAACACACGCCCGTAGGGTACAGGTGTCACTTGTGCTGTGCGAATGCTGGAGACAGACGGTGCAGAGAAGCTTGCGCGCAGCGGCGAGGGGAGGGGGCGGGAGCACAGTACCGGAGCGATCAGTTAATCATTCCAACACCGCACCTCACCATTGACCACTGCATTGCTTCGCCAAAAATCTTCCCAGATGGCTCGCAAACCTTTGAGGAGTAGTGGCAAGAAGAAGTGATCCAGGACCTATCACCTGCACCAATCTCGCCAGCAGAGAGGGCCACTAGGATTTCCTGACTGCCAGTTGAACGAACTGTCGGATAAGATTTTTGGTGGAGCAATGCAGCGATGGGGTTCAAACATGACGATCACCTCCATCTGCTTGAGGTTTGGATGGGACGATTTGGGCATGGGACGCTCCTGGACCCTGGGGAATGAAGCCTTCGTGAGACGATGTGGTGCGGTCAGGCTGAGCTTGGTGTTGATCAGCCAGGCGCGTGCGAAGGTGGACACGCAGGATCTCTATCACATATTCCCAGGCTATCACCTTTTTGGCAACATTATGGGGGGCGTGAACACGCCTCCCATCTACCTCAAGGCCGCACGCAATCTTGGCGCGCGCGGAGTAGCGCTCTCTGCGCAGGTAGTGTTGCCCGCTGCACTGCCAGCTATTCTGAACGGGTTGAAACAGGGCTGGACGTTCGCCTGGCGTTCGCTGATGGCGGGTGAGCTGATCTACTTCACGCTCAGCCTGGGCAACCTGCTGCAAACCGGGCGCGACCTCAACGACGCCTCGCAGGTCATGGCGGTGATGGTCTTGATCATCGCCATCGGGGTCGCGATCGACAGCCTGGTGTTTGCTCCCATGGAGCGACGGGTGCGCGAACGCTGGGGGCTCGTCTCGTGAGAACGGAACTTCTGCAGAGGCATCAGTGGAGGAGCGGAATGGGCATGCGAAAAAGGAGGAAGAGGAACTCCTCTTCAGGTGGGCCCGGTATCGTCGACGCGTGAAAGGGGAGCACATCCGCCGCAAAGAGAGTGCTCCCCAGCGGATGTTTTCCCCTGTCTTTGAGGGGGGGCTGCACTGAAGTCTTTCGCTGCTCTCCTGGCGCTCCCATCGCTTTCGCCTGCCACCGGTTTCTTTCGGTGATGGGATGGCCTATCGGTGCGATTTTGACGAAAAAGTATGACCTACCGTACAACTGCTCGGTTTGAGCGCGCTTGAGAACAAGCGCAGCGGCTGACAGGAGACAACGTGGTTGATCTGTTATGATGCTCCATCCGGTTGGGAAGCTCACTTACAGCAATGTTGTATCTTTCTAGCGTAAAGCAATTTGCGCTAGTAAAGAACAGCGGCGCACAGGAGGCGATGCGATGCAATGCTATGCATGCGGCTCCTGTGCCTCTGGAGGGAGAAGCGTACTCGTCGGTTGGCGGGTAACGCGCACCTGTCCCACGCGCCGTCCATCCATCTGGGTGACCTCAAAGCGATAATGGTCCCATTCGAAGTGATCTCCAGTCATGGGAATGCGCCCCAGTTCGTACATCACGAACCCGTTTACGGTCTCATAGTTCCCCTTCCCCTCTTCGGGTAACGCACGGAGATGCAAGACTGCTTTCACTTCCTCCAGCGGCACCATCCCGTCAAGCAACCAGGACCCATCTTCATGTTGTACCGTCTCAAGATCCTCCGCTTCGTCTTCTGGGGCGATCTCCCCTACCATCGCTTCGAGGATATCGGTGAGCGTCACCAAGCCCTGAATATCCCCATATTCCTGGATTACCAGTGCCGCCTGTGTCCCTGTCTTCTTGAAGAGCTCTAAGACCCTCAAGGTGCTCGTACTCTCCACGACATACAACGGTTTCTGTGCGGCCGCCTGCAAGTCCAGCTGCTGTCCGTCCAGAACCTGGAGCAAAAGATCCCTCACATGCACCATCCCCAGCACGTTATCAAGGATTCCCCGGCAGACTGGGAACCGCGAGTAGTTGCTCTGGCGGATGGCCTCGCCCATCACGGGCAGGGGGTTGTCGGGATCCAACCAGACAATGTCAGGCCGGTGGGTCATGACAGAACTGACGCGCCGGTCCACCAGGCGAAAGATGCGCTCGACCATGTTCTGTTCCGCTGCCTCAAAGGTTCCGGCCTGTCTGCCCTGCTCGATCAAGACGTTGATCTCTTCCTCCGTGATGGGTGGGTCTCCCGATGGTCGCAGCCGAATGAGCCGCAGGACGGCATCGGTGGAGAGGCTCAGCAGGTGGACAAACGGAGCGGCGAGTGCCGAGAGGACGCGCATCGGCCTCACCACGGAGGCGGCAATGCGCTCGGGGTTGTTCAACGCCAGGCGTTTGGGCACCAACTCCCCGATCAACAGCGAGAAATAGGTGATGCACGCGACTACCAGGACGAACGCCACCGTCCCGCTGTAGGGAGCGAGCCAGGGCAGCAGTCGAAGATAGACAGCCAGGGCGTCGGCAATCGTCGCCCCTCCGAAGGCTCCAGCCAGAATGCCGATGAGCGTGATCCCCAGTTGGACCGTGGAGAGGAACTGATTGGGGGCGTTGGCGAGTTCGAGGGCCGCACGTGCCCTGGCGTCCCCCGCGTTCGCCCGTTGTTGCAAACGAGACTTCCGCGAAGAGACGAAGGCGGTTTCAGCCATGGCAAACACTCCGTTGGCGAAAATCAGGATGAGGACAATCGCGATCTCGACGAAAACAGGGGACATGCCACATTTCCTCCTCTGGTCGTGTCATGAGGGAGAACGAAGATTGCGGTTTCCTTCTGTATGATACGATGTTTTCAAGCCCTGCAACAACTGCTGCTCAAGACCATTCCCTTTGCTTACATGGCTCAAAGGGCGCGAGCATGACATGAGGTGCAAGGGACACACTTGCTCATATGAGCAAGTATATACCCGGACTCTGCCAGGCCAGGGTGATCGAGCCGGGTGTGCTAGCTAAGGAATGGCGTGAAAATCGCCAGAGAGCAGCTTCCCAAGGAGGTAGACCTGCCATCCATCGAATGCAGACAACTGCGTGGGAGAGCCCAGTTGCGCGAACTGGTTCCCCAGATGGAGAGGAACTTGTCGAGCGTGAAGGGATGTCTACGCGGAGCCTCAATGTGGATCACTCCATCACGGGTATGGGCGAAGAGCCAGGACAAGCACGAGCCGTGAGCGGCCATGCCGATCCTCTGAGGAATGGACACGGCTTTCCCATCAAGAGAAAGGGAGACGTGTGCCTGTATGCGAAAGGCAGCGCCTTCTCTCTGATCACAGGAGATCTCATCAATCCGGCGATACGCTCCATTCCCGATCGATTCGGCCCGGCTCTGCGGATTCCCATGTGCAGATACCAGGGAGTACTGAGAGACAGCGCGATGTTGGGGTCCCGACATTTTTCCCCGCACAATCTCCGCTACGTAGAGAACCAGAGAGAAAAGGGTCGAAATGGGAAGCCCACTTCCCAGTGTTCTCCTGGAGTGCAGGGGAACCCCTGCTGGGGAACTCTCGGTCAGGTGACGGGAGACAGGCCGAGCAGCGCTTCGTAGATGAAGGCCAGCTGCGCTCCCAAGATTGGCCAACCGTAGCGCGCGCGCACGGCGGCATACGCAGCAGTGCCACGTCGGCGGCGCTCGTGGGCGTCGTTGACCGCCATCACCAGTGCCGCCGCCAGCGCCTCCTCGTCGTCAGGTGGCACGAGCCACCCCGTCTGTCCGTCTTCGACGATCTCGCTGGGTCCATGAGCGGCGACGGCGATGGCTGGCAGTCCACAGGCCATGCCCTCAACGAGGACCTGCCCGAACTGCTCTCGCACCGAAGGCAGCACCACGACATCGGAGGCGGCAAAGATGTCCGGCAGCTCGTCGTGGTCGTGCCAGCCAGCCAGGAACACGTCGCGGGCTCCTGTCCGCTGGATCGTGTCGAGCGGATGCTCGCCCTCCCACTCGCCTGGGAAGCCACCGAGCAGGACGAGGGGGGCAGGGACCGCGAAGGATGCCTGCGCACGGCTGTAGGCGCTGATCAGCAGGCCAAGGCGCTTCACCGCGGTGAAGCGCCCCACGTACAGCAGCACGGGCCCCTGGGCGAAGGAGCGCAGCAGGTGGGGCGCGTAGGCCACCGACCCCGGCTCGCCGCCGGGACACCAACCGCAGGGGTGCTCGACGAGGAGCTGGAGCCACAAGGGTATGCGCTCGATCGGACGCCGATCGAAGCACCCCGGATCGAAGCCATTGGGCAGTTGGACATAGCGGTCAGGGTCGAGCTGCAGCAGCTCCTGTGCCCGCGTGAGTTGCGTCGCCGATGGCACCACAAGCCGCTGGCAGGCGCTCGCCCAGCGGCGCATGCGTTGGGCCCAGACCTCGGCGTGGACCCAGTGCACCGGAGGCCCGGCCGCGATCGCCTCGAGCAGCAGGAGTTCGGTCCCGTGGAGATGCCCGACCACAGGTACATCGGGGGCGACACGTGCAGCAGCTTCGTTGAGCGGAGTGGGGTGATGCAGATGGAGGATGTCGGCTGTGGCGGCACCAGCCTGGCGCAGGACCCGCGCCCAGGAGGCGACCAGATGCTCGTAGGTAGAGTCGTCGACGGTGGCGAAGACCCGGTCGGGTGCGCCGGGGCGGTCCTCGTAGGACGGGTGCAGTGGGGAGTCAGCGCGCAACGGGTCGGCGGCCGCGAGCGCAGCAGTGTAGTCGACGGAAGAGACGTCAAGCCCGCTGAAGAACAGGTGTGCATCACCCGGGCGGCCGGGCAGCCGAAGGGAACCAGAGACGATGGTCACATCCCACCGCTGCCCAGCCAGCACATGGGCCAACCCGCGTGCCACCTGCGCAGAGCCACCACGCGGGAAGAACATGAGACCCATCACCACGCGAGGTCGGGTCAGTGTTGCTATGGGCATGGTCACCTGCTCCTGATGAGACGAGTCTGCTGGTCACTCCCTAGACGGAGAGCAACGAGCGCGGGAAGCGCTCTGGTCTCCCCACCTCTTCAAGACAGGCTTGCCTGGGAGGACTGTGCAGCATGAACTGGGATGCGCAGAGAGTTGGCATGAGCGCGTGGTCGGATCGTTCCCTCTGACCATGTGGCTTCCCCGGAAGTATAGACCAAGCGAGCTCTGCACGCAAGAGCAACCGAGGAAGATGGGAAAGGAAGGTTACACGATCAACACGCAGCGGGGAGGATGCTGGCCACGGTCAGGGCTTCGGGACCTGAGCGGGGATTGTGCGAGGAAAAAATGTCGGGACCCCTATGAGGCCTAAACCGATGTGCGTCTTTCCCGGACGGATAGCCACCACGCGCCCGACCACTGCTTCGCTGCCAACCTGTCGCATGCGAAAATGAACGTCGCTCATTTCGACGAGTTGAATGCCCGAGTTGACCCCACAGTAAGAGAGCGGTCTTCTCATCGCAAAGGAGATAGGTACGGCACAGTTGTTATGATGTGGGAGATCTACCAGCACGACCAGCCGCCGATTCTCACAGGAGACTGTGCCGAAAAGAAACCTTATCGGCTCAGTTTCCTTTCCCAAGTGGTATATTATCGGCAGAGTTAGGAGAACTATCTCGCCAAAAACTGTGCCGATAATATAACTGTGCCGATAACAAGGAAGCGTCATGTGGAATGAGATTGCTGCCTGGCAGGAGACACTTACCCATCGTCCTGATCTGTCTGCCAAAACGATTGCGTTGTATACCCAGGACGCTCGTCGCTTTGCCATCTGGCTTCAGAGTGAACATCCTGGTCTCAAAGCAACCGAGATAACCGTTCAAAAAACTTGCTTTCTAGAAGCGAATCGGATATCATAATAAGAAGTGACGAGGCTTTGACATCCTGCCTTCGCAAGTCGCATTGCCTCACAAAAATCTTCCTTTCTCCGCTACAAGCATCTCTTTTCCCCCGATTCTGTCCTGGCCTCTTTTCCAAGACTGCATCTTCGCTCATCAACTCTGGAGCAGGAGAGGAACATGGCCTACGTTACAGAGAAAGAAGAAGATGTTTCATGAGGCAAGCAGGGATGAGCAGTCTGTCGCCTCCACACACCGATCGCTTGCTGCATATTTCCAGAGGAGGGAAGCGTGGGAAAGTCGTTGAGTTATCAAGTCAGGCGGGAAGTGCTCCAACAGGTCGCACCTCAGTACCGTGAAGCATCCTCGTCACAGAAACGGAGGCTGCTCGATGCTTTTGTCGCAACGACTGGATACCATCGTACTACGCCAGGTGGCTCCTCAATCATGCCAAAGAGGTACAGCAGACGCATGGGCGCTCACAGCTACGCAAGTATGGACCGGACGTCCAACACGCATTGTTCCTGGTCTGGCACGCCGCTAACCGCATCTGCGCCAAACGCCTCATCCCTTTTCTTCCCACGCTTGTCGAAGCCCTAGAGCGCCATGAGCACCTCCACCTCACCGAGGAATGTCGAAGCCAACTCCTTTCCATGAGCGCAGCGACAGCGGATCGCCTCCTGCGTTCCCAGCGCACACTGGGGTTGCGCGGCCTCTCCACCACGCGGGGGCGGGAACGCTGCTCAAGCAACAGATTCCGATCCGTACCTTCGAGGAGTGGAAGGAGACCCGACCCGGCTTTGTGGAAGCGGACCTGG
>Ga0207646_10003789_pt1 | contig 16834 bp, 15 predicted proteins | sample KBSK5502metaG_FD_184343 | JGI IMG/M metagenome (GOLD analysis project Ga0207646, IMG submission 184343) | Corn, switchgrass and miscanthus rhizosphere microbial communities from Kellogg Biological Station, Michigan, USA - KBS K5-50-2 metaG... | ecosystem: Host-associated > Plants > Roots >... | reverse complement strand
GGCGTAGGCTCCCGTCTCGATCGGCCCATGCTCTCCATCAGGAGGTCCTCGCCCATGCGCCTGCTGTCCGCCGCCGTCGTCGCGTCCCTCGGTCTCGCCGGCTGCAGCGGCCGCGGAGGCGGCGGCGCCGGGGATACGGGAGGGGCGGGAAGCGCGGGAGGCGCGGGCGGCGGCAAGCCGATCGTCATCGGCTTCTCGATGGACACGCTCAAGGAGGAGCGCTGGCAGCGGGACCGCGACGAGGTCGTCGCCGCCGCGCAGAAGGCGGGAGCCAAGGTGCTCGTCCAGGCCGCCAACGGCAACGACGCCTTGCAGAACTCCCAGGCCGAGAACCTCCTGACGCAGGGCGTGGACGTGCTGCTCGTCGCGCCCCACAACGGCAAGACCGCCGCCACGATCGTCGAGGCCGCCCACAAGGCGGGCGTTCCGGTGATCGCCTACGACCGCCTGATCCTCGACTCGGACCTCGACCTCTACGTGACCTTCGACCCGGTCAGGGTCGGCGAGCTGCAGGGCGACTACGCCGTGAAGCGCAAGCCGAAGGGCAACTACGTCCTCATCGGCGGGGCCCCGACCGACAACAACGCCCTCCTTCTGCGTGAAGGCCAGATGAAGTTCCTGAAGCCCTCGGTAGACAAGGGCGACATCAAGATCGTCTCCGACCAGTGGGCACGCGACTGGCAACCGATCGAGGCCCTCAAGATCATGGAGAACGCGCTCACGCGCGTGAACAACCAGGTGGACGGTGTCGTCGCGTCGAACGACGGCACGGCCGGCGGCGCCATCCAGGCGCTGACCGAACAGAAGCTGGCGGGCAAGGTGCTCGTCACCGGGCAGGACGCGGAGCTGGCCGCCTGCCAGCGCATCGTGGCCGGCACGCAGACGATGACGATCTACAAGCCGATCCCCCTCCTCGGCGGCAAGGCGGCGGAGGTGGCCATCCTGCTGGCGAAGAAGCAACCCATTCCGGATCAGACGAAGCCGGTGAAGAACGGCAGGAAGGACGTGCCCAGCATCCTCCTGGAGCCGATCCCGGTGGACAAGGACAACCTCCTCTCCACGGTGGTCAAGGACGGCTACCACAAGCTCGAAGAGGTCTACAAGGACGTCCCCCGGGACCAGTGGCCGAAGCAGCCGTGAGGTTCGAGCCGGAGTGATCCTCGGCCGGCTCCGCCCGGTCGCCCCTGGGGCGCTGTACGCCCTCGTTCTCCTGGCCAGCTTCTATCCCGAGTCGCTCCACCCGGCTCGGATGATCCTCTACGTGGGCGATCCGTTGGAGAGCGCCTATCTGATGGCCTGGCACGCGCACCAGGTCCTGCGCGATCCCCTCCACCTGTTCGATGCGAACTACCTCTATCCCGTGAAGGCCGCGGTCGCGACCACCGAGCACCATCTGCTCCAGGGCCTCGCGCTCGCCCCGCTGACGTGGCTGACCGGCAACCCGATCCTCGTCTTCAACGGCGCCGTCGCCCTGACCGCCGTTCTCGACGCCTTCGCGGCCCGAAAGCTGGCTCTCGCGCTCGGATGCCGCGGGACGGGCTCCTGGGCGGCGGGAGCGCTCTCCGCCTTCAACACCTACAACGTCCACGAGGCGCCCCGCGTCCACATCATGCTGCACGCGTTCCTGGCCCTCGCCCTGCTGGAGCTGCTGGTCCTCTTGCGCCGGGAGGAACCGGCGCGCGCCTGGCGGATCGCCGGATGGCTGCTGCTCGCGGGCCTCACCGCCAACTACCACTTGATGTACGGCGCGATCCTGCTGGGTACGGTGCTGGTGGCGGCCGCCGTCGTCGATCCTTCGCGCGTCGCGCGCACGCTCGTTCGGCTGGCGATACCGCTTGCGGTGGCGGCTCTTCTCTTCCTCCCGGTGATCCTCACGTATTACCGCGTGGCGACGAGTCAGGCGTTTCACCGCGAGCTGCCGGAGGGGGTGGACCTCGGCCACTATGTCTCCACTGCCCCGGGCAATCTGCTCTACGGCCCCATCGGTCCGCACGTCCGGGCACAGCAGAGCGGCCCCCATTTCATCGGCTTCTTCGCTCTCGCGGTCGCGGCCATCGGCCTCGGCGGCTCGATGCTCCGGAGCGGCGGCGACGGCTTGCTGCCGGCCCGGCAGTGGGCCCCGGCCGCCGCGGGCCTGGCGGTGCTCTTCATCCTTCTCTCCCTCGGCCGTGATCTCACGGCGTTCGGGCACCGCCTTGGTCCCGGTCCCTACCGGCTGCTCTACTCGTTCGTCCCCGGCTTTCAATACCTGCGCATCCCCGAGCGCTTCGGGCTGCTGGCCATGCTGTTCGTGGCCCTCCTCGTCGCCCAGGGGCTCACCGTGCTCGAAGCCGCGAAGCTGCCGGTGGCCGCGCTGGTCCTGGCGGCGATCATCCCCCTGGAGCACCTCTCCCTCGCCACCCGGGCCTTCGTTGTCCCCGTGGGGGATGACGTGCCGCCGGTCTACCACTGGCTCGCGCGGCAGCCCGTGCACGCCCTCGCCGAGGTCCCGACCTACGGCGAGCACGCCTTTCGCCGCGAGACCTGGGAGATGTACTACTCGACGTATCATTTCAAGCCCATCGTTCACGGGTATACTGCCTACCCCACGCGGGAGAGCATCCTATTGAGGGAATGCGCGGTGCGGGTCCCGGAGAAGCAAGCCCTCGACTGCCTCGAGATCTGGGGCGTCGACACCCTCATCGTCCACTACCCTCCCCCCGGGAGGTCGCTGCGCCAGGACAGCGACCTGGCCGATTTCGTCGGCATTCCCTCCCGGTCGTTCTACCGCGGCGTCGCTGCGCGCGAGGCGGAGGGATCCCTGTGGCGGCTGGCGAGTTTCGACGGGCCGCGGTCGCGGATCCCGGGCGGCCGCGACGTGGCGTTCCGGATCGCCCGGCCGGCGGCCCCCAGGCCCTGACGTGGCCCTGCTCGAGCTGAGGTCGATCACCAAGGACTTCCCGGGCGTCCGCGCGCTCGACGGCGTCTCCTTCGACCTCGAGCGCCGCGAGGTCCACGCGCTCTGCGGCGAGAACGGCGCCGGCAAGAGCACCCTCATCAAGATCCTTTGCGGCTACTACCCGAGCGGGACCTATGGCGGCGAGATCCTCCTCGAAGGCAAGCCGGTCCATTTCCGCAGCCTCAAGGAGGCCGAGGAGCACGGCATCGCCCTCATCGCGCAGGAGCTGGCCCTCGTGCCCGAGCTGTCGGTCGCCGAGAACCTGATGCTCGGCCGCGAGCCGGTGAAGGGGGGCCTCATCCAGTGGGACGTGGTGGGCTCCGAGGCCCGCCGCGCCCTCGACCTGGTCGGTCTGGCCGTGGATCCCAACCGACCGGTGAAGGAGCTCGGCATCGGCCAGCAGCAGATGGTCGAGATCGCCAAGGCGCTCGCGAAGAGCGCGGCCATCCTCGTGCTCGACGAGCCGACCGCCGCCCTCACGGAAGCCGACGCGCAGCGCCTGCTGGCGTTCCTCGCCGAGCTGCGCGGCCGCGGCGTCTCCTCGATCTACATCAGCCATCGTCTCGAAGAGGTGTTCCAGATCGCGGACCGGATCACGGTCCTGCGCGACGGGCGGTCGATCGCTACCCACCCCGCGAAGGAGGCCACGCTCGACCGCGTGATCTCCGAGATGGTGGGCCGGGAGGTGAAGAACCTCTATCCCCGCCCCGACACCACGCCGGGCAAGCCGATGCTCGCGGTGTCGGGCTGGTCGGTCGAAGACCCGCTCAATCCCGGCCGATTCGTTCTCAAGGACGTGGCCTTCGACGTGCACGCGGGAGAGATCCTCGGCATCGCCGGCCTCATGGGCGCGGGACGCACGGCGCTGCTGAGCTCGATCTTCGGCGCCGCCCGCAGCCCGGTGCGCGGCACCCTGCAGATCGAAGGGGGCCCGCCGCGCGGCCCGCTGCGGTCCCCCGCCGAGGCCATCGCCTCCGGCCTCGCCCTCGTGAGCGAGGACCGCAAGCGCTACGGCCTCGTGCTCGAGGCCGACGTCGCCGAGAACCTCACCCTCGCCACCCTGCGCCAGTTCGTGAAGGGACTTTTCCTCGACCACAAGGCGCGCCGGCGCGAGTCGCTGGCGCAGTTCCAGGCGCTACGTATCAAGGCGCCCGGGCTGGCCTCCCTCGTCAACCAGCTCTCGGGCGGGAACCAGCAGAAGGTCGTGCTCGGCAAATGGCTCATGGCCCGGCCGCGCGTGCTCTTCCTCGACGAGCCCACGCGCGGCATCGACGTGGGCGCCAAGGCCGAGATCTACAACCTCGTCGCGGAGCTGGCGCGGCAGGGCCTGGCCGTCGTGCTCGTCTCGTCGGACCTTCCGGAGCTGCTCGGGATGTCCCACCGCGTGCTGGTGCTGAGCCAGGGGCGCCAGACCGCCCTCCTCGAGGGGTCCGCGGCCACGCCGGAGACGGTGATGGCCGCCGCCACCATGAAGGCATGAAGCGCATCCCGTGGCGCGCGCTGACGATGGTCGGCGCCCTGCTCGTCATCTGGATCGTGTTCTCCGTGATGACCAGCGGCACCTTCCTCGTGCCCCGCAACCTCTCGCTGCTGGCCCGGCAGATGGCGGTCACCGGGATCCTGGCCATCGGGATGGTCCTCGTGATCGTGGCCGGCCAGATCGACCTGTCGGTCGGCGCCCAGGCCGGCCTGCTGGGCGGCATCTCCGCCATCGTGTTCGTCAACCACGGCTGGCCGCTGGCCGCCGCGTTCGCGCTCGCGCTCGTCCTCGGCGCGGTGCTCGGCTCCGCGCAGGGATGGCTCGTCGCCCACCTGGGCATCCCGCCCTTCATCGTCACCCTCGGCGGCATGCTCCTCTTCCAGGGGATCCTGCTGGGCGTGACCGGAGGAGTGTCCATCTCGCCGGCTCCGTCGTACCTGTACGTCGGCCAGGCATACGTGCTCCCCCGGCTCGGCTGGGTCTTCGCGGGCGTGGTGGCGGCCGGGTTCCTCTTCCAGAGCTTCCGCGCCTCCGGGGGCGCCCGCTGGCGGTGGTTGGGGCTCGCGGTCCTGGTCGTCGGCTTCACCGCGGCGATGAACGCGTACGAAGGCATCCCGGTGCCGGTGCTCCTGCTCGTCGTCCTCGCCACCGCCTTCTCCGTGCTCGGCCACCACACTCCCTTCGGCCGTCACCTCTATGCGATCGGCGGCAACCGCGAGGCCGCGTTCTACTCCGGCATCAACATCCAGCGCCACATCGTGGGCGTCTTCACCCTCATGGGCGTGATGTCGGGAGCGGCGGGGATCGTGCTCACGGCGCGGGTCGGCTCCGCGACTTCCGACGCGGGCCGGACGATGGAGCTGGACGCCATCGCGGCCGCCGTCATCGGCGGGACGTCGCTGCTCGGCGGCCAGGGCACGGTGTGGGGGGCGCTGCTCGGCGCCCTCGTCATGGCCTCGCTCGACAACGGGATGAGCCTGCTCAACACGGAAAGCTACTGGCAGCCCATCATCAAGGGAACCATCCTGGTGGCGGCCGTCGCGGTGGACATGGCCGGCCGCCGGCGCGCCTAGAGCCCTCCGGTGAACCGCCGTGCCCGTCTACCAGAGCCCGACCCCCTACGACGAAGCGCGCATCCACGCCGCGGCGGTCTACTGCAGCGACGGCCGGGTCGGCGATCAGGTCGACGAGTTTCTGCATCACGGGCTGGGCCTGCCCCGGTATGACCGCCTCGCCTGCCCGGGCGGGCCGTCCAGCCTTTCCGGCCGCTTCCTGGCGTTCTGGGAGGGCCAGGGTGTCGAGCAGCAACTTCGCTTTCTCCACCGCGTTCATGGCCTGCGGCAGGTGATTCTCATCGCCCACGAAGGCTGCGCCTATTACCAGGTTCGGCTCGGCTTCCCCGCTGCGGACGTCGAGCACGAGCAACGGACCGACCTGGAGAGGGCGGCCAAGGCCGTCATCGGCATCGATGGGGCGCTGGAGGTCCGCGCGTTCTTCGCCCGGCGGCGGGAATCGAGGATCGCCTTCGAAGCCGTTCCGGTGTGAACCGGAGCGGCCACCGTGGGTCCCCGCCGTCGTGGTTCTAGCGCGGTGCGTACACCGCGGCCGAGCGAGGCGGCAACGTCACCTGAATGCGACCTCCCTCGACTCGCACCGGGGCACCGCCGAGGCGGTCTTCCAGCGTGGCCGAGCCGATCAGCCCCGCCGGTGCCGCCGGGAGATCCAGGCTGACTCCGGTCCCGCCGTTGTTCAGGACGACCACGACGGACGCGCCCTCGGCCACCCGCGCAAACGCGTACGCCTGATCGCCGACGGCCAGGCTCACATGGCGCCCGCGGCGCAGCGCGGGCAGCTCGGCCCTCAACCGCGCGAGCGTTCGTACGCGGTCGAAGACCGATCGCTCCGCCGGCGTGCGCCCCGCCTCGGTGAAGGCGTTTCGCGGGTCCTCGGCCCACCCGCCCGGGAAGTCGCGGCGGTTGTCGGGGTCGCCCCCTCCCGGCATGCCGATCTCGTCGCCGGCGTAGATCATCGGCAGGCCGCGGGCGGTGAGCAGGAACGTGAAGGCCAGGCGCAACCCCTCCACGCTCGCCCCCGGCTCGTTCATGAAACGAGCCGTGTCGTGGTTGCCCACGAAGGTGACGAGACCCGCGGCGTCGCGGTAGAGCTGATCGTGGGCGAGCATCGTCGCCACTTCCTTCAGCGGCTTGCCTTCCGCGAACGCCCGGCGCACGGGGTAGAACAGCGGGAAGTCGAAGAGCGTGTCGATGCCGGAGTCGACGCCGTCGAAGCGGCGCGCGCCGCCCTGGAAGAAGGACACGAGAGCGGGATCGCCGTCCCACATCTCCCCCACGATCCGGAGCCGGGGATACTCGCGGTGCAGGGCCGCTGACCAATCCCGCCAGAAACGGCGCGGCACGTAGGGCAGCGTGTCCTGGCGGATGCCGTCGAGGCCGGTCATGCCCACCCACCAGAGCGCGTTCTGGATCAGGTAGCGGGCGACCTCGGGGTCGTCCTGGTTCAGGTCGGGGAGGATGTTCACGAACCAGCCGTCGAGGGTCGACTCCCGCATCTCGGGCGGCGCGTGGGGATCGGCGATGGTCCAGGTCTGCCACGTCTCGTCGAGGTGGCGCTCCGGGCTGCCGTGGAACCACGTGGGCGTGGGCGGGTCGGCGACCCACGGATGGTACGGTCCGGTGTGGTTGGCGACCTGGTCCTGGATGACCTTGATCCCGGCGCGATGCGCGGCCTCGACCAGCTCGCGCAGGATCGCCAGGTCGCCGAGGTGCTCGTCGACGGCGTAGAAGTCGACGGCGCCGTAGCCGTGGTAGTCCGTGATGGCCTCGCCTTCGGGCCGCTCCTTCTCGTTCAGATGGTCGTTGTTGTCGTAGACCGGCGTCAGCCACAGCGCCGTGACGCCGAGGTCCTTCAGGTACGGCAGGCGGTCGATGATGCCCTTCAGGTCCCCGCCGTGGTAGTAGCGCTTCCTCGCGCGGTCGAAGAGCCCCTTGGACTTGGGAGGGTCGTCGTTGCCGGGGTCTCCGTCGGCGAAGCGGTCGGGCATGATCTCGTAGACCACGTCCTCGGCCGAGAAGCCCTGAAAGCGTCCGTCGCGCGGCAGCGGAGGCATCACGTCGAAGGGGGCCTGCGCGGTGCCCGCCGGAGTCGTCACGCGCAACGTCTCCTGCCGCGGCGCCGCGCGGGCCGCGATCGTCACGTCCGCGAAGAGATACGTGCCCGCCTCGTTCACGCGGACGTTCCCCGCCCGCAGACCCGCGGTCGCCGCCACGCGCGCGCCGGCCAGGTTACGGCCACGGACGAGCACCCGCACCGGATTCAGGCTGTGGCCGGGCCACCAGCCCGGCGGCTCGACCTTCGTGACTTCCGGCGTCGCCGCGAGGGCGACGACGATTGCGAGGATCATGCCGCCACCGGGACGGGCCGGCGGGCCTGCGCCGGGTCGGTGAGGGGATCGTGGACACGCTGCACGAGCACCGCGGCGAGGGCCAGGAAGAGGCCTCCGGCCACGACCGCCGCCAGCCGGTTGTTGTCGAGCAGATGCGCCATGACCCACCCGAAGCCGAGAGACGCGGCGATCTCCGGGATCACGATGAAGAAGTTGAAGATCCCCATGTAGACGCCCGTCCGCGCCGGCGGCAGCGACCCGGCGAGGATCGCGTAGGGCATGGACAGGATGCTGGCCCAGGCGATGCCGACGCCGGTCATCGAGAGCAGCAGCAGGTACTTGTCGTGGATGATCGCGACCGAGAGCAGGCCCGCCGCGCCGCAGAGCAGGCAGAGGCTGTGGGTGTTGCGCCGACCCAGCCTCGCGGCGACCGAAGGCAGGAAGAACGAGAACACGAAGCAGACGGCGGAGTACATGGCGAAGCAGAGCCCACCCCACTCGACGCCGGACTGGTAGAGGGGCGACGACTCATTGGGGGCGCCGAAGACGTTGTGGGCCACCGCCACCGGGAAGTACAGCCACATGCAGAAGAGCCCGAACCAGGTGCACACCTGCACCCACGCGAGCTGGCGCATCGTGGCGGGCATGCGGAGGATCGCGTCCTTGATCTCGGCCGCTCCCCCGCCGATCCCCACCCTGCTCGCCTTCATCGCCCGGAACGCGGCCATGTCCTCCGGCGGGTACTCGTTCGTGGTGAGGATCGTCCACAGCACGGCGCCCAGGAACGCGGCCGCTCCGACGTAGAACGACAGCTTCACGTTGAGCGGGATCGCGCCCACTCCGCCGGAGCCGATTCCCACATGGGCGATGTTGGTCATGATCCACGGCAGCGCCGACGCCACCACCGCGCCGAGGCCGATGAAGAGGCTCTGCATCCCGAAGCCGCGCGTGCGCTGCTCCTCGGGCAGCAGATCGGCCACGAAGGCGCGGAACGGCTCCATGCTCACGTTGATCGACGCGTCGAGCACCCACAGCAGGCCGGCGGCGATCCACAGGCTGGGCGCGTTGGGCATGAGCACGAGCGCGCCGGAGCTGAGGAGCGCGCCGACGAGGAAATACGGCCGGCGCCGGCCGAGCCGGCCCCAGGTGCGGTCGCTCATGCTGCCGATCACCGGCTGGACGAGGAGGCCCGTCAGCGGCGCCGCCAGCCACAGCATCGGGATCTGCTCCGGCTTCGCCCCGAGGTACTCGTAGATGGCGCTCATGTTCGCCATCTGCAGGCCCCAGCCGAACTGGATGCCGAGAAAGCCGAAGGACATGTTCCATATCTGCCAGAAGCTCAGGCGGGGCTTGTCCATGGATCTTCTCCCTCAGTGCTTGCGCCGGGCCTTGCGCTTGACGCGGCCATACGTCTCGGTCATCTCCCGCAGCCGCCCGCGTATCTCCGGGGTGAGGGCGCCGGCCGTGAAGCGCCACCGCCAGTTGCCGCTCGGCCGCGCGGGCACGTTCATGCGGGCCTCGCCGCCGAGGCCGAGCACGTCCTGCAGGGGCACGACGGCCAGCTCCGCCACCGATCCGAGCAGCGTGCGGATGAAGTCCCAGTGGATCTCCCGCCCGTCGCTGTGCATGTAGCGCCGCGCGAACTCGCGCTCCGCCTCCACTTCTTCCAGGGTGCGGGTGCTGTCGCCGACGCCGCTCGTCCACCAGCCCACCACGGTGTCGTTGTCGTGGGTGCCGGTGTAGACGACGCGGTCACGAGGGTAGTTGTGGGGGATGAAGTCCGAGCTCTGCGGATCGCCGCCGAAGGCGAACTGCAGGATGGCCATGCCCGGGAACCCGAAGCGCTCCCGCAACGACTCGACCTCGGGCGTGATCACGCCGAGGTTCTCGGCCACGATGGGCAGCGGGCCGAGCGCCGCGCGCAGCGCGTCGAACAGCGCCGCCCCCGGGCCCTTCACCCACTGCCCGGTGGCGGCCGTGGGGGCGGACGCCGGGATCTCCCAGTACGCCTCGAAGCCGCGGAAATGGTCCAGCCGCACGAGGTCGACGAGCGACAGCGTGGCGCGGAAGCGGTCGATCCACCACTTGTAGCCGGTGCGGGTCATCTCGTCCCACCGATAGAGCGGGTTCCCCCAGAGCTGGCCGGTGGCGCTGAAGTAGTCGGGCGGCACTCCGGCCACCACCGTGGGGCGTCCCCCATCGTCGAGCTGGAACAGCTCGGGATGGGCCCAGACGTCGGCGCTGTCGTGGGCGACGAAGATCGGTACGTCGCCCATGATGCGGATGTGGCGGGCGTGGCAGTGCCGCCGCAGCTCGCCCCACTGGCGGAAGAAGAGGTGCTGCGTGAACCTCGTGGCCTCGATCTCGTCGGCCCTCTCCCGCTTCCATCGCTCGAGCGCCTCGGGCCGGCGCGCGGCGATCTCGCGGTCCCACTCCGTCCAGGCCACCCCCCCGTGCGCGGCCTTGACGGCCATGAAGACCGCGAAGTCGTCGAGCCAGGCCGCTTGCTCGAGGCAGAAGGCCTGGAAAGCGTCGCGTTCCGGCGGAGCTGCCGTCTCGCGAAACCGCGCGAAGGCCTTCCCGAGGGCGGACCGCTTGAAGTCGATGACGGCACCGAAGTCCACCTGCGGCTCGGGGAACGAAGGCGTCTCGGCGAGGTCCGCCGGCCTCAGCAGGCCCTCGGCCTCGAGCACGTCGAGGCTGACGAGCAGCGGGTTGCCGGCGAACGCCGAGAAGCACTGGTAGGGCGAGTCCCCGTAGCCGGTGGGGCCGAGGGGCAGCACCTGCCAGAGCCGCTGCCCCGCGGCGCTCAGGAAGTCCGCGAAGCGGATGGCCTCCGGTCCCAGCTCGCCGATCCCGAAGCGCCCCGGGAGCGAGGTCGGGTGGAGGAGGATGCCGCTCGTGCGGGGACGCTGCATCCTCAGGGCTTCGGCTTGGGCGGAGGAAGCTCGTAGGCCTCGCATTGCGACTGGAAGCCGACCTTGTTGTGGGTACCGTCGCAGAAGGGCTTGTTCGCGGACTGCCCGCACCGGCAGAGGGAGATCACCGTGCGTCCGTAGAGCGAGTAAGTCTTGCCGGTCTCGTCGGTGATGACGATGTTGTCTCCCTCGATGCGGTACGGCCCGTTGTTGCGGACGACGACTTTGGTCTCGTTCATTCAATGACCCCCCACCCTGTCCCTCCCCACGTAGGGGGAGGGGAGGGCTGCTGTGAGCGTTGCCCCGCGTTCATTCAATGACCCCCCACCCTGTCCCTCCCCACGTAGGGGGAGGGGAGGGCTGCTGTGAGCGTTGCCCCGCGTTCACTTGCTGGCATTCTATTAGAATCGCCACCCTAGCCCGGGAGGTCCCTTGCCCATCGCGCGCCGCGTCCTTTGCCTGGTCGTCCTCGCCCTCCTCTTCGGCGCCGCGCCGCTGCACGCCGGGTGGGCTTCGCTGGGATCGATGCCCGCGCCGCGCCACGAGGGCCGCGCCCTCGTCTTCCACAATGCGCAGGGGACCGTGGCCGTCGCCGTGCTCGCTCCCGAGATCGTGCGGATCCGCTTCGCCCCCGGCCCCGGTCTCGGCCGCGATCACTCGTACGCGGTCATCAAGAACGACTTCGGCGACCCGGGCGCGTCCTTCGAAGTGGGGGCGACGGAATCGGTCGTGCGCACCTCGGCCTTGAAGGTGACGATCCGCCACGATCCCTTCCGCATCGCCTTCGCAACGACGGCCGGCGAGTCGCTCGACGAGGACGACGCGGCGCGCGGCATCGGCTTCGTCGGCACGGAGACACGGGTGTGGAAACGCCTCCGCGACGACGAGCACGTCTACGGCTTCGGAGAGAAGACCGGGCGGCTCGACAAGCGCGGCCGTAACCTGGGCGGCTACGGCTACGTCATGTGGAACAGCGATACCTACGCCTACGGGGACGACACCGACCCCATCTACGTCTCGGTGCCCTTCTTCATGGTGATGCGGGCCGGCCGGGCCCACGGCTTCTTCCTCGACAACACGTTCCGTTCCACGTTCGACGTGGGCCGCGAGGACCAGAACCTCCTCGCCTTCGGCGCGCCGGGGGGAGAGCTGAACTACTACTTCATCGACGGCCCCACGCCGAAGCAGGTGGTCTCGCGCTACACGGAGCTGACGGGGCGCACTCCGCTGCCGCCGCGGTGGGCCCTCGGCTATCACCAGTGCCGCTACAGCTACTATCCCGAGTCCAGGGTGCGCTTCATCGCCGAGAACTTCCGCCAGCGCCGGATCCCCGCCGACGTGATCTGGCTCGACATCCACTACGAGGAGGGCTACAACCCCTTCACCTGGGACCACCAGCGCTTCCCCGACCCGCGCGGGCTCATCAGGGACCTGCGCGCCCAGGGATTCCGGCTGGTGACGATCGTGGATCCGCACCCCAAGAAGCAGAAGGGCTGGTGGGTCTACGACGCCGGCCTCGCGCGCGACGCCTTCGTCAAGAACCCCGACGGCTCCGTGCACGAGGCGCCGGTCTGGCCGTCGAACGCGGAGAAGGACCCCGGCCCCAGCGTGTTTCCCGACTTCACCCGGCCCGCGGCCCGCGACTGGTGGGGCGGCCTCATGAAGTTCTACACCGACGACGGCGTCGCCGGGATCTGGAACGACATGAACGAGCCGGCGGTCTTCGTTGAGCCCACCCACACGATGGCCCTCGACGTGCGCCACGACAACGAGGGCCAGCCCACGGACGAGCGCGAGATCCACAACGTGTACGGCATGCTGAACAGCCGGGCGACCTTCGAGGGACTCGCCCGCCTGCGTCCGGACGAGCGCCCCTTCGTGCTCACGCGGGCCACGTTCGCCGGGGGCCAGCGCTACGCCGCGCTCTGGCCGGGCGACAACGTCAGCAACTGGGCACACCTGCGCGCGACGATCCCGATGTTCGCGAACCTGGGTCTGTCGGGCTTCTCGTTCGTGGGCGCCGACATCGGCGGCTTCGCCGAGGCGCCGACGGCGGAGCTGTACACGCGCTGGCTCCAGCTCGGCGTCTTCTACCCCTTCATGCGCACGCACACGACCTTCGGCACGCCGGACCAGGAGCCGTGGAGCTACGGCACGTTCCACGAGGCGCTCAACCGGCGGGCGATCGAGATGCGCTACGAGCTGCTGCCCGAGGTCTACAACGTGATGGAGGAGGCCAGCCGGACCGGGATCCCGGCCTTCCGGCCGCTGCTGCTGGAGTATCCCGACGATCCCGCGACCTGGGAGCGCGACGACGAGTTCCTCTTCGGCTCGGACCTGCTGGTGGCCCCGGTGCTGCGCGAAGAGGCCGGCGACCGGGAGGTCTACCTGCCCGCGGGCGACTGGTACGACTACCACCGCGGCTGGCGGTTCGAGGGCCGGCGCACGCATCTCGTCCCCGTGACGATGGAGGCAATCCCGGTCTTCGTCCGCGGCGGGGCCTTCCTTTTCCGCCAGCCCGTCGTCCAGCACACCGGGGAGATGGCCGGACAGGCCCTGCGCGTGGCCGTCTTCCCGGCCGCGCGCTCCGAGGCGAGCCTGTACGAAGACGCCGGCGAGGGCCTCGGCTACCGCCAGGGCGCGTACTCGCGCCGGCGCTTCGTCCAGACGCGTGACGGGGACCGGGTGACGATCGGAGTCGCCGCGCCCGAAGGATCGTGGCGTCCGGCCGCCCGCGACCTCGTCTTCGAGCTGCGCGGAGCCGGCGAGCCCTCGCGGGTGACCGCCGGAGGGGCCGCGCTCGCCCGACTCGACGCGGAGCGCCTGGCCACGGCGCCCGAGGGCTGGTCGCGGACGAACCAGGGCGTGGTGGTCGTCAAGCTGCGCGACCGGCCGGAGGCGTTCACGTTTACCGTCGAGCCCTGAGCCGCGGCGGCGGGAGTAAGATCGGAAAGGAGGTTACCGCAATGGCCAAGGAGTTCCTGAGCGACATCAAGACGCTGCGCGAGCGGGCCCGGAAGCACATCGAGAACGGAGCGGTGACGGAGAACTACAAGGCAGACCGCGAGACCGTCATCCGCATCCTCAACGAGGCCCTGGCCACCGAGATCGTGTGTGTCCTCCGCTACAAGTCGCACTACTTCATGGCGAAGGGGATCCACGCGCAGGCCGTCGCCGCCGAGTTCCTGGAGCACGCCAACGAGGAGCAGGGCCACGCCGACCAGATCGCCGACCGCATCACGCAGCTCGGCGGGGCGCCCAACTTCAACCCCGAGGGGATGCTCACCCGCAGCCACTCCGAGTACCAGCAGGGCGACACGCTGGAGGAGATGATCAAGGAGGACCTGATCGCGGAGCGGATCGCCATCGAGTCCTACTCGGAGATCGTGCGGTACCTGGGCAACGACGACGTCACGTCCCGGCGGCTGATGGAGTCGATCCTGGCCGTCGAGGAGGAGCACGCCGACGACCTGGCCAAGCTCCTCGTGACCCTCGACTCCATCAAGAGGGGCTGAGGGGTTGGCGGAGGGGCCGCGCGCGGCCTTCATCGTTCTTCCGGACCGGGCCGTTCTCGCCGTCACCGGGGCTCCCCGCCTGAAGTTCCTGCACAACATCCTGAGCAACGACGTGGAGAGCCTGCAGCCCGGACAGGGCCGCCGGGCCGCCCTCATGGACGTGAAGGGCCACCTGCTCGCCTTCGTGCGCGTGGTGGTCGACGCGGACGCGGTCCGGCTCGAGGTTGCCGGTGGGCGGCGCGAAGCCGTGGAGCAGGCGCTCGTCCACTACCGCGTGGCGACGCCGGTCCGTTTCGCGGCGCGGCCCGACAGCGTTCTTGCGCTCGTGGGCACGGAGGCGCGCGCGACGCTGGCCGCCGCGGGGGCCGAAATCCCGGAGCTGAGCGAAGAAGGCCACGTGGGCGCGCGCCTGGCCGGCGCCGACGTTCGGGTGACCCGCGCCGGAGATCTGCCGGGGATCGGCTACGTGCTGCATGTCGACCCGGAGGCGCTGCCCGCGGCGCTGGGCGCGCTGCAGGCGGCGGGCGCCGTCGAGCTGTCCGCCGCCGACCTCGACGCGTTGAGGGTGGAGGGCGGCCGGCCCTGGTACGGCCCCGACGTGAGCGAAGAGAACCTCCTCCACGAGACCGGTCTGCTGCGCGAGTACCATTCGTCGACCAAGGGCTGCTACGTGGGCCAGGAGGTGGTGGCCCGCCTCGACGCGCGGGGCGGCCACGTCAACAAGCTGATGCGCGGCTTGCGGCTGACCTCCCCCGCCGCGGCCGGCAGCACGGTGATGGCGGAGGGCAAGGACGTCGGACGCGTCACCACCGCGGCGGTCTCCTCCCGGCTCGGCCCCGTGGCCCTCGCCTACGTCCACCGCAGCCGCGCGGAGCCGGGCACCATGGTGGACGTGGCGGGGGCGCCGGCCACGGTGGTCGCCCTTCCGTTCGCGGAGGCGGGTTGAAGATCTACACGCGCACCGGAGATCGCGGCGAGACGGGCCTCGGCGACGGCTCGCGAGTGGGCAAGGACACGCTGCGGGTCGAGTGCTACGGCGAGGTGGACGAGCTCAACGCCTGCCTCGGCGTCGTGCGCACCCAGCACGAAGACGCCGCTCTGGACGCCCTGCTCGCCGAGATCCAGAAGGACCTCTTCGCCCTGGGCGCGCAGCTGGCCGACCCGCAAGGCCGTGTGGCCGACCGGAAGCCGAAGGCGGCCGTCACGCCCGCGCACGTGAAGCGATTGGAGGAGGCGATCGACGCGCGGCAGGAGTCGCTTCCGCCGCTGAAGGCCTTCATCCTGCCCGGCGGCTCGCCCGCGGCGGCACTGCTCCACTTCTCCCGCGCGGTGTGCCGGCGCGCCGAGCGCCGGGTGGTGGCCCTCGCCCGCCACGACGAGGTGGATGCGCAGCTGGTCATCTACCTCAACCGGCTCTCCGACCTGCTCTTCGTCCTCGCGCGTGACGCCAACCGCACGTCGGGGGTGATCGAAGACACGTGGTGAGGCTGCGGCCGGCGGTGGTCGAGACCCTGGCCGGCCTCGGCGTGGTCGCCGCCCCCGACGACACGCCGGAGCAGCTCCGGGAGCGGCTGAACGAGCGCTACCTCGAGCAGGTGCGCGCCCTCAAGCAGCGGCAGCAGTCCGGCGAGATTCCCCTGCGCGATTACGCGCGGCACGTCCAGGCCCTCAAGGAGCGCTACGCGGTGCTCGGCCTGCCCCTTTCGCTCTGGGCCGACGCGCCCTGAGACCCGATCGCGGTGCCCCACCAACAGTGCGTCCACGACTTCGGGAAACCGGCGAGATACCCGGAGTCCATCTGCTCGATCCGGAAGCCGCCCTGCGTGATGAGAGAAGGAATGTCTCGCGTCAGATGACAGCCCTCGAACAGCCAGTGAGGCAGCGGCTCCGACCACTCCTGCCAGCGCCGCAATCGAGGATCGGGGGCCAGGCCATGCTCGAAGAAGATCAGCTTGCCGCCGGGCTTCAAGACCCGCGCGATCCCTCGAATGGCCTCCGTCACGCCGGGAATCGTACACAACGTGAAGGTGCTGAGGACCGTATCGACGGCGCCGTCGGGCAAGGGAATGCGTTCGCCCGGAAGGCCCAGGAATTCGACGTCGATCTCGGTCCGGCGTCGTTGCCGTTCGGCGAGGCGAATCATGCCCGCGTTCGGCTCGAGCGCGTAGACCTTGGTGACCCTCGCCGGGTCGTAGTGCGTGAAATTCACGCCGGGGCCCACGCCGATCTCGAGGACTTGCCCCTGGGCCAGGGGAACGATCCGCCGGCGAATGTCGCGGATGGGCTTCGGGTCGCCCAGCATCTCCACCAGATGCGGGTAGACATGATCTCTGTAGAAGGGCATGCCCGCCTTCCGCTATCGTGTGCCGGCGCCACCCCCGATTCGGCACAGGCAGTATACGAACGGCTGCACCGAGCCGGTGGGAGTGTGATGCTCTTCACGGACGCTTTCGATCAGTTGGACCCTACGCCTTCTTCGCGTATCGATCGGCGCCCAAGAAATCGTCGGGAGATGCGTATGGGCTCGTTCATCGCTGATCCAGGGCCGAGCGCATCGCTTCGAAGATGCGGCCGGCGATC
>Ga0207646_10003788_pt1 | contig 16835 bp, 24 predicted proteins | sample KBSK5502metaG_FD_184343 | JGI IMG/M metagenome (GOLD analysis project Ga0207646, IMG submission 184343) | Corn, switchgrass and miscanthus rhizosphere microbial communities from Kellogg Biological Station, Michigan, USA - KBS K5-50-2 metaG... | ecosystem: Host-associated > Plants > Roots >... | reverse complement strand
GTTTTGGTTCGGCCGGCTCTACAAGCTAACTGGCAGAGTCGCTTTTTGGCAATCAATGCAAGTGCAATAAGCTTGCCACCAGGCCCGAGTGAAATGTACTTCGTAGAAACTAACAAAGCAGTATTAGCTAGATAAACTATATCCATAGTAGCTGTAGATTGCCAAAAATCTAGACAAGTATTGCATTGTCTAAACCCTTGACCTTCACCTACGCCCGTTGACGAACAAACTAGGCGGGCGGTTGGACTACGACCAACCGTTTGCTTTGCGCCATGTTTCATGTCTCTTCATGAGCAAGGCTTTGACCGCTTTCCTGTCCTTGCAGGCGCGCAATTCGTCATCTCCCCAGCGATGCTCGATGTTGAGCGATGCGTTGAGATCGGCGTGCGTGCTGTAGCCACAGACCACACAGCAAAACGTTTGCTGGTTGGGCCGGTTGGCTTTGTCCGGGTAGTGGCACACGCTGCACTCCTGCGAGCTATACGCGCTCTTGACTCTGATTGCGGCGACGCCTCGTTTGGCGGCATTCCAGGCTATTTGCTTGGGGATGTGCGCCAGGTTGGAGGCGTACAAGTAGGCGTTCATGGCACGCGCCTTGAACTTCATCGTGGCCACGGAGAGGTGTTCATAGGCGATGTGCGCGTCGGGGTGCTCAGTAAAGCACTGGTTGACCGCCCGGTTGATCTCCTGGCGCACATGGCGGGCGAGACGCTGCCCGCTCTTACTGCTCGTGGAGGGAAGCTTCTTGACGCCTTTCTTCTCCAGGCACTTGCGCAACTTCGCCTTGCGCCGCCGCTTCTGCCGGTCGCGCTTCTGTCGCTCTCTGAGTTTGCCGTGAAAGGTGCCATAGTGCTTGCCGGTACTGGTCGTGACGAAGTTCGCAATCCCGACGTCCACGCCGACCACTGGGGCAGATGGGGCGGTGTGGACCGGGACTTCCTTGTCATAACTGAAGGTCAACCACCAGCCATCACCGCGCTTGTTGAGGGTCACGCTGGTATTGATGGTCTTGCCTTTGAGCGCCTCGCGGTGGTAGGCAGCCAGCTTGACCGGGACCAGCAACTGCTTGCGGAATTCCAGCGTGCTAATCTTCAGCCAATAGTCAAAGGTCGAGTCCTGAGAGGCTTCGAGCGCCACGACATTAGCATTGGCCTGGATGCAGGTCTGCTGCAGCGTGGGAACGTTCCATTCTTTCCATGCCGGTTCTTGTGCCCCTGCATCCAGGGTGCCCTCCGTCTGTTGCTCGTGATAGTCCAGCAGATCATCCGCATAGTCCTGGTAGGCCTGTGCACGGTTCGTACGCCACGACTGTGCAATGCCTGCCGCTTGCTGGATGGCGACCCGGTGCCAGCGTTCAGAGAGGGGTGTGGCAAAGAGCGGGGCACGTAACTTATTCGGACGCTCCTCGGTGCAGAACAAGGTGACGTACTGCTGGCAGAGCGCGAGGTAGACCTGAGCGAGGTCGTCCAGCGCAGTGAGCTTGCCCGCATTGGCTGCTTCCAGCCGGATGTGGGTCACGGCTCTGGTGATCGTCTGCGGGTCGTAGGGCCCGGTGTGGCGGTGCTTACGCTGCTTCATCTGTTTCCTCAGACTGCCATACGCGTTGGAGCCAACTCCTCAACCGCACACCCAATGACGTGAGCAAGTCGTTCGCGAGACGCGTGCGGAATAACATGCTTACCCGAAGCCCAACTGTAGAGGGTGCTTTCTGGAATAGCTGTCTCCCGGGAGACTTCGCGGAACGAGTAGCCCGCCTGTTTGATACATGCCCTGAGCGCATTGGGGTACGTTGGCACAGAGGAATGCGTACTCTTGCGCCTCTTCCAAGGGGCTGGTGCAGCACGCGTCTCCGCGTCTTCGTCAGCTTCAGCTGCTTCATTCAGGAAAGGTTGATAGTACCAGGTCATGCACCACCCAAAGATGAAGCCCCGTTTCCAGGGAGCGATGGCAGTGGTTGGTAGCGTGGTGGGAAGCTCTTGGGCGATGAGTTGGGTAAACTCCTGATCGGTGAGCACGAACCAGTCTCCATCCTCCCGCTCAAGCATCGACGCACGCCCATGCCAGAATCCTTGCGCAAACGCAGCATCACAAGACACCCACAGCAATCCGGGGAGACGGATTTCCCCGTGCTTGCCTTTGTAGAGCCAGCATCTGAGCCCCTCATCGGTAGTCCAATCCAGTGTGCCTTGCTGCGCCAGTGCAGGGAGAGGGTCGGTGTTACGTTCTGGCTGGTGACTACCGGGAACTGCTGGAAAGGGGACAGCGCTACGACTGCGAGCGGTTTCTGCATAGTGCACCATACTTCAAGCTCCTTCTGTGCTTGACGCTAGACGCGCAGGTAGGCATACTATCCTACGAGGGTCTAGGTTTCTGGGTTTACAACGGAACTAGACGCTCAAACCGCTGGTGTATGTGTGACCGCACATGCGCCAGCACTCCTCACGAAGAGCGATCGACAAAGCGCTTGTCTCTAAAATCTCAACAGGAATGAAAACTGTATTGTAATCACTCCCTTATAAGGCCATTTTATTCAGTTGTAAGAGCGCTGTAAGATCATCTCTCGATTGTCATAAACATGTCTCTGACATGTCAGCATAACGAAAGTATAATTAATAATTTTGAATATGTCAAGGACATACCAAAGAAATATTAATAAGAATTCATAGACACCTCATAATAAAGAATTATGCGGAGCAAGGCGATTGTGAACTTTAACGAATAAGTCATGCCCCGCGGGGCACCACCATCCATGAAAATACTCTGCAATTTACAACAAGGGCCAGCTTTTGAAGCTAGCTCTTTTGCTGTTGTATCCCTCCAAGCTCATGATTACGTGTAAATGGATAAGATGTCCTATTGGCTTAGTTTTCTGTGATAGAAGAAAGTCAGGTACAGGGCAGTCTCTTCTGAGGGAGGTCTACACCTATGGTGATTACTCTTGGAAATCTGATTATCTGGGTGATTATTGCGGCGCTGGTAGGATTCGTTGGCGAGCTGCTGGCCAGGAGGCGTACACCCTTTGGCATCGTGGGGGCTATGGTTGTGGGGTTCATCGCCATTTTGCTGGTGGTGGGAGTCCTGCATTGGCACATTGATGGTGAGCCGTACCTGAATGGTGTACCGCTGATCACGTCTATCCTCGCAGCAGCGGTGCTCGTGGCTCTGTGGAGCGCTTTTGCGTATCGCCATACCTATGGCTACTATTCGCGCTACTACCGGCGTGGCAGCTATGTGCGCAGGCCTCGCCGGTACTGGTAGGTGATCTCATGCCCGTTTAAGACCGTTGAGGGATCATCTCGTCGCCAAAGCATGTACAAGATGTGGTGCTGGCACATGCCCTGCGCTGGAAGGCATGGCGTAGGTGTGAGCCTTGAGATCCTAGAGGACCTCATGAGGTATGTACAGCATACTATAGACAGAGAGGACACAGCTTCATGGAAGCATTTCTCTACTTCATGCTCGTTGTTAGCCTGCTCATTATTGCGGGCGTTGTCATAAGTGTGCGTCTCTATAAGAGAGGTGCAATGGGAGCAGGTCGTTTCAGACGGATACGACGGGTGCGCTCTCTCAAACCTCTGCCCGATGGCACCGTGATTGAAGAGAAAGTTGAAGAGGTAATCGACGAGGGAGCGCCTGCTGAGGAGACACCTAGCGTATGAGCGGGGCTTTGTACATGTTTGAGGCAGGTCAGGGAAACCTGCCTGCATCAAAAGACCTGGCGAAACCAACAAGAGAGCACGCGTCTCTCGCACCGACGGGAGGCCATGGAGTTTTCACACTTCCATGAGGATAGGTAAAAACTCCATCTCTGATATGTTACGATGCTAGCTGATGCTCAACGTACGGTTTCCCTGTCGCAGTCAATGCTTCTGAGCCACGAGTTCCCGTAGAACCATCGAGCCCTGGGCTGATTACGAGCGGCATTCAGGTGATGATCCCACCTGGCGGGGAGTCCCGTCACCAGGGTGTCTTTTGAGCCGCATGTGTGTGAGTATGACCCTTATGCCTAATACACAGAGCAGGCTAACCATGCTCATGAAGGGAAGGCCGAGCGCAAATCCCAGGGCGTATCCCCCTGCTTTCTCTGAGAACCGTTCTGCAACGATCACACTGGTCTTTTCTCTGAAGATGGCTCCTCTGCGTCGAAGATGGCTCCTGGTAGGTTCACAGGCGCTCGCCCCACCGAAGGAAGCCCAACTCAGGTCAGCCCCACGCACGTCAACCTTGTCCAAGGAGGTGCCGCGCAGGTCAGCTCTGTTCAAGGAGGCTCCATAGAGGGTGGCTCTGTCCAACTTCGCCCCGCGCAGATCAGCTTCGCGCAGGTCGGCCCAACTCAGGTCAGCTTCGCGCAAGTCAGCCGCATGGAGATTGGCCCCGCGCAGGTTAGCCCAGCATAGGTAGGTGCCGCACAGGTTGGCGCCGTGCAAATCGGCCCGGGAGAGATTAGCCCCGCACAGGTTCGCTTCACACACCTGAGCCAGGCTCAGGTTGGCTCCCCGCAAGTTGCCATTCATCAGGGTGATTCCGTGTAGATCCAGACCAGTGACATCCAACTGCTCGGGACTCCCTGCTTCCTGGAGCAAACGCACCAGGTCTGTTCTCGTTACGGCTGTGTCCGCGTTGGTTGCTTGCTGCTGCACTGTTATAGTCATGGCACTCCTCTTCGTCCTTTCTGCTCGCAGTGTATGCATCCCCTACAACACGACGAGTGTGTTTCCACCTCTCGCTCACGCTGAAGTGAGGAGGGTTTCAATCGTAGCCAAGAATGGATCCAAATCGAATGGTTTCCTGAAGGTGATAAGCTGGCGTTGTTGAATCTGCTGTTGAGGGAGCTGGCGATTCGCTGTGATCAAGATCGTGGGGATAGGTGCTAACGCTCGATTGAGATGGAGACGGTCATAGAGTTCGATGCCGTTCATACTCGGCAACCCGTAGTCCAGGATAAAGAGGCAAGGTGTGAAGTGCCGCACAAGTTTCAATGCGGCATGGCCATCACTTGCCACGATCGCTCGATAGGGTGTCTCCTGTGCAATAGCCTCCACCAGGAATGAGCTAATGTGCGGATCATCCTCGACGAGGAGGATCGTTTTGGTGGTCGCCTGCGCATCTCCTGATACCAGTTCTGTATCTAGAGGCATAGCCCTGCTCCAATATTTCGGTGGACATCAAAATTGCTCCCTTTCTATCACGCGAGGGAGCAACAAAACGTTTCAGCAGTGTACCGCATCTCCTGCAAACACAGCACTGCGCGTGAAACGAGAGCATAGCGGCTGGGCGTATCTGCCGCAAGCAACCGGTGATACACACGTGCGACGAGCTTGCAGGGGTCTCAAAAGCCCTACGACCTGGAACGCTTCCACCTTTGGTGAACAGGGCCGGATCAGCGATCCGGACGTGATCGCTTACGCGCTGCGCGAGCAGATTATCCATCGACTGATCTCTGTATAGCTCTCTATAAATCGCCCTGAATGCGGAGAGTTACCGATTGACAAACAACTAAATATTACATATTATTGACATACCCTTGATATCTGAAAGAGAGATCATAAACATGTCAACATTAAGAGATCTTCGTGAACAAGCAGGCCTCACTGCTTTTGATTTAGCTGCGCAGGCTGATGTATCCCTATCTACTATTAACCGCATGGAACGTGGTGATGCTGTAACTCGCCTTATCGCCTACAAGGTTTTAAATACTTTGAGTAACAGATTGGGACGGAAAATTGACATTGATGATGTTGAGGGATTGAATATCAAATAGTCTTATTTCTCTACACATAGAGCACAAGAGGGAGCATCGGCATGAAAAGCATAGAACCATCGTTCTAGGTTTCACTACTCGGATGGTTCTTTCGGGCCATAAAACGTGATATAATCAAACCCTACGTTTAATTATTACAGAGGGATGTTATTGGGCATTCAATCAGTGTGCCACTGTGACGAGCGCCCACCACTGAGATCGAAAAGGAGGTCAGCGCTCCCTGCCCAGGGCTGGTGTGCCGTTTAGCCCGGGGTTCCTGCGCTGCAGACAAATGAACGAACTGGCAGGCCAGAGCCTGGGCGGCTATCAGTTGGAAGAGGAGATGGGGCATGGCTCCATGGGGGTGGTGTATCGCGGCAAGCAAATCGCGCTTGGGCGCGAGGTAGCAATCAAAGTATTACCTCGCTCGCTGGCAAAAGATGCCTCCTATGTTGCGCGTTTTATTCGGGAAGCACAAATCATCGCCGGATTGAATCATCCAAATATTGTGCAAATCTACGACGCCGGGCAACAGGGTGGCTTACTCTATTTTGTCATGGAATTTGTACAGGGGCCAACCATTGGAAGTTTGCTCCAAATTGATGGGATGATGCCCCAATACCTGGCTGCCGAGTACGGAGCACAGATTGCTGATGCGCTCGATTCCGCTTACAAAGAGCGCAACGTTATTCATCGCGATATCAAACCGGAAAACTTGATGCTTGATCGCTGGGGCAAGATCAAAGTGATGGATTTTGGCCTGGCGCGCGCTCCCGGACACCAGCAAATTACTATGGCGAAGACATTGGTGGGTAGTATTTACTATGCCTCACCTGAGCAAGTTTGGGGACAGAAGCTGGATAACCGGAGCGATATCTACGCGCTGGGAGCTGTCCTTTACGAGATGGTCAGCGGCCACCGTCCCTATACTGGCCGTACCCTACCAGAATTGACCCAGGCCATCGTTGGAGTCCCCCTTCGCCCACCCAGCACATTCAATGCGGCACTTGCTCCAGAGTTTGAAAAGATTATACTTAAGGCGATGGCCCGGAACCGCGATGAACGCTATGAACATGCTACCTTGATGGCACAGGCTTTACGAGAGCTTAGTTTGAGACCGCCCGCTATTCCAGTAGTGCGTGATTCCAGTTCGCCTGCTCCTACAAGGGGGCCGCACGTTATACATCCTCCCAAACGTCCCAATGTAAAGCGAAGACGGTACCTCGAGCTAGAAGAGACACAACCACCACCTGGTGAATCCAGGGAACATTCCCCCTGGCAGCCACAAACAGAGCCAGCACACGAGCGGCCCTCCAGCCTGAACAGGATAACTGGGTACCAGGATGAAGTTCCCACGAGGCCCCTCGGGCCTATTCCGAATGGGGCTACACACTCCGGGCAAAGTGAGCGGGCTACAACGTTGCAGAGTTCTCACAAGCACGCTATATTACATGAAGTAGTGAGATGGCTTAGTAGGTGGAGACGTTAGTAACGTCAAGCACCCATGCATAGAATGCATGGGCTTGTGAAGCGATCCGGCTTGCCACCGGGGAGCCAACAAGGGCAACTGCGAGACTAGCTTGCCCAAGCTCGGAAACGGGCGTTTGAAGGAAGCTGAATCAGCCGGGCGTGGCGGCCCACAAGACGAGAGAGACGCCTCCCTAATCTCTCTTCTCTCTGCCGATCAGCAGCGAAGGGAACATAGCACACTCGAAAGAGGTTTACTACACATGTCGCACATCTTTGTCCCGGTGGTCGATACGGAAGACAATCCACTCATGCCGACGACTCCATCCAGAGCCAGAAAATGGGTAAAAAGCGGCAAGGCGACACACTTCTGGAAAGGTGGGTTCTTTTGCGTCCGGCTCAATGTCGAGCCGTCGGCGCGCATCGTGCAGCGTGTTGCGGTGGGGATTGATCCTGGGAGCAAGCGGGAGGGATACAGTGTGCTGAGTGCCGCTCATACCTATACCACTATCCAGGCAGAAGCGAGGGTTGGTGTCAAGGAAGCGGAAAAGAGCAGCACGCGCATGCGCCGCACCCGTAGAGGGCGCAAGGCTCCCTGTCGCAAGCCGCATCAGAACCGCAAACGGAGCAAGAAGAAGCTGCCGCCTTCTACCAGAGCGCGCTGGCACTGGAAACTGCGCCTAGCGACCTTGCTGTGCCAGCTCTTCCCGGTGAGCGTCTTTGTAGTGGAAGACATCAAAGCCAGCACCAGACCCAACAAGCGCCGCTGGAATAGAAGCTTTTCCCCACTTGAAGTGGGCAAAGCGTGGTTCTACGCGGAACTCTCGAAGCTGGCTCCTGTCCAGACCAGGCAGGGGTACGAGACGAAAGCCCTGCGAGACCAATTGGGTTTGCAGAAAACGGGGAAGAAGCTGGCAGAGGTGTGGGAAGCCCACGGTGTCGATGCTTGGGTGCTGGCCTACAGTGCCGTGGGAGGACAGAGGCAGCCCGATAATACGAGGCTGGTGTGCATCGCGCCGCTGGTCTGGCATCGTCGCCAACTGCATCGCTTCGAGCCAGGGAAAGGCGGCAAGCGGACGCCCTACGGCAGCACGCTCTCTCTGGGCATCAAGCGCGGTATGCTCGTGAAGCATCCCACATGGGGGAAAGCATATGTGGGGGGCACGCAGCGTGGGAGATTGAGCCTGCACGATGCGCAAACTGGCCGGAGACTCACGATCCGGGCGAAGGTCGTGGATTGCCACCCTATCAAAGTCTTGCGGTGGAGGACGCGGCTTGCGCCACTCACCCCCGCTAAAAAGGAACGCTTGCTTCCTCCCCGGCCTGTGGGCACGGGGTATCCGCAAGCAGAGAGTCTATGAATCCATCGCAACTGACATTTGGCGTTGCTTTTCTGGCAGGGCTGGCTTCTTTTCTCTCTCCCTGCGTGTTGCCACTGGTACCTATCTACCTGGCTCAGCTTGTGGGCCAGGGAGTGTATCAATCAACAAGGGGCCGCCTGGCACGCCTGAACACATTCCTACACGCGTTGCTATTTGTGACTGGTTTCACCCTGGCTTTCGTCGCACTGGGAGCTACAGCCAGTACGCTGGGGGGATTTCTGCGCATTCACCAGTTTCTGCTGCGCCAGGTTGGTGGTATTCTGCTGATCATGATTGGATTGTATTTGACAGGACTCTTGAAGTTGCCATTTCTGTACTGGCAAAAGCGTTTTGAATTTCGTCCGAGTCGCCCAAGTTATCCTGCATCCTTTGTGATTGGGCTAATTTTTGCAATCGGCTGGACTCCTTGTATTGGGCTGATCCTTGGGCCAATACTTGTGTTGGCTTCCAGCGCTGCAACGTTGCGCCAGGGGGTGTTCATGCTGCTGGCTTACTCACTAGGCCTGGGTGTACCATTCCTGCTGTTAGGCCTCGGCCTCGATCGCTCTAGCAGGATATTGAAGTGGTTGAAACCCCACACAGGAAAGATTGAAATTATCACAGGGGTGATCATGATTCTGGTCGGTATAGTGATCTATTTCAACTGGTTGATCTATCTTAACCGGTATTTTACCTTTGGCATTTCTCTCTAGCGAGGCCCCGAGCATGGAAGGTGTGATAGGACGACTGCGTCGGTTCTTACCCGTTCTGCCAACGACGCTGGCGCGTCTACTGACTGCGTCAGTCAGGCAGAACGAAAGGCACCTATCAGCTAGTGCAAGCCACCAACCAACGCCGCTACGCGGCTACTGACTAGCGTCAGTCAGGTTGGTGAAAGGAAGGAAGTTCGAGATCGTCGTTGGTTAAGCAAGCGTGATGTAAACGGGGGATGTTCCATTCCGCCGGTCTTACCGGCAAGGAGCAAAACACCCCAGCATTTACGAAAATTAATAGCAGTCCTCAACATCTGCTCGAAGCTCCATCTCCAACTCTGGGTCAAGATCGACAGGCTCGCCAATGGGTATGTGAGCCAGGCGCATCACAGCCTCGCGCAGGTGTGCAGGCGCGCGCTGGATTGTACAGCGTTCATGAATCAGCCGCTTGATTTGCATATCGAAATGAAAGCGATCTCCGCAATCGGGACAGGCGGTGAGGTGTTGCCGTACAACGGTCACTTCTTGAACGCTAAGTTCCCTATCGATATACAGATGAAGACGAGCAACAGCTTCAATGCAATCCATACATTCTTCTTCCATAGCTTGTTGATTTCCTTAAAGCTCAGGACCAGTTGCCTGTGCTAGTTTGTCGTCATACGATGTTCCCTGTCAATTCTAACATAATTTAGAGGGTTTTCATTCCCAACGGTGGTACGAGCGCGTACGGTTACAGAAATATTTGCGACAGCGCGGAAGGTTTCCTGGACTTTGTACGCTTTGAGATGAGGGACAGATCAATGTCTGAGGTATGATACCCAGGAGGTCTGTCATGCCCCTACCAGAGCCCATTATAACATTGCTGGCCCATTTTCAAGCAGCGTTTACCAGCCCAACTTGGCAGAAGGCGGTTGGGCTGCTCGTTGGGACATTGCTTACTCGTGGTCTTCGCACTGTGACGATCGCTTTACGCCAGATGGGGCTACAAGAGACGCCCCAGTTTAGTAACTATCACCACCTCCTCGCTCCGCCTGTTGGTCGAGACGTTTGTACAGGTATGTCAGTCCTGTCATCTATGAGCAACAAATCAAGTGACTTTCCACATTCTCCTGCTCCATTAAAACAGGTCATCCCGCAAGCCTTCCATCAGATACAATCCAGTGGGATCCTGTGGATCGATCAAAACTGGTACAGAACTTCCGATGGGGAATTTTTCCGGAATTGTCGTCCGACCTTTATACGTAAACACTTTCCCCGTCTGTGGTTGCTGCCACTGAGCAACTAGAATAGATACTTGCTTGGGGACCGTCCTGTGTGGATAGGGGTCTATCCTCGTGACCGTTGCCTCGATTCGTGTTCCCGTTTTCCGTAGTTCAGCTGCTTTGTCGAAAAGAGGAACAACCCGCCGAGTCAGAAATCGCCGAATAAGAAGAATAGTCAGGAAGCCTCCAATAAGCATCCCGACGAGAAGATACAATATGACCATGAAATCGCCTCCTTCTAAAGTATCCCCTGCTTCTTTGAGCTGACCGATTTGTTGATAGAGTGGGGCTTTCAACGCTTCTTCCTCTTGTCCTCCTTTCTGTCGCCGATAGGGAATTATTTAAGAGGGGGTGAGAACATTCTTATATTCATCTGTCGGAAAATACCACTGCGGGTGATAAGGAACTATGAAGAGAGGGATAGGATTTCCAAGAGGAAACTGCTCTGGATAGCTTGTCATCCCTCGATAGGTAAACATTTTTCCTGTGTGTGGTTGTTGCCATTGAAGGATCACCCGATAGAACCTTGTGGCGTACTTGTTCGGTTCTAAGCGCACAACAGTTGCTACGATCCGTGTCCCTGTTGTCTTTAAGAGGGTGAATTTGAGAAGGGCATAGACAAATGTCCATAAAATGAAAAGGATAGGAACAAGGATTGCACCAAGCAGAATTCCTATGAGAACATAAAGTAGTGGCATGAAATCAACCTCCTGGTTATATATGTTAACCTCTTCCTGAGGGCATTCCTCACTGGCAGAATGGAGTAAACTGCTCTGCCAGATGGGGCGAACCCCTCGTCAAGGAGATCGTTTGATGATGCATCCGGTCGTGAGCGATCAGGGCTGCCCAGGCTGCCTGCCACCGGGTCTTGCTGCGTCCAGCGCCCCAGTTCCGGGTTGTAGTAACGCATGCCGAATTCGATGAGGCCGGTAGTGCTGTCCATATAGACGCTCGCGAACTTCCCGAGGGTGACTACTTACTTCTGTTTGTTAGGGTTCCTGTGTTCAGTGATTGGCAACGTAACGAGAGAGTAGTGCGAACCCAACACCACAAAGTAGGAAAAACCCACCTACACCTATAAATGCTATCTTCACGAGGAAGATATCAATCAAGAATGCAGCACTAAAGAAAACAAGAGCTGCTACAAATTCTAACACAGAAACAATTCTGTATCGGTCAGACATTTTCTTGTTCACATCATCGTCCTTTTAGGGTGTTGACCACTATCCATGTCACTCAACGAACGAAAAGTAAACTTCTCGCGATCAAGGATTTTCCTATAAATTCATGATGCTGAGAGCCCCACAATACTACCCTCAAGAGACAAGATACAGCTAGTAGCGTCCCTCCCGCTGGGATCAACGACATTGACGGGATCATCGCCCGCGTACAGATACCGGTTGAGCGAATCAGGACTGCCCAAACTGCCTGCCACCGAATCCTGTTGCGTCCAGCGGCCCGACTTCGGGTTATAGTAACGCGTGCCGAACTTGACCAGACCCATACTGCTCTCAAAGTAGTCTGCTGCATACTGCCACGGATTGGGCTGATTCGTGGTTTCATCGAGGACGTTGCCGTACGGGTCGTAGTCGTAGGCGTTGACTTCACTGTTGCTGCCACCACCGAAGCGTCTTTTGGGAAAAAGCGACCGATGAACGGCTTCCATCTCATAGACAGAGAGGAAGAGCCACCTTACTCATCCTTCGGCAATGATCTTGACTTTGGGGTCCGCTGTAGTAGTTCGCCATTGCGGTTTGCCCCCCAGTGAGAAACGAAGAACATAACAATTCCGCCTCCCACTCCCAAAGCGCCTCAACATGTATACGGAACCAACGGGATTGCCTGCACCTGGGAAACGGATGTATAAGCCAAAGATGATCAGAGTGAGAGCGAGGATCCCTATAAGAATTACGAAGAAAGCAATAATCTTGCGGCGTCGACTTGTCATAACCATCAAAAGGTAAAGCAGCTGTACCAGGGTCCCCGAGTAGTTATATAAATTCTTGTAATAAATTCACTAGAAACAAACCTAAGAGAAGGAGAAAACCTATTGCAGCAAGAATATTACTTAGCAGAAAAAGTTGACGATTTTGATTCATCTGCATACCAGAGATTCTCCACCAGGAAGAGGTAACCCATATCATGAGTGCAACAAGATATATAATGAGGCTAAAATATTGATTCGGATTGTTGTGGATTATATTTATAATAGCGATTCCTACGAGTACAAGCGTGAGAAAGGTAGTTACAGTAAGCCCTAGAGCAAAGCGTTTTGGGCGTTCCAATTGTGGGATGAGAAGATATGTTCGATAACGAACAGTTATCAGCATTACCAAGCTCAAGATGAGAAGCCAATCGCCTAAAAAAAACAAGATTGTCATGGAATATCTCTCCTAAAAATCTAACTCCTTAAATGTCAGACAACTAAATTTCTGTTTGCCTCCGCTCTGTTTGCGTCCACCTCCCCAACGCCGGGTTATAGTAGCGCGTGCCAAACTTGACCAGGCCCGTACTGCTCTCAAAGTAGTCTCCTGCGTATTGCCACGGATTGATGACCTGTCGCGTTTCATGCAAGATAACACCGTACGGGTTGTAGTCGTAAGCGTTGACCTCGCTACCACTGCTGTTGGTCAGTCCCACAACCGACCCCAGACCATCAAAGAGGTAGTAGTCCTTGGTGCCGTTGGGCAGGCGTTCGTTCACTAACAGGCCACAGCTACAACGGGTGTAGTAGGTGGTGCCGCTGGTGTCTGACTGGTTGCTCGGCCCCAGCCCGCTATAGGTGTAGCTGTTGCTGCCAATGGCTGTCGTCTGGTTCTTGTCATGGTAGGTAAAGGAGGGACCGTTGGACATGCCGGTGTTATCGACCACGCCCGTCTCATTACCATTGGCATCATAGTGGTAGCTACTCGTGTGAGGAAGGACTGGTTGCTAACACTGCTCTTCCAGGAGTCGCCTCAGCCCCTGCGCGTCCTCCGGTGAAACCGTTTGTGCATGTGGAGCAACAAGGAATGCCATCACTCTCACCACTCTCCCCAACCATGTGTGTCGCCTCGTCCTAACCTTCAGGTGCACCATGGTGCCATCGGAAGTGGACTTGAAGATCCACTTCATCCTGGTTACATCCACTCCCCTGGTCGCTTCGAATGCAAAGACGGTTGGTCGTTGATACTCAATGACCTCGATGGTGGCTTCTAAAGGACGACCGCTCGCTCCAGCGCTTTGCCGGAATTTCGTTCCCACCCCCATCGCTCCTTCGGTTAGCTGGCGTACCTCGGGGGTCGAAGCCGTGATTAATCGCTGCATGAATGTCACGTTCGCCACACAATCAAAGATGACCTCTATTGGCCGATTGACCATCGTGCTTGACTGAAAGGCCATGCCTATGCTCCCTTCTGTTGGCAGAGGTTCGCGCAAGTTCTTAGGACTCACACTGATCCTCTATATAGGTCTTGAGTTCCTGCATGTACTGGGGCGAACCAGCTCTTGTGTTTTTGGTGGCCAAAGACGCAGCCAACATCACCAGTTTGATCCACCATCCTCGTGCTTTCGACCTAAACCTAAACATAACCATCGTACCCTCAGAAACGGGCTGGAAGATCCACTTTATCTCGGTTGTCCAGATTTCTGCCGTTAGTTTGACCGCAAAGACGGTTGGTCGTTGATACTCAATGACCTCGATGGTGGCTTCTAAAGGATGGCCCCACGATTCATTGCTTTGCTTAAACCTCGTTCCTACTCCTAACGCTCCCTCGGTCACCTGACGTATCTCGGGTCTATGCGATTCATGACGTATGGCATGATCTTGACCCTCACGCATCGCGACATATTCTTCTGTATGAAAAGGGGCGATCCATCGCTGCAGAAAAGCCTTACTCGTGACACAGTCAAAGACCGTCTCTCTCGGCTGGCGGATCAGCATGCTTGTCTGAGCTCTCATGTGCAATGTTCCTTTCTCTTTTCACCAATGAACGCTTCCTTCGCTCCTTCCCTTGCTTGAGAACCCCACTTGTGGACCGGGCTCCGAAGAAGTCAGATGCCTGATGAAGCGCGCAAAGCTCTGTCCTTGTCCAAGCAGATCCTGTAGATCTCTTTTGACATGGAAACTACATGACCGTATGACACATGCTCATGTCAATAGAGTTCAGAAGTAGCCTCCTGCATATTGCCACAGATTGGCAACCCCGGTGGTTTCATTGAGGATGACACCGTAGGGGTCGTAGTCATAGGCGTTGGCCTCGCTGTCCAGGTGCTCTTCTTACCAAGCTATTCGCCTGACTTTTTTCCTCTCGAAGAAACCTTCTCCAAGCTCAAGATCTTCCTGAGGCAAGCGAGAGCCAGAACGCATGAAATACTTCAAGAAGCCATCGGTCAATCCTTGCTCACGCTCACTTCCCAGGATGCACGTGGCGGGTTCGAGCGCTAATGCCGTTTCATGATGAAGATGATATGTTATCACGCTACTCGGTGGCGCCAATAGGACAATCTTCTCGCGCTATCATATCCTTTCCTCAGTGAAAGAGTATAGGGTTACCTAGCTGCTCAGTAGAAAGGGAAAAAGTAGACTCAATCTTTTGGCACACCTCTCTCAGTAGTCTTTGATCGAGTGAGAAGAATAAGCATAATACTAGTTAGCAATGCTACTATTCCTGTGATGATAAAAATTCTTCCCGTAATATTTTGACCGCGATCTACATAAAACCCAAATAGGATCGCCGAAACCCCATAAATAAGGAAGACGGCGATGAACAGAATGCGTGCTGCCAGCGGGTATCGTATCATAGCTTCCTCTTTCTTGTTGAGGCCAATCGGCCTCGTAATGAATCTACTCGCTTATTAAATTAAATAGAATATCCGTTGTCATCCTCCGAAGAGAGCTATGAGAAGTAACCTTTAATTTAATAAATGTGTCAATAAATAAGAGCTCGTGATCAGGGCAATCGCATCTAATTAACGCCAGCCAGAACTTTCAAGAGATACTCATTACTCCAACCAGCCTTGAGACGTTTGGCTTTGATCCCCATTTTGGCGGTCTTCTCGTGTCGAAGAAGATTCCAGACTGTTGAAAAAGGCAAGAAAACCCCATCAAATGACTCTTGCTCGCAACAATCTGAGCGTGAATGACGAGTTTATCTCACAATAAACTCATACGCACAGGAACTTTTCAACAAGCTGGATTGCCGTCAGGTGATACCTCGCCGGCATCCTATGCTACCATGCACCCGTTTCTGGTGGTACGATATAGGTACTGACCCTCTCCCATCTAATGGGAGGTTCTTGTTCCTACCCCAACGCTGCTAGCCTACCTCTTCGGTAGAGTAGCTCTTGTTGGTTCGTCACAAAACTTTGAGGCAGACGCGCTCTGGCGCCGGTGATGCCGACGCTTCGGGGCAAGACCTGCCCCTCATTCGCACGTTGGTATAATCGCTCTAGCGCTGCCCGCAGGCGCAGATCCGCACCCTCCCAATACGCATGGTATTGGGCACTAGAGGGAAGGAAGTCTGGTGGGTCAAGGTAGGCTGCCAGGAATGCCGAGTAGAGATCACGCTGCACAGGACCTACGCCGCAAGAACATATATGAAACCTTTGACTGAGAGGCTTCTTGGCATACGTCCTGCAACCGTGACAATATTGGGACAGTTTAGTGGTGCGTGTGGGGAACTCGTGCAGGGTGCCGCCAGTCTTTGCAACTGTGCGTCTCAGGTGGTCTACAAACATCCCTGGGGCACGTAGGCCCACGCTCTTGCCAAATTGTTTCTGCCAGCCTCGATAAGAAACTTTCTCGATACGAATGTCGTTACCGACACGGATAACCTCATTCACAAGCCTTCCATGCAGGCTCTTGCGATGGGCTGCAAGCTTGCGTCCCTGATGTGCCAGTCTTCGTCTCGTGGCGAGATAGCCCTTGCTATTCTTCCAGGTGAGGCGGCGCTTGCCATGCTTCTTGATGCGCCCTTTTTCGTCGTAGTTCTGCGCGTTGTTGGCACGAAGCTTTCGGTCCAGCTTGCGCTCTAAGCGCCGCTTCTTACGGGCATCGGGCCGCAGTTCCTCGCACAAGGGCACAAGCCGTGCTTCACCCTCACATGGGACGATAGCAATAGTTGAGGGTCCCAGGTCCAACCCGATCACGTCCTGCCCTGGCGTGTTTTTCTTCTTCTGATAAGGCATGCCCTCGAGCGCGAGTTGGACGTAGTAGCGATAGCCCTGGCAATCAGCTCCTTGTGCTTTCGGGCTAGAGGCTTTGCGTCGGACCAACCGAGAGCACTTGATGCGGTGGTCGAGTCCATATTTC
>Ga0207646_10003787_pt1 | contig 16836 bp, 17 predicted proteins | sample KBSK5502metaG_FD_184343 | JGI IMG/M metagenome (GOLD analysis project Ga0207646, IMG submission 184343) | Corn, switchgrass and miscanthus rhizosphere microbial communities from Kellogg Biological Station, Michigan, USA - KBS K5-50-2 metaG... | ecosystem: Host-associated > Plants > Roots >... | reverse complement strand
CAGGTTGGCCACGTCCGCCACCGTGGCCATGGCCTCGCCCTGGTTGTCGCGGATTTTCTGGATGATCTCCCGCTCGTCCGGCGGCGCCGCGTCCTCGATCTGGGCGAGCATCGTGTTGAAGCGGTTGTTCTCGCGCAGGATGCGCGCGATGGTCGCCTCGTCCCGCAGCAGCAGCGCCATCGCGGTGAAGTTCATCTGCATGGCCAGCGCGTGCTGGGCCTGCCGCGAGGCGTCCACGCGCTTGTGGGTGGCGTGCATGAGCTCGCTCTGATGCGACATGCTCGCGATGGTGCGCAGGCTGAGCAATCCCATGGCGGTGACGAGCAGGACGACCAGGAGGAAAGCCGCGAGGAGCTTTTTGTGCACCGACGTGCGGATCGCCGCGACCGCCCGCACGAGCGAGCCCAGCGGGGTGCGGGTGAGCAGCCAGAGCGCGATGTCTTCGCCCACACCCTGGGCTGACGCCGCGGGCGCGACGTTCGGGACGCCAGGAGAGCCGGCCTCGCGCGGACGCATGGCGGGGTGAATGCACGCGGTAGGCTATCAGGGCCGCCGGGGCGCGTCAAGGCGCGACGGCTTGACACCATGAGACCTGCGGGGTAGCGTCGTTCCGCATGACGATGCGCAAGATCCTGGTCGTCGACGACACCCCCCACAACGTCAAGCTCCTGGTGGATTTGCTCACCGCCAAGGGCTATGCCGTCGTCACGGCCACCTCGGGGCAGGCGGCGCTCGAGCAGATCGAGAGCGAGCGGCCGGATCTGGTCCTGCTCGACGTAATGATGCCGGGCATGAACGGCTACGAGGTCTGCGCCAAGATCCGGGAGAACCCCGCCAACGGCGTCCTGCCCGTCATCATGGTCACGGCGCTGGATCCCTCCCAGGAGCGGATCAAGGGGCTCGAGGTGGGCGCCGACGACTTCCTCACCAAGCCGGTCAACCGGGCCGAGCTGCTAGCGCGCGTCAGCTCGCTGCTGCGGATCAAGGAGCTCTACGACACGGTCCAGGCCCAGGCGGCCGAGCTCAGCGAGCTCAATACCACGCTCGAGAAACGGGTCCTCGAGCAGGTGGCGCAGCTCGACCGCCTGGGCCGGCTCAAGCGCTTCTTCTCGCCGCAGCTGGCGGAGCTGATCGTGGCGGGCGATGCCGAAGATCCGCTCAAGAGCCACCGCCGGCAGATCACCGTGGTCTTTCTCGACCTGCGCGGCTTCACCGCCTTCGCCGAGACGGCGGAGCCCGAGGAGGTCATGAGCGTGCTGCGCGAGTACCACGCCGAGATGGGCACAGTCGTCATGGCCCACGAGGGCACGCTCGAGCGCTTCGCGGGCGACGGCATGATGATCTTCTTCAACGATCCGGTAGAGGTGCCGAACCCCCAGGGACGCGCCATCCGCATGGCGGTTGTCATGCGGGAGCGGGTCGGCGGGCTCGTGCCCAAATGGCGGAAGCGCGGCTACGATCTCGACTTCGGCGTGGGGATCGCCGACGGCTACGCCACCATCGGCGCCATCGGCTTCGAGGGGCGCTGGGATTACGGCGCGATCGGCACCGTGACCAACCTCGCCGCCCGTCTCTGCGGCGAAGCCCAGCCCGGGCAGATCCTGATTTCCCAGAAGCTGCTGGGCACGGTGGAGGAGCTCGTCGAAGTCGAGCCGGTTGGGGAGCTGACGCTGAAGGGCTTCCGGCGGCCGGTGACGACCTACAATGTCGTGGGGCTCAAGAAGGGCGCGGCCTGAGGGCCGGGGGCTCAGCGCGCGGCGATCCGATCCTCCAGCTGGGTGATGAACGACCCCACCGACCGCAGCTCCATATCGAGATCGCGCCGCATGCGCCGCTCCAGCCGGCGGCGGTCGGGCTCGTGAGGGTTCGCGGTCTGCCGCCGCTCGGTCCGCCGCCGATCCACCACGACCCTGACGTCGTCCTCGCGGGAGAACTCCGATTGCAGGCGGTCGTAGAGATCCAGTCGGTCGCGGGCCACAACATAAAGGAAGCGGGCCATTGCTCATCCCTCCTCGGGCATCCACCTGACCGCTGGTTGCTCGCTCGGCGGTACCCCCAACGGCTGCCGCGCTCCCTCCGGCGGGGCCTGATCCCGGGCGGAGCGCTTAGTGGGACTATCGCCGCCCCGGGGAGCCCTGTCAAGAGCAAGCCAGGCGGCACGCGAAGCGCCGAGCGGGCGCAGAACGGCGCCCAAAGTCGGGCGATCCTGGGCGCGCGGGCCTGTGTTATTCTGGGTGCGGCTGCGCGCCCGGGCCTTCGGCCCCGGCGGGCGCCAACCAAGCGTGGCCGAGTCTTCCCGCACCGTGACGCCCCCCGGCGGCACCATTTGAGGTGGGTGCTGTGCTTGGGCGAGCGGCGCGGCGCATCGCATTGTGTGATCCGCGTGCGAGAGTGGCGGAACTGGCAGACGCGCTGGACTTAGGATCCAGAGGGTTCTACCCGTGGGGGTTCAACTCCCCCCTCTCGCACCAGTTTTCCGGGAGCCATCATGAGAGTTGAGGTCGAAGAGATCGGGTCGTGCAAGCGGCGCCTGCAGGTGGAGGAGGCGCCCGACGTCGTCCAGCGGGCCTGGGAGGACGCCTTCAGCCGCGTGCAGCGGCAGGCCAAGCTGCCGGGTTTCCGCAAGGGCAAGGTCCCGCGCAGCATGATCAAGCTGCATTTCTCTGACGACGTGCGCCAGGAAGTGGCCCGCCACCTGATCCCCGATGTCTATCGCCAGGCACTGGCCGAGGCCCAGCTCAAGCCGGTCGAGGAGCCCGACCTCCAGGAGGTCACGCTGGAGGAGAACGCCGCGCTCAAGTTCTCGGCGGTGGTCGAGATCAAGCCGGCCATCGCGCTCGGCGCCTACACCGGGCTCACGGTGCCGCACACGCCCAAGCCCTTCGCCGAGAGCGAAGTGGACGAGACGCTCGCTCACCTCCAGGAGCAGCACGTAGAGTACCGCGCGGTGGAACGCGCGGCCGACATCGGCGATTTAGTGATCGTGAACTACACGCTGACGCCCGAAGGCATGGAGGCGCGCAGCGAGACCGGCTACGGCTTTCTCGTCGGCACCGGCGCCGTGCTGCCCGAGATCGAGGAGGCCGTCATCGGGCTGGCGCCCGGCGGCTCGCGCCAGACGCGGGTCAAGTTCGCCGACGACCACCGCACCGAAACGCTCCGCGGCAAGTCCGCCGACGCGACCGTGGAGGTGACCGAGGTCAAGGAGAAGGTCCTGCCGGCCCTGGACGACGACTTTGCCAAGAGCGTGGGCGATTTCGCGACCCTCGAGGCGCTCAAGGCCGAGCTCCGCAAGGGCCTCGAGGCCCGACGCGAGCAGGAGAACCGGCGCGCGCTCGAGGGCGCGGTGATGGAGTCGCTGCTGGCGGGGCATTCCTTCGAGGTGCCCGAGGCTCTCGTGCTGCGGCAGGTGGGACATCAGATCGAGCACGCGCGCGAGCACATGCGGCGGCAGGGGATGGACCCCGACAAGATGCCCTGGGACTACAAGAAGCTGCTGGAAGATCTGCGCCCCGGCGCGGAGAAAGCCGTCCGCCGCGCGCTGCTCATCGAAGCCATCGCGGACAAGGAAGGCCTGGCGCCGGCCGACGTCGACGTGGAGGCCGAAGTGGAGCGTCTCGCGCAGGCCAGCCAGCGCCCCGCCCCGGCCGTGCGGAGCATGCTCGAGCGCAGCGGCGACTTGGACAGCATCCAGCACACGCTCCGGGAGCGGCGGACCTTGGACTTCCTGATTGAAAAAAACCAGATTCAGGCCGCATGAGGTAGACTAGGAGCGCTATGGCAAGGAGACGTCCGATGGGTTTGGTCCCGATGGTCGTCGAGCAGACGCCCCGCGGCGAGCGGGCATTCGACATCTTCTCCCGACTCCTCAAGGAGCGGATCATCTTCCTCCCGACCTATATAGAGGATGAGATCGCCAACCTGGTCATCGCCCAGATGCTCTTCCTCGAGGCCGAGGATCCCGACAAGGACATCAATCTGTATATCAACTCGCCGGGCGGGTCGGTGACGGCCGGGATGGCCATCTACGACACCATGCAGTACGTCAAGCCCGCGATCTCGACGATCTGCATGGGCCAGGCGGCCTCCATGGGCGCGCTGCTGCTGGCGGCCGGCGCCAAAGGCAAGCGCTTCGCGCTGCCCCACGCTCGGATCATGATCCACCAGCCGCTGGGCGGCGTGCAGGGACAGGCCACCGACATCGACATCCAGGCGAGGGAGATCCTCCGGATGCGGGAGGAGCTGAACCGCATCATGGTGCACCACACCGGCCAGTCCATGGAGAAGATCCACAGCGACACCGATCGCGACTTCTTCATGACCGCCGACCAGGCCAAGGACTACCATATCGTGGACGAAGTGATCTCTTCCAAGCCCACACCGCGGCCGGCCCCCGAACCCGTGGTGCTGACCAAGTAGGCGGCATGGCGCGGACCCGCGAAGGCGGCGGCACGCTGAAGTGCTCGTTCTGCGGCAAGAGCCAGAACGACGTGCGCAAGCTCATCGCCGGGCCCACGGTCTACATCTGCGACGAGTGCATCGAGCTTTGCAACGACATCATCGCCGAGGAGTGGGAAGAGGAGAAGAGCCGGGAACTGCGGAGCCTTCCCAAGCCCGCCGAGATCAAGAACGTGCTCGATCAGTATGTGATCGGGCAGGAGCGCGCCAAGAAGGTCCTGTCCGTCGCGGTCCACAACCACTACAAGCGGATCGAGGCAGGCTCCGAGGCGGGCGAGGTGGAGCTGCAGAAGGCCAATATCCTCCTGATCGGCCCCACGGGCTCCGGCAAGACGCTGCTGGCCCAGACCCTCGCCAAGATGCTCCACGTGCCGTTCACCATCGCCGACGCGACGACCCTGACGGAAGCGGGCTACGTGGGCGAGGACGTGGAGAACATCATCCTCCGGCTGCTCCAAGCCGCCGATTATGACGTCGAGAGAGCCCAGCGCGGCATCGTCTACATCGACGAGATCGACAAGATCGCGCGCAAGTCCGAAAATCCCTCGATCACGCGCGACGTCTCGGGCGAGGGCGTGCAGCAGGCGCTGCTCAAGATCCTCGAGGGCACCGTGGCCAACGTGCCGCCCCAGGGCGGTCGGAAGCACCCGCACCAGGAGTTCATCCAGGTGGACACCACCAACGTGCTCTTCATCTGCGGGGGCGCATTCGTCGGCATCGACAAGATCGTCGAGTCGCGCGTGGGCCGCAGCGGCATGGGCTTCGGCGCCGAGATCAAGAGTCGCGAGGACCGACGGGTGGGAGATCTGCTGGCGCTCATTCAGCCCGAGGACTTGCTCAAGTACGGCCTCATCCCCGAGTTCGTGGGCCGGCTGCCGGTGGTGGCGACACTGCACGACCTGGACGAGCCGGCGCTCGTGCGCATCCTGCGCGAGCCCAAGAACGCCATCGTCAAGCAGTACCAGAAGTACTTCGAGCTGGAGAAGGTGCGGCTCAAGTTCACCGACGACGCCGTGGCCGCCGTCGCCCGCGAGGCGATGAAGCGGGGCACGGGGGCGCGGGGGCTGCGCGCCGTGCTGGAGGAGGTCATGCTGGAGGTGATGTACGAGCTCCCGTCCATCCCGGGGCTCAAGGAGTGCATCATCACGCGCGAGGTGATCCTGACGAAGGATCGCCCGATCCTGATCTCCGAGCAGAAAGAGCAGTCCGCGTAACCACGCCGCCGCGCCGGCATTCGCGCCACCACGCTTCCCCGCAGCGAAATCCGATGACGCTGGTCCCTCCGCGCCCCTGGGCCGCCCTGCTGCTGGTTCTCGTGCTGGCCGGCGCGGGCCCGGTCGGCGCCCAGCCCGTCTCGCTGGAGAGCTATCTGATGCTTCACCGGCGGCTCGCGGAGGGCCCCGACGAGACCGACCGGGCCCGGCTCGAGCGGCTGGTGGTCGAGCTGCGCGGCGCCCTGCTCCGGTCCGCCGCTCAGAGCTCGCGGGTGTTCGTGGCGCTCGAGCGTCGGCCCGACGCCGAGGAGGCGGGCGAAGTCGGCGTGGCCCGGCTCGTGGCGGTTGACGAAACCGTCACGGTGGAAGCCATGGGCGGAGCCCGCGCTCAGACGCCCGCATGGGAGCGCGCCGGCGCGCTCTCCCTCGATGCGTACCTGGCGCTGATCGCGAGGCTGCTCGACGATTCCACCGTGACCGCGGGCTTTCCGTCTCAGCGCTTCGATCCCAACGCGCCAGGACAGCGGCGCGCGGCCATGCTGCGGCTCGCCATCGGTGACGAAGAGTGGTCGCTGAGCGCGCTCTACGGCGCGCCCTACGAGCGGCTGAGCGCCATCGCCGCCGCGGTGGTCGAGTTCTGCCGCGCGATCCCTCTCCAGCCATGAGCCCGGGGTCCGTGACGCCCGGCACGCTCTACGTGGTCGCCACGCCAATTGGCAATCTCGAGGACGTGACGCTGCGGGCGCTGCGCGTCCTCAAGGAGGTGGGCCTCGTCGCCTGCGAGGACACGCGCCGCACGCGCACGCTCCTCAGCCACTTCGGCATCCACGTGTCGGTCACGAGCTACTTCGAGCACAATAAGCTGACGAAAGGCCCGGCCATTCTCAGGGCCTTGAGCGAGGGCAAATCGGTGGCGCTGGTGACGGATGCCGGCACGCCGGGCATCTCGGATCCCGGCTTTCTGCTGGTCCGGGCCGCGCGCGAGGCCGGGGTGCCCGTGGTGCCGGTGCCCGGGCCGTCCGCCGTCATCGCCGCGCTCTCGGCCGCCGGCGTGCCCGCCGACCGGTTCGTCTTCGAGGGCTTCCTGCCGGTGAAGCCCGGCCGCAGGCTGCACCGACTCGAAGCGCTCCGTGATCTCGAGATGACCGTGGTCTGCTACGAGTCGCCGCACCGGATCCTGGCCTCGCTCGAGGCGGTCGCCCAGGTATTCGGCGACCGCGAGATCGTGGCGGCGCGGGAGATGACCAAGCAGTTCGAGGAGATCGTGCGCGGAACGGCGCGCCGGCTCGCCGAGCGCTTTGCGGCGGGTCGCGTGAGGGGGGAATTCACCCTCATCATCCCGTATACTAAGGGGCCATGCTGATTCCCAAGGCCCTGACCATCGCCGGATCGGACTCCGGCGGCGGGGCCGGCATCCAGGCCGACCTGAAGACCTTCTCCGCCTTTCGTGTCTTCGGCATGTCGGTGATCACGGCCGTCACGGCGCAGAACTCTCTCGGCGTGCAGGGCGTGGAGAGCCTGCCGCCGGCCTTCGTGGCCCAGCAGCTCCGCTCCGTGCTCTCGGACTTCGGCGCCGACGCCGCCAAGTGTGGGATGCTCGCGACCGCGCCGATCATCGAGGCCGTCGCGGCCACGCTGGCCGAGCATCCGATCGAGAAGCTGGTGGTGGACCCGGTGATGGTCGCCAAGTCCGGTGACGCGCTGCTGCGGCCCGACGCCGTCCGGTCATTGATCGAGCGCATCCTGCCGCTGGCGCTGGTGGTGACGCCCAATCTGCCCGAGGCCGAAGCGCTGGCGGGGATCCCGGTGTCGGATCGCAAGGAGATGGAGGAGGCCGCGCGGCGCATCCACGCGCTCGGCCCGCGCTACGTGCTGGTCAAGGGCGGACACCTCAAGGGCGACGCGGTGGATCTGCTCTGGAACGGGCGCGAGCTGCGGGCCTTCACGGCGCCGCGCGTCGACTCGCCGAACACTCACGGCACCGGCTGCACCTTCTCCGCCGCCATCGCGGCGGGGCTGGCACGGGGCCAGGCGATCCCCGACGCGATCCGGGAAGCCAAGGCGTACGTCACGAAGGCGATAGCGGAAGGCTTCCAGGGCGGCCGCGGCGTGGGTCAGCTCAGACACTTCCTCACGGAGTGGTGATGGCCGACGAACAGCTGGCACAGGCGCCCGAGCCCGAGGAAGACCACCGCCTCGGGAAGATGTCGTTCCTGGACCACCTGGGCGAGCTCCGCACCCGCATCGTGTGGAGCCTGGTCTGGGCCGGCGCCGGGCTGGTGATCGCGCTGTTCTTCACCGAGCGCGTCATGAAGTACCTCGTCGAGCACATCATCAAGGTCAAGCCCGTCTTCACCACTCCGACGGAGGCCTTCTGGACCTACATGAAGGTCGCGGTGATCCTGGGGCTCTTCATCTCCATGCCCGCCATCCTCTGGCAGGTATGGAAGTTCGTGTCGCCGGGCCTGCACAGCCACGAGAAAAAATACGCCGCCCCGTTCGTCCTGATCAGCTCGCTGCTCTTCCTGCTCGGCGGCGCGTTCGCCATCTTCGGCGTGGTTCCGTTCGCGATGCAGTTCCTGGTGAACTTCGGCCAGCAGCAAGGGCTGCAGGCGATGATCTCGATCTCGAGCTCGATCGACTTCATCCTCAAATTCACGCTGGCGTTCGGGCTGGTCTTCGAGCTGCCGGTGATCATCACGATCCTCAGCATGATCGGCCTGGTGACCCCGCAATTCCTCTCCAAGAACCGGAAGTACGCCATCCTGATCAACTTCATCATCGCGGCGATCCTGACGCCAACGCCGGATATCTTCAATCAGACGCTGATGGCGGCGCCGATGTGCCTGCTCTACGAGGTCGGCATCATCTGCGCGCGCATCTTCGGGCGGAAGCGGAAGCCGGAGCCCGCGGCCGAGCCCGCCTCCGAGGAGACGCCGGCCGCATGAGCCCCCTGGAGTTCACCTCGCTGGATTTGCCCGAGCCCGTGCGGGCGGGCATCCGCGACGCCGGCTTCGTCGTTACCACGCCGATTCAGGAGAGCGCGCTGCCGCTTGCGCTCAAGGGCAAGGACGTCGCCGGGCAGTCGCAGACGGGCACGGGCAAGACCGCGGCCTTCTTGATCGCCGCCTTCACCCGCTGCCTGCGCCACCCGGCGCCCGCGAAGAGCGGCCCGACGGCGCCGCGCGTGCTCATCATCGCGCCGACGCGCGAGCTGGTGGTCCAGATCCAGTCCGATGCCCACCTGCTCGGCAAGCACACGGGGCTCCGCATCCTGGCCGTCTATGGCGGCATCGACTACAACAAACAGCGCGAGGAGCTGCGCGAGGGCTGCGACGTGCTGGTGGGCACGCCGGGCCGGCTCATCGACTACCTCAAGCAGCACGTCTGGTCGCCCGGGAAGGTCGAGGTGCTCGTCATCGACGAGGCCGACCGGATGTTCGACATGGGCTTCATCGCCGACCTGCGCTTCATCCTGCGCAAGCTGCCAAGGCCCGAGAAGCGCCAGTCTTTCCTCTTCTCCGCCACGCTGTCCTTCAGGGTGATGGAGCTGACCTGGGAGTTCATGAACAATCCCGCCCAGATCACCATCACGCCGCAGCAGAAGACGGCGGAGAACATCGACCAGGTGCTGTACCACGTGGGCCGCGACGAGAAGTTCAGCCTGCTACTGGGCCTGCTCAAGCGCGAAGGCGGCAACCGCATCCTCATTTTCTGCAACACCCGCGAGGAAGCGCGGCGGCTGGAAGACCGGCTCACTCGCAACGGCTGGCGCGCGCGGGCACTGACCGGCGACGTGGATCAGAAGAAGCGCCTGAAGATCCTCAACGACTTCAAGGAGGGCGAGCTGCCGGTGCTGGTGGCCACCGACGTGGCTTCGCGCGGGCTGCACATCGAGGGCGTCACCCACATCGTCAACTGGGACCTGCCCCAGGACGCGGAGGACTACGTGCACCGCATCGGTCGCACCGCGCGCGCTGGCGCTTCCGGCAAATCCATCAGCTTCGCCGACGAGTCGAGCGCGCTGGCGCTCGAGCCCATCGAGAAGTTCATCGGCCAGAAGATCCGCGTCGAGTGGGCCGAGGACGACTGGTTCCTGCCGGAGATCAAGCCGACCAGCGAGGAGCGCCGGCGGTACGCCGACGAGAAGCGCGCGCGGATGGCGGCGCGCGGTGCCCGGCCCGGCGCCGGGCGCGGCGGCCGGCCCGGCGGTCATGGCGGCGGCCACGGCGGAGGCCACGGGCGTCCCGGCGGCGGCCGGCCCCACGGCCGCGGTCGCTGAAGCAAGCACTCGACCTCCTCCTCCCGGAGCCGGAGCACCGGCGGGCCGGGGCGCTTCGGGGCGGGCTCGCCGATTTCCTGTACGTGCCGAACCCCGATTTCACTTCACCGCTCGAGCCCGGCCTTCATCGTTCGACCTTCATCCTCGTCATGGCCGATAAGCAGGCTGTTCGCGTATCCTCGTTCGTCGTACCGGCCTTCGGCCGCGAGCTCTGCCGGCTCAGGATCGAGCCGGTCCAATCGTATCGACCGGAGAGCCTAGGCTCCTTCTTCGAGCCGTCGCGACGCGGCCTCATCTACTCAATGACCGGCGAGCGCGGCCGGGTGGACGCGCGGCCGCCGGTGGAGCCGAGCTGGAGCTACCAGGGCCCGCCCCTCGATGGACGGCTGGGGAGAGTTGCGCAAGTCCTCGTGGTGACCGAGAGCGTGAGCCGGCTGCTGGAGGGCGTCGAGGTCGGGTGGCACGCTGCCCGTGGTCTCGCGCTGATCAGTGCCGATGGTCAGGAGAGTCTCCTGCTGGCGGAGCCCGGGCCCGGCGACAACGCGGCCTTCCTGCCCTCCGTGGGGATTTATCGACGGCTCCTCGACCCCTCGGCGCCGGCCGTGCCCGGGGCGTCGGCGGCGGAGCTGCTGGGCTATGGCGACGCGGAGCTCGACACGGTGTCCGTGATGGTCCAACCGCTCTAGCCCGCTCGGAGTATAATCGGCGCGTTTTCGAACCCGGCAGTCCCAGGAGGAACCATCATGACCATGGGTCGGCGGAGCATTCTCTGGATCTCGCTGGTCGCGCTGGCGGCCTGGCTGGTTGGAGCCGGGCCGGCCCAGGCGCAGTCCACGCTCGAGGTCGTCAAGAAGCGCGGCAAGCTGGTCGCGGGCGTGAAGACGGACTTCCCGCCCTTCGGCTCCGTGGACGCGGCCGGGAAGAACATGGGCTTCGACGTGGACATGGCGCATCTCTTCGCCAAGGCTCTCTTCAACGACGAGAATCAGGTCGAGCTCGTCGCGGTGACCTCGGGCAACCGGATCCCGTTCCTCCAGTCGGGCAAGATCGACATCATTCTCGCCACCGTGACCATCACGGACGAGCGCCGGCAGGTCGTCGAGTTCTCCGATCCCTACTTCCTCTCGGGCTCGCTGCTGCTGGTGCCCAAGAACAGCACGGTCAACGGCCTGGAGGATCTGGCCGGCAAGACGGTGGCCGTCGTGCAGGGCGCCATTCAGGACAAGGACGTGGAGCAGCTCCAGCCAAAGGCGAATCGCGTCAAGTTCGGGAAGGTGTCCGAGGCCATGCTGGCCGTCAAGGGCGGCCGGGCCGACGCCTACGCCCACGACGACATTCTCGTGCTGACGCTGGTCAAGGAGAACCCCGACCTCCGCGCCACCAGCAAGGTCTTCATGCCACGGCCCTACGGCATCGCGGTGCGGAAGGGCGACACCGAGTTCATCAAGTGGGTGAACGGCGAGCTGGCGAAGATGAAGAAGGACGGCACCTACGACCGGCTCTGGAAGAAGTACTTCGCCGACGTGGAGGGGCAGCTCGTCAGGCCGTGACGTCGGGCCCCACCGCCTACAGCTTCGAGTGGGCGGCGATCTGGCGGGGCCTGCCCTATCTTATCCAGGGGGCAGGCCTCACCGTGTTCATCTCGGTCATCGCCATGGTCCTGGCGGTGCTCCTGGGCCTGGTGCTGGCGGCGCTGTCCCAGGCGCCGGGCCGTTGGCCCCGCGGCGTCGTTCGCGGCTACGTCGAGATCTTCCGCAACACACCGTTGCTGATCCAGATCTTCATCGTCTATTTCGGGCTGCCGCAGCTCGGCTTCCGCCTCTCGCCGTTCCTTTCCGGGCTCTCGGCGCTCGTGCTCTATGCCGCCGCGTATAATACCGAGACCTTCCGGGCGGGGCTCGAGGCCGTCCCGCGAGGCCAGCACGACGCGGCCGCCTCGGCCGGGCTCACTCCGCTCCAGGCCATGCGCTTCGTGATCGCGCCCCAGGCCGTGCGGATCGCCTTCCCGGCGCTGGGCAATAACCTCGTCTCGCTGGTCAAGAACTCCTCGCTCGTTTCTACGATCGGCATGGTCGAGCTGATGTTCGTGGCTAATGACATCTCGTTCAACAACTTCCGGACCTTCGAGATCTATGGCGCGGCCGCCGTCCTCTACGTGATCCTCGTCCTCGGGCTGACGCGGCTGCTAGGGCTCGCCGAGGTCCGGCTGGTGCGCGCGTCATGACGCTCATCCTCGAAAGCCTGCCCTACCTGCTGCGCGGCGCGCTGAGCACCGTGGTCATGTCGCTCGCCGTGATCGGGGTCGGGACGGCGCTCGGCGTGCTCCTCGGCGTGCTCCGCTTCGTTCCCTGGCGCTGGCTCGCGGAAGCGCTCGGCTGGGCGATCGAGCTGGCCCGGGCGGTGCCGCTGCTGCTGCTGATGTTCTTCATCTTCTTCGGCCTGCCCGCCCTCGGCGTGAGGATTCCAACCTATCCGGCGGCCGTGCTGGCGATGAGCCTCTGGATGATGGTCAACACGGCCGAGGTGGTACGGGGTGGCATCCAGTCGATCCCCAAGGGCCAGTTCGAGGCGGCGCGCTCCGTCGGGCTCGGCTGGCTCGCGATGATGCGCTACGTGATCTTCCCCCAGGCGGTGCGGCGCATGCTGCCGTCTTTCGTTGGGCTCTGCACCATCCTGGTGAAGGACACCTCACTGGCGGCGATCATCGGCGTGTTCGAGCTGACGCGGGCGGCGCAGGAGACCATCGAGCGGACGCTCCGGTCCTTCGAGATCTATCTGGTCGCGGCGGCGATCTACTTCGTGATCTGCTTCCCGCTCACCCAGCTCGCCCAGCGCGCCGAAGCCCGCCTCCACCGCCCCTGAATGGGGTCAGGTCTCCTGAATGGGGTCAGGTCTTGAATTACGACATTTGCTGACGCTGTTGGTCACCATACCGCGTATCTTCTCGTACTCATCTTGATCGGCGCCAGGGCGCGCGACTACGGTCTCCCTATGGCGCGTCCATTACGCGTGCAGTTCCCCGGCGGGCTTTATCACGTTTCGGCCCGCGGGAACGAGCAAAAGTTGATCTTCGCGGACGATGTCGACTGCGACTCGTTTCTTAGAGTCTTGGCCTTGGTGGTTGAGCGCTATCATGTCCTCTGCCATGCGTACTGCCTGATGAACAATCACTATCATTTGCTTCTCGAGACTCCGGACTCGAACCTCTCGCACGCGATGCGCCAGCTCAATGGCGTCTACAGCCAGCGCTTCAACCGCCGCCACGGACGCACGGGCCACTTGCTTGGCGGACGCTTCCACGCCGTGGTCGTTCACCGCGATGCACACTTGCGAGAGGTCTCGCGCTACATCGTCCTGAACCCGGTGCGAGCTGGCTTGGTCGACGACCCGGCGGAGTGGCGCTGGAGTAGCTATCTAGCGACGGTCGGTGAGGCCCTCGTGCCATCGTTCCTGACGACAGAGTGGTTGCTGGGGCTGAGTGGGATGACTGAGCGCGCCGGTGCGCAGCGCGCCTATTGCGAGTTCGTGAGGGCGCGAGTCGACGAAATGCCAGAGGCTCCCACGCGATTGGAGAGCGACTTTGGGGCGCGGCGGTCGAAGTTAGCCGTGCCTCCGGGCTTCAAAGCGGGTGGGAGACTGAGTGAAATTCCTCGCGCGCAGCGCTTCGCGGGGCGACCGACGCTCAACGAGGTGTTCTCGGGAGTCGCTTCCCGGGCCGACCGCAATGCTCGCTGCGCCTTTGCGGTCCGATCTTTTGGCTACACGCTGAGGGAGTTAGCCGACTTCCTCGACCTTCACTACGCCACCATTAGCCGCGTCCTGGAGCAGAGTGACAAACTTGGGCAGCAAATGTCGTAATTCAAGACCTGACCCCCGCTAGAACCTCCGGCGGCCGCCGAGGGACTTCTTGCGCAGGCGGAGGGACTTGGGCGTGATCTCGAGGAGCTCGTCGTCGCGGACCCACTCGAGCGACTGCTCGAGGTTCATGAGGCGCGGCGGCGTGAGGCGCACGGCCTCGTCCGAGGTGGACGAGCGGACGTTCGTGAGCTTCTTCTCCTTGGTGATGTTGACGTCCAGATCGTTGTCGCGCGCGTGCTCGCCGACGATCTGGCCTTCGTAGACCGGCTCGCCGGGGCCCAGGAAGAGCACGCCGCGCGGCTGGAGGTGGTCGATGGCGTACGACGTGGTCTTGCCCGTGCGGTCGGCCACCAAGGCGCCGTTGGCCCGGTGGGGGATGTCGCCCTGCCACTCGGCCCAGCCGTCGAAGAGGTGATTCAAGAGCCCAGTCCCTCGCGTGTCGGTCAGAAACTCAGAGCGATAGCCGATCAGGCCGCGGGAGGGGATGCGGTACTCGAGCCGCACCCGACCCGTGCCGTGGTTCACCATCTTGAGCATCTGCGCCTTGCGGGGCCCGAGCTTCTGGGTGACGGCGCCGATGAACTCCTCGGGCACGTCCACCACGAGGTGCTCCATGGGCTCGAGCGTCTGGCCGTCCTTCTCGCGCGTGATGACTTGAGGCTTGGACACTTCGAGCTCGAAGCCCTCGCGCCGCATCATCTCGATGAGGATCGCGAGCTGCAGCTCGCCGCGGCCCGACACCTTGAACGTGTCGGGCGAGTCGGTCTCCTCCACGCGGATCGCCACATTGCCCCGCCGCTCCTTCCAGAGCCGCTCGCGGAGCTGGGTGGAGGTGACGAAGCGGCCCTCCCGCCCGGCGAAGGGCGAGATATTGGACGAGAAGAGCATGGAGACCGTGGGCTCGTCGATGTGCATGACTTCGAGGGCCACGGGGTTCTCGGGATCGGCGATGGTCTCGCCGATCTCCATCTCTTCGATGCCCGCCACCGCGACCACATCGCCCGCCCACGCCTCGGCGAGCTCCACGCGTTTGAGCCCCTCATAGCCGTAGAGCACGGTGACCTTGGCGAAGTCCACGGCGCCGCTGCGGCGGACGATGCCGACGCGGTCGTACTGACGGATCCGCCCGTTGACGATCCGCCCGATGATGAGCCGGCCGACGTAGTCGTCCCAGTCGAGCGAGGCCGCGCGCAGCTGAAGGCCGTGGCCTTCCTCGAAGCGCGGCGGCGGGATCGTGGCCAGCAGGGCGTCGAACAGCGGCGCGAGGGTGCGCGAGTCGTCGGTGAGCTCTCGCTTGGCGATGCCCTTGCGCGCGTCGGTGTAGATGACGGGGAACTCGAGCTGGTCCGCGGTGGCGTCGAGGTCGATGAAGAGATCGTAGACCTCGTCCAGCACCTCGGCGGGCCGGGCGTCCTGGCGGTCGATTTTGTTGATGACCACGATCGGCGTCAGATTCGCCTCGAGCGCCTTCTTGAGCACGAAGCGCGTCTGGGGCAGGGGCCCCTCGGCCGCGTCGACGAGCAGCAGCACGCCGTCCACGAGCGTGAGCGTGCGCTCCACCTCGCCCCCGAAGTCGGCGTGGCCCGGCGTGTCCACGATATTGATCTTCACGTCCTTGTAGTTGACGGACGTGTTCTTCGCCATGATTGTGATGCCCTTCTCGCGCTCGAGGTCGATCGAGTCCATGACCCGCTCGACCACGTGCTCGTTGGCGCGGAAGATACCCGACTGCCAGAGCATGGCGTCGACCAGAGTGGTCTTGCCGTGGTCCACGTGGGCGATGATGGCGACATTACGGATGTCGGGACGCTCAGCCATACCCTTGACTTTACCACGGAACCCACGCTAACGCGGCGCGTAACAGCTTGCCCGTCCTCTAGGCGTGGGGCATAATGGCCGGGCATCCGGCAACCATCCCCAAGGAGGGCAACCCGTGAGGATCCAACTCTTCCCCATTCGTGTCGTCGCCGCCGCGCTCCTCGCCGGCTTGATGCTCATGCCGCCCATGGTGAGCCCGGCGCACGCTCAGCAGCCCACACCTCAAGGAGGCAAGAAGGTGAAACAGACCGCGATCATCACGATGGAGAAGGGCGGAGACATCACGATCGAGTTCTTCCCCGAGGACGCCCCCAAGACGGTGGAGAATTTCGTCACGCTGGCGAAGAAGGGCTTCTACAACGGGCTCACCTTCCACCGGGTCGAGCCGAACTTCGTCGTTCAGGGCGGCGATCCGAAGGGCAATGGCATGGGCGGGCCCGGCTATACCATCAAGGCCGAGTTCAACAAGCAGAAGCACGTCCGCGGCGTCCTCGCGATGGCCCGCAGCCAGAGCCCCGACTCGGCGGGCAGCCAGTTCTACATTACCCTGGCGCCGGCCCACTTCCTCGACGGCCAGTACACCGTGTTCGGCAAGGTCACCTCGGGCATGGAGATCGTGGACAAGATCCGCGTCGGCGACAAGATGAAGACGGTGAAGATCGTGGAGGCGGCCGAGTAGCATGGCCGGCCGCTTCCCCGTACGGCGCGGCGGCACGGGGAGCGTGCGGCACAGCGTGAGCGCGGTGCGGGCGCTGCTGCTGGCCAGCGCGATGGCGCTCGCTCCGGGCGGCTGTAGTGAGAATGTGAAGAAGCCGGCGGCCGTGATCACGATGGAGAAGGGCGGGGAGTTCAGGATCGAGTTCTACGAGGAGGATGCGCCCAAGACGGTGGAGAATTTCGTCACGCTGGCGAACAAGGGCTTCTACGACGGACTGACCTTCCACCGGGTGCATCCGAACGTGCTCGTCCACGGGGGCGATCCGAGGGGGGATGGCACCGGCGGTCCCGGCTACACCATCAAGGCCGAGTTCAACAAGCAGAAGCACGTGCGGGGCGCGGTGGTCATGGCGCGCCTCTTGAGCCCCGATTCGGCCGGTAGCCAATTCTACATCATGCTCGCGGACGTCAGCGATCTGGACGGCCAGTACACCGTGTTCGGCAGGGTCACTTCGGGCATGGACGTCGTCGACAAGATCAGCATCGGCG
>Ga0207646_10003785_pt1 | contig 16837 bp, 13 predicted proteins | sample KBSK5502metaG_FD_184343 | JGI IMG/M metagenome (GOLD analysis project Ga0207646, IMG submission 184343) | Corn, switchgrass and miscanthus rhizosphere microbial communities from Kellogg Biological Station, Michigan, USA - KBS K5-50-2 metaG... | ecosystem: Host-associated > Plants > Roots >... | reverse complement strand
TACAGCTACTCCAACGCCAACTGCGACTCCGATGGCCACACCAACTTCCACTCCGACCGCGACACCGACGCCAACGCCAACTGCGACTCCAAGTCCAACCCCAACAGCAACACCGACTCCTACTGCGACACCGACGGCGACGCCAACCCCGACGCCATCGCCAACCGTAGCGACACCGGTTATCTCGCCGAACGGAGGCACGTTCAAAAAGAAAGTGAACGTTACGATGTCGGACGCGACTGCCGGCGCGACCATTTATTATACGACCGACGGGAGCGATCCAACCACGAGCTCAAGCGTCTACGTCGCTGGTAAGAAGAACAAAGGATTCAAAATTACCGGAAAAGGTCAGCACACGGTCAAAGCGATGGGCGTTAAGAGCGGATTCGACAACAGCGCAATTGCGGTTGCGAATTACACAATAAATTAGCGCCGTTGCCGGCGAATATCGACCCGCGCGGCTTTCAAGCTGCGCGGGTTTTTCGCGAACTTTCACGTGACATTTGTTCGATGGGCATACGTCCATTTATTCCTCAGTGATCGATTCTTAGCGACGAGCACAATGAAGACACCGCACATCTTCGGCCGTCGTGTGATCGCGATTCTGCTTTGCGGAATCGGCGTCGGTTTGGCTCTGCTCGGTTTCACGATTGAAAGATCGCCTCATCGTGAAGGGCCGAGGCTTAGCTTCGACAAATTTTCATCGTCAGCAGTCCAACTCGCGTCGAATCAATCGAGCGTATCTTTCCAACTAAGATCGACAACGACCGTCTCGTTGCCCGCCGACACGCCGACGTTTGGTCATCCGATTGTTGCCGGCATTGGCGGAACCGGTTTTGAAGAATCGATTCGGATCGATCCGACAAATCCGGACCGCATTTACACGAGCGCCCCGGGTTCGCTTTCGGCAGACACAAGCTGGGTCTGGCATTCGCTCGATGGCGGCAAGACTTTCAAGTGGGTCGTCGGTGCGGCGCCGCTCCAAGGAAAAGTCACGACCTGTCATGGCGGAGGTGACAGCGAGATCGCGGTCGATTCGATGGGGCGTTTGTATTTCAACGATCTCACGCTGGCGAATTTCAGCACCGCGCGCTCAGATGATTTTGGCGCGACGTTCACCTGCAGCAACACTGGCGTCCCGGACACGGCGGTGGATCGACAATGGTACGCGATCGACGGCGATCCGTTGAACGGCGGCAGCATCTATTTAACGAACGACGAAATCGGACCCGGCGGAGCAAATTGTAACGGCAGCGTCGGCAACAACGACCTGGTGATGTATCGCTCGCCCGTCACCGGATTGGAGCCAACTGCTGGAATTGAATTCGGTCCGGCTTATCACGTGACGCCGGTTGGATCGTGCGACGAAGCGATCATGGGCAACAATGAGATCAGTCCAGTCGCGACGACGCTCGGCCAACCAGACGGTCTCGGCGGCTACGCGACTTTGTCCGCGCCCGTGAAACACATTTTTGTTGTTCACGACAATGTCGCGCTGAACAAAATTCTCATCGGGCGCTGTTTTCCGGTCGCCTTCGGTGCGCCGGTCGCGAACGTGAGCGATCCGAGCGGACTGAATTGCACCGATCTTCAAGTCGCGGATCTCGGCGCGAGTCAAAAAACGGGCGCAAATTTTCCGACGCTGGCGATCGATCAAGCCGGAAATCTTTACGCGGTCTGGGAACAAGCGCCGATTGGGCCGGACACAAATCCGAGTGGCGACATTGCCGTTACTGGCGACACGGTTTTGAAGTATTCGTATTCGACTGATCAAGGTAACACATGGAGCACGCCGATCACGATCGACACTTCCGGTTCGCCGGACGGTGTTTTGCACAACAACGTTTTCGCTTGGATCAGCGCCGGCGACGACGGCCGCGTGAACATCGTCTGGTATGGCACGCCGTCCGAATTTGATCGCGGCGGTCCGTCTGATTTCGGTTGCGGCAGCAATGCGGTCCTTCCTCCGCCTGCTGGCGGGAAAAACATTAATGGTCCCGATGCGGTGAATGGCCTCTGGAGTGTCTGGATGGTGCAGTCGCTGAACGCGCACGATTCAAGCGGCGTTGTCTTCACCGCGCCGATTCGCGCTAGCTCGCACCATATCCATCGCGGTGGCGTTCAGACTTTGATTGGCGGCCAATGCAGTTGGGCCAGTCGCGCGCTTGGTGATTATTTGCAATTGCGAACTGGCGCGCAGGGCGAAGCGCACATTAGTTACGCCGATTCGAACAACATCGATGGATCGCTGGCCGGGCACGCGATGTTTGTTCGCCAAAACGGCGGCACGGGATTGTTCACGACGCCTGCATTAGTCGATGTTCCCGGAATCACGCCGTTCAATGGCGTGACTGATCCCGACGGCGACGGCAAATATGAAGTCTCGGGTATCAGCAGCGCGAACATGCCGCAGCTCGACATTCTCGCTTCGAACATTAGCAAGGTGACGGAGGCGCCCTGCTCGGATTCGGATCCCTGTTACAAAATTTTCATGCAACTGAATGATTTGAGTCTTGCGCCGACGCTCGAGCAGGATCCGGATGTCGATCTTGTCTGGCACACGCAGTGGTTTGTTCCATCAACGACCGATACCGCGGGCGGAAAAAACTTTCACGTTTATGCCGAGTCGAACAACGGCGCCGCGCTCCAATGTTTTGTGGGCCAGAACGCAGTGCAAGCGTTCGGCGGCGGCGGTGTGCTGACTTATCCTGGCGACACACAATTGCCGGAAGCCAATTGCCAATCCACGCTCGGGCCGGACGGCAACATCACCATTTACGTTCCGCTTTCGGCCGTCAGTGAAGCCGACGCGATCGATGATCGTCTCCATGAAGTCACCGCCAGCACGATGACGTTGCAAGAGCAGGCCAACAGCGTACCGCGCGACCCGGTCTTTGGATTCGGCGGCGTATATTTCAATCTCATCGATGTCGCGCAGGGCTACGTCTTCGATCCAAGCGCGACGCCGACTCCAACGCCGACCCCAACAGCAACTCCGACGCCGACCGCAACGCCAACAGTGACGCCGACTCCGACAGTGACTCCAACGCCAACCGCCACACCGACGGTTACTCCGACGCCGACGGCAACTCCGACCGCAACGGCGACGCCAACTCCAACTCCGGGACCCACGCCGACCGTGACGGTGACGGTCGAACCCGGCGCGATTCACGAAGGTCAAACTGCGACGTTCACCGCAACCGCTTCATCCCCGGTTTCACAAGACACCAACGTTAACTATTCAATGAGCGGTAAGGCGACGGAGGGATCTGATTACACAATGAGCGCCAGCCAGATCACGATTCCGGCCGGCAGCATCAACGGAAGCGTCACGCTCAATGCGATTGTCGACGGCGTGAAAGAAAAAGCGGAGAAGGCGACCATGACGTTGCAACCCGGCTCCGGTTACAATCTCGGTGGCAGTTCCGGAAAGAAGAAAGCCAAAGGTCCTTCCGCCACCGTCACGATTAGCGATTAGCTTAGGCCGACAGCGCAGCCGCGTCATTCAACCGTGATGTTCGTCGCGAAATTCTCCGCACACTATGTTATTTTAGTTAACGAGATGCTGATGGTATGCCGTATTCAGTGAATGCGCGAACTGCGACTTTGTCGGAGACACGAGACGAAGGATTTAGAACGTCCACCTTTAGGATATACGAGCGATATTTTGGAAGGGCTGTTTCGCCAAAGCGATCGGTCGGCCTAAAAGGCAGCGAAATTGTTATTCGGCGCCAGTGAGCTTCACCGCCGCCCTGCGCATTATTAAAACGCAACGTTCGAGTATAGAAAGTCCGCCCATCGAGCGTCATTAGCGATGCTTGAATGACACAATCTACCCATGGACCGCGCGGGTGAATGGGGATGCGTTCAGCTTCGGGAACTTTCAGTTCGAACTCCTCTGGATAGATTACTTCTGGAAGGTCAATCACCTTGAAAGAGTATGTTGCCTTTGTTCCGATTGGAATATCTGGAAACGTTAGGTAGCCCACGACCGCAAGGCCGATCGGCCAGCCCATACTGCCGGGGGTAAGCGTAACATCACCGTGACGAGTAGTGTGTGCGCACCCGCCAGCAATTAAAGCAGCCAGACTAAAGATTGTGACAAGGCCCGGAGAATTTCTGATTTTCATTCAACGGTCACGCTCTTTGCGAGGTTGCGCGGTTTATCGACGTCGCGGCCGAGCTCGACCGCGAGATGATAAGCAAGTAGCTGCAACGGAATGACCGTTAGCACCGGGCTCAAGCATTCAATCGTTTCTGGAATCTCGATGATGTCGGCGGCGAGATCCTTCAACTGTTTGGCGCCATTGCCGGACGTGACGGCTATGATCGGACCTTTGCGCGCCTTGACCTGCTCGATGTTGTTCACGTTTTTTGAGAACACCGCATCGTCCGGCGCGATGAAGATTGATGGCAAGTCCGGCCTGATCAACGCGATGATTCCGTGTTTTAGTTCAGCACTCGGATGTCCTTCGGCGAAAAGGTAAGTGATTTCCTTCAACTTGAGCGCACCTTCGAGCGCGATCGGATAATTAAATTGGCGTCCGAAGAAAAGCATTCCGCTGGCATCTTTGTATTTCTTGGCGATCGCTTTAACCTGATCGCTCAGCTTTAAGACTTGCTCGATTTGGTCTGGCAGTGCTTCGAGCGCATCAATGATCCGTTTGCCTTGCGCGGTCGAAAGTTGACGCATCCGGCCGAGAAGAAGTCCAATCAATGTCAGAATCACGAGCTGCGACGTAAACGATTTCGTCGCCGCGACACCAATCTCGGGTCCCGCGTGCATGTAAACGCCGCCGTCGCTCTCGCGTGCAATCGTGCTCGCGACGTTGTTGCAAATTCCGAGCGTGCGATAGCCTTTGCGTTTGCTTTCGCGCAACGCGCCGAGCGTGTCGGCAGTTTCGCCGCTCTGGCTGATCGCAAACACGAGCGTGTGCTCCGTCGGCGGCGTATTGCGATGTCGATATTCGCTGGCAAAATCGACATCCACCGAAACGTTGGCGAGTTGCTCGATGGTGTATTCGCCAACGCGGGCCGCGTGCAGAGCGGTGCCGCATCCGGTCAAGACCACGCGCGAGATGTCGCGCAATTCGGCCGGATTCATCTCCAGCCCGCCAAGTTTGGCGGTACATTCTTCGTAAGTAAGACGACCGCGCATCGCATCGCGCACCGTGTCGGGTTGCTCGCAGATTTCCTTGAGCATGTAGTGCGGGTAATCGCCTTTCTTGATGTCTTCGGCGGTGAATTCGACTTTGCTGACGGCGTGTTGTCCGACTGCGCCCTCGATCGACAAAATCTCAAACTTGTCGCGCTCGAGTGCGACGAGATCAAAATCATTCAGATAAACTGCGTCTCGCGTGTGCGCGACGATCGCGCTCACGTCGCTCGCCAGAAAATTTTCGTCCTTACCAACCCCGAGCACGAGCGGGCTGCCTCGTCGCGCGCCAACGATGAAATTCGGAATATCAGCATGCACGACCGCGATTCCGTAGGTGCCGATGACTTGTTTCAATGCCGCGCGTGTCGCATTGACGAGACGCGCTTTCGAGTCTTTCCCATCGAGCTGGCTGTAAATTTTTCCGATCAAGTGTGCGAGCACTTCAGTGTCCGTGTCGGAACGAAAATTTGTGTCGCCGTCTTGAATCAATTGTTCCTTGAGCGCCTGATAATTTTCGATCACCCCGTTGTGAACGAGCGCGATCTTGCCGGTGGCATCGAAATGCGGATGCGCATTCTCGTCATTAACTTTTCCATGCGTGGCCCAGCGCGTGTGACTGATTCCGTAAGATCCCTTGGCCGGTTTTTGGGAAATGAGTTTGGCGAGCGACGCGATGCGGCCCGCGCATTTCCGGGTCTCAACGTGGTCGCCGTTAACAATCGCCACGCCGGCCGAATCGTAGCCGCGGTATTCAAGGCGGCGGAGCCCATCGAGCAAGATGGGCGCGGCCTGCGATTTGCCTACGTAACCGACAATTCCACACATAATCCGGTGAAAGATTAACTTTGGGACGTGACAGTAGCAACCGAGGCTGGATCAAGCAAAAAGGTTGCCCGAATCGCCAGAGCCTGAGTTATTGAAGATGTGCGGACCCAGAATCCTGCTCCCCGTGATTCGGCATCGGCGATGGCGACGCCGGCACTTCCCCCGGGCACGACGCAACGAACCCTTGCCATCATCATGGGCGGCGGCGCGGGAACGCGCTTATTTCCGTTAACGAAAGATCGCGCGAAGCCGGCGGTGCCGCTCGGCGGAAAATATCGGATCGTCGATATTCCGATCAGTAACTGCCTGAATTCGGGGCTGCGCTCAATTTACGTGCTGACGCAATTCAACAGTATGTCGTTGCATCGGCATATGCAGGCGAGCTACAAGTTCGACAATTTTTCGCGCAGCTTCATCGACATTCTCGCGGCGCAACAGACTCCGGAAGGCTCAAAATGGTATCAAGGCACGGCCGACGCAGTTCGCCAGAATATGCGTTACTTCCTCGAGCGCCCATTCGATTACTTTCTCATTCTTAGCGGCGACCAACTTTACCGGATGGATTTTCGGGAGATCCTCCACCAGCACATCCAAAGCGGCGCCGATATCACGCTTGCGACCAAACCAGTTCATCGGAAGCACGTCTCGGAATTTGGAATCATGCAAAGCGGCGGGCAGTCCGGCTCGGACCGGCGAATTGTCCGTTTCGTCGAAAAACCAAAAGACGATTCGATTCTGCAGGAATTGAAGATGAGCCGGGAATTGTTGCGGGAAGTCGGATCGAACGAGGACGAAGAGCTCTTTCAGGCGTCGATGGGCATTTATGTTTTCAATCGCGACGTGCTCGTCAAATGTCTCGACAACAATCTCGAGGATTTCGGCAAACACGTCATTCCCCAGTCGATCGAAGATCGACATGTAAACGCGTTCATCTTCCAAGGTTATTGGGAAGACGTCGGGACGATCCGCGCCTTTTATGAAGCGAACCTCGATCTGACCGATCTCGTTCCGGAATACAGTTTCTTCGATACCGAAGCGGCGATTTACACGCATCCCAGATTTTTGCCCGGCAGCAAAGTGAACGGCGCGACGCTGCGGCAGGCGATCATTTCCGACGGCTGTATTATTTCTAACGCGCACATCGAACGAAGCGTGATCGGGATTCGCAGCATCATTGAAAACGGCGCGACAATTAAAAACAGCGTCGTCATGGGTGCAGATTATTTTGAACAGGATGGTCCGCGCGCTGCCGACGTGCCGCCGATCGGCATCGGAAAAAATTGTGTGATCGATCGCGCGATCATCGATAAGAACGCGCGCATTGCCGACGGCGTGGTGATTACGCCGGAAGGAAAACCGGAGAACCTGGACGCGGACAATTATTTCATCCGCGATGGAATTGTAGTCGTGCCGAAGAACGCGATTATCCCGGCCGGATTTTGGATCTGATTGACCGCTCGACGGGTGGATGTCGATCTAACGCCGCGTTATTAGCGACGATCGGTCATATTGCCGAACTGGGTGCCGCCCGCTTCCCATTTTTCCTGTTTGTTCCAGGGCATGGCCGTCTCGGGCTTCGCGTCAGGATCCTTAACCAATGCGACGTCCTTTTTCTGGGTCGCGCAGGAAACGAGCGTGCTGGCCGCCACGAGCAAAAGCGCGGCGGAAATCCATGGTCTCAAATTACGAATTCGTGTCAGCATAGATGACAATGTCTCCGGGTTGCACCTGAACGCCTCGCGCCAGTGTGCTGGTGATGATATCGCCGATAGCCGTCGCCGGTTCAACCGAAGAAATCCGAATCTTTCCAATGTAGGTGCCGTCTCGCACGATCAGCATTTCGGAATACGGCTCGACTCCGTTGCGGCCGCCAAGATTGAGGACGACGAAATTGTAAGCCTGGTTCACGGCGAGCACTTTTCCCTGCACGCCAATTTTCCGATGGACCACGGCGCGGCGCTTCTTTTCGTCTTCGAGTTGAGCCGAGCGTTCAGTGACGGCCTGCACTTTTTCGGAAAGAAAGCTCTTCTCGCGTTCGGCCGCATCGAGTTGCTGGCGGGTATCATCAAGTTGCGCTTGCAATTCCGTGCTCGTCGCCGCGCCGGGATTGGCTGAGCTCGGTTGTTTCTCTTCCAGCTGTTTATGCAAGGCCGTGATCTCGGCCTCTTTATCCTGAAGTTTGTTTTCAAGCTGGGATTTTTCTTTCAGGATTTTGGCGAGCTGATCCTCAGCAGCACCGGTCTTTCCTTCGCGCTCTGTCAATTTTGCCGACTCCGTGCTGATTGCTGCCTCGCGCGCTTTGAGTTCCATTTCATGTTGAGCGCGTGCGCGCTGAGCGTTATCGCGCGCGGCAAAAGCTTCAACCGCGCTTGAGCGCAGTGTTTTTACTTTGTTGAGATTTAGCGCGCCAAAAATGGCCGCCACCATGACTAGCAAGCCCGAGCCGGCGATAAGTGTCTTTTGACTCGGCGCAAAGGTTTCGGGAAGGGAAAACACGGCGGAATTGTTTAATTCGTGACGACCGCAAAATGCAATCCTCGATTTTCGTGCAAACTTGCCAACCCTGCTTGCGCGAACCAGCCTTCGCACATATAAAAGATCGTGGGCCAGCAACATCGAGCTCGATCGAAACGCAAACGCCGAAAGGCATATTTGAAGCGCAAAAGGGCCGCCGCCCGAGCTAAGAAGCCAAAAGCTCGCAGCAAAAAAGAATCGCCGCCCGCCTAGCAGGTCGCGAGTTCTGGCTTCGGCGCACCACTCGACCTAGGGTTCTTGATGCGGCCACGTTACCTGATTGTCGATGGCCACAGCATTATTTTTGACTGGCCTGACTTGCGTAAACTTCATGCGCGGCGGACGTCGCTTGCCCGCGATGGATTGATCAAAAAACTCCGGGACTATCAGGATTGGAGCGGAGTCCGCGTCGTTGTTGCTTTTGACGGGCAAGGTGCGCGCGTCAGCGAAGTTTCAGATCCGCACGATGTCCAAATCTTCTATACCCGGCGCGGCCAGTCCGCCGACACGGTCATCGAACGACTGGCGGGCAAATATGCCTCGCGCTATGACGTGACAGTCGCGACTTCGGATTCTCTTGTTATGGAAACCGTGAACGCGAGCGGCGCGAATTGCGTTTCGCCTGACGGATTGCGCAAACTCATCGAAACAGTCGAGAAATCCTGATCAAGCCGCGCCGGCCAAAACGGGCCGTTGCCCATTCAAGCTCGCGCGTTTGCGTTGCTGGCACGTGGCGAGGACGCGCGCGAGGACACAGTAGAGTTGTTCGATCGGGAGGTTCTTGCTGACGTAACCGTTGGCGCCGGCATGAAGAGCCGCGTGCATTTGCTCTTCGTCATAACCGACACCTGTAAAAACGACGATTGGTAGTCCGGGATCCATCTCATGCATGAAAGTGATGAGCGAAATGCCGTCTACTTTAGGCATCTTAAGATCGACAATCGCCACTTCGCAGTCGTGCTCCGAAAGCCAGGCGGCGGTTTGGAAGCCGTCGGTCAGCGCTTCGCAAGTGTGACCGCGTTGACGCAGGTAAGTGACGAGGAATTTCGCGATGCCGGGGTCGTCATCGATGATGAGGAACTGGGAATACTCGCGTTTGGCTTGGCTCATTTTATAATTTCTATAGCAAGTATAAGCACTAACCTTGCCAAGCCGCTCTTGCCCCGTCATTTTTAGCTTCCACTTCGGGCCCGCTACTCTCTCAACCCCAGCTTCTTCTCGATCGCCTTGACCCGCTCGAACAGTTTTCCGAGCCGATGAACCCAAGCGAACTGACGTTTCGCCTCGGCAAACGGTACCGCCGGGTATCCGAACCAAACCCCGCCCGGAATATTTTTTGAGACCCCGCTCTGGGCTGCGATCATCGCCCCGTCTCCGATCGTCGCATGGCCAACGATCCCGACCTGGCCTGCCATCGAAACGCGTTCGCCCACACGGACACTTCCAGAGATTCCCACCTGGGCAGCGATCACGGAATGTTTCCCAATGACTACGTTGTGCGCAATCTGCACGAGGTTATCGATCTTTACGTCTTCCTGGATCCAGGTTCGGCCAAAGCGCGCGCGGTCGATCGTCGTATTGGCGCCGATTTCCACATCGTCATCGATTTGCACAATCCCAATCTGTGGAATTTTTCGCTGGCGACCGTCTTTGAATTCAAACCCGAAACCGTCGGCACCGATGACTGCGCCGCCATGAATAATGACGCGCGAGCCGATCTTGCTCCGCTCTCGAATTGTCACGTTTGGATAAATGAGGCAGGACTTTCCAATCGCGGTTTCATGTCCCACGTAACTGCCCGCGCCCACGACCGTTTCATCGCCAATCGTCACGTCGGCCTCAATCACCGCATGCGGTTGAATCGAAACCCGCGCGCCGAGTTTCGCGCTTGGATCGACAACCGCCGTCGGATGAACGCCGGATGGGAAAGCGATGGGCTTCGGCGCCAACCTCAACACAACTTGCTCGAATGCTTTTGAAGGATCGGCGACGCGAATCTTCGCTGCTGAGATTTTTTCGGAAAAATCGGACGGGACAAAAACAGCCGATGCCCGCGTCGCTTTCAAACGCGGCATGTATTTCGGATTGTTGTAGAACGCGATCTCGCCATCAATCGCTTCATCAAGAGATGCAGCGCCAGTGATTACGCGATTCCCATCGCCGCTTAATTCACCACCGGTAAGTTTTGCGATTTCCTGAACCGTGAGCGTCACGTTTTCTTTCTAAGTTATGGAGACACTTGTGCCAAGCGCCCGCGCGCTCTCTGTAAATTGTCAAACCGTCCGCTTAAGTATTCGACGCGGCGAAAATGTTCTGAATCGATTTATCAAGCACAGCATTGAACTCGGCGTCAGATTGCTGGGCGGTCAGCCCTTCAAGAAGCGCGCGGGAAAAGCTGGCGACCACACCGTGCTGTTTGCGCAGACGATTGTTTGCTTCTTCTCGCGAATATCCTCCGGACAGGGCAACCACCCGCACGACCCTGGGATGTTTGACAAAATCAGCGTAAAAGTCGTCCTCTTCCGGCAAGGTCAACTTGAGCATGACAAACTGATCAGCTGGCAATTCGTTGAGCTTTTCGAGGATGGCTGTTTTGAGTAACTGCTCGGCTTTTGCCTTTTCCGGGCAGTGAATATCAACTTCCGGCTCGAGGATCGGCACTAAATCCGCCGAGATAATCTGCTGCCCGATTTCGAACTGCTGGAGGACGACTTCCTTGATACCTGCTTCGTTGGCTCGTTTGATTACCGACCGCATCTTGGTTCCAAAGATGTGTTTCGCCCTGGCTTTATCGAGGAGCGCGCCCAGCTTCGGCATGGCCTTCATCAACTGCACGCCTTCCTTTTCAGCCGCAAGGCCTTGATCCACTTTTAGAAATGGTACGACCCGCTTTACATTCCAAAGATAGTCTGCGGTGGTTTGGCCTTCGATTTCCCGCTCCATTGTGTTCTCGAACAGGATGGCACCGATAATCCGCTCCCCGTTGAAAGCGGGACTCGTGATAATGCGGCTCCGCATCTGATGCACGAGGGTGAACATTTCTTCATCGCTGGACCACGCATTCTCTTGAATTCCGTACTGACGCAGGGCTTTTGGCGTGCTGCCGCCGCTTTGATCCAGTGCCGCAACGAAACCCGGGCTGGTCTTAATTTTTTGCAATTGTTCTTTGTTAACGGCGATAGATTTCATGATCTCTCCTTCAATTGCCGGTAGTGACCCGACGGAATGTTCGGTGGTTCGCCGAAGCCTCAAATCACGAGCCGCAAACCGCAACTCGAAATTTCTCGCTAATCTAGCCCACCAGTGGCGGGAAGAACAATGCTGACCTGCGTTCCCTTTGACGTCGAATCGACTTCGACCCGGCCATGATGATCGAAAACGGTGCGTTTCACGATCGGCAAACCGAGGCCCATGCCGCGCGGCTTCGTGGTGCAAAACGGCGAGAAGATTTTCTCTTTAATATCTGGAGCGATGCCGCTGCCGTTGTCCTGCACGGTGACAACCACCGCTTGAGTCCGCTTGCCGTCGCGCACTGGTTTCGCTGAAACAGTGATGCGTGGTTTATTTCGATCGGCGCTGGCCTCAGCGGCGTTGGCCACGAGATGCGCGAATGCTTCTGCCAACGCGCTCTCGTCTCCCAAAACGCGCGGCAGATTACTCGGCAAAGAAGTTTCCAGTTCCACTTTGCCGTTAATCCCATAACGCGATCTCGCCATTTCCACTGCTTTTTTCAACGGCGCGCGCACATCGATCGACTTGAGCACCAGTTCCGGCGGATGCGCGAAGTTGTTGATTTGAGTAATGATCTTGTCGAGCCGATCAATTTCGCTGACCACGATCTCGTTGAACTCTTTGCGGAAGTCGGCGTCGTCAAAACGCTCGGGCAGAAGTTGGGCAAAAGTTTTGATTGCGACGAGCGGGTTACGAATCTCGTGAGACATGCTTGCCGCGAGATCGGTCCAAAACGCCGCGCGGTCGACCAGCGTTTGTTTTTCGCGCAACGTTTCCTGCGCGGTCAAATCCTGGATCACGGCAACGGCCCCGAGCGCGGAGCCGTTGTCAGCCAGTTGACGGGTTTCAATCGAGAGAGAGCGGCGTGTGTTCTTATCGATCCAACGTTGCGGCGACGGCGGCGTCTTCGATTCAAGCGTTTCACGCAACATACCGGCGAGTCGAGTGCCAACGGATTCCACCGGTTTGCTCAACGCGTCTTTGCTCGAAAGGCCCAGGATTTTTTCCGCCGGCGGATTAAACCAGCGCACCGTCGCATCCACATCGATCGCGACGATTCCGGGCGGAATCGATTTCAACAACGTCTCGGCCAGAGTCTTTTGGACAGTTGCTTCTTCATAGAGCAGCGCGTTCTCGAGAATCGTAGAGACATGCTCTGCGAGCATGGTTAATCCTTCCAAATCGCTATCGTCGAAAAGTTGGCCAGTCACGCGATGTCCGAAGAAGATCCAGCCTAGGATCGAACCGCGCGCATAAAGTGGCACAATTGCTTCCGCACCAAAAAGGTCGAGCGCGCGGCGCATGAGCGTGCGTTGGCGTTGGTCCGTCGCCTGGCTCGAATTGGCGCGCGAAATCAGATGCCCATGCAATTCGAACCAACGGACCAGCGGATCGCGTTCGCCAAATTCCAATTCATCCGTCTCAGGCAAACAACGAAGACCGGCGCGAAGCCGATATCTGTCCCCTTTGCGGGTCCGCGAGAAAAGTCCAACGCGACTGACGCCAGCGGCATCGGCTACTGCTTCCACCACTGCAGCGACGAGCGCTTCAATATTGTCCAGCCGCCGAAGAACACGCGGGAATCGCAAGAGTTGAAATGTATGCGACGCGCCCGTGAGGGTTCGCGGCGACGATTCGGTCCGGCGGGGCATTTCCGCTGTAACTGTCGATGTTTCGCGCAGATCCCGGTTCTCTTGCGAAACTTTTAAATAATCGAACGCTCGCGCGAGCAGCGATTGGAAGCGCCGCCGGTCCAAAGCGAGCTCTTCAGCGGCGTAAATTCCAAATTGTTCCGCGTCCCGAAGTGTTTCCGATTGCGCCACACCGAGGGCGATAATTAAAACGTCGGGCTGCTCATTTTGAATTTGATCGACCAGATCGTGGCTTTCTTTTGCCCGAAGATCGACAATCAGCGCGCACGGTCCGCTTTGCAGAAGCACTGGTTCGAGACGATCCGGATCGCCGACGTGCCGCACCTGCGAGAATGTGCGCAAAAATGCGCGGATCCGGCGAACCAGCTCCGAGTCCTGTGTATATAGAATACAAACTGGGGCAGGGGTCATGCGGCGGCTACTTTCGCATCGAACCGCACTAACGGGAGCAAAATGTGAAATGCTGTTCCCTTTTGCAGTTCGCTTTCCACTTCGATTTGCCCTCCGTGCTCCTGGACAATTCCATGCACAACCGACAAGCCCAGTCCAGTTCCGTAATCCTTGGTGGTGAAAAATGGATCGAAAACGTGCGGAAGATCTTCTGCGCGGATTCCTTCGCCCGTATCGCGAATGGTGATGCGCAACGCTTCGCGGCCTTCTCCGTGGCTGCCGTTTTCGCCGTTGGAATAGTTTTGATTCGAGACCCATTGCTCGTCGCTGCGGATCTCGGTCTTCACCGACAATTCCCCGTGCGTCTTCATCGCATCCATCGCGTTCAAAAAGAAATTCAGGAAAACCTGTTCCAGTTGATCGGCATCGCCGCGGATCGTGTCGGTCTCGGCTTGCCAGGATCGATTCAGCTTGATGTCTTTTTGGTAAAGTCGATGGCCAACAAGGGTGAGCGCTTTTTCCAAAATCTCATGCGCGTGGAGCGGCTTCAAAATTGGTTTGGCCGGGCGAGCAAAGCGCAGGAGCTGATTCACGAGCGAATCGATTCGGTCGATTTCGTGTCCGATCAAATTCGAAAACGTGTCGCGAAAATCGGAGTCTTGATAACGCTCCGGTAAAAGTTGGGCGAAAGTTTTGAGCGAGACGAGCGGGTTCTTGATTTCATGCGCCATTCCGGCGGAGAGAGTGCCAAGACTGGCAAGCCGATCGCTTCGACGAATCTGCAACTCGAGACGTTTGATCGCGGTGATGTCAGTCAACACCATCAGTGCGCCCAGTACTTGTCCATCTTGCCCATGAAAAATTGAAGTGCTGGCGCGAATGATGACGTCGGCCGTGCCGGCGCGAAGTGTGATTTCACGGTTGTCCTGGCTCTCGCCGGTGCGCAGTGTTGTTACGAGCGGTTCGGCCAGTTCCAATGGAAGCTCGCCTAACGAAGCATCGAGCATTTGCTGCCAATTTAATCCGGTAATATCGCCGGCCTCGTTGTTGAAAACCGTGACGCGCTCGTCCGTTCCGGCAGCGATGACACCGCTGGTCAGGTTTTGCAGCAACGTTTCGTTGTAGATCTTTGCGTTCTGGACTTCGGTGAACAGTTCCGCGTTCTCGATCGCCACCGCGAGTTGGCCGCACAAAACCTGGAGCGCGTTTTGTTCGGCGGCGCCGTAGATGCGGCTGGATTTACGCGTGCCGAGCAACAACACGCCGGCAAGATGGTCGCGCGCGAAAATTCCCATCGCCAGTGCAATTTGCAGCGAATCGAGCTGACGCATGACGCGCTGGAGCTGGGGAGTTGGCCGGGCGCGGCGCAATTCGTCGAGCACGATAGGTTCGCGACTCGATTCCAATTCCGTGATCGTTGCCTGGTCCCGAGTTAGCTCCAGGAAATATCGCGAGCCCGGTTCAACCGCCGGATAATGTTGTGAAAATCCCTGCTTGTCCGGCAGAAGAATTAGAACGCGATCGGTTCCGACCGCCTCGGCTACGGTGTTAGCAAACCGATCCAGCAGATCGCGCAGTGTGGTCACCGAGCTCAATATTTTGGCTGCTTTGCTGACGGTGGCGCGAAAATCGAGTCGGTGTGAACCAATGAACAGCCGCTCGGCCAATCGTTGGGACATGCCGCGTGCGGGCGCCATCGCGAACGCTATAACAATTGCGGCCGTCACGTGCGCGATCGTGTGCGCATTAGTTACTGAGTGTTCAAGGACAGTCGCAACCAACCACCAGACCAGGGCGTAGAGCGCCAGCAAATAAGTCGCGAGCAGCGCATAGGAAATAAACCGACGCAACAAAACTCCCACTTCCATCATTCGCCGCGTCACAATGCCGTAGCCAACAATCGCGCTGAAAAGCACGACCCGAAGTGGCGCAAACCAAAGTAAGCGCGACGATTCCACAAAGAACCGCAGCACCTGATAGGCGAAGAGCGAAAACGCCAGAATAGCGACCCCGCCGATCATAATAAATCCCAGCTCTGCGCGCACCGCCCCGGAAGACAGACGAAGGTCGCGCAACGCGGCGATAACGAGAGTGATAATGGCCAGCCCGAATGCTATGCCGAAAATCATTATCCCGGGATAGGCGTAGATCGCATCCGGAACGCTTTCGCCAAGCGCATTGTGAAAACGCGCACCGGTCAGAAACCAGCGGGTTTGGCAAAAAACCACAGCCGCGGCGGTCAAAACAATCCAGACCCGTGATTGTCGAAGAATTAGACTCCAACCGGCTTGTCTTTCACGAATCGATAGGCGCAAGAGATTGAATGCTGCGGGTATGAGCGCGCCAACCGCATAAGTCTGACGGATCCATAATGCTGCGCCGGTCAAACTGGTCGCGGTGATTGCAAAGTACATCGCGCAAAGCCAGGCGGAGGCGACGAGCGACAAGAATAAGAAAGCCTGATTGGATTTTAGTTGGCGGTTCGCCTGAAAAACCACGAGGCCGAGGGCCAGCTGAACAATAAGCGCGACCAGAATTGGAAGAGTCGCGCTATTCATAGGCCGTTCACTCGATTAACCACCAGTGAGCTCGCGCTGCCGCCCAAACCTCGAACATTCATCAAAATGCAGTCGAGTTTCGCTTTTCGGGCGCGCATCGGCACAAAATCCAAATCGCAGTCCGGGTCGGGCAATTCGCAATTTGTTGTCGGGGAGATGATCTGGTCGCGGAAGCTTAGAGCGCAGGCCGCGAGTTGCAACGGGCCGCCGGCTGCGAGCGGATTTCCAGTCACGCCCTTGATCGAACTGATTGGAATTGAGTAAGCGCGTTCGCCGAAAACTTCTTTGATGTAGCGCACTTCGGCAGCATCGAGGATCGGATGGCCGGGGCCGTAAGCGGAAATGTAATCGATATCATTCTCTGAGCGGCCGGCGTTTGCCAACGCGAGTCGCATCGAATCGGCCAACCCCGAAGCCGGATCGTCCAATGCGCGATCGCGCTGTGTCGCGTAACCGCCAATCTCCAAGTAAATATGCGCGCCGCGCGCCAACGCGCGCTCGTAATTCTC
>Ga0207646_10003783_pt1 | contig 16843 bp, 18 predicted proteins | sample KBSK5502metaG_FD_184343 | JGI IMG/M metagenome (GOLD analysis project Ga0207646, IMG submission 184343) | Corn, switchgrass and miscanthus rhizosphere microbial communities from Kellogg Biological Station, Michigan, USA - KBS K5-50-2 metaG... | ecosystem: Host-associated > Plants > Roots >... | reverse complement strand
CGGCTCGACGGTTTCAGCGACGAGGCGCTCGCGTGTCTCGAGGCCTACTCCTGGCCGGGGAACGTCCGGGAGCTGGAGAACGTCGTCGAGCGCGCCGTGGTGCTGGCGCGGGGCGCGCGGGTGGAGCTGGCCGAGCTGCCGGATAACGTCGTGGAGCGCTCGGTGATGCTGGTGCGCGAACCGGCGGCCGAGAGCCACCCGGCCGGGGAGCCGGCTCCAGGGGCCGGGCTCCCCGAGGGCTCGTTCAAGATCCGGATCGGCACGCCCCTCGCCGAGGTGCAGCAGCGGCTGCTCGAAGAGACGCTGCGGTTGACCAAGGGGAACAGGACGCTCACCGCCAAGATCCTGGGCATCGATCCCAAGACCGTCTTCCGAAAGCTCAAGGCCAGCGAAGCCGAAGAGTCCGCGGCCGGTGAAGCGGCCGGCACCGACAAGCCCGCCGGGGCCTGAGCGTGGCCTTCACCGAGATCCGCTACGATGTGAGCGAGGGCGTCTGCACGCTCACACTCAACCGGCCCGCCAAGCTCAATGCGCTGACGCGCACCATGCTCGACGAGCTCCTGGCCGCCTTCGACCAGGCGGACGCCGACGATGCCGTGCGCGCGGTGATCGTCACGGGCGCCGGCCGCGCGTTCTGCACCGGGGCCGACCTGTCGGCGGGCAGCAAGACCTTCGACCGTGTGGCGCGCGGGAGGGGAGAACCGGTCGGGGAGCATCGAGACGGCGGCGGGCTCGTGACGCTTCGGATCTACGAGCTCAAGAAGCCGGTGATCGCCGCGATCAACGGCCCCGCGGTCGGCTTCGGCATCACCATGACACTACCAATGGACGTCCGCATCGCCTCGACGGCCGCGCGGATCGGCTTCGTCTTCACGCGGCGGGGCGTGGTTCCCGAGGCCTGCAGCACCTGGTTCCTGCCGCGGCTCGTGGGGATCAGCCGCGCCGCCGAGTGGGTGTACACGGGTCGGGTCTTTCCGGCCGAAGAGGCGCGCGAGGGTGGGCTGGTGACGCGCGTGGTGGAGCCCGAGCGGCTCCTGCCGACGGCCCGCGAGCTGGCGCTGGAGATCGCCCGGAACACCTCCGCGGTTTCGGTGGCACTGGCCCGGCAGCTCCTCTGGCGCATGCTGGGCGCGGGCCATCCGATGGAGGCGCACCGGATGGATTCAAAGTGTATGGATTGGACGGGGCGGTCGGCCGACGCCTACGAGGGCGTGGCGGCATTCCTCGAGAAGCGTCCCGCGCGCTTCACGCTCCGCCCGAGTTCCGACATGCCGCCCTTCTACCCATGGTGGGACGAGCTTCCATTTAAACCGTGAGCGGCACAGCGCTGCTGTGCCTGATGGCCTTCTGCAATACCATTTGCCTCGGGGCCTTCGGCCCCCTGCTTCCCGAGATCGGCCGCGCCCAGGGGCTCGCCGACTGGGAGCTGGGCGTCCTGGCCGGCTCCTTCGGCTTCGCGCGCATGGCGGCCGACGTTCCCACGGGCTGGCTGGCGGGGCGGCGACTTGGCACGACGCTGGCGCTCGCGCCCGTCGCTCTCCTCGCCGGCTTGCTTCTTCTGGGCACCGGCGGTCCTTTTCCCGTTCTGGTCCTGGGGCGCGTTTTGACGGGGCTGGCGCATACGCTGGGAATGGTCGGCGGGCTCACGGCAGTGCTTCAGGATCATCGCGGTCCCTCGGCGTCGGTTCGGCTGAATATCTTCGAGTTCTCCGGGATGTTCGGTGTCCTGGGCGGGCTCGCCGTGGTGAGCATGCTGCCGGCCCGCTGGGGCTGGAATCTCTCGCTGCTTGCGGCCTCCTCACCGCTGCTTGTGACCCTGCTGCTGGCGCCGCACTTTCGCCGGCGCTTCCCCGACGAACGGCGCCGCAGTGGGGTCGCCGCGCCGTCGGAGGCCGCCACCGCGGCCGGCCCCCCGCTGCGCACCGAGCCCCTCGTGAGGCTGATGTTCGTGGTGGGGGCTATCATGGCCTTGTCCTGGTCCTCGGTGAGCCAGTTCATCGTCCCGCTCCGCGGCACGCGCGAGTTCGGCCTTGACCGCGCAGGCGTCTCGCGGATGCTCGGCCTGGCCCAGCTCGTGGACCTGGTCGCGCTGCTGCCGGTCGGCTGGCTCGCCGATCGCGTGGGGCGCCTGCCCGTGCTGGCCGCCGTCTCAGCCATCCTCGGGTTGGGAACATGGGGCGCCGGGCTCGGCCCCTTCCCATTCTTCGCGTCGGGCTGCGTCCTCTTCGGCCTCGGCCTGGCCGGCTGGATGCTGCCGCTCGGTGTGATTCGCGAGCACACCACGCTGGGCGGGCTGGCCTGGCGAACGGGGCTCTATCGGGTGGGAGTGGACGCGGCGATCTTTCTCGGGCCTCTGATCTGTGGCTTCCTCGGAGAGGGTGGCACGGGAATCTTCGTCGGGCTTGTGGGGCTGGTGGCGCTGGCCACCGCCGCTCATCTTGGCTGGCGCGTAATCAGATGATGCGGTCAGCAGGCCTCAAGATCGGATATCCCGATTGAACGTGTGGTATACTATCGGCTAAGCCGATGATAAGACAGCGTGCCCCGGCCGCCGGGTTGAGTGGGGAGCAAGCTGCGCGGCTTCGCAGCGCGGTCAAAGGGGCGTATTCGGCCGCCGCCGACCGTCCTCGCGACAAACACGCCTTTCCCGTTGGCCGATCATTCGCCGAGAGCGTCGGCTATCCTCCGGACTTGCTCGCTGATCTGCCTTCCGACTCCGTCGATGCCTTCGCCGGTGTCTCCAATGTCTCAGTGGCTGCTTCGATCCTAGCTGGGTGCGCAGTTCTCGATCTCGGCTGCGGTGCCGGACTCGACAGCCTGATTGCGGCCCGACGTGTTGGGTCGGCGGGTCAGGTGATCGGCATCGACTTCAGTCCGTCGATGCTCGCCCGTGGCCGACGGGCTGCCGTGACCTTGGGGCTCAACGTCGCGTATATGCGCGCTGACGCCGAGCGGCTGCCGCTTCGCAGCGGGTCCATTGACATCGCGCTGGTGAACGGTATCTTCAATCTCAATCCGGCCCGCGAGGCGATCTTCGCGGAGCTGGGACGCATCGTGCGGCCTGGTGGCGACGTCTACGTGGCCGAGCTCATCGTGGGCGAGCCAATCGAGCGGATCGGGCCGATCAGCGACTCCAGCTGGTTTGCCTGAATCGCCGGCGCGAGGGAAGGCGGCGCCTTCCTGGACGAATTCCACGAGGCTGGGTTCCGCGAGGCCACCATTCTTAAAACCTCTAGGAACGCCCGCTGCAAGGACCCGCGGGTGCTCGCCGCCGAGGTTCACGCCCGCCGCTGATCCGACGGGCTCGCGCGGGCACCTGAGCGTCTACCGGCAGCGGGTGATAGCGACCGCGACGGCCAGCTGATCGGCGCGCGGGACGGTCCGAACGATGCGGCCCTCGCAGTCGAGCCGAAGCTGCAGTCCCGGGCTCACTCGGCCGAGCACGAGGGAGAACTCGATCGGCGCGCCGGGCGCCAAGGCCCGGTCAGTCTCGAAGAAGACCCTGGACGAGCTGAAATCGCGGGTGCGTCCCGTGGCGCCTTCCACCTCGATTCGGCAGCTCCAGTGGGTACCGGAGTGCCCGCCGCTGCTCGCCGTTATTCCGCATGTTCTGCCTCCACCCCTTCTGATACAGCTCGCGGAGAGGAAGGTGCGCGGCGCCGGCGGCCCGGGCTTGGCGTCGGGAAGGAGTGCTATGCTATCGGCGCCATGCTGATCGCCGACTCGCAGGTCCACATCTGGGGCGCCGACACGGCCGATCGCCCCTGGCCGCCGGGTCGGGCCAACCAGGCGCAGCGGCCGCAGCCGTTCACGAAGGACGATCTCCTCCGCGAGATGGACGCCGCTGGCGTCCACCGCGTGGTGATCGTGCCACCCTCATGGGAAGGCGACCGCAATGACCTCGCGCTCGAGGCGGCGCGCCTCCATCACGACCGCTTCGCGGTGATGGGACGGCTCCCGGTCGAGCGGCCTGAGAGCCGCGCCCTCCTCGACGGCTGGAAGCGCGAGCCCGGCATGCTGGGGCTGCGCTTTACCTTTCACACCGCGCTTCAGAAGCCGTGGCTGACGGACGGCACCGCCGACTGGCTGTGGCCTGCGGCCGAGCGCGCCGGACTGCCGGTCATGATCTTCGTCCCGGGCTCGCTGCCCCACGTGGACGGCATCGCGGAGCGCCATCCCGGGCTCCGCCTCGTGATCGATCACCTGGCGCTCTCGATGTCGCAGAAGGATGACGGCGCCTTCGCCGACCTGCCCGATCTCCTGACGCTCGCCAAGCGCCCGAACGTCGCCGTGAAAGCCTCCGCGCTGCCGTGCTATTCAACCGAGCCGTATCCATACCCCGGACTGCACAAGCACATCCGCCGCGTCTTCGACGCCTTCGGGCCGCGCCGGATGTTCTGGGGCACCGACCTCACCAGGCTGCGCGGCACCTACCGCGAGGCCATCACGCTCTTCACCGAAGAGCTGCCGTGGCTGTCGAAGGCGGATCAGGAGTGGGTGATGGGGCGGGGGGTGTGCGAGTGGCTGGATTGGAAATTACCGTCCTGACCGCGGGACCTTCATGACCGGCCAGACGCGCAAAGAGACGGACAGCATGGGCGCCGTCGAGGTGCCCGCCGACCGCTACTGGGGCGCCCAGACCCAGCGATCGCTCGAGCACTTCAAGATCGGCGGCGAGCGCTTCCCGCGGGGGATGATCCGTGCCCTCGGGCTCGTCAAGAAGGCCTGCGCCCTCGTCAACCGCGAGCTGGGGCTGCTCGACGCCGAGAAGGCCCGGGCCATCATTCGCGCGGCCGACGAGGTCATCGCGGGCGCGCTGGACGAGCACTTCCCGCTCGTGATCTGGCAGACGGGCAGCGGGACGCAGACCAATATGAACGCCAACGAGGTCATCGGCAACCGGGCGATCGAGATTCTCGGCGGCCAGATGGGCTCGAAGAAGCCGGTGCATCCCAACGACGATGTCAACCGCTCGCAGTCCTCCAATGACGTGTTCCCGACGGCCATGCACGTGGCCGCCGCCGAGCAGATCGCCGGTCCGCTGATCCCGGCCGTCGAGGCTCTCAAAGCGGCCCTCGCCCAGAAGGCCGACGCCTTCGCGGGCATCGTGAAGATCGGCCGTACCCACCTCCAGGACGCGACGCCGCTGACCCTGGGCCAGGAGTTCTCCGGCTACGTGGCCATGCTCGAGCAGTCGCTGGCCGGCCTCCGCGCGGCGCTGCCCGGTCTCCACGAGCTCGCCATCGGCGGCACCGCGGTGGGCACGGGACTCAACGCGCCCGAAGGCTTCGGCGAGCGGGTGGCTCGCCAGCTCAAAGCCCTCACGGGCGCGCCCTTCACGAGCGCGCCGAACAAGTTCCAGGCCCTGGCCTCGCACGAGCAGCTCGTGGCCGCGCACGGTGCGCTCAAGACGCTGGCCTGCGCGCTGATGAAGATCGCCAACGACATCCGCTGGCTGGCCTCGGGGCCGCGCGCCGGGCTGGGAGAGCTGGCCATTCCCGAGAACGAGCCGGGCAGCAGCATCATGCCCGGCAAGGTCAACCCGACCCAGAGCGAGGCCATGACGATGGTCTGCGCGCAGGTGCTGGCGAACGACGTGGCGGTGAACATCGGCGCTGCGTCGGGCAACTTCGAGCTGAACGTCTTCAAACCGCTGATCTGTCACAACGTGCTGCGGTCCATCCGGCTGCTCGGGGACGCGTGCGAGTCCTTCCGCGAGCACTGCGTGGCGGGGATCGAGCCCAACACGGCGCGCATCCGGCAGAACGTCGAGCGGTCGCTGATGCTGGTGACGGCGCTGGCGCCGCACATCGGCTACGACAAGGCGGCGGAGATCGCGAAGCGGGCGCACAAGACGGAGACGACCCTCCGCGAGGCCGCCCTGGCGCTGGGCTATGTGTCCGCGGAGGACTTTGATCGGCTGGTGCGCCCGGAGCTGATGGTGAAGCCCGACGGCCCTCCTAGCTCTTGAAGGCCACTTTCTTGTGGCTTCCGTCGCACATGGGCTTGTTGGCCGAGTGCCCGCAGCGGCAGAGGTAGAGCGTATCGCCGCCCTTGCCGGGAATCGCGTTCCCCTGGGCGTCCTGCACCTCGCACTCGCCTTTCACCATCAGCGGGCCATCGGCAATCGCCTTCACGGTCACGGCCATCGAGCTTCCTCCTTGTCGTGGGGTGGCGGGGAATCGACTGTCGAGGCCCGAGTATACTCCATGGCGCAATGATCCACGATCCACCGGTGCCGGCGGCCTTCGAAGGGCTTCTCTCGAGCCTCCCTGAGGTCAAGTTCAGCGGCCGCTCGGTGTTCAATCGCTGTTTCGGCTGCGGGCCGCGGCATGAGATCGGGCTTCGCGTCCGGACCTTCGGAGCCGCGGGCGAAGTGCTCTCACCGATCATCATCCCGCGTCGCTTCGAGGGGCCCCCCGGCGCGGCCCACGGCGGCATCGTCGCCGCGTATCTCGACGAAGTGCTGGCGGGCGCGGCGGTGCATGCGACGGGGAAGATCTACGTCACGGGAGAGCTGACCGTCCGCTACGTCAGGCCGACGCCCGTCGAGCGGCCGCTGCTGGGGCGCGGCCGCGCCGCCACCGACGCCGGCCGGTATCTCGATCTCGAGGGCGCGCTCGAGGATCTCGAGACGCGCGACGTGGTGGCACGCGCCACGGGCCGCTTCTTTCCGCTCCCCGAGCTTCGCTAGCGGCGGCCGGGACCCCGGTCGATGATCAGCAAGCGCGGTCATCCGATTTTCGCCGCCGTCTACGATCGTCTCATCAGGGGCGCGGAGCGGCAGTTCCTCGGGCCGCACCGCGTGTGGCTCACGACCGGGCTCACGGGTCGCATCCTCGTCGTCGGTTGCGGCACCGGTCTGGATTTTGGCCATTTCTCGCCCTTCGTCGATTTGGTGGCCGTGGACCCCGATCCGTACATGCTGCGGCGAGCGCTGGCAAGGGCTCGAGCGCTCGACCGGCGCGTCGAGTTGATCGAAGCCGGAGCGGAGGCTCTGCCGTTTCGTGGCGGGCTCTACGACGCGGTCGTGGCGACTCTCGTCCTCTGCACGGTGTCCGATCTGGGCCAGAGCCTCAGGGAGATGCGGCGCGTGCTGCGGCCGGACGGTGCGCTGCGCTTCTTCGAGCATGTCCGGTCGCCGAGCCCGGGCTGGGCACGCTTCCAGGATGCCGTCACCCCCCTCTGGAAGAGAATCGGGGGCGGGTGCCATCCCAACCGCGACACGCTCGCAGCCATCGAAGGGGGCGGTTTTCGAATCGTGGGGCTCGAGCGGTACGCGAAGGGACCCTATCCGGTCCGCGTGTTCGTCCGGGGCGTCGCGGTTCGCTCGGACTCGGTGGGCGCCAGATACTCTACGCGGTTGCCGGCGGGATCGTCAAAGTAGATCGAGATCTTGCCCGGATCGTGATAGGGCCCGTCGAAGCGGATGCCGAGCGCATGGAGGTGTGTCGTGGCAGTCCCGACGCGCGATGGGTCGATGCGGAAGGCGAAGTGCTGCGGACCGTGACAGTGCGCGGCCTTGCGCGAGGCCATGCAGCCCGGCGCGAACAGCAGGAAGCGGAGGTCGCCCACCATGTAGAAGGCGTGGCGGCCGGGCACGTGGTCGAAGGGATCGGTGCCGAGGAGCCGCGTGTAGAAGGCCTCGCAGGCTTCGAGATCCTCGACGACGACCGCGAGCTCGGCCAAACCGTCCAGCGTCAGCATCGCACCCGGGTCAGGCGGGCCTGTGTCGCAGGCCGCGCAGCCGGAAGGCCAGGCCAAGCAGCAAGACGCCGAAGAAGATCGCGTAGCCGCCGATCCAGTAGATCAGCACGAGGATTCCACCCCCCGGGACGACAACCAGAAAGACGCCGAGGAGCACCGAGACGACTCCGTTGATGGCCAGCAGCCACTCACCCTTGATGGCCTGCCTGATGCGGATGGCCGCGGCGATCTCGAGCAGTCCAGTCACCACCGCCCAGACGCTCACGAGGTAGAGAAGCAGGAGCGCGGTCAAGGCGGGCCACGCGAAGGCCACCACGCCCGCCGCGATGTCCACTATGCCTTCGAGCAGCAGCGCCCACCAGCGCTCGTGCCGCTCCGCGGCCCGCAGCCCTGCCACGATGGCGAAGGTGCCGTCGACGATCGCATAGGCTCCAAAGAGCAGAATGACGACGGCGAGCGTGATCCCCGGCATGGCGAAGGCGGCCAGGCCGAACAGGATGGCGAAGAGCCCCCGCAGGGCCAGGGCCCACCAATTGCGCGTGAGGACGGCGATCATGCTGGGTCCACCCGCTGGAACTTCTTGAAGCAGCGGATCTCCGCGGGCAGCGCCATCGAGACGCCCATGAAGGTGTAGGCGACCTCGGCGACGTAGAGATCCCCGCGCGAGTCTGTGGCGACCGCGTGCGGCGCGACCAGCCGTCCCGGGCCGTCGCCGGCGAAGCGGCCGCCGAAGCGGCACACGCGCTGGCCCTTGGCGTCGAGCACCGTGATGCGCGGGCCCAGGTTGGGCGTCTTGGCGTTCACGGCGAGGCTCGTGGCGAGCTCGCCGATATAAAAGTGGCCGCCGTTGCGGCGGTCGGCGTAGAGCCCGCAGGGGCGGTGCAGGTTGTTCCACTGGGCCTGGTAGCGGCCCTGGCCGTCGAAGATCTGCACGCGATGGTTCTCCCGGTCCGCTACGTACACGAGGCCTTCGGCGTCGGTCACCAGGTTGTGGGGCAGGTTGAACTGGCCGGGATCGGTGCCCGGCTCGCCCCACGACAGCACGTGCGTGCCGTCGGGCGCGTACTTGTGGACATTGGAGTTGCCGTAGCCGTCGGAGATGAAGAGGTAGCCGGTCTTCGGGCAGATGGCCACGTGAGTCGGGCGGTTGAAGGGCTTGCCGCCGTGCAGCTCGCTGGCCTGATCGGGATGCCCGAGCGTGAGCAGCAGCTTGCCCTCGGGCGTGAACTTGCGGATCGTGTGATGCAGATCGTCGGTGAGCCACACTATGCCCTCGGCGTCGATCGTGACAGCATGCGCGCGGCGCACAACCCCTTCGCCCCAGGAGCGGAGGAATCTGCCGTCGCGGTCAAGGACGATGACGGGATGCTCGCTCCGGGTGAACAGGTACACATTGTCGTGCCTGTCCACGGCGACGCCCGCGGCCTCCACCTGGCGCCAGCCGTCGGGCAGTGTGCCCCAGCCGTCAACGGGCTTGTAGTCCATCTATCGATTCTCCTCTATGGCCTTCTCCATGCGCTCGAAGCGGCGGCGCAGTGGAGTGAGGCCTTCCTCGTGGGTGATGACGTAGAGCCGGTTGGCGCGAATGGCCCGAAGCACCCGCTCGGCCACGTGCTCGGCGGTGAGCGTGCTGCCGATGAGCGTGACCTCGCCGCCCCGGCTGCCGCCTGCGTGCTTGAGGTGGGCCGGGCGGCTGCGCTCGCTGTCGTGGATATTGGTGGCCACGCCCATGGGGCAGAGCACCGACACGCCGATGTCATAGGGGCGCAGGTCCTTCTGCAGCGTCTCCGACAGCCCCACGACCGCGTACTTCGTCGTGTTGTAGATGCCGAAGCCCTGGGAGGCGATGAGGCCGGCCATGGAGGCGGTGTTGACAATGTGGCCGGGCTGCTTCTGGGCGACCATGCGGGGCACGAAGGTCTCGACGCCGTGGATGACGCCCCAGAGATTCACCCCGATCACCCACTCCCAGTCCTTGTGGCTGGCCGACTCGAGCCCGCCATGCACGGCGACGCCAGCATTGTTGCACAACACGTGCACGGCGCCGAACTCCTTGGCGGCGCGCTCGGCCAGCGCCTCCACGTCCGCGAGCCGGCTCACGTCGGTCCGAACGGCGACGGCCCGGCTCCCGGCCGCGGCGACGTCCGCCGCCGTCCTGCCCATGCCGGCTTCGTCCACGTCGGCCACCACGACGCGCGCGCCCTCGCGCGCGAACGCCAGACAGAGAGCTCGGCCGATGCCGCTGGCGCCGCCGGTCACGACGGCGGTCTTGTCCTTGAGGCTGTCCATGGGATCTCCCGCGTGGATGTCTGCGGCTCCGGCAGTGTCGCGCCCCTGATGAAGAGATGTCAAGTGTCAGCGCGCCGCCGTTTTGGTATCCTTGCGCGCATGGACTTCAGGCTCCCCGCCACCGTGGCGCCCGCGCGCTACGACATCCGGCTCGAGCCCGACCTCGAGGCCGCCACGTTCGCGGGTGAGGAGATCGTCGCGGTGACGGTGAAAGAGCCCGTGACCGAGATCGTGCTCAACGCGGCCGAGCTGCAGATCCAGTCGGTCGCCATCGAGGGGCCGGGCGGCGCGGTGGTGCAGGGGAGCGCCGCGCCGGACGAGACCAATGAGCGCGTGCGCCTCCTCTTCCCGGCGCCCATCGCGCCCGGCGACTGGCGACTCAAGCTGCGCTTCACCGGGACGCTCAACGATCGCCTGCACGGCTTCTACCGCAGTACCTACACGGATTCTGCCGGAACTGCCCACACGCTTGCGGCCACTCAGTTCGAGGCCACGGATGCCCGCCGCGGCTTCCCGTGCTGGGACGAGCCCACGCTCAAGGCGGTGTTCGGCATCACGCTCGTGGTGCCCGAGGGGCTCGTCGCCATCTCGAATACCGCGCTCGTGAGCGAGACGCCCGCAGGTCCCGGTAAGAAGGCGGTCGCCTTCGCCGACTCCATCCGCATGTCCAGCTACCTGGTGGCCTTCGTGGTGGGCGAGCTCGAGGCGACCGACCGGGTGATGGTGGGCAAGACTCCGCTCCGCGTCTGGTGCGTGCCCGGCAAGAAGCATCTCGCCCGCTTCGCGCTCGAGGTCGGGGCCTTCTCGCTCGATTTCTTCGAACGCTACTACGGGCTTCCGTATCCGGGCGACAAGCTGGACCTGCTGGCGATCCCCGACTTCGCGGCGGGGGCGATGGAGAACCTGGGCGCCGTGACCTTCCGCGAGACAGCGCTCCTGGTGGACGAGAGCGCCGCCTCGCACAGCGAGCTGGAGCGCGTGGCCGACGTGATCGCCCACGAGCTGGCCCACATGTGGTTCGGCGACCTCGTGACGATGACGTGGTGGAACGGAATCTGGCTGAACGAGGCTTTCGCCACGTTCATGGAGCTGCTGGCGGTGGACGCTTGGAAGCCGGAGTGGAAGCGGTGGGTCACGTTCGGTGCGTCCCGCGCGGCAGCGATGGCCGTGGACGGCCTGCGCAGCACGCGGCCGATCGAGTTCGAGGTCCTGGCGCCGCGCGACTGCGAGGCGATGTTCGACCTGCTCACCTACGAGAAGGGCGCCTCGGTGCTGCGCATGCTCGAACAGCATCTGGGCGAGGAGGGCTTCCGCGACGGCGTGCGGCTCTACCTCGACCGTCACCGCTTCGGCAATGCCGAGACCACGGACCTCTGGAAGGCGCTGGGCGAGGCCGCCCGGCAGCCCATCCCCGAGGTCATGGACGCCTGGATCTTCAAGCCCGGCTATCCGCTGGTGTCGGTCGAGCCCGAAGGCAAGGGCATCCGGCTCTCGCAGCGGCGCTTCCTGTATCTGGTCGGCGCCGAGGAGAGCGCGGAGCGGTGGCGGATCCCCATTGTGCTGCGCGCCTCGGTGAAGCGCGGATTGGTCCACAAGCAGCTGCTCCTCGAAGACGGGGAGATCGTGGTGTCGCTGCCCGCGCCGGCGGAGTGGGTGGTCGCGAACGCGGGCGGGCACGGGTTCTACCGCGTCCGCTACGCGCCTCCCCTGCTCAAGAAGATGAGCAGCGCGCTGGCGAAGCTCGCGCCGATCGAGCGCTTCAACCTCGTCAGCGATTGCTTCGCGTTGACCCAGGCCGGGATTATGACGGCGGCCGACTATCTCGACCTGACCGCGCGGTTCACCGCCGAGACGGACCGCAATGTCTGGGCCGTTCTGACCGGCTCATTCGCGTATCTGAACCGCGCGATCCCGACCGAGCTGCGCCCGCAGCTCGAGGGCCTGGTCCGCCAGCGGCTTGAAGCGGCCGTGGAGCGTCTCGGGTGGGAGGCCCAGCCCGAGGAGAGTGAGCTCGACCGGCAGCTCCGCGGCGACCTGCTCCGCGCCCTCGGAACCCTCGGCAACGACCCAGCCACCCAGGAGCGGGCGCGCGCGCTCTATGAGCGCTACCGCGGCGACGAGTCGGCGCTGGACCCCAACGTGCTGCCCGCCGTCATCGCGATCCGGGCCGCCAGCGGCGGGGAGAGCGAGTACGCCGAGTTCCTCCAGCGCTTCAAGAGTGCCCGCACTCCGCAGGAGGAGCAGCGCTACCTCTACGCGCTGGCGGGATTCCGCCAGCCGGAGCTGCTGCGCCAGACACTCGACCGCACGCTGAACGGCGAGGTGCGCAGCCAGGACGCGCCCTTCCTGGTGCGCGCGCTGCTCACGAGCGTATACAGTCGGGAGCTCGCGTGGGAGTTCGTGAAGGCGAACTGGGAGGCGATGTCGAAGCGCTACCCCGGCAGCGCCTATCGGCGGATGTACGAAGGCGTCACGGGGCTGGTGAGCCCGGCGCTAGAGCAGGACGTCGAATCCTTCTTCACCGATCGGCGCATCGCCCTCGGCGGGAAGACGCTCGACCAGTACCTCGAGCAGCTCCGCGTCGCCGTGCGCTTCCAGGAGCGGGAGTCGGAGCCCCTGGCCGCCTACCTGGCGAAGATCACGAAGCCCAAGCGCTAGGAGTCGTGCCAACTGCCTTCGCCATACTTCGTTCTCGGTCGTCGCCGGTCCTCAACGTACGAGCGACCCAGCCCTCGCCTCGCGGCAAGGCCGCTCAGCTCGAACCGCCACGTACGCCTCCGGCCGGCTCCTCCCTCGGGCCTTGTCTGGCTCGGCATTTGGCCCGACACGTCAGATGAGACGGCGCGCTAGTCGTTGCTGAAGAGCCGGTGGAAGAAGTTCTTGACGCTGGTTCCGAAGGAGGTCGCGCCCTCCTTGGTCCTATCCCAGGCGGTCTTCGCGGGCTCCTCGGCGGCCTTGCCGGCTTCCTTGAACTTCTCGCCGGTGAGCTTGGCGCCTTCGACCACGGTATGGCCGATTCCTTTGGCCGTCTCCCCGGCGCCCTCGATGACCTTGCCCTCGCCGATCTTCTTGGCGCCCGTCTCCACCTCCTTGGTGGACTTGTCCACCTTGGTCGTGTCGGCGGCCGACGCGGGCAGGGGGCCGGCCGCGAGGAGCGCCGCGGCGGCCAGTGCGATCAGGGTCCAGAGGTATCCATGCCTCATAGAGCACCTCCGTCGGTTGGCTTCTGCACGCATCTATGTTAACACCATGCGGGAGCCAGCATGAACGTCACGATTCTCTGTGGAGCCGCCGCAACCACGATCCCTGAGGCCGGGATCGAGGGCGAGAGCCTGTGGCTCGCGCCGGATAATCTCGCGCGCGCCACCGGATGGGAGTGGAAGCCCGAGGGGCTCTGCCGGGGGAGCGCCTGCGTGCCGGTGCCCCGCGGGAACGCAGCGCGGGAGTGGGTGCGTGAGACCGGACGCGGTCTCAGCGTGAGCCTCACGCAGCTCGCGCGGCATCTGGGGCAGCCGGTGGTCGCGAGCCCCGAGCACGGCGTCTGGGCCGTGGGCGAAGCGGCCGAGGACGTCGCGGAGCGCTTGCGCTCGCTCGAGGCGCCCGACTTCACGCTTCCAGATGTGGTCGGGCGGCTCCACTCGCTCACCGACTACCGCAGCCGCAAGGTCTTCCTGCTCGCCTGGGCATCCTGGTGAGGGTGCCGTTTCGACCTGCCCGGGTGGCAGGCGCTGCACGCCGAACTGGAGCCGCGGGGGCTCACGGTGATCACGGTGGCCCTCGACAGCGCGGGCGCGGTCGCCGCCGGTGAGTGGATTCGGGCGGCCTCGCCGACGCATCCCTCGCTGATCGACGTCCACTATGAGGTGGCGTTGCGCTACAACATGGTCAACGTGCCGACGGCCGTATGGATCGACGAGCAGGGGCGCATCGTGCGGCCCAACGAGGTGGCGTTTGCCGACAACCGATGGATCGAGTACACCAAGTTCGACATGACACGCTACGCGGCGGCGATCCGGAACTGGGTTGCGAATGGGCCGGACAGCGTCTACATCCTCAAGCCCGGTGAGCGACGCTCCCGGCTGCCGCTGCCCACCGCGGAGCACGCGCTGGCCGCCGCGCACTTCAGGCTGGCCGAGCATCTGCACGAGACCGGCCATGCCGAGGCGGCCGTGCCGTTCTTCAAGGCGGCGCAGCGGCTCCGTCCCGAGTCCTGGTGTTACAAGCGACAGGCCTGGGCGCTCACCGACGCGGAGACCCATTACGGCACCAGCTTTCAGAAGGAGGTCAAGGCGCTCGGCGGCCGTCCCTATTACACCCCCTTGAGCTTCCCCGAGGAGAAGGCCCAGCCATGAAATACGGCGTCTACCAGTTCAGCACCGATTACGCGATCCGCATCGACGAGTTGGCCCGCGAGACCGAGGCGCGCGGCTTCGAGTCCCTGTTCGTGCCCGAGCACACGCACATTCCGGTCAGCCGGCGCAGCCCCTGGCCCGGCGGCCCGAATCTGCCGAAGGAGTACTGGCACACACTCGATCCCTTCGTGACCCTGACGGCGGCGGCCGCCGTCACCACCCGCCTCAAGGTCGGCACCGGCATCTGCCTGGTCATCGAGCGCGATCCGATCACGCTCGCCAAGGAGGTGGCGAGCCTCGACCATTTCTCGGGCGGCCGCGTGCTCTTCGGCATCGGCGGCGGCTGGAACGCCGAGGAGATGGAGCATCACGGGACGGACTTCGGCAGCCGGTGGAAGGTCCTGCGCGAGCGCATCGCCGCCATGAAGGAGATCTGGACGAAGGATGAGGCCGAGTACCACGGCAAATTCGTCAACTTCGACAAGATCTGGTCCTTTCCCAAGCCGGTTCAGAAGCCGCACCCGCCGATCCTGATGGGCGGCAGCGGCCCGCACGCGCGCCAGCGGGCCGCGGACTTCGACGGACACTGGATGCCCATCGTGGGACGCGATTCGATCGACGCGGGCATCGCGGATCTCCGGCAGCGCGCCGAGAAGGCCGGCCGCGACCCCGCGACGGTCACCGTGTCGCTCTTCGGCGCGCGGCCCGACGAAGGCAAGCTCGCCGCCTGGCGCGACCTGGGCATCCATCGCGCGCTGTTCAACCTGCCCTCGGCGGGGCGCGACGAGGTACTGCCGCTGCTCGACAAGTACGCGGCGGTCGCCGCCAAGATCGGCTAGCGGCGCCGCCGCGCCGGCTGGGGGGCCGATGGACTTCGATCTGCTGCTCCGCGGCGGCACCGTCGTGGATCCGGGCCGCGGCATCCACGCGCCCATGGATGTCGGGTTCGCCGGCGGCCGCGTCGCCGCGGTGGCCCCGCGGCTCGACGGGAACGCCGCCGACCTGGCTGACGTCAGCGGCAAGCTCGTCACACCGGGCCTGATCGATCTGCACGGCCATTTCTTTTACCGTGGCCAGCCGCTCTTCGTGGACCCCGATGCCGCCTGCCTGCCTGGCGGTGTCACCACCTGCGTGGACGCGGGGAGTGCCGGATGGGCGACCTACGCGGGCTTTCGCGAGAACGTGATCGCCCGCTCCCAGACGCGGGTCTTTGCCTTCCTTCATTTGGCCGCGACGGGTTTGATGAGCCTGGCGGCCGGCGTCGGGGAGCTGCAGGATTTCCGCTTCGCCCAGGAGGACCGCGCCCGAGATGCCTTCGCCCGCTTCCCGGAGCTGCTCGGCATCAAGGTTCGCATCCAGCACATGGCGACGGGCGAGGCGAACGCGCTGCCGGCGCTCGACATGGCCCGGCGCATCGTCGACGCGACCGGCACGCGGCTGATGGTGCACATCTCGGGCTCGCCCATTCCAATCGAAGCGATTCTGGAGCGCCTGAAGCCGGGTGACATCGCCACCCACATCTTCAACGGCTACGCGAACGGCATCCTCGACGATCGAGGCCGCCTGCGCGCGACGGTCCGCGAGGCGGCGAAGCGCGGCGTCGTGCTGGACGTCGCGCATGCGGGCGTGCACTGCGATCTGGAGGTGGCGCGCGCGGCGATCGAGCAGGGGCTGCCGCCCACCACGCTCTCGACCGACATGGTCCGGCCGCTCGTCGCCCGGCGCATGTACGACCTGCAAGGCGTCATGTCCACCTTCCTCGCCCTCGGCATGCCGCTCGACGAGGTCATCCGCGCCGTCACGGACGCCCCGGCCCGAGCCATCGGCCAGCAGGATGAGCTGGGCGTTCTCGCGCCGGGCGCGGCGGGGGATGCCGCGGTGCTGGACATCGAGGAAGGCGAGTTCACCTTCGGCGACTCGGCGGACCATGAGATCAAGGCCGCGCTCCGCTTCGCCCCCGTGCTCACCGTCCGCGGCGGCGTTCGCTGGCGCCCGCGGGGCTGAGCCTAGGTCCGACGCGGCGTAGTGAGGCAGAACGCGGCGAGCCCCGTCAGGCCGGCGAGGGCGATGCCGGTCGCGCAGAGGTAGATCACGAGGTAGGACTGCGTCCGATCGTAGATCGCCCCGGACAGCCACGGCCCGAGAGCGGCGCCCAGGCTATTGCCGATCCCGAGCAGGCCGAAGATGAGGCCGTAGTGAATCGGGGGGGCGATGCGGCTGATCAAGACCGAGACGATGGTGGCGCGCGAGCCGCGGGGCAGAAAGAGGAAGAGCACGTATCCTGCCGCCAGCGCCCGCGCCGGCCAGGCCTCCATCCCCAGCAAGCAGAGCATTCCCACCAGCGAGCAGCTGAACGAAACGAAGCCGGCGACGGGGCCCCCGAGCCGATCCGCCAGCAGGCCGGCCAGCGCCCGGCCGCAGCCGGCGAGCCCTCCGCCTATGGCGAGCATCAGCGAGGCCTCGGCGGCCGAGAACCCATGCGCCGTGAAGTAGAG
>Ga0207646_10003782_pt1 | contig 16848 bp, 12 predicted proteins | sample KBSK5502metaG_FD_184343 | JGI IMG/M metagenome (GOLD analysis project Ga0207646, IMG submission 184343) | Corn, switchgrass and miscanthus rhizosphere microbial communities from Kellogg Biological Station, Michigan, USA - KBS K5-50-2 metaG... | ecosystem: Host-associated > Plants > Roots >... | reverse complement strand
AATTGCAGATACAGCCGGCGCTCGGCCTCGAGCGCGCTCAAGAGCTGCGCTGCGCGCGACTCGGGCGCGAGCTCCTCGTGCACCGGCCGGAAGGCCAGGGTGAGATGATCCCCCGGCCCGCGCGTGACTCGGGTCTCCAGCACCGTCCCTGCGACTTCCGGCGCCCCCGCGGGCGCCAGGAATGTGCGGGGCTTGCCGTCGGCCAGCACCTCTCCGAGCACGCGCTCGAGCTCGGTGCCTTTCGCCGCCGGGAACGCGATCCAGATGCTCCGACCAAGCACCCGGTCCGCGGGCAGCGCGGTGATTCGAGCCGCCGCCGCCGACCATTCGGCGATCGTCCAATCGGGAGCCATCGCCAATACACCGACGTCGAGACTGTCGAGCAGTTCTTTCGCTTCCATAAGTATCCGCTCCTACGACACACAGAGCCCCGTTGGCCTGATCGCGGGCGCAACGGGGCCGGGTGAGTTTCGACGGAACGATTGTCGTTTGCTGGTACCAGGGTGGGTTCCTCTCCTTCCCCTGTCAAGCGGCGGGGGGCGATGCGTCGACGCAACAGGTGGGGAGCGCCGCCGGCCGCTACACCCGTCGCACCTTCCAACGGCCGCGGCGGAAGATCAGAGCGCTCACAACCGCAACCGTCGAGAACGCGATGGTGACCGCCAGGGCCACGCCGCGGGGCCCCAGCCCCGCGTGGCGCGCCAACAGGTACGCGAGCGGGATCTCCCACAGCCAGAAGCACCCCAGGTTGATCCACGTGGGCGTCCACGTGTCGCCCGCACCGTTGAATGACTGCGTGATCACCATCCCGTACGCATAGAAGACGAACCCATAGCTGATGGTCCGCAGGGTCAGCACCGCGATCGGAGCGACCGTCGGGTCATGCGTGAACACGCTGACGATCGGCCCGGCGAACGCCACGAACAGGGCCCCCACGCTGCCGAGGAACAGCATGTTGTAAAACCCCGCGAGCCACACAGCTCGTTCGGCACGCTCCGGGTTCCCCGCGCCCAACCCCTGCCCTACGAGCGTCGCCGCCGCGTTGGCGAGTCCCCACGAGGGCAGCAGCGCGAACACGATGATGCGGATCGCGATCTGGTACCCCGCGATCGCCTCCGTCCCGAAGCTCGAAATGATCCGTACCAGGAAGATCCAGCTCGCGGTGCCGATCAGCACCTGGAGCGTGCCAGTGCCCGAGAGCCGGAGCATGGTCCGCATGACAGCGGGTCGCAGCCTGAGCTGCGCGCGGCGAATCACTACGCGCGCGTCGCCGCGCCACAACCGGTACAGCTGATACAAGACGCCGGTGCCACGCCCGATCGTCGTGGCGATCGCCGCGCCGGTCACACCCAGGCGGGGGAACGGCCCGAGACCAAAGATCAGACAGGGGCCGAGCGCGATGTTGATCCAGTTCGCGAGCCACAGCACGCGCATCGCGATCGCCGCATCGCCGGCACCGCGGAAGATCGCGTTGATCAGGAAGAGCATGACGATCACGACGTTCCCGCCGAGCATCACCCGCGCGTACGTGGCCCCCAGGGTCTGTACCGCGGGGCTCGCGCCCATCACGGCCAGCAGACGGGGCGCGAGCGCCACGCCCACCACGCCGATCACGACGGCCACGATCACTCCTAGCGCGATTCCCTGCACCGCCGCCTCCGCGGCTCCCTCGGCGTTCTTTTCTCCGATGCGCCGAGCCACGACTGCCGTGACGCCGATCGACAGCCCCATCGCGGCCGTGTAGATCAGCGTCAGGAGCGATTCCGTGAGTCCCACCGTGGCCACGGCATCCGGCCCGATGTGGGCCACCCAGAACACGTCCCACACGGCGAACACCGACTCCATGATCATCTCCGCGACCATGGGAATCGCGAGCAGCACGATCGCCCGGCCCAGCGGGCCGGAGGTATAGTCGTGGTGCGAGCCGCGCAGCGCTTCCCGCACGGTGGCCCAAAAGACTCCGGCCGATGACTGCGCCTGCAGTGGCTGTGTGGCGGGTTCCGTCACGAAGACTGGCCGCGATCGAGCTGCGGCTGCACGTACTTGATGTAGCAGTCGGGGCAGATGCCATGGCTGAGCAGCTGCTCGAAGTGCTCCTCGATGTATTGCTCCAGCGGCTCCCACTCCTCCCTGTCGTTGCGGATTCGCTTGCAATACGAGCAGATGGGGAGCAATACCTCGAGCTGCTCGATCTCCTTGCGCAACCCGAGGATGCGCTCCGCGACGTTGAGCCGGGCGCGCAGCTCGTCCGGGTCCACCGGCTTGGCGATGAAATCGTCCGCCCCGGCCTCCATGCCCGCCAGATACTGCTGCTTGCCGCCGCGCACCGTGACCAGGATGAAATAGATGTACGGCTCCCGCGTACGGGCGCGGATGCGGCGGCACAGCTCCGGCCCGTCCATCTCGGGCATGTACCAGTCGGAGATGATGATGGGCACACGCGCCAGCTGGAGCAGCTCCCACGCCTCGCGGCCGTTGGGTGCGCTTCTGACCTCGTATCCGGCCGCTTTTGCGAGCGCGCCCAGCTGGGCGCTCGCCACCGGGTCGTCGTCCACGACCAGCACGGGAATCGCGTTAGGCATCCGCCCCGCCTTTCGTTGCCGTACGAAGATAGTCGAGTGCGGCCTGCGCCTCGCCGCGTACGTGCTCAAGTTTGTCACGCGCCCCGGCCACATCGCCATCCCGCGCCGCGCGCTCCATGTCCTCCAGCAGCGCGGCGAGGTGGCCCGCGCCGATCGTCCCCGCGGCCGACTTGAACGCATGCGCCGCCCGTTGCAGCGGCTCTGCCTCGGTACCGCGCGCCGCCGTCACCAGGGCCTCCAGGCGCTGCGGCAGCGTGGCCACGAAAGTCTCGAGGATCCCGTCCACCGCTTCGGCCGCCCCCGCCTCCTCCATGGTGCGTCGGAAGGCCGCCAGGTCTACCGCGGGGGACGGCGCCGCGGCAGTGTCGGCCGGCTGGGCGCCCCGCCCTTCGACGGCGGCGAACAGGTCGTGCGCCTTGAACGGCTTCGCGAGATACCCGCTCATCCCACGCTCCAGACAGCGCTCGCGCTCCCCGCTGAGCGCGTGGGCCGTGAGGGCGATGATCGGGAGCGTCCGGCCCTGCGGCAGGGCACGAATCTTCTCCGTCGCCTCGAACCCGTCCATCCCGGGCATCTGAATATCCATGAGGACGACGTCGTAACCCCCTCGGACCACGGCGTCCACGGCTTCGCGGCCGTTGCTCACGACGTCCACCTGGTGCCCCCGCTTCAAGAGCATGGCCGTCGCCACTTGCTGGTTCACCGGGTTGTCCTCCGCCAGCAGGATCCGCAGCGCGTGGCGCGACTCGGCGATCGAGTGGCGCGTGACGAGGTCGACCTCGCCTGGGGCCGACGCGGTGCCCGCCAGGACCGTCCCCACGGCCTCCACCAGATCCGCCCGCGCGATGGGCTTGGTGAGATACGCCTGGATGCCCAGCTGCCGGCATCGCTCACCGTCACCCCGTTGCCCCGCCGACGTGAGGATAAGGAGCCGCGTCGCCTTCAACGCGCGATCGGCACGGACGGCGGTGGCGAGCTCGAAGCCGTCCTGGTCGGGCATCTGGGCGTCGAGGATCGCAAGGTCATAGGGCGCTCCCGCGCGCGCGGCGCGGCGCAGCGCCTCGAGCCCGGCGTCGGCGCGGGGCGCTTCGTGCACGGCCATCCCCTCCGCCCCCAGCATGTCCCGGACGATCCGCCGGTTGGTTTCATTGTCGTCCACCACCAGGAGCCGGCGTCCGCCGAGGGACACGGTCGCGCGAGCCGCGGCTTGCGCCGCCTCGAGCGGGAAGGTGAGGGCGAAACCGAACTCGCTGCCCTGGCCCGCCTCGCTCGTGACCGCCAGCTCGCCGCCCATCAGCGCCACCAGGCGGCGCGAGATCGCGAGGCCGAGTCCGGTCCCGCCGTAGCGGCGCGTCATCGACGCGTCCGCCTGTGTGAACTCCTGGAAGATCGTGCCCAGCTGCTCCTGCGAGATGCCGATGCCCGTGTCCCGCACCCGGAATTGCACGGCCGCCCGGTCGCCGTCGCGCTGAATCACGCTGGCCGACACGTCCACTTCACCTTCCTCGGTGAACTTGATCGCGTTCCCGATCAGATTCATGAGCACCTGGCGCACCCGGGTCGGATCGCCCCGCACCATCTGCGGCACGTCGGGCGGCACGTCCACTGTGAGCTCGAGGTGCTTCTCGCGCGCCCGGACCGCGAGCAGCGTGGCGGTGGCATGCACGACCTTGGGCAGGTCGAACGGGATCGACTCGAGCTCCAGATGCTCGGCTTCGATCTTGGAGTAATCCAGGATGTCGTTGAGGATGGTGAGCAGCGCCTCGGACGAGGTACGCACCAGCTCCAGGGCACGCCGCTGCTCCGCGGCCAGCTCCGTGTCCAGCACCAGCTCGACGAAACCGAGGACCGCGTTCATCGGCGTGCGAATCTCGTGGCTCATGTTGGCCAGGAACGCGCTCCGCGCCTGGGCCACGCGCTCCGCCAGGTCGCGCGCCGCTCGCATCGCCTCTTCCGCCGCCTTCCGGTCGCTGATGTCCTCGTACAGCGCGACCAGCGCGCCGTCGGCCGCGGCCTTCACGGCGGCCGCCGAAAGGCGGACCTGGATGCGCCGGCCGTCCTTACGCATGCGCTCGACTTCCACACGCACGGTCTCGCCCCGCCGGACGCGCGTCTCCAGGTCACTCGACTCGGAGCGGAAGGATTCCGGCACGATCAGCCGGTCGATCCCGGCGCCGACGACTTCGGCGGCGGCGTACCCGAACAGGTCCTCGAACGCCGGGTTCACGCTGCGCACAACGCGCTGGTCGTCCAGCACAGCGATGGCCACCGGCGTGCTCGCGATCAAGGCATCGAGGTAGGCGTGCTGACGGGCCAATTCCTGGGTGGACCGCTCCAGCAACGCCGCCGCGCGGACCCGCTCGGCGAACGTCCGGTGGGCACGCCCGTGCACTCGGTCCATCCCCCACACGAACATCGCGATCAGGACGATCGCCAGGAGATGCGGCCGGGAGTGGCCCTGCAACAGAATGCCGATGGGGAGCGGGGCGAGGACGGTGATCAGGAGATAGTGAAAGCTGCGCCGGTCGCCGACCAGCGTGCCGGTCGCGCCGGCCACGATGCCGGCCAGCACCACGAGGATGAGTGCCGCCTCGTCGAGGCCCAGCGCCGGGATCGCCGAAGCCGCTCCGAACCCCCATGCCAGGCCAACGCCGGCCACGGTCAGGCGCACGCCCCGCAGGGCCTCGTCGTCGGAGAGGCTGCGCCCTCGGGCGCGCAGACGCCACCAGGCTCGCAACCCGGCGGCGGCGGCGACCGCTCCAACCCATCCGATCGTGACCTCGATAGGCAGGGAGTTCCATACCAGCGCGGCGACCACACCGACGAGCAGGATGTGCAAGGACTCGGCGAACGGGCCGCCCGCCAGGAGTTGACGGACCGCCGCGCGTTTCACCTCGGCTTCGACGCGCGGCTCCTCGTCGGCGACCAGCGTCGCCGGGTCTCGAGACATGCCTCTAATTGCGGTAATCACGGTCGGTTGCGCAACATCGCGAGACCATTGAGGCCGCGATAGGGCGTTTTTGCGGCACGGTGGGGCGTTCGTGCGACAGCCTAGGTCCCGTCCAACACCGCGCGAATCTTCCGGACCAGGTCATCCGGCTTGAACGGCTTCTGGAGGAAGGCAACGCCCGCGTCGAGCACGCCGTGGTGCACAATGGCATCGTCGGTGTATCCCGACAGGTACAGCACCTTGAGGCCCGGCTGCCGGGCCGTGAGGCGTTGCGCGAGCTCCCGCCCCCCCATCTCGGGCATCACCACGTCGGTCACCAGGAGGTCGATCGGCGCGGCGTGCTGCTCCGCCACCTGAACGCCGTCCCGCCCCGTTGCCGCGAGCAGCAGCTTGTAGCCGTGCTTCTCGAGTATCCGGCGCGCGAGGGTCCGCACTGCGGCTTCGTCTTCCGCGAGCAGGATGGTCTCGGTGCCGCCGAGGGCCCGGGCCGGTGGTTGGGGTGCGGCGACCGGCTCGCCGGCTGGCTCGACCCGTGGCAAATAGACCTTGAACGTGGCGCCGTGCCCCGGCTCGCTGTATACCCAGATGTAGCCGCCGCTCTGCTTCACGATGCCGTACACCGTCGCGAGCCCGAGCCCCGTACCCTTGCCGAACTCTTTGGTGGTAAAAAACGGCTCGAACAGCCGTGCTTGCGCCGCGCGATCGATGCCGACACCGGTGTCGGTCACGGCGAGCATCACATAGCGGCCCGGCTCGACCGTCCCGTGCTCCCACGCGTACCCGGCGTCGAGATCCACCGTGGCGGTCTCGATCGTGAGCTTGCCCCCGCGCGGCATCGCGTCGCGCGCGTTGACGACCAGGTTCACGATGACCTGCTCGAGCTGCCCGGGATCGGCCAGGACGGCGGCGCGAGACGCCTTGGCCACGAAGCGCAATTCGACGTCCTCGCCGATCAGGCGGCGCAGCATCTTTTCGAGGTTGGTCACCAGCGCATCCACGTCGAGGACCTTGGGCGCGAGCACCTGCTGCCGGCTGAACGCCAGGAGCTGGCGCGTCAGGTCCGCCGCCCGGACCGCCGCCTTCTGGATCTCTTCGGTCTCCGCGTGCTCCGGGTGCTCGGGGCCGAGCGCCCGGCGTAGGAAGTCCACCGAGCCGAGGATGGCGGTGAGCAGATTGTTGAAGTCGTGGGCGATCCCGCCGGCGAGGCGGCCCACAGCCTCCATTTTCTGCGTCTGACGCAACCGCTCCTCGAGCGCGCGCTGCTCCGTCACGTCGTCGACGATGAACTCGAAGCACTCGATCGTCCCGTCCGGGGCCCGCACCGGGCGACCGTTCAAGCGCACCGTGATGACGCTGCCGTCCCGGCGCCTCCAGGCGACCTCTTCGATGGCGGAGCCGAATTGCTCGCAACGCGCGAAGATGCGGGCGCGCGCCGCGGGGTCCACGTACACGTCGCGGCTGGCGTCCATCTGCAACAAGTCGTCCGCGGACGGGAACCCGAGCATCGCGAACAGCGCCGGGTTCACCATGAGGAACTTGCCGTCGGCGGTCGCCCGATAGATGCCGTACGCGGCATGCTCCACGAGGCCGCGGTAGCTCGCCTCCGAGCGACGCAGCGCCTGCTCCGCGTGCTTCGCTTCGGTGAGGTCGCGGACGAAGGCCCCAAACAGCCAGTGATCGCCCTGCCGGATGGGGGTGACCGTCAGCTCGACTGGGAACTCGCGTCCGTCCCGGTGCAGGGCGGTGATCTCAATGCGCTGCCGCAGGATCGGCCCTTCCCCCGTCACGAGGAACCGCGCGAGCCCGCGCGCATGCCCCTCCCGGTGCTGCTGCGGGATGATTGTCTCCGCGAGGCTCCGACCGATTGCCTCCGACGCGGGCCAGCCGAACACCGCTTCGGCGGCCGCGCTCCAGCTCGTGAGTCGTCCGGTCTCGTCCATCGTGACGCACGCGTCGAGCGCACTGTCGAGCAGGGCTTTGAGTTGTCCTTCAGACGTGCGGACAGCTTCCTCCGCCCGTTTCCGCTCGATGGCCATGGCCACCTGGGTGGACACGAATTGCAGGATGTCCTTCTCGCGCTCACCGAACCGGATCCCTTGGGTATAGGTCTGGGCCACGAGCACGCCAATCGTCCGGTCGTGGGCCTTCAGCGGCACGCCGATCCAGTCCAGCGAGGGCGCGCCGATCAGGTCCGCTTCACCGCGGCGACTCAGGTCCTCGTGCACCTCCGGGGTCGCGAGCAGCGGCTGCCCAGTCCGGAGCACGTATTCCGTGAGGCCCCGCGCCGGTCGGTGAGGCGTCGGCGGGGGGTCGTGCTCGTCCACCCAGTAAGGGAAGCTGAGCACTCCCGACGTGGCGTCCTGGAGCGCGATGTAGAGATTCTTGGCGGGCATCAACTCGCTGATGATGCCGTGGATGGCTCGGAAGAGCTGGGACAGGTCCTCGGCGGCGTTCGTGGCCTCCGAGATCCGGTACGTGGCCGCTTGCAACTGCTGCGCCCGCTCGCGCTCGGTGGGGTCGCGACGGCTCACTCTATCTCCATGCTCCGGTATGTCCGCAACATGGCAGGGCCGCAATGGCGGGGGTAGGGCGATTTTGCGACACGGACGGGCGCCCGTGCGACACGTCAGGGGCTACGCTGCTCCAGCAGGCTCAACGCATGATGGATGCGCCCCACGGCTGCCGTCAGATCAGCCCGACACTCGGGATCCAACCTGGAGCTGTCATTCGCTTGGCCGAGCAGCTGAAGCGCGTTCCGCAGGTGTTCCCGCGGAGTTTCAGTGAATGCGCTACGACCGGACCAGCTACGCCGGTCTCGACCGCTGCGCTGCTCCGGACCACGGCGCCGATCCACCTTGGAGCGCCGCTCCACTGACGACCTCGTCACCGTCGCCCGCCGGGGCGCTGCGCGCCGATCGACACCACCACGCCGATCCCTGATAAGTCGACCGGCCAGGGGGTTGACTGGGGGCGAGGGTTGAAGGGGCATGCTGTAATCTGAGGGCCGCTGCGCGAGCGCGTAAGTGGTGATTGTGTCGCGTTTTGACCCTCCGTGTCGCAAAAACGCCCTAGTGCCCCTCCACCGGGCCGCCATGTTTCTTCCCACTGCTCGCAACGCGGGCACGTGATCGCGCTCACTTCCCCACGCCCTCCAACCCTCAAGTTGTTGGGCTGGCGGGACATGATGGATTCGACGGCCGCTGCCGATAGGAGCAGTCTGATAGAGATGGGCATCCCCCTGCGTGTACTGATCGTCGAAGACTCGGAGGACGACGCGCAATTGCTCGTGCGCGAGCTCAAACGCGGTGGCTATGACCTCACCCACGAGCGGGTCGACACGGCCCCCGCGATGCAAGCTGCCCTGGATCGCCAGGTCTGGGATGTCGTGATTGGTGACTCCACCATGCCGAAGTTCAGTGGTGTCGAGGCATTAGCGCTCGTGCGGCAGCGCGGACTGGACGTCCCCTACATCTGCGTTTCCGGCACGATCACCGAGGAGGCAGCCGTCGCCGCCATGAAGGCGGGCGCGAACGACTGGGTGACGAAGGGGCAGCTCAAGCGGCTACTCCCCGCCATCGAGCGCGAGCTGCGAGAGGCGAAAGGCCGTGCGGCGCTGCGCGTGGTCGAGGCCAGCTACGAGACGCTGGTCGAGCATGCCCCGGTCGGCATCTACCGCTCGAACCTGAACGGCCGGTTCCTGTCTGTGAATACCGCGCTGGTCCGGATCCTTGGCTACGACTCCGCCGCGGAGGTGCTGCGGCTCGACATGGCGCGCGACGTGTACGCAGACTCCGCCGAGCGCCAACGTCTGGTGGACCGGGATACGTACACCGATCGCGAATACGACGAAGTGGAAGCAATCTGGAAGGGCAAAGACGGTCGCCTCCTGACGGTGCAGCTCAGCGTCCGTGCGGTGCGGAATGCCGTTCGGCAGGTCGAGTACTACGAGACCTTCGTGCGGGATGTCACCGAGCAGCGACGCCTACAGCAACAACTGCTCCAGTCGCAGAAAATGGAGGCGGTGGGGCGCCTGGCGGGCGGCATCGCCCACGACTTCAACAACCTCCTCACCGTGATTACCAGCTACAGTGGCCTGCTGCTCGAGGACCTCGGGAAGGATGACCCCAAGCGGGATGATGTCCAGCAGGTGCTCAAGGCCGCGGATGGCGCCGCGTCGCTCACGCGCCAGCTCCTCGCGTTCAGCCGCCAGCAGGTGCTCGCGCCCCGCGTCGTCAATCTGAACGCAGTGGTGGAAGGCCTCCAAAAGATCCTGCGACGGGTCATCGGAGAGGACGTCGAGCTGGCTGCGGCGCTCGCCCCCGATCTTGGGGCGGTGAAAGCCGACGTGGGGCAGCTCGAGCAGGTCTTGATGAATCTGACCGTGAATGCGCGAGACGCGATGCCTACCGGAGGCAAGCTCACCATCGAGACCGCCAACGTCGAGCACCAGCCTGACTTCGCGCCGCAGCGCGAGGCGGCCGCCGTGGGTCGGTTCGTGATGCTCGCCGTGACCGACACGGGCGTCGGCATGGACGAGGCGACCAAGGCCAAGATCTTCGAGCCGTTCTTCACGACCAAAGAAGCCGGCAAGGGCACGGGACTGGGCCTCGCCACCGTGTACGGCATCGTCAAGCAGTCGGGTGGCTTCATTTGGGTCTATTCAGAGCCGGGGAACGGCACGAGCTTCAAGATTTACCTGCCGCGGATCGACGCGCCCGTTGAGGGGGAAAAGACCGCGGGGAGCGTCAGCGTACCGCGTGGGACCGAGACTGTTCTCCTCGTCGAGGACGCCGCGGCCGTCCGCGCCGTCGCCAAGCAGGTGCTCGAGCGCCAGGGATACACGGTACTCGAGGCGCCCGACGGCGACGTGGCGCTGCACGTGGCACACAAGCATCGCGGCCCGATCCACCTGCTCCTGACGGACGTGGTGATGCCGGTGCTGAGTGGGCGGCGGTTGGCGGAGCAGCTCGCGCGAGTACGGCCGGACATGAAGGTGCTGTACGCCTCAGGGTACACGGACGACTCGGTCGTCCGGCACGGCATCCTCGAGGCGGGGACGGCGTACCTCCAGAAACCGTTCACGCCGGACTCCCTGGCACGCAAGGTGCGCGAGGTGCTCGACGCGCCGGGTGGAGACTCGTAGGGCTGCGCATCAGTCTCGTCGGGGGATTGGTCCTGGTAGCCCGGCCGTAGCGAGCACCAGTGCTTCACCCACCGCCCGCTCCACGGCCTCGAGCAGCTCGCGGCCAGGCTTACCGCCCTGAAACTGGGAGCTCGTCGCGTACACCCCGCTCGCCACCACCGTGGCGCCAAGACTGGCGAACAGCGGCCGCATCCCATGGTCTACCGAGAGCGAGTGGGCCGCCCCGTGCCCCGTCACGAGCGGCACGCCGATTTTCCCGATCAGGCTGTCCTGCGGCAGCAGGTCGAAGAACAGCTTCAGCAATCCGCTATACGTCGCGCGATATACCGGCGTCCCTGCAACGATGATCCGCGCCCGTGTCGCCGCCTCGAGCGCCGCCGTCACCGTCGCAGCCGTGCCCCGGCCGAGCAGCGGCTCGGCGGGGAGCGCCGCCAAGTCCACCAGCTGGATCGTTGCCCCCCGCGCCGCGAGCTGCGCCAGGGCGTACTCCACCAGCACGCGCGACTTGGACGTCGCGGACGGGCTGCCAGAGATCCCCACGGCGGCCAACTTCCGGGTCGAGGCGCTCATGCCGCCAAGATCTTCCTCCCCTGATGTGAGACCGGCGTGTGCCGGCGGCTAGTTGCTCGTCGGCAGGCCCATTCGGCGGATCAGATCGCGGAACCGCGGATCGTCGCGGAAGGCGTCGAAGCGCGCGTCCACGTTGAGAAACGCCAGATACGCCGCCCGCTGGTCGACGGCCCGCTCCAGCGCTTGCAGGGTCCGCTGCCGGTCGCCGAGGCCCGCGTGCAGGATGGCGATGTCAAACGCGGAGACGTAACTGGTGCGACCGCGCTCGAGGAGCGCTCGCAGGATCTCCTGCGCCTTGGCCCGCTCGCCGGCGACGGCGTAGGCGTGGCCCAGCGACGCCTGGTAGACAGGGATCGGCGCCACGGCCACGGTCCGCTCCAGCGCCCGAATGGCTTCGGGCAGCCGGGATGTCTGCTCATACGACAATCCCAGCCAGAACAGCGCGCGACTGAAGCTCGAGTCGAGCTCCAGCGTCTTGAGGGCCTGGGCAATCGCCAGGTCGTAGCGGCGGGCACTGTAGTAGGGCCGCGCCATCGCGGCCGAGACGGCGAGGGACGCCGGATCGAGTGCCTGGGTCCGCTTCACCTCGGCCATCGACTCGGCACGCCGGCCCGCAGCCGCCAGGTACATGGCGTAATAGAAGTGCAAATGGGCGTTCCTCGGGCTGAGGGCAATGGCTTGACGGAAATGCCGGTCCGCGGCCGCGAAGTCCCAGTCGAAATTGAAGTCCACTACGGCGAGCGCCGCGTAGGCTTCGCCGAGCAGCGAATCCAGCGTCAGGGCTCGCAACGCGGCAGCACGGCCCGCCGGATAAGCCTCAGCCGGAAGGACCATGCCGAAGTAACCCAATTCGGTGTACCCGAAGGCGAGACCCAGCCAGGCAGCGGCGTAGCTCGAGTCCTCCGCGATGGCCCGCCGGAACGAGGCGATCGCCTGGCGAATGTGCGGGGCTGGGCTACCAAGAAAAGCCAGTCCCCGCGCGTATGCCTCGTACGCGGCGGCGCTGACCGCCGGCCGCTCGGTGACGAGCAGGGAGCGTTCCTGCGGCGTCATCGCGATCCGGATCGAGTCGGCCACGGATCGCGCCACCTCGTCCTGGAGCGCGAGGATGTCGGTCATGACCCCGTTGTAGTTGCCACCGCCCGGCATCGCCTGACCGGTCTCCACCGAGCTCAACTGCACCGTGATGCGCACCGCGTTCCCGGCCCGGACGATGGAGCCGTTCAGTACCGCGTCGAACCCGTTGTCTTTGAGCAAGCGGCTGGTGGCTTCGGCGCTCCTCGAGCCGTCCACCTTGATGACCCGCAGCGCGCTCAGCCGCACCAGGCTGTTGACGACCTGTTCCGTGGCGCTGACCGCTAGGAAGACCTGCGCGGTGTCGCCGGTCAGGTTGCGGAACGGCATGACGGCGAGCGAAGTAATGACGCCCCCGCCCACCCGACTGGCGCGGAACAGGCCGAACTGACCTGCCGCGAGCAACGCACCGATCACCACGACCGCCCCCGCCCCCGCCGTAGCGGTCCAGGCCCGGCGCCGGCCGCCGACCGGACGCGTCTGCGACGGCTCGGTCAACGCCGCTACGAACAGCGTCGTGGTGGGAAAGCGATCCGCTGGCAGCTTGGCGAGCGCTCGCAGGATCGCATCTTCGACCGCCGCGGGAATCGCCGGCCGCACCACCGAAGGAGGCGACACGGCGTCCAGGGTATGGCGCGCGATGACCTCCTGCACGGAGGTGCCGAGGAACGGGGGATGGCCGACCACCATCTCGTAGAGCACGCAGCCGAGACTGTACTGATCGCTCCGGCCGTCGACGTCCGGGCTCCCCGTGGCCTGCTCCGGGCTCATGTAGGCGGGCGTGCCGATGATCATCCCGGTGTCGGTGAGGCGCTGGTCGCCGGCCGCCGTGACTGCCCGCGCGATGCCAAAATCCGCCACGACGGCGGTACCGCCAGACAGCATGATGTTCTCGGGCTTGATGTCGCGATGCACGACGCCACGGCTGTGCGCGTAAGCAAGCGCGTTCGCCACCTGCACCGCGATGCCCACGGCGTCGTCGATCGGGAGCTGTTTCTCCCGGGTGAGTCGGTCGCGCAGCGACTCGCCCTCGACGTACGGCATGACGTAGAACAGCGTATCGGCGGCTTCCCCGGAATCGTGCAGCGGCAGGATATGCGGATGGCTGAGCGCCGCGGCGGTCCGGATCTCGAGCAGGAACCGCTCCTGGCCGACGGCGGCGGCGAGCTCCGGCAGCAACACCTTGAGCGCCACCTGGCGGTCGTGACGCACGTCGTGCGCCAGGTACACGGTGGCCATCCCACCGCGACCCAGCTCCCGCTCGATCACATAGCGGTCGCCGAGCCCCGCACGGAGACGGTCCAAAGCCACGGGCAAGGTTTCATGAATCCTGAGTTGAGGAGGGGACAAATATGGGCCGCAGGGCGCGGCCCGCCAGACAGGAGCAGCCGATAAGCCCTTGGCGGCGCCCCCTCCACTCGACATCGTAGGGGCACCGTGACCTCGCTCGTACCGGACCGCCCCACCCTGCGGCTCTCGCCCAGCGCCCTGGCGCTCGTGGCGGCGAACCTCGTCCCACTCGGCGGCGTCCTGTTCTTCGGCTGGACTGTGTTCGCGACCCTGCTGCTCTTCTGGGTGGAAAACGTGATCGTGGGTGGGTTCAACGTCTTGCGCATGCTCGTAGCACAGCCGCAGAGCGGGGCGATGTGGGCGGCGAAGCTGTTCATGATCCCGTTCTTCACGTTTCACTACGGCATGTTCGCCACCGTGCATGGAGTCTTCGTGCTGTCGCTGTTCGGGGGTGGGTTTACCGGGAGAGGATTCCCCACGGCGGCGACGTTCGCACACGCAGTGCAGGTCGCAGGGATCGCCCCCGCAGCCTGGGGGCTTGCGTTGAGCCACGGAGTGTCGTTCGCGTTCAACTACATCGGCACGGGAGAATACAAGTCGGCGTTGGTTCCGGCGCTGATGTTCCGCCCCTACGGTCGGGTCATGGTGCTACACATCGTGATCCTGGGCGGCGGCTTCCTCGTCACGCTGCTCGGATCACCCTTGATCCCCCTCGCCCTGCTCGTCGTCCTGAAGACCGGGCTCGATCTGTTCGGACATCTGCGGGAGCACGCCGGAACGGTCGCCCGCTCGGCGCCCGATCTCCTCGGCCTGGTCTAGCAGACCCTCCAAGGAGAATGGCTTGACGAGAAAATGCTCCGACTCAAGGAACAGCCCCATGCCTTGGCCGGGGCGCGCCTCGGAGCTGATCAGCACGAACCGGCCCCGCAGCTCCGGCCGGACCTCCAGCGCGTGCTCCCATAGCCACAGCCCCCCACGCTCCGGCATGGTCAGATCCGTGATCACCACATCGAACCGTTCCGCGCGGACGGCCTCTAGTCCTTCAATCCCGTTCGTCGCCGTCGTGACATGGGCCCCCCGGCGTGCCAACGACCGGGCGATGGCTTCGCGAATGGCGGCGTGGTCTTCGACGACCAGGATCGAGAGCGCTTTCGGTTCCTTCCTGTTGCGGGGGCGCGAATGGGTTGCGGCGGAGGCGACCCCTAACTGCCGATACTGCACGCGGCGTTGCATCAAGCGTGCCCTGGCCGCCCGCGTGCCGGGTTTCCACCCCCTGGTGCCGCAAGACCGGCCTGGTGCGGCGTGCCCGCATCATCCCATTCTTGCCGCGTGCGGTCCACCATGAAACAGCCCGACTTCCGCCTGCTGTTCGAGGGGGCGCCCGGCCTCTACCTCGTCTTGACGCCCGATCTCAAGATCGTGGCGGTGAGCGAGGCCTACCTCCGCGCCACCATGACGCAGCGCGACGCGATCCTGGGCCGGGGCTTGTTCGATGTCTTCCCGGACAACCCTGCCGATCCGGTGGCGACCGGCGTCGCGAACCTCCGCGCCTCGCTCGACCGGGTGCGCGCGCAGCGCGTCGCCGACACCATGGCCGTGCAGAAATACGACATTCGCCGGCCCGAGTCCGAAGGCGGGGGCTTCGAGGAGCGATTCTGGAGCCCCACGAACTCTCCCGTCCTCGATGCCAAAGGGGAGCTGGCGTACATCATCCATCGGGTAGAGGACGTGACGGAGTTCGTCCGGCTCAAGACCATCGGGAGCGAGGTGCGCACGCGCGCGGAGAAAATGGAGGCGGAGGTCTACCTCCGCGCCCAGGAAGTGGCGGAAGCCAACCGCCACCTGGCGCGGCTCGCAGCGCAGCTCGAAAGCTCCAACCAGGAGCTCGAGAGCTTCAGCTACTCGGTGTCCCACGACCTCCGTGCGCCGCTGCGGGTGATCGACGGTTTTTCTCTCGCGTTGCTCGAAGATTATGGCCCATCGCTTCCCACGGAGGGACAGAACCTGCTGGCCCGGGTGCGCCAGCAGGCCCAGCGCATGGCGCAGCTGATCGAGGACCTGCTGGAGTTCTCCCGCTTGGGGCGAAAGCCGCTCGACGTGACGTCGGTAGACCTGGCCGCCCTCGTGCAGGCGGTCGTACAAGAGCTGCAGCAAGCCAATGCAGACCGGACAGTGGCAGTCACCGTTGCGCCGCTCCCGCCCGCCATGGGCGACCGCGCGCTACTGCGCCAGGTCCTGACCAATCTCATCGGGAACGCCTTCAAGTTCACGCGCCAGCGCCCGGACGCGCGGGTCGAGATCGGCTCCCGGGATGACAACGGCGAGCGTGTCTACTACGTGAGCGACAACGGCGCGGGCTTCGACATGCAGTACGCGAGCAAGCTGTTCGGCGTGTTTCAGCGCCTCCACCCGGCCGCCGACTTCGAGGGCACCGGGGTGGGGTTGGCATTGGTGCAGCGCATCATCCTCCGCCACGGCGGGCGCGTCTGGGGCAAGGGCCAGGTGAACGAGGGAGCCACGTTCCAGTTCACCCTTCCATGAAGACCGTGAAGACCGTCCGCATCGATTTCTGCGACTTCTGGCCCGGGTTCCGCAAAGACGACAATCGGATTTACAACCTGCTGAAGACGCGCTATGCCGTCGAGCTGCACGACCGGCCCGACTTCGTGATCTATTCCAGCTTCGGACACCACCACCGACTGCATTCCTGCACCCGCATTTTCTTCACGGGCGAAGCCCATCGACCGGACTTTACGACGTGTGATTACGCGTTCACCTGCCATTACCTGGACGATCCGCGGCACCTGCGCTGGCCACTGTACTCCTTCTATATATGACGCGGACGTGCTGCTGCGAGAAAACCGTGATCTCGACAGGATCCTTGCGGCAAAGACCCACTTTTGCGCCTTCATCGCGAGCAACACCCGTCGCCCGAGAACCACCCGCGTGCCGGGGGGCCGTTGGGCAAGATCGAGTTCTTGAAGCGGTACAAGTTCAATATCGCCTTCGAGAATGCGTCACTTCCCGGGTACACCACCGAAAAGATCGTCGAACCCATGGCGGCGCGCTGCCTGCCGATCTACTGGGGCAATCCGTTGATCGAGCGTGAATTCAACCCGAAGAGCTTTCTCAATTACTTCGATTTTCGCGACGACGATGCGCTGATCGAAAAGATCATCGAGTTCGATGAGAGCGATGCCGGTGGACCCTAGTGAGAAGGGATCCCACGTGAAGCCCAA
>Ga0207646_10003781_pt1 | contig 16850 bp, 11 predicted proteins | sample KBSK5502metaG_FD_184343 | JGI IMG/M metagenome (GOLD analysis project Ga0207646, IMG submission 184343) | Corn, switchgrass and miscanthus rhizosphere microbial communities from Kellogg Biological Station, Michigan, USA - KBS K5-50-2 metaG... | ecosystem: Host-associated > Plants > Roots >... | reverse complement strand
GGGTTACACGTTTCCACTTCTTTCGGACGCCGACGCCGGAGTCATTCGCCGTTACGATGTTCTTCATCGCGGCGCCGGACCGAAAAACACGGACATTGCGCGACCAGCTGAGTTTTACGTTGATGCGAACGGCACGGTTCAGTGGGTGAACCTTACCGAGAACATCGCCGTGCGCGCGCGACCGGAACAAGCATTGCACGCGATCGATGCGATGAAGGCTCGCCGGCGCGATTGACGGCGCTTCTGCGACTTAATAACTTCAGCGCACGTGCAGGCGGAACTGGAACAACTACTCGTCCTTCAAGATCGACAGCAAAAAATCAGGCAAATCGAGAACGAGATTAGAAATCTGCCACTGCAACAGAAGCATCTCGAATCGCAGCTCGCGGAAAGCGCTGCCAGTCTCGAGGCGTTGAAGCACAAAGCGCGACAAGTTGAGGTCGAGCGCAAAAAGCTCGAGCTCGACGTCGGTACCCGCAACGGGAGCATTTCGCGGCTCAAGACTCAGCAATATCAAACGCGCAAGAACGACGAATTCCAAGCGATGGGGCACGAAATCGAGCGTTACGAAAATGAAATTCGCAAGCTCGAAGACGAAGAGCTCGAGTTGATGGAACAGGCGGAAAAGCTCAAAACGGAACTCGAGGCGGCGGAAAGAACGGCCAAGGGAACGAAGGAATCGATTTCGCGTCAGCTGACAGACCTAGATGCGAAATCAAAGACGCTCGAGAGCCGGGAACGGGAACTGGCAAAAGAGCGGAGCGAACTTTCATCGAGGATTGACGAAGATTTGCTGAATCGGTTCGAGCGACTGTTCGCGAGCAAAGGCGACTCCGCCATCGTCGCTGTCGAGCATGGCGTTTGCACCGGTTGCCACATGAAGTTGACCGCCGCGACGGTGATGCGGGTCAAAGCCGGAAAAGAGATCGTGAGCTGTGAGAACTGCGGGCGAATCCTGCACGACACGGCGTAGATGCTTCAGCTGGGCTTGGGATCACAAGATCAGCGAAATTTCGCGACGTAATACACCTCCGGCGGGACGTGGTCGATTGCCCACGGAAGCGGACCGCGCGCACTGCTATAAAAGGCGGCGCCAGTTCCGCGGCCGTTCGTGGAAACGAGCGGCCGCGTGGGAAATCCCACCGTATCAGGCGGAAAGATCCTCTGTATTGGCAACGGTATGATCGATGTATTGTTAGACGGAAAGATGAGGACGTCACCGGAGTTAATTTCGGAATCCACGGCGTTCAGGGCCGTCGCCCCCCATTGCTGCATATAATACTGGAAGCCCCAGTGGCTTTCGAACCAAACTGTCCCGGGCTCTGTCTGAAAACGTCTTTGAAATTCACGCGCGGCGTCCCTGGCTGTCTCGGCTTGGCGATAATCGGCCGCCGTGATGATCAACGACACAGTCGCGGCCAGTGCTACGCGTCCGTAGCGCGATAGAATATTTCTCCACGGGGAGCCGTTGATTATTTCCCACCGGCGCATCAACAAGATCGCGGCAGCTGGAACCATCTGGAGGATCGTGCGCCCGGTGATTGACCAGTTGAAAAACGTGGCGAAGCTGAACGTTCCTACAAGCCAGAGCAACAAGAGAATGGAAGAAGCATCGCGGTGGCGAATCAAATCTGTGATGGCCAACGCGAGAATGCCGGCGCCGATCGTGATGAACACTCCGCCCTCCATCCGAACCAGCGGAGTATTTTGGCCAAGGGCGAACACTGCAAGAATGGGAACGAAAAAGTAGAAGAGGACGAAAAAAACGATAATGCTGATTATTGCAACGAGCCAAAATCTCCACCGGTGCGGCGGTGGAAAGAAAACAGCGCTGACAAGACACCCTCCTGCAAAAGCAAGGCCAGTCAGGAATTGCGCGAACCACGGCGGCCGGAACGTTGCCATCTTGCGCGAGAGATAGACGGCGTCGCTAAATAGTCCAATACCGTAGTACCATTTAGTTGACAGTTCGAACGCGACCACGGCAGCAACAGGAATGAGAAGCCAAGCAAGATTGCCTGAGAGACTGCGATCGCGCGCAAGAGTGTAGGCGGCGAGCAAGGGCACAATGCTAATGCCGAAGTATTTTGTGAGCGCCGCTCCGGTTGCAAGGAGTCCGGAAAGTGCGAGCAGCCACCATTTTTGACGGTCCAGCCCCGCGATCCAGCATTCGATTGACCAAAGCCAGAGTGCGAGCAGCATGAGGTCGCACATAATATTAGTCGCGGAGACAAGAAACGCAGGCGTTAAGAGCGTAAGCAGCGCCGCTATAAGTGGTTCGCGGCAAAATCGACGCGAGATCGCGAATGTTGCCAAGATTGACAGGATCGGCCAAATGAGAAACGCGAGATGCAAAGCCATCTCGCTCCAGCCTATGAGCGATGCGACTGCGGCGATATAGTAGGAACAGAGGGGCGGATTTTGCATGACCTTCCACATCGGCTCGGGGAAAGTCGACCAGTTTACGGAAAAACCATAAGGATCGAACGGATGCTTCGCGATCTGCTGCGCCATCCAAAGGAAGAGCGGATCGTCGATATGAAACGCTTTGGTCAGAAACGGTGCGAGCGCAGCGATTGTAATCGCTACGAGAAGGAGCCGCGCTTTACAGGACTTTTCCAAGGCTACATGTCGTTCTTGCGGAGCAAACTTGCCCGCGGATTTTCAAGATGCAGGATTATTTGAACTCTGCGGAACGTTTCGGCAAACAATGGAGCAGTGCCGTAAGCGCTCCGAGTAACACGGCCGTTGAGGAGGCAATCCATAGGCCAATGCCGAATCGCCTGGGCGCAAACGCAAAATGAAGTTCGTGCTCGCCCGGCTCGAGGAAGACACCGCGAAAATCGAAATTCGTGCGAAATATCGGTTGAGGAATGCCGTCAACCAATGCAATCCAGCCGGGATACCACGCGTCGTTGAGCACAAAAAGCGCTTTCCTTTCCGCCATCATGTGCGCGATCACCTCGTTGTCTTTGTCTTGGACGGAATAGACTTCGCCCACGCCGTTATCGTTCGTGGGTGTCGGCTCAGGGAAAGAAGCTTCAATAAGCGAACCCGCGCCGGAAACGGCCGGTTCGACTATCGCAGTGTGAGCGGGGTCGAAACTTGGCGCCAGCGTTTTCCCCAAAATGTCCGAAACTGCCTGTTCAGAATCATCGACCCGTGCCGCGCGCACCCAGTCGGCGACGAGAAACGCGCGAGGCCGCGCGGTCGGGCGCTCGATCAATTGCAAATTTCGTGGTGCGCCCCGCCAGCAAATTTGATCAAACGGTGCGCCGACCAATGTGTACCGAACGCTGAGGAGATCAGCTAGCTTTTCGGACTGCGCCGCAGGCAACGACCACAGCAGGTGAAAGAGCGTGAAGTACCGCTGGAGTTTCTGACCGCCCTGCCATGTGTAATCGATCTCAAATGGCAGCCACGAATCCCCCACGCCTGCATCGACCGCCCATCTTATGAGGCCGTCGTCCCCGCTGGCGTACAGCCACTGTTGCACCGGGCCGTAAAAGGAATGCACTCTCCAATTAGCCACTTTCACTGCATCACTGAGCATGTTTTCCGGTTTTGTCCTGTAAACGTTCTGGTCGACCAAGGGGTGCAGGCCGCGCGTAACGAAAAAGAGATTCGTAAACACAAGCGCCGGCGCCAGCCAACAGGTCCATCGTCGGCGCCATGTAACCCGCACGAGCATTACACCAAAACTCGCGGCCAAAAAAATGAGCGCGAACAGATAATCGTTGAGTTGGCTGCGGTAAGTGTTCTCTGAGGTGGCAAACAGCCCATTCGTTAGGAACTGGAAAAACGATGGGCCACCGACTGCAAAAATATAGCCACAACCAAAAGCTGCAATTATTAGACAGCCGGAGATCAAAACGATTTTCCGTAAGCGCTGCGCCGCGGCTTGCGATCTGCAGATTTCGTGAATCTCTTGCCACCCGAGACCGGCGAGCAGCGAGACAGAAAATAGGACCAGCACCAGGAATTTTGATGGAAATCGGAAGTGATCGAATCCGGGCACTTTGTCATAGAGGAATTGATACAGCGGCGTATTTTTCCCGAGCGCCACTAAAATGCCTAAGGTTGTCGCCGACAACAAAAACGCGCACAGGAACTTGCGCTCGCGTGGTAGATCCCTGCGGCAAAAAACAAGCATTGAGAAACCCGCGAGAATGAGCGGCAGAATCCCGACGTAACAAGTGCCGATCCAGAACTCGAATACAGTGCCGCCCCAAAATTGACCCGGATAACCAGGCCGGCCGTTGATGAACGGTAGAATGAATTGAAATAAATTGTGCATCTGCAGCGAGGCCATGTGGAGACCGGGGTTGATCCTTGCGGCTCGCTCCGACAGAGGCACAAATTCCAGGCTCAGCAGGAACTGCGGAGCCGCCAGCAAAATGGCAAGCACGCCTGCTACGGCGAAGCTAAGCACCGTCGTCACTAATGCGCGAAAGGCGCGATGAAACAAGCAGCCAGCAACCGCGTGAGTGACTGCCAACATGCCGGTGTAAGCAACAAACTCGGGGAACCCCGACAAGTACTGCACAGTGAGGAGAAGCGCGAGCATCAACGTCAGGTTTGCTAAGCGCACTCTTGGGCGCGAAACATTTTCTGCGCGTGATGTTTGCGCAATCTGGCTTGTCGTCAGCACAATTAGTGGCGCCCAAACCGCAGCTCCGAGGTTGTTAGCAAACTCCAGATTTGCAATGAGCCAGGAGCTAAACATGCAGCTCACAGCCGTAACCAGAGCTGGCGCAACATCCATTCGCCAGTGACGCGCGAGTGCAAACATGGCGGCGCCCGCCAGCCAAAGGTGCGCCGCGCAGTAGATGCGCAACGCAGTCCCTGCCGAAAAAAGGTAGAATACGGCGTGCAGTGGATAAAACGTTGCTGTTTGCGGATCAGCAACGAACGGTTTTCCAAAGCCCGAATGCGAATTCCACAGCGGAATGTGCCCGCTCCAAATAACCTTTTTGGCAAAGGAATGCTGCGGCACAAAATCGAAAAACATGTCGCGCATAAATGGCAACTTGCCGCCGAGAACCATTGGCCATAGAAACGCCAGCACGAGCAGAAGCAACAGGCCATAGGGCCATCCAGGTGATAGTCCGAGCAAAAACGCCCGCGTGATGCCGCGGGGTGTGCTAGCACGAGGTGTGCGTTCGACAATGGCTTTCACTCAATTGCCCAGGTTGCGACATTCATCAAACGTTGAAACGAAATAAAATCACGTCACCATCGCGCACTTCGTACTCTTTCCCCTCTAGCCGCAGTTTTCCTGCCTCGCGCGCCTTTGAGAAAGAACCCAGCGCGACGAGGTCATCGCAGTGGATCGTTTCCGCCGCGATGAACCCGCGCTCGAAATCGGAATGAATGGCGCCGGCAGCAGCAGGCGCCTTCTCTCCCGCGTGAATCGTCCACGCTCGCGTCTCTTTTTCGCCCGTGGTAAAAAAGGTGCGTAGGCCTAACAAGTGATAAACCGCACGAATCAGCGCGTGCACGCCGCTGTCTTCCACGCCGAGGCCGCGCAAATATTCAAGCGCTTCTTCTTCGCCCAGATCGACTAATTCCGCCTCAATTCGCGCGCTGATAACCACGGCTTCGGTAGCAAAATGGTGCCGCGCATAATCCTGAACAAGACCGACATGTTTTGTGGCCGCATTTGAACGATCGTCTTTCGAGATCGCACCCAGATCTGTTTCGCCAACGTTGCACGCGAAAATGGATGGCTTTGAGGTCAGCAGAAAGAAATTTCGCGCAAGTGTCTTTTCCTCCGGATTCAACTTGGCTGTAATTGCCGGTTTGCCGGCATCGAGATGCGGCAGCAATTTGTCGATCACCGCGCTGTCGATTTTTGCAGCCTTTTCCCCAGCACGAACTTCCTTCTGCAATCGGTCGCGTCGTTTTTGCAACGAGGCAAGATCCGCGAGCACTAGCTCGGTGTTGATCACATCGATGTCGCGAATTGGATCTATTGTCGCGCTGACGTGATGGACCTCGGTGTTCTCGAAACAGCGCACCACTTGCACGATTGCATCCACCTCGCGAATATGCTGGAGAAATTGATTCCCCAGGCCTTCGCCCGCGCTCGCGCCTTTGACCAGACCAGCGATATCGACAAACTCAATGGCGGTCGGCGTGATTTTTTTGGAATGCGAAATCTCAGCGATTTTTTGCAACCGCGAGTCGGGCACCGTAACGATGCCGAGGTTGGGATCGATGGTGCAAAAAGGATAATTCTCCGCTGGCGCCTTGTGTGTGCGGGTAACGGCATTGAAAAGCGTGGACTTCCCGACGTTAGGCAACCCGACGATCCCGGCGCTGAGCATTATGCTTCTGTAGCGGCGGTCTGTGACCGTCGCAAAATTTTCTGACAAATCTTTTGCCGAAGAAGCCGTGAGATTCTATCGCGAAGTGGTGGCGATCAGGCCCCTCTTGGTAAATAGTTCCATCTCGCTCGGGCTGTAGTTCAGCTTGGTAGAACGCTTGAATGGGGTTCAAGAGGTCGTGGGTTCAAATCCCGCCAGCCCGAGGTATTTTCTACTGTTTGAATTAAGGTTGAACAGCCCGCCAGTCAGCTTGCACAATCAAAGTGTCCTCCTATGAACCCAAAGTGGTCGCGATTAGCGGCACTTGCTTTAGTCGGAGTAATTATACTTTCGCTACCGCCTGGCTGGGCCGATGCGCGCAGCAGAAACAACGCGGTCCGACTGAATGTGACCGCGTTCGAGCACGCTCGTCAATTGATCGGTCAAGGACGCTTCGTTTCTGACCACAAAGGGCTCTGGAAGACGGATCAACCTTCGGCTGACAAGGAAAATGAATTTATTCGGGTCCACGGCTTCGACGAATATGCAAAGTGGCATCTCGCGGTGGACGAACGTCACGCCGAGAAGACAAAGGCGCGCTATAAGTTCCCATATGGCGATTTCGAAAACCTCCACCGCTGCGGCTTGCTCGCTGTGAAAAGCAGGGCCCGTCAACGCGGCTATCCCGAGATCGAGGAAGCTGCGATTCAATTGCTGCGACTAATCGAAAAGGAAAAAGCGACGCGATAACCGTGTCATCGATTTGCTTAGGAATCCCAAGCTGTCAGAAAAGCATCGATTAATTCGGGTAGATCGTCGCTGTAACCACCTTCAAGAACGGCTGACGTCGGGATGTCGATCTTACGGAGCCATTCGCCGAACGATCCAAAGTCTTCTTGCTCGAGTGTCATTTGCACGAGCGGATCGCGCGCGTAGGCGTCGAATCCGGCGGAGATGAGAATCAAGTCCGGCTTGAAGCTGATCAATTTATCGAGCGCGCGTTTTACAACATCGACATGTTCTTTGCGCGGCGTTCCGGGTGCGACCGGATAATTGTCGATGTTAGCGAACGATTTCGCACCGGTTCCGGGGTAGGCAGGGAATTGATGAACAGAGGCGAATCGGATTCGCGGATTTTTCGCGACAATCGCTTCCGTTCCGTTGCCGTGATGCGCATCGAAATCCCAGATCGCCACTCGCTCGGCGCCGTTCTCGAGCGCATCAAGTGCAGCGATAGCGACGTTACTAAAATAACAGAAGCCCATCGCCCGGTCGCGCGTGGCGTGATGCCCCGGCGGCCGCATCAACGCAAAAGTGCGTTCTCCGGTGAGTGCGGCTTCGATGCCGGCGCCGGCAGATTTGAGAGCGTAGTCGTAAATTTTTGGAATCGCAGGCGTATCGAAATCGAAATCGCCGGCCGGCTCTTTCACATGTTCGATGTGTTCGCGTGAATGCGCGCGGAGCAGTTCGTTATTCGTGGCAGCGCGCGGCTCGCGCCACTGCCACTTCGGATGTCGATCTTTCAATATCGGCACGGTTTGGATGATTCTCTCTGGCCGCTCAGGATGGCCCGGACCGGAATAATCAACGCAATGCGAATCGTGAAAAACGATCATCGGGGTTGCAAGATGTCGCTCGAGCGCATATTCGACTACCTCGAATGTTGAACGGCCAGAAAATTGTGGTGGTGATGCCGGCCTATAATGCTGCCCGCACTTTGCAGCGAACCTACGACGAAGTGATGCAGCAGCGGATTGTCGATCTTGTCATCGTGGTGGATGACGCGAGTCACGACGAGACGGTGGCAATCGCACGCACGCTTAAGAACGTGGAGGTGGAAGTGCATCCCAAAAACCGCGGCTACGGCGGCAATCAAAAGACCTGTTATCGGCTCGCGCTTGCCGCCGGAGCTGACATCGTGGTGATGCTTCATCCGGATTATCAATATACCCCGCAGCTTCTTCCAGCGATGGCGTCGCTCGTTGCGAGCGGCCTCTATCCGTGCGTGCTCGCTTCGCGAATTCTTAGCGGCGGCGCTCTCGATGGCGGGATGCCGTGGTGGAAATACGTCGCGAACCGCTTCCTCACATTCGTCGAAAATTTTTTGATCGGCGCGAAGCTTTCAGAATATCACACCGGTTATCGTGCGTTTGCGCGAAATTTACTCGAGCGTGTGCCGATCGAGCAAAACTCGGACGATTTTGTTTTCGACAATCAGATGCTCGCCCAAATCGTCTGGCTCGGTTGCAAAATCGGAGAGGTTACCTGCCCGGCGAAGTATTTACCCGAAGGATCTTCGATTAACTTTCGCCGAAGCGTGCGTTACGGCCTCGGTTGTCTTGGGACGGCGTTGCGTTTCCGCCTGGCCCGCTGGCGGCTGCTCCCACCGCTCGTTTAACGATGCCGACAGTGCCGGCGCAGGACAGCCCGCGAAACGATCACCGAATCACGATCGCAGTCTGCATTTTTCTCACCGCGATCATCTGGATCGTTTTCGGCCAAACACTCGGCCACGATTTCGTCAATTTCGATGACGACCGCTATGTTTACGAAAACCCAGAGGTCAGTCGTGGACTCACTCTCGGCGGATTCAAATGGGTACTGACTCATAGCCACGCGAGTCTGTGGCATCCGCTCACGACGCTGAGCCACATGGCGGATTGTCAGATTTATGGATTGAAGGCCGGCGGCCATCATTTCACCAACGTCGCTTTGCATAATATCGGAGCGGTGCTGCTTTTTTTGGTTTTCCGGGCAATGACCGGCTGCATTTGGCGAAGCGCATTTGTCGCGGCGATTTTTGCTGTTCATCCGATGCGGGTTGAATCAGTCGCATGGATCGCGGAGCGCAAAGATGTGCTCAGCGGCGTTTTTTTTATGCTAACGCTCGGCGCGTATCTCCGTTACGTGGGCGCACCAAATATTTCCCGCTATGTGACGGTGTCGATCTTCCTCGCGTGCGGATTGATGTCGAAGGCGACTTTTGTGACTGTGCCGCTCGTGCTGTTGTTGCTGGATTACTGGCCGCTGCAACGCGCGAATGATTTTCGCGCGTGGCGACGAATGATTATCGAGAAAATTCCATTATTCGCGCTTTCGGCTGCCGCATCGGTCGCAACCATGTTCGCGCAGACAGTCACGATGGCTTCGCTGGAGCAGTTGCCGCTTTTGCCCCGGCTCAAAAACGCCGCCGTCAGTTTGATCGCTTATATCCGGCAAATGTTCTGGCCGACGGACCTGGCCGTGTTCTATCCGCATCCGCACGATCAATTAAACATTTGGATCGTTGTCGCGGCCGCAGTCTTGATCATTGCGATCACAGTCGTCGCGATCTCGGTTCGCCAGAAACATCCGGCCGTCTTCGTCGGATGGTTTTGGTATCTCCTTCTGCTCGTTCCAGTACTCGGCATCGTTCAGGTCGGTCTGCAAGCGCGGGCCGATCGGTTCACTTATTTGCCGCACATTGGAATGACAATGTTGCTGACATGGACGTGCGCGAATTTGACGCAACAATGGCGGAATCGTCAAGTCGTTCTGACTTCAGTGGCGACATGCGCAATCGCGGTCTCGATCATCCTGGCCTACCAGCAAACAACTTATTGGTGCGACAGTATTTCACTTTGGGAGCACGCCTTGGCAGTGACGCCGGACAATCAAACCGCCCATCAAAATCTAGCGGCAGCTTTGTGGACGAAGGGCCGAATCGCGGAATCGCACCAACACTCGCGCGCTGCTGCCATCGCGCACGCACGCACGACGCTTAAGGATTATCCGTACGATGTCCCGACGCATAATGATCTTGGCGTCCTCCTCGTTCAAAATGGGGATGTCCGCGCCGGGATTGAGCAATGGGAAATAAGTTTACAAATCGACCCGAATGACGGGAACGCGCTGAATAATCTCGCGTGGGTGCTGGCGACTTATCCCGCAGACGCGATCCGCGACGGGAAACTAGCGGTTGAGTTGGCAGTGAAAGCAACAACTCTTCCCGGCGGCGACGTGCCGATTGTCCTTCGGACCTTGGCCGCGGCCTATGCCGAGTCGGGCGATTTTTCCAAGGCCATCGACACAGCACAACACGCCGCCGATTTGGCGACCGCGCAAAACAACACTTCATTGCTGGCTACTTTGCGCCATGAAATCGACCTTTATCAGGCACGCACGCCTTATCGTGAATCGCCGCAGCAGTAAGCTCAAAGGATCGCCCGCCGTACTCGCATGAAGGTTCGTGCCCGAGCAATCGAAACGCGCTCGCCGTCGGGTTTCACGCAGCTCGGCGTTTGCGCCGTCATCGTTGTTCTAGTTTGGATTATTTTCGGCCAAACGTTGGCCGACGATTTCGTAAACTACGACGACAAAACTTACGTTTACGGAAATTCGTTGGTCAGCGCCGGCCTGAACCTGCGCGGTGTGTCGCAGGCATTTGTCGACACGCAAACCGGCAACTGGCACCCGCTCACGATCATTTCGCACATGATCGATTGCCAAATCTTCGATCTCAAAGCCGGCGGTCATCATTTCACAAACGTTTTGCTGCACACCATTGCCGCACTTTTGCTTTTCCTTTTTTTGCGCGACATCACCGGAAGATTTTGGGCGAGCGCTTTCGTCGCCGCACTTTTCGCAATCCACCCGCTGCGGGTTGAATCCGTCGCCTGGATTGCGGAACGCAAAGATGTTTTGAGCGCGGTCTTTTTCTTTTTGACCCTCGGTGCGTATGCGCGTTACGCCCGTTCGCGTTCGCTCGGACGCTATCTCACGATGTCGATCTTGTTTGTGTGCGGACTGATGTCGAAACCGATGCTCGCGACGACACCTGTCGTTCTGCTTCTTCTCGATTACTGGTCATTCAAGCGCATCGTCGATTCAAGATCTTTTTGGCGGATGACTTTCGAGAAACTTCCGCTCTTCGCGCTTTCCATTGCGTCATCGATCATCACCTTTTTGCTGCAAGAGCGATCGACCGGATCGATTACGCAATTGCCATTCATCTGGCGACTCCAGAATGCGCTCGTGAGTTATGTCACTTACATCTGGCAAATGTTCTGGCCCGCGGATCTCGCCGTGTTTTATCCGCATCCGGAAGATCATCTGGCGCTCTGGCAGATGATAATCAGCGCTGCATTTTTATTGGGGATGACGTTGCTCATTTTTATTTTCCAGCGAAGTCGACCCTACCTGCTGGTCGGTTGGTTCTGGTATTTGATCATGCTCCTCCCGGTGATCGGCCTGGTGGAGGTGGGACTGCAAGGCCACGCCGATCGTTACACGTATCTGCCGCAGATCGGACTGTATCTCGCCATCACCTGGCTCGTCGCCGATGCTTCAAGTACGCTCCGGCGTCGCAAAGAAATCCTGGTCGCGGCTGCAAGCATCATAATAGTTAGTCTCGTCGGTTGCGCCTGGAAGCAAACGACCTATTGGCGCAATAGCGAAACTCTTTGGACACACACACTGGCAGTTACGAAGGACAACGACGTCGCCCACACCAACTTTGGCATGTTATTGATGGAACGCGGGCAATTGGACGACGCGCTCTCTCATTTTCAAGCCGCTCTCGACGTGCGCGCCAGCAGCGCTCATTCGCATTACGATTTAAGTCTCGCGCTCATTCATGGCGACATCGCCAATGCGCTCGCTCGCAAAGGCCGGTTGGACGAGGCGATGCTGCATTTGCGCGAAGCAGTGAAATTTCAGCCCGATTACGCCGACGCGCATTACAACCTTGGCACCGCGCTCTTTCAGAAAGGTGAACTGAACGAAGCGATCGCGGAATATCGGACCACGTTGTCAATCCATCCCTACGACGCGGGCGCGCATACGAGCTTAGGCAATGCTCTTGTCCAAAAAGGTTTCTTCGGCGAGGCAGTCGATCATTATGAAAAGGCTTTGCAATCAGAACCGGATTCCATCCTCCCGCTAAACAATCTCGCCTGGGTGATGTCGACTGGCCCGGATGATTCGCTGAGAAACAACGAAATCGCCGTTGAGCTCGCGACGAAAGCCAATCAACTCTCCAAAGAAAGCAATCCGGTCTTCACTCGAACACTTGCAGCGGCTTACGCGCAAGCGGGCCAATTCGAGAAAGCGATCGAAACTGCGCGACGCGCATCGGAGCAGGCGACTGCTCAGGGCGTGCGTGGCCTCGCCCTTCAGATCCAGGAGGATGTCGATCTTTATCAGCGCCACACGCCGCTGCGGGATCCCAACCTGCGAAATGCGCGATAAAATTTCCGAACGGTGGCGCGTCGCCGGCATCTGCGTCGGTCTTGCCGCGCTCGTTTGGTTTGTGTTTGGGCAGACGATCAAGTTTCCGTTCGTCAACTTCGACGATCCCGAATACGTCTACGAAGTTCCGGAGATAAACGCTGGCGTCACGTTGCACGGGATCAAATGGGCCTTTACCCATTGGCCTGCCACGAACTGGTTTCCGCTCAAGAACATCTCGCTCATGCTCGATTTCCAATTCTACGGCTTCAATCCTGGCGCGTTTCATTTTACCAACGTCGTTCTCCACGCCGCCGCCGTCGTTTTACTTTTCCTCGTCCTGCGACAAATGACTGGTTCGATTTGGAGCAGCGCGTTTGTTGCTGCAATTTTTGCAATTCATCCGTTGCGGGCGGAGTCGGTCGTTTGGATCGAAGAACGCAAGGATGTTTTAAGCGGCTTCTTTTTTATGCTGACGCTGGCGGCGTATCTGCATTACACGCGCAAGCCGTCGATCGGCCGCTACCTCACGATGTCGATCTTGTTCGCGGCCGGCTTGCTCTCCAAGCCGATGCTCGTGACGACTCCGTTTATTCTTCTGTTGCTCGATTACTGGCCGCTTAACAGAAGTCAGAGATCAGAAGTCAGAGATCAGAAAATCTTGAAATCGCGTTGGACCAAATTGGTTCTTGAGAAACTGCCGTTATTTGCGCTTTCCGTGGCGGACGCAATTTTGACTGCGGGCGGCATCGCGCCGGCGCACAGCGTGGCCGACCAGTTACCGTTTGTTTCGCGAGTCGCCAACGCGTTTGAAAGTTATGTGATTTACATCCGGCAAATGATTTGGTCGGCGAATCTCGGCCTTTATTATCCGTATTCGCAAAATGGCTTGCCGATATGGCAGGCCGTACTTGCCGCAGCCATTTTGCTTGCGATCACAATCGTGGTTTTCGTGCTGCGAAAATCGAGAAAATATTTGCTGGTCGGCTGGCTTTGGTACTTGTCGATGTTACTGCCGGTCATTGGAATTATTCAGGTCAATCTTCAGGCTCACGCGGATCGCTACACCTATCTTCCGCAAATCGGTCTTTATTTGCTAATCGTGTGGACTGTTGCCGATCTTTCGGCGAACTGGCGTTATCGAACACAAATCACCGCCGTTCTTGCAATCGTGGCGATCGGCGCGTGTTCGCTGGCGGCACGCGTGCAAGCGTCCTACTGGCGCGACAGCGAAACGCTTTGGATGCATACGATCGCGGTGACCAAGGACAATTATTTCGCGCACGCGAGCCTCGCGGATCTCCTGATGCGGCGTGGCCGCGTGGGGGAAGCGATTGAACATTCCGAAGAAGCGTTGCGAATCCGGCCCGGCGACGCCGATGCGCAAAATAACCTCGGACTCGCTTTGTTGCAGACCGGCGACGTGAAACGCGCCATCGCACATTTGCAGAAAGCTTTGGAGATCGATCCCGGCCACATGAATGCCGAAGTAAATCTGGCATGGGTTTTAGCCAGCGCTGCGGATGAATCAATGCGCGACGGTGCAAGAGCCGTGCAGCTCGCGGAAGATGTCGCGCGTCGCGCCGGCCATCCAAACGCGATCGTCTTGCGCACTCTGGCGGCGGCCTACGCTGAAACGGGACGATTCAGCGCCGCGATTGAGACCGCGCAACAAGCAATCGCAATCGCCACAGCGACCGGCAACGATGGTCTCGCCGCCGACCTTGAAAGAAATATTGCGGCTTATCATTTGAACCAACCTATCCGCAGCGGGCCTTAGTCTACGAAATCCAGATCGTTTTTGCGTTCATGAACTCACGAATGCCGGCCGCGCCGAGTTCGCGTCCGAAGCCGGAGCGTTTCACTCCACCGAATGGAAGGCGCGGGTCCGATGCCGACATCGCGTTGATGAAAACCATTCCTGATTCCAATTCAGAAGCGAAAAGTTCCTGTTCAATTGGATCGTTCGTCCAAGCGCTCGCCGCCAATCCAAATTCGCTGTCATTTGCCATTTCGATCGCCTCGGCGGAATCGCGCACGCGAAATACAGCCGCGACCGGGCCGAAAACTTCCTCGCGATAAGCTGGCGAATCTTTCGGTACATCGACAAGCACCGTTGGTTCGTAGAAAAATCCGGGGCCGGCGATTCGATTGCCGCCGGTCAACAATTTCGCCCCGGCAGCAATCGATTTCTGGACCTGCTCGTGCACGCTATTCAGGATCTGCTCCGTCGCGAGCGGGCCGATCTCGGTCGTTTCATCGAACGGGTCGCCAATCTTTAGCGTGCGCATTTGTTCGACGAATTTTTTTAGGAAATCGTCGTAAACCTTGTCAGCGATGAAAAATCGTTTCGCGGCGATGCACGATTGACCGGTGTTGATCATCCGCGCTTTCACGGCGGTGCTGACCGCAAGCCCGAAATCGGCGCTGGGCATAACGATGAACGGGTCGCTGCCGCCGAGCTCGAGCACGCTCTTCTTGATTTCGCGCGCCGCCGTGCTACCCACTGCGCTACCGGCTTTTTCGCTGCCGGTCAGTGTTACCGCTTTGATCCGCGGATCGACAATTAGCTTTTCCACCCGCTCAGCTTCGATAAGCAGCGTTTGAAAAGCTCCTTCGTCGAATCCGGCACGACAGAACAATTGCTCAATGGCCAGTGCGCACTGCGGAACGTTGGCGGCATGTTTCAAAAGGCCGACGTTGCCAGCCATCAACGCGGGCGCAGCAAATCGAAACACCTGCCAGAACGGAAAATTCCAGGGCATGATCGCCAGAATCGGACCCATCGGCTCATAATGAAGGTAGCTGCGGCGCGCGTCCGTTTGCGCCGGTTCGTCTTCCAGAAAACGTTCGGCATTCTCGGCGTAGTAACGGCATCCGCGCGCACATTTTTCGATCTCTTCGATAGACGCGCGAAATAATTTTCCCATTTCGAGCGTCATCGTGCGGGCGAGGTCGTTCTTTTCGCGATCGAGCAAAGTGGCCACGCTGATGAGTAATTGCGCGCGCTTCGGAAAAGATTCTCGCCGATGCTGCTGGAAGGCGTGTTCCGCGCGCTTCAGCCGCTTCTCGATCTCAGCGTCGTTAAACGCGGCGAATTCCTTTAGCTTCTCGCCCGTTGCCGGATTGATCGATGCGATCGCCATGCAATAACTAAACGCGCAATGAAGCGTGAGCAAAGGTGGATCGCGTTCTCCGAACGCGATGTTATAAATGGCGGCGGAGCCGCGTGTCTTTTAGCATCGTCTTCAGAGAAGATAATCCACCTATAGACGCAGTCCTTTTGGAATCAAAACGCGATCGAGCAAATCGAACAGCCATTGCACGAGCAGCGCCAGAACCGCAGCCGGAATTGCGCCTTGAAGAATCGTGGCGTGGTCGTTCAAATTGAGACCGCTCAAGATCGGCTCGCCCAAGCCGCCGGCGCCGATCAACGCCGCCAAAGTCGCGGTCCCGACATTAATCACCGCGCTAGTTTTAATTCCGCCGAGAATCGAACGCGAAGCCATCGGCAAATGAATTTGCCAAAGTCGCGCGGCTGGACTTAGACCAAGAGCAATCGCGGACTCGCGCAGCGCGCGTGGAATGTCCTGCAGGCCGGTCGCCGTATTGCGGACTATCGGCAGGAGACCGTAGAGGAACAGCGCCGCGATTGCGGTACGAACACTGATTCCGAAAAACGGCAGCGGAACAAGCAGCGCGAGCAATGCCAGCGACGGAATCGTTTGCACAACACTCGCAAACCCGAGAATGACATGGCCAATCGCGCCACCGCGACTCGCCCAGACGCCAAGCGGGATTCCAACCAGGACTGAAAGCAGCAAGGAGAATCCCGCGAGTTCAAGATGTCGAAGCGTCCAGCGCACGAGTTTGTGGGGAAAACCTTCGCCAAATGTCGTTGTTCGCCACGGCGAATCCGTCCTCTGGCGGATCGATCCTGTATCGGGTCTAAAATACAAACTGGCCGCGCGCGTGTAATTTTTTGTGTGTTCCGCTTCCGCATTGAGGCGAATGATCTTTGCTTCATCAATGGTTCCTTCCAATTTGCGCAGCGAATCGATCGTCGATTTCGGAAGAGCGTTCCTGAACAAGAAGACCGCTTCGTATTGCGGGAAAAAGTTCTGGTCGTCTTCAAGAACGACAAGATCGTACTCCGAAATTTTAGCGTCGGTTGAATAGGCATCTTTGACGTCGATCGAACCGTTCGCGAGCGCGGCGTAACCAAGTGCGTGATCGATTCCGACGACGCTTTGCGGATTCAACTGGTAATGCTGCGTCAACGGTCGCCAGCCATCTTGTCGATCCAAAAATTCGTGAGTCAGCCCTAACTTCAGT
>Ga0207646_10003780_pt1 | contig 16853 bp, 13 predicted proteins | sample KBSK5502metaG_FD_184343 | JGI IMG/M metagenome (GOLD analysis project Ga0207646, IMG submission 184343) | Corn, switchgrass and miscanthus rhizosphere microbial communities from Kellogg Biological Station, Michigan, USA - KBS K5-50-2 metaG... | ecosystem: Host-associated > Plants > Roots >... | reverse complement strand
GGACGGCTGGCGCGTGGGCGTACCCGCCGGATTCCGGATCGTAAGCGGCGCGGACCGGTGGATCCTCGCGAGGGAGCTCATGTGGGAGCTCGGCGACGCGGCGCTGGTCGGGGACGAGCGGCCGGATGACCTGGTGGCGCCGGCGTTGCAGATGCTCGAGCGGTTGAAGCAGGAGCTGGTCCCGCTGCGGCGGCTCCATGAGTGGGCGGACTCCGCGGACGACGCCGAGCGCGCTGCGCTCATGCATGCGTGCGTGCGCCTGTTTCGCGCTTACGAGCTCGAGTGCCGCAAGCGCGGCCTGCTCGATTTCGACGACCTGCTCGAGCGGTCGGTCGCGATGCTTTCGAGCGACACGCGCGTCGCGGAGGCGTATCGCCGCCGGTACCCGCACGTGCTCGTCGACGAGTACCAGGACCTCAACCTCGCCCAGGAGCGGCTGGTCGAGCTGGTGTCGTACGGCGGTGCGCCATTCGTCGTCGGCGACGACGACCAGAGCATCTACCGGTTCCGTGGTGCGTCACGTGCGAGCCTCGAGCGGTTCGTGGACCGGTTCCCGAATGCACTGACGGTGACCCTCGGTAAGAACCAGCGGAGCTCAGCGAGGATCGTCGCCGCCGCGGCGGCCCTGATCGGTAACAACACCGAGCGGCTCGCCAAGGAGCTGTCGGCGAGCAGACCGGGACGGCGCGTCGAGCTGTGGCGAAGCGCTGATGGCGTCGGCGAAGCCGCGGCGATCGCCGCCGAGGCGAGGCGTCTTGCAGAATCGGGCGTACCTCTCGCCGAGATCGCGGTCCTTTGCCGCACCAACGCGATCGCGACCCCGGTGGCGGCGGCCCTTTCCGCCGCGGGGCTTCCCCACCTGGTCGTCGGAGGGCACGGGTTATACGACCGGCCCGAGACGCGCGACGTCATCGCGATGCTTCGCGTGCTGCGCGACCCAGGCGACCACATTGCCGCGTTCCGGGTGAGAACCAGGACGCCCGAATGCTCGGAAGCCCTGGTTGCTGAGCTGAGCACGCTTGCGCGGTCGATGGATGTGCGCGACCTGTTCTTCGAGCTAATGAACCGCACGCGCTACCTGGACCGGCGGTCCGCAACCATGGAGCCCAGCGAATTGGCGCGCGTGGCGGCCAACGTCAGCCGCCTCGCTGAGGCGATCGCGGAATTCTGCGACTCGAGTCCTGATCACTCGCTTGCCGCGTACATGGCTCATCTCGACCTCGTCCTTCTATCTGGAGAGGACGAGGCGCCCGCGGCGGCAGAGGGCGGCGGCGATGTGATCTCGGTCATGACCATCCATCAGGCCAAGGGACTCGAGTTCGACGCGGTGTTCGTTCCGTCGCTCGTGGAGGGAAGGTTGCCGCAGTCGGGACGGTCGCACCGTTTCGAGCTGCCGCCGGCTGTGCTCGAGCCGCTCGTGCGCGGGCGCGAGGATGTGATCGCGGAGGAACGGCGGCTGCTGTACGTCGCGATGACTCGCGCGCGCAAGCGCCTGTACCTCAGTCGCGCCGAGCACTACGAGGGCGGGCGGCGCTGGCGGGAATCGCGATTCCTCGCCGAAGTTCGTTTGTCCGGGGCTGTTCTGGAAAAGGCTATGGCCGGTAATTCAGCCCCCACCCTGGCCCTCCCCGCTAGCGGGGAGGGCAGTAGCACGGGCGAGGGCGGTAGGACTGGAGAGCTTGTTCTTTCTTACTCGGCGATTCAGAGCTATCGAGATTGCCCTCGTCAGTACTGGTTCAAATACCGCCAGCGGCTGCCCGCGGCCCAGAGCGCCGAGGCGGTGCAGGGCACGATCCTGCACGAGGTTCTGCGCCGCGCCGGCGAAGCGCGGCGCACCGGAAGTGCCATCACGCCGGAACGGCTGCACGCGATGCACGCCGACGTGTGGGAGGCATCGAGCTTCCCCGATGCCCGTCGCGCGTCAACGTTTCGGCGCCTCGGCCTCGAACAGCTCGAGGCCTTCCGCGCGCGCGGCGGATTTGAGCGCACGCCGGACCTGGTGGAGCGGGAGTTCTCGGCCGCGGTGGACGGCTTCACGCTGCACGGCGTGATCGATCGCGTCGACCACATCCAGGATGGCTGGCTGATCATCGACTACAAGAGCGGGCGTCCGCTCGCACGCGCGCGCCGCGACCTGCAGGTGGCGCTGTACGCGCTCGGAGCGTCGACAGCGCTGAGCCTCGACCCGATCGAGCTCGAGGTCGTCTACCTCGCTGAGGGCTCGGCGATTCGCCTCGAAGGCGTGCCGAAGCTGCAGGCGGAAGCTCGGACGATCGCGATCGAGGTGGCGGACAAGATCCGCGCCGGCCGCTTCGATCCGCAGCCGGAGCGCAGAAAGTGCCGGTTGTGCCCTTACAGGCTCGCCTGCGCGGAAGCCCTGTAGCGTCCCGCCAGCAGCAGGCACTCCCGCGCAATGTCCTGGGACGCGTACGGATGGGAGAACTCGCGCGCGCGTAGGGCCATCGACTGCCACGTGGGTCCGCCCTCGGCGAGCACGCGCACCTCATCGACGACGTCACCGGCCCGCGGCGCGTAGATGCCGAAGCCGGACTCGACCACGAAGTCGACGTTCGGAGTCTCCTGCCCGGGCAGGTAGCCGTTGATGATCAGCGGCAGCCCGGTCGCCAGCGCCTCGACGATGGCGCCCGGCCCAGCCTTGGTGACTGCGACGTCAGACGCGCGCATCAACTCCGGCATGTTGTCGACGAAGCCCAGCACCAGCGTTGGCGTCGCATATCGCAGTCGGGCGAGGTGGCTGCGCAGGCGCTCGTTGCGTCCGCAGATGACGATGAGCTGCCACCGGTGCGGATCCCAGGCGAGCGCCCTCACCTGGTTCAGCAGACCGCCGACTCCCGCCGCGCCGCCCATTACGAGCACGGTGAAGCGATCCTCGTCGAGGCCGAAGCGCCGGCGAAGCGCCTGCTTCTCGCCTGGCGCAGGCGGGCGGAAGCGCATGTCGACAGGAAGGCCGAGGAGTTTCACTCGGTCGCTCGGCACCCGTCGCCTGACCGCCACCTTCCGGGCCACTTCCGTCGGCGCGACCACCAGGTCGGCCTGGCTGAACGTCCACCCGCGATGGAAGTCGACCAGGTCAGTGATGACCGTCATGAGGCCACGCGGCCGGCCGCTTCGCTGGATCGCCTGGTGGCTCATGTGGTTGAGCAGTGGATGGACTGACAGCACCACGTCCGGATCGCGCTGTCTGATCAGCTCGGCCACGGCCTTGCGCACGCCCGGCCCGAAGACTGCCCTGATGGCGGCGAAGGCCGGCCTCGTGTTGCTCGTGTGGTAGACGGCGCCCCAGGTCGCGCGCGAGCGCTGGATGACAGGCGAGTAAAGAGAAGCGAGCCGCCTAACCACCCTGGGCCCCTGCGCGATGAGGGGGTCGGCGATGGTCACCACGCAGGTCGGGTCAAGCTGCTTGAGCGCCTCGGTCAGCGCCTTGGCAGCGGCTCGGTGTCCGCCGCCCGTGTCGCTGAACAGGATCAGGACCCTCGGTGCGCTGCCGCTGGGGGTCGGTCTCGGCGGCGCCTGCAGCGGCGACGAGTCAGCCGGGTCGGCCGTGCCTCTACCTACGCCGCGCCGCGGCTCGCCGTGCGATCCAGCGCATGTTGTACTGGGCGAGGAGGTACGTCACGAACACCATCGCGGTGATGCCTACGCCGACCCAGAAGATGGTGCGCTTGGCCAGCTCTCCGGGCGCCAGCGGTACGTTCTCGCCCCCCAGCTGGTTCTGCTGGATGATGAAGGAGGCCGCGTCCTTGATGTCCTGATCCGAGAGCTTGCCTTTCCACGCAGGCATCACCGGTCCAGACGACGGCGTAAGGCCGTTGGTGATCGTGTCGATCAGGTAGGTCGGGTCGAGCGGATTGGTGACCCCGGGCAGGTGCGCGATGGGGTTCAGCGCGGGCCCGATGTTTCCCTCGAGGCTCGAGCCGTGGCAGGTGGTGCAGTTGGCCTGGTAGACGGCCTGGCCCTTGGTGGGGTCGCCCGGGAGGGCCGCTGCGGATGGCGAGCCGGAGGGCGACGGCGACGCGTCGGCCAGCGTCGCGATGCCGGTCAGGAGCAGAAGCCCGGGGACGGCGATGGCGACCATGCCGTACCGCTTGAGACCCTTGCGGAGTCGCATCTCCGGCCATTCTATCCGCCCCGGGTATCCCTCTCCCGCAAGCGGGAGAGGGTCGGGGTGAGGGGGCGTCGATCCAGCGGGAATAGCTTGGAACCTCGTAGGTTTTACGGCTATATGGGGTCTTGTTCGCCGGTCTCCGGATCGGGTTTCACCTGCGTCACCCGGCGCTGGCTCGACGCGAGATCGGCGTACCGTGGCTGAGCTAGCAGAGCTGTCGTCTGACCGCACCGCTCGCATGCGGATCGCGGTCATATCCATGCACACCTCTCCGACCGCGCCCCTCGGCCAGCAGGCCGCCGGCGGGATGAACGTCTACGTCCGCGAGGTCTGCGCCGCCTTCAGCGACCGGGGAATCGCAACCGACGTGTTCACGCGCGTCCAGTCGGACGACGACCCCAAGGTCGAGCAGCTGGCGCCTCGCTCGCGCGTCATCTACCTGGATGCCGGACGCGACCTGGACAAATACTCGCTGTACCGCGAGGTCCCGCAGTTCGCATCGCGCATCTTCAAACACGCGCTGGCCGAGGGCGCCAAGTACGACCTCGTCTACTCCCACTACTGGCTGTCGGGCGAGGTCGCCTGCGTGCTGCGGCCGCGGCTCGCGCCGGCCTGGGCCCACACCGCGCACACGCTCGGTCTCGTCAAGAACCAGCGTCTTGCAAGCGGAGCGCGCCCCGAGCCGCCACTGCGGATCGCCGTAGAGGGCGACATCGCGCGCTGCGCCGACTTGCTCGTCGCTTCCACCGTTGATGAGAGCCAGGAGCTCGTGCGGGCTTACGGAGCCGACGCGGCGCGTGTCGAGGTGGTCGCGCCGGGTGTCGACGTCGCCACCTTCCGGCCGATCGATCGGGTCGAGGCGCGCTCGAAGATCGGAGCCGGCGCTGGGCCGCTGGTTCTCTTTGTGGGCCGCCTCGAGCGGCTCAAGGGGGTCGACATCGCCATCCGCGCGCTGGCGCTGCTGCGCGCGCGTGGTCACAGCGGCGCGCGAATGCTTGTGCTCGGCGCAGACTCGCGCGACGCGGACGAGAGCGAGATGGAGCGGCTCAAGGGAGTTGCGTCGGAAGCCGGGGTGCGCGATGCGATCGAATTCGTCGGTTCGGTCGCGCATCACGAGCTGCCGTACTTCTACTCGGCCGCCGACGTGTGCGTCATGCCTTCGTACAGCGAGTCGTTCGGTCTCGTCGGCCTCGAGGCGCAAGCGTGCGGTTGCCCCGTGGTCGCGTCCGACGTGTCCGGCCTGCGCTCGGTCGCGCGCGACGGCGTGACCGGATTTCTCGTCGCCGGTGATGATCCTGCGGACTACGCGGACCGCATCGCCCGCCTGCTAAACGACCCGGAACTGGCAAGGCAGATGGGGCGCCGCGGCCAGCTGCTGGCGCAGCGGTTCTCGTGGTCGCGCACGGCGGACAGGCTCGCGGAGCTGTTCAGCTCGTTGGCCGAACGCAAGGCGGCGTCGACCGTCAACGGCGGTCACGCTCACAGCCGCGTCCAGGCCGGCATGACGCACGAGTAAGGAAAGGTCTCCGGGTCGAACCGGGTCAGTGCGGTCGGCCTGGTTCCGTCGGCGTTCATGAGCCATACCTGGTCGCCGCTGATGAACGCGATCTGATGGCCGTCGGGTGATGGCACAGGGTCGCTGACGTCCACGACGTTGGGCAGCGCCGGCAATCCCAGCCCGATCGTGAGCGCCGGCGGCGGCGACGCAACATTGACGACGAAGGCCTTGCTGACCGGCCCGCCGTCCGCGGTGACGAATGCCGCCATCACCACATGGTCCGAGTCGTGCAGCCAGGCCGGTGCGCTGATGTCGCCGCGGACGACGCTGGTCAGAGCGCCAGAGCCCGTCAGGTTCCGCACGCGCAGCGTGACGGTGCCGGGGTCATGGCGGAGGTACGCGATGCGGTTGCCGTTTGGCGCCCACCTCAGATCGGAGACCGAACTGGTCTCGGTGGCAAGCGCGTAGCGGGATCGCAGGCCGACGTCGTAGCCCCAGATGCGGGTGGTGCCGTCCGCCTGGTCCTGGGCGAAGACCAGTCGCTCGCCGTTTGGGCTCACCGCGACGGTCCTGACGAGTGTGCCGACCACGTAGTCGGCGCCGGATTGCGGAGCACGGTAGAGCGATCCGGCCGAATCGAGATAGACGTAGCCGAGCCCCGGCGCAAGCGCCGCCGCCCAGGCGGCGCTGAAGCCAAGCAACTGCGTGCCCTCGCCCGGAGCGAACGTCGCCCAACCGTCGGCGGTCTCGAAGATGAGTCGCTGACCGTCGGGCGACCAGCTGTAGGCGTTCACCGCGCTGGACTCCAGCAGCTGCCGTGGGATGCCCGTCTCGTTGACGATCCAGAGGCCGCCGGACGTTCCGGCGGAATTCTGGGCCGCGAATGCGACCCAATGATGAAGGGGTCGCGCCGCGCCGGTCCTGAAGCTGATGGACCGGATTTGATCGAGCTCGTTGCCGTCCGCGTCCTTCGCGATCTGTGTCACGAGCATCCGATACAGCGTGTTGGGCTGGAGCAATGAATCCGGCGCGACGATTACCCGTCGCGAGTCGGATGGGTCTATGCGGACTCCAAACCGCACCTCTGGCGTGAACACGATCGCGCTTGCGAGGCTGGATTCGAGCATCGCCCGCGAGAAGGTGACGGACACGTAGTCGGCGGGGTCCACTGCGCTGTCGCCGTCTGACGGCGTCGAGCCCGCGAATCGGGGCGGCAGCTCCGTGTCGAACGACCAGTGATGTCGCAGCTCGTACACGTTGCCGGCCAGGTCGCGGTACCCGGCCTCGAGCACGACCTCATACGTCGCCGCGGTGGCCAGCTTCTCATGTTGGTACTCGAGCTGGTGGCCGTTCTTCCACTTGATGCTGCCGCTCACGGCCGGCACCAGGCGCAGCCGGCTCTCGACCGATGCCCGGTCGACGTCGTGGTCGAATGTGATCTGCACTGGCGCAAGCGTGGCCACGTCCCTGGCCCCGCGCAGAGGCGAGTAGTCGACGATCTGTGCGGGCGCGCCACCACACGCGACGGCGCCACCCAGCAATGTAACCAGTGCAATCGCGACGGCCCAGGGCTTCATTTGCCCCGCGCCATTAGTAGTGGCTCTTGAGCCGCGCCCTCATCTCTTGCGCCAGCTGCTCGAGACGCGAGGAATCGACGAACAGAAGCGAGATGCTGGGTACCTGGTCGATGGCTGCCTCGATGCCGGCGATCGATGGATCGGCGGCGCCAAGGATGTCTTTCACCTTGCGGGCTCGGTTGCCGAGCTGGTCTTCGGCCATGGCCTGCAGCTCCGCGACGATGGCCGCCCAGTCGAGCTGCGGGCCGGAGGGTGCAGGCGGCGCGGTGGGCGCGACCTGCTGCAGCGGCATCGCCGGCATGCTAGGCGGCGTCGGGACTTCGCGCTGCATCGCCGGGTAGGTGGCCGTCTGCGCGACCACAGGAATCTGCGATGTCGCCGGCTCTACCGCAGGAGGCGGCGAAGGAGGAGCGGGACTTGGCGGCGCTGTCTGCGCGACCTGCGGGTTCATGCGCGGGCCCCGCTGTCCGGCGACCACATCGTCGATGTCGAGCGGAGTGTGAGTCGACGTGTCCGCCGACTTGACCTCGATCATTGCGTTCGGGTCCTCGCACAGCGCCAGCGCCCGGTCGGGCTTGTCCGAGATGTCCCGCGACTCGCTGGTGTACGCGCCCGCCAGCTCGCCCTCGGCGAGGATGATCACGCCGGTTCCGGCTCCGGAGCGGATCATCACGCTGCCGCTCAGCTTCCGGTCGTTCAGGAACTTGAGCAGCGCCCTCATGTCGACCCAAGACGCATAGAGCTCGGTGTACATCGGCCGCGATACGGTGAGCTCATACAGGCCCTCGATGAGCTCGGACGAGAGGCCCACCACGTCGAGGACGCCGTGCCCGTTGGTGACGTCCTCGTTGAACCTCTGCAGCGCCTGCTTGCCGAGGATGAGGCCCTGCTGCCCGTCGTCGCCCCCGTCATACATGCACTCGAGCGCCTGGCCTTCGCGGAAAAGGATCAGGCCCGAAGCGTCGTCGGTGAGCAACCGCACGTAACCCGTGTAGCTCTCCTTCTCGAGCGTCGTGATCAGTCGCGGGAAGTCGACGAACGAGGTTTTCAGCGAGTCGTAGATCACCTGGCCCGCCGGCACAGGGATCGGTTCGCGGCCGTGCTTCGGCTGCGGACGGTGCTTCACGCCGCGTCGCGGTTGGGGCGCTTCCACCTTCTTCTCTACTACAGGATGATCTCTGCGCTCCTCTCTTGCATCTGGCGGAGGTGGAGCGGCCTGCTGAGGAACTTCATCCGAACCCGACTCGGCGGCCTGAACGAGCTCCGGGATGCCGGCCTTGACCGTCTCGTCGGAAGGCAGCTTCGCTTTGGCGTCGAACTCGAACTCGCCGCCGCCCCAACCGAGCGCGCTGACGACCGCGGCGTCGCCTGCCATGCCGTCGCTCTGCGCGTGGAACAGGTGACCGAACAGGAAGTACAGCGAAGCCGACTTCCCTGAGCCGTTGCGAACTGTGAGAGTGCCTGTCGACCGCTCGCCCTGAGCGGTCTCGAGCAGGTTCTTAAGGCTGGTCTCGGCCAGCGAGCCCCGTGATTGCACCCACCTTCTCCCGAGTTCGAACTGAACTCAAATTTCTCCCCAACAAAGAAAAGTTAGTATAGATATCGATATCAGATCTCGCGCCAGCAGAGCCACGCCGAGATCCTCCGGCGCCGGCGGGCGCTATGTCTGAGAGTGCCGGGCCCACCGCATCGAGCGGCGCAGCACAAATCGACGGCGTCGTGCCGGCTCAGAGTCGACCACCAGCGGCGCGGCTGATCCTCATCCGCCACGGCGAGTCGACCTGGAATCGCGAGCGTCGCATCCAGGGCCAGCTGGATCCGCCGCTGTCCGAGCAAGGACATGAGCAGGCGCGCCGTGTGGCGGGGCGATTGGCACGCCGACAGGTCGAGGCGTTGTACACAAGTGACCTGCTTCGTGCCAGCCAGACCGCCGATGCGATCGCCTCGGCGCTGGGCGTCGAGGCCAAACCGATGAAGGAGCTGCGCGAGATATTCCTCGGCGATTGGGAGGGCCTCCACACGGACGAGCTGGCGCAGCGATTTCCCGATGCGTGGCACGCCTGGACCCGCGAGCCAAGCTGGGATGTGGTGCCGCGAGGCGAAGGAGCCTCTGCGTTCGAGACGCGCGTGGCGTCCGCGCTGGAGCATCTATTCGAGGCGCACTCACACGGCGACGCCATCGTGGTCACGCATGGCGGGGTGATCCAGATCGCCCTGCACAGCGTGGTCGGCAGGCCGAGCCACGGACTCTTTCCGTTTCGCATCTCCAACGGATCGGTGAGCATCGTCGAACGGCGCAACAGCCGCATGGTGATCGCCACCGTCAACGACACGAGCCACCTCGAAGGAATTCAAGAGGGGTGAGCGTGGAGCCCGAGGCCTGGGACTCCGACATGGAGACGCTCGCGGCGCCTTCAGTCGCCCCGCTGCTGCAAAGCTGGGCGTGGGGCAACGTGCAGGCGAAGGCGGGATGGTCGGTCGAGCGTGTGCGCCTGAAGGACGCGATGGCCAGCGTGCAGCTGCGAGGAATTGGCGGCGTGCGGGAAGCGTATGTGCCGCGCGGCCCGGTGCCGGCGACGCCAGAAGCGATCGAAAGATTGACCGAGTGGGCCCGCGAGCGCAAGGCAGCGCGCCTGCTCATCGAACCCGAAGCTTCGCCGGAGCTGGCCGCGACCTTGAAGGCGCAGGGCTTCGATCCCGCGTCGCCCGTGCAGCCGGCCCACAGTGTGATCCTCGACATGAAGCCGCCCGACGAGCTCTTGAAAACGTTTCGTCACGGGCGCCGCTACAACATCCGCGCCGGCCTGCGCCGCGGCACCTTAGCGGAGGAAGGCAGGGACGCTGCGGAGCTGGAGCGGGAATCCGCGGCGGTCGAGCGGCGCGAGTCGATCAGCCTGCCCGGTCGTGCGTACTACGAGCTCCTGCTCACCCTCCTGCCCTGGTGCCGCACGTACGTCGCGCGTCATCCGGAGACCAAAGAGGCCCTGGCCGCTGTGCTCGTGGCGCGCCACGCCGGCCGCGGCTACAGCCTTTTCGCCGGCAGGTCCGGCCAGCACTCCGACCTGATGGGCAACGACGTCGCGTGGTGGACGGCGATCTCGTCATGCGCCGAGGCCGGCTGTCACGACTTCGACCTGTGGGGAGTGCCGCCGCCGGGCTCTGTGCCGGATCATCCCTGGCACGGGCTGGGCGTGTTCAAGTCGGAGTTCAACGGGCGGGAGATCGCCTATGCGGGCGCATGGGAGATCGTGCTGTCGAAAACCGGCGCCCGGCTCCTGTCGCTCGAGAAATCGGCCCGCACGCGGGTGAGGGGTCTCAGGCGCAACATATCCTAACAATCCTTCAAATCGGTTGGTATGATGGTGGGGAAACACTGGGGATATGTCCGAGCCTTCGAGATTGGTAATGGTTGTGGACGGGGACCCGGCGGTGCGCCGGGATGTCCGCACGGCCTGCGAGCAGGACGGCTACCAGGTGCTCGACGCCGAGACCGGCGCCGACGCCCTTCGTCTCCACACGTCAGCGCACCCGAGCCTGGCCCTGCTCGAGGTGAGCCTGCCCGACGGGTCCGGCTACGACGTGTGCCGGGAGCTCCGCCGTACCGACCCGACCACGCCGGTGATCATGATGAGCGGCCGGTCCGATGAGATCGACGTCGTGGTGGCCCTGGAGATCGGCGCCGACGACTACGTCACCAAGCCGCTTCGCCTGAGGGAGCTGGCCGCCCGGGTGGCGGCCCATCTGCGGCGGGCTCGCATGGAATCAGCGGAGGCGATGCGAACCCGCCTCGAGTTCCGCGACCTGATCATCGACGTGAACGAGCGCCGGATCTACAAATCGGGCAAGGAGGTCGAGCTGACGCACACGGAGTTCGACCTGCTGACGTTCCTGGCCAGCAACGCCGGCAAGGTGCTGAGCCGCGAGAAGATCCTGAACGCCATCTGGGGCTACGAGTACCCGATCGAGACGCGGGTCATCGACGTGCACATCAGGAACCTGCGCCGGAAGATCGAGACGCAGCCCGCGCGTCCTTATTACATCCTGGCGGTGCCCGGCATCGGCTACCGGTTCACGAACGCCCGCCCAACGTAGCCGACGGCACCCTCCCCGCTGGCGGGGAGGGATCGGGGGAGGGGGCGCCGGCTTGATCAGGTGTGTTGTCCAGAACCCCCTCCGCTCAAGAACGTAGGTCCGCCGCTGTAGGCTATCCACCCAGTGAAGCTGACGGGCGTCAGGATCAGACGCTTTCGCAACATCATCGACTCCACACCGATCAGCGTCCAGCCAGACGTCACGTGCCTGGTCGGCAAGAACGAGTCGGGAAAGACGGCCATCCTCGAGGCGCTCTACCGCCTGAAGCCGATCTACCCGGCGAACTTCCGCGACATCGACGACTATCCGCGCTGGCTGCTCGCCGAGCACCGGCGGAGCGGCGAGATCGAGAAGACGACCCCTGTCGAGGCGACCTTCGAGCTGGATGCCGCGGACGTGGAGGCGATCGTCGCCATCGGCGGCACAGGAATCGTCCACGAGGGCCAATCGCTCATCGTCCAGAAGGACTACGCCAACAAGATTCACGTCAGCGTTCCGGACATCAACGAGCGCGCGACGGTGACGCGGCTGCTCGACTCGGCCAAGCTGCCCGAGGGGTTGCGCTCCATCCTCGGCGACCCACCGACTGTGGCCGACCTGTCGGCCCGGCTGGCGGACATCGAGCACGCGGTGCCGAAGATCGACTCGCCGACACAGAAGGCGGTCGCCCAGCTCGAGGACGCGATCAAGAGCCAGTTCCCGGAGGGCGTGGAGCAGGCCATCGAGACACTGGTCGTGCAGCGCATGCCGAGCTTTCTCTACTTCAGTGAGTACAGCCAGCTCCAGGGCAAGGTCGACCTGGAGAACCTCTTCGACGAAGGCTCGCATCTCGACCCCAGCCAGCTGACCGCGCGATCCCTGCTGCGACTCGCGCACGCCGACAACCAGTCGCTGCTTGCGCTGGACTATGAGGAGCGCCGCTCTGAGCTCGAGGCGGCGGCCAACCGGTTGACGCACGAGGTGGCCAGGTACTGGTCGCAGAGCGGCGACCTGCGCGTGGACATCGACGTCGAGATGGCGCCAAGCGGCGGCAGTCACGTCGCCAAGTACCTGCAGATTCGCGTCGAGGACCTGCGCAACGGATTCAGCAACCGCTTCGACCAGCGCTCGTCCGGCTTCCGCTGGTTCTTCTCCTTCCTCGCCGCCTTCCACGAGTTCGAGAAGCAGAAGGACCGAGTGGTGATTCTTCTCGACGAGCCGGCGCTGGAGCTTCACCCGCGGGCGCAGCGCGACTTCCTCCGGTTCATCAATGAGCGCTTGGCGCCGAAGCACCAGGTGTTTTACACGACGCACTCGCCGTTCATGGTCGAGGCCGAGCACCTCGACCGCGTGCGCCTCGTGGAGGACAGGAGCCGCGGCGTCGGCGCGGTCGTGTCGGCGGACGTGCTGTCCGCCGAGCCCGACAGCTTCTTCCCGCTGCAGGCGGCGCTCGGCTTCGACATCGCGCAGGCGCTGTTTGGCCGGCCCGACAACCTGCTCGTGCAAGCAACGTCCGACTACACATACCTCACGGTCATCAGCGATCACCTCAAGCAATTCGGGCGCGAGCACCTCAACGACCGCTGGCGGGTCCTGCCTGCAGGCGGCGTGGCCAACCTGCCCGCGGCGGTGGCGCTGATCGGGCGGCAGATGGGTGTGACCGTGCTGGTGGAGTCGCGCAACGGGAACGAGAAGCTCGTCGAGCTGGCGAAAGCCGGCTTCCTCAAGCCGAAGCGGCTTGTCGCGGTGGCCGAGGTGACGGGTTCTTCGCGTGCGGACGTAGAGGACCTCTTCGAGGTTGACGACTACCTCGCGCTTTACAACCAGGCGTACGGCAAGGCGGTACGCTCCGCCGACCTGCCGGCAGGGGAGAGGATCGTCGAGCGGATCCGCGAGAAGGAGGGCGACTTCGACACCAGCCGCCCTGCCGATGCCCTGCTGCGGCTGCGCGACAAGCTGCTTCCTCCGCTGAAGCCAGCGACGCGCGCCCGTTTCGAGGAGCTGTTCCGGAGAATCAACAAAACCCTGTAAAGCGCGTTTGTGCACAAAAACAGGGAATACCGCCGCCATAACGCGCTATTGCGCACAATCGCGGGGATCGCCGAGCTCCCGTAGGCCCTCGAGGACGAATGGCCTTTCCCCGATGTGCGGGTGCGGGATCACGAGATCTGGCTCATCTAGGCGCAGGTCACCGAACAACAGGATGTCGACGTCGATCGTCCTCGGGCCCCAGCGCTGGGTGCGCACGCGCCCGCCCTCGCGCTCGACGGCTTGCGCCGCGCGCAGCAGCTGGCGCGCCGTGCCGTCCCACTCGACCTCGAGCACCTGGTTCAGGAAGCGCGGCTGGTCCAGCACGCCCCACGGCTCGGTCTCGATGACCGTGCTCTGCCGCTGGATGCGAGCGCCCTTCTCACGCAGTCTCCGGCGGGCGGCGCTGAGGTTGCGAGCGCGGCGGCCGAGATTGGACCCGAGGCCCAAGTACGCCACTGTCAACGGCCCTCACCCTGACCCTGCGCGCCAGGCGCGGCATCGACGCGTTCCTCGCGCTCAATTTGTGCTCCCACTTGCGCGGGAGAGGGATACTCGGGACGCGCGATGCGATCGGCCACCGCCGCGACGCGCATCATCACGCGCACGTCGTGCACGCGCACCACGTCGACGCCGCGCAGGATCGCGGCCGCGACCGTGGCCGCCGTCCCCTCGAGGCGGTCGGTCACAGGCAGGTCGAGCAGCTTGCCGATGAACGACTTGCGTGAGGTGCCGATCAGGATGGGCTGGCCGAGCTCGGCCAGCTCCGGCAGGCGGCGCATCACCTCCCAGTTGTGGTCTGCCGTCTTGCCGAACCCGATGCCCGGATCGACGATCACGCGCTCGCGCGGAACGCCTGCAGCGATGGCGGTGTCGGTCGCAACGCGAAGCACGCGCTTGATCTCCTCCATCAGGTCGCCCGCGTACTCGGTCCCGTCCTGGTTGTGCATCAGCACGAGCGCGCATCCGCGCCGCGCGGCGAGGTTCGCGAGCGCCGGCGATCGCTGCAGCGCCCAGACGTCATTGAGGATCGTCGCGCCGGCGTCGACCGCAGCCTCCGCCACCTCGACCTTGTAGGTGTCGATGGACACGGGCACACCGGACTTCTTCGCGAGACTCTCGACCACGCGCTCTGTGCGGCTGATCTCCTCGGGCACGCTGATCGGCTCGTGACCGGGACGCGTCGACTGGCCGCCGACGTCGAGCATGGCAGCGCCCTCGCGCACCATGACCAGGCCCTGCGAGATCGCGTGCTCGGGGTCCTCGAGCCCATCACCGCTGAACGAGTCGGGGCTTGTGTTGACGATGCCCATCACGTACGTGCGCGAGCCCCAGTCGAAGCGATGGCCGGCGATCTCGGCGCTCTGCATGCAGCCGATTATGCTGCGGACATGCTGCTTCCCGAGCTCGCGAGGGCGGTGCCCGGCGCGTGGGTGGATGGCGACGGCGGTGTGGAGATCACCGGCGTCCAGCCTGACTCGCGACGAGTGAAACCGGGCGACCTCTTCGTGGCGGTGCCGGGCATCCGCGCCGACGGTCACGCGTTCATCGCCGACGCAGTCGCGGCCGGAGCGGCCGCAGTGGCCGTCCAATCTGACGCGTCGGTGCCGACCGGGGTCGCCGTCCTCAGGGTTCCGTCCACCCGCTCGGCGCTGGGGGAGCTGGCCGCGGAGCTTTACGGACGTCCTGCCCGCCGGATGAAGGTCGCGGGCATCACTGGCACGGACGGCAAGACCACGACCACGCACATGGCTGAGCATGTGCTGCAGGCGAGTGGCATCGTTGCCGGGGCGATGAGCACGATCGCTTACAGCGTGGCCGGTCACGAGTCGGACAACACGAGCGGCCAGACCACTACCGAGGCGCACCAGGTCCAGGCGTGGCTCAGGCAGATGGTCGATGCGGGCGTCCGGTGCGCGGTCATCGAGACAACGTCTCATGCGCTTGTGCAGGAGCGGGTCAACGCATGCGACTTCGACGTCGCGGCGTTCACCAACGTCGGTCACGACCACCTCGACTATCACGCGACGTGGGAGGACTACATCGAAGCCAAAGCGCGACTCATCGACCTTGCCGCGAAAGCGATCGACAAGGGGATCGAGAAGACCGCGGTGCTGAACCGGGACGACCCGAGCTACGACCGCCTGTCACGCCACCCGATATCGCGCCGGTGGTCGTACGGCCTCACGACCGCCGCCGACTTTCATCCGCTCGAGCTTGGTATGACCGACACGGGCTCGCACTTCCGTTTGAAAACCCCGCTAGGCGAGACGTACGTCACCCTCGCCGTGCCTGCTCGATTCAACGTCTACAACGCCATGTGCGCGGCCGGAGTCTGCATCGCGCTCGGAGTTCCGCTGGATGACGTGGGCAGGGGGCTCGCGAGCTTCGAGGGCGTGCGCGGCCGTCTCGAACGCGTCGATCTGGGCCAGGACTTCCGCGTGTTCATCGACTTCGCGCATTCCGCCGGAGCGCTGGCGAGCGCGCTCGCCGAGCTGCGTCCGTTCACGCAGGGCAGGCTCATGGTCGTGTTCGGGTCCACGGCTCGCTCCGACCACGACCGCCCTGGCATGGGCCGCTCGGCCGCGCAGTTCTCTGACTTCTTCATCATCACGACGGACGACCCGCTGGAAGAGGACCCCGTGGAGATCGCCCGGGACGTGCAGTCGGGAGCCGAGGGCAAGGCGCCGGGCCTCGACTACGAGATCGTCATCGACCGCCGTGCAGCGATCCGCCGCGCGATCGAGCTGGCGCGGCCCGGCGACACGGTGCTGCTCGCCGGCAAGGGGCACGAGCGGTCGATGCGGGTGGCGGGAGGGGCGGAGCCGTGGGATGAGAGGGCGGAAGCGGAGGCCGCGATCAATGAGAGGCTGGCAGCGACCCGCTAGGATCCGCCCCCGACCATGCGCACGATCTCGACCACGTCGCCCGCTCGCAGCGTGATGTCGCGATAGCGATCGCGCTCGACGATCTCGCCGTTGTGCTCGACCGCAACCGATCTCGGGTCGACGCCGAGCCGGGCCAGGTAGTCCAGCAGCGGTGTGGCCCTATCGAGGTCGACGTGCTTGCCGTTGACCTGCAGCGCGATCACCCTAAAAGTGTCTCCACCTTATGGAAGGTGAGCAGCGCCGCTTGCCCGGCCCGAAGGGCCGGGTCGGCTTTGCCGACGGCGCGATGAGCGGAAACCGCTGGTTTCCGCTCATGAAAATAGCGTGATCGCGGCGTAGCCTGCCGCGCCGGCTTTGGCGCATTCCTCCGCGCGCTCGGAAGTCACGCCGCCGATCGCCAGCACCGGTACGCGCACGGCGCGCGCGACCTCGGCCAGCGCTCGAATGCCCTGAGGTTTCTCCTCTGGGTGGCTGGGGCTCGGCCACACCGGCCCGAATATCACGTAGTCCGCGCCCTCGCGCTCGGCCGCCAATGCCGAATCGATCGAATGCACCGACCGCCCGACCAGCCGCTGGCCCATCAGCGTTCGCGCCTCCGCCACGCTGATGTCGCGCTCGGGCAGGTTCACGCCGGCGGCGCCGGCGGCCAGCGCGACGTCGCATCG
>Ga0207646_10003777_pt1 | contig 16861 bp, 19 predicted proteins | sample KBSK5502metaG_FD_184343 | JGI IMG/M metagenome (GOLD analysis project Ga0207646, IMG submission 184343) | Corn, switchgrass and miscanthus rhizosphere microbial communities from Kellogg Biological Station, Michigan, USA - KBS K5-50-2 metaG... | ecosystem: Host-associated > Plants > Roots >... | reverse complement strand
CGATGGCGGGGCGGAAGTGGTGTGCAGCACACCTGGCACCAGGAGCCTGAGCAGAGGCCCGCCGGAGGCACGCCTGGGGTGCTGGAACGGTGCTCATGGCAGCAGGCGGCGTGAAGAAATGCGGGCGTAGCTCCCCTTGACCTCATCCATTACACTCGAAGAGCGAAAGCGAGGGTCGGACGATGCAGCATACCAGTATACCCCTCACCCTCGCTTTCGGCCCGCAGGGCTGTATGGATGAGGTCAAGGGCCGCATTTTAGCTGCCTGCTGCCTTGCAGAATTGTGGGTTCTGTGTCTCAGGGGCAACAATTTGTCTACATAAAACCCCGCTTTCGACTTGTCCCTTCTCCCAGCCGGCACGAGGTTATCATAGCTAATGCGCGCAGGCACCCCGCCAAAGTGTTTGAAGGCCTGCACGTGCCCATAGAGGAAGCTTTCTTGCCGTTGGGTCGGAAAGGCCATCACGAACGTGCGGCGGGAATAGCATAATCGTAACACAAAGACTTGTACTGTTTGCCGAATGCCACCAATGACAGCAATGGCTTCTCCCCAGTCACATTGCGCATCCTGTCCAGGTTCAAAGTCCAATGGGAGAAAGACAACAGGAGGTTTATGCTCTTTTTTCCACTTGGTGATATGCCGGCGTAGATGTGACTCGCTGCCCTGGTAGCCTTCCGCAACCAGGGTCTCATAGATTTTGTGTGCGGTGTATTGTTGCTTGGGAGGAAGTGTCCGGTTTTGTGTCTATAGCTCATCGACACGCTCTTGAAAACGGGAGCCAAAGATGGGTGCGGGTTTGGGTATGGTTCTCAGGTACGGATGTGGTTTGACTTGCTGAATGGCTTTTCTGATGGTACTGCGGGAATGGTGCTGTTCTCGCGCAATCTGCCGGATGCTCTTCTTCTCAAGGTAGTATGCGCGGCGAATGGCTTCGTAGTCTTCCACGGTGATCATCTCCGTTCTCTCCTATCGGTAGTAGAAACATTTCATGCTCTAACGATAGCAGAAAAACCCGCAGGGGGGTCCCTTTTCTATGATCAAATTATACCACCTGGGTCCCCTTTATGTGATCAAAAAGTGGGAACCCGGGACTCACTTTCATGATCAAAAACATTGTGTTGATCCACCAAGAAACCAACGCAGAACGGCATTGAGGAATGCTTCCCCCAAAAAATCATCCATCACACATTGAGGAGGTGTGCGCTGTCTAATCAGGCCAGCTCTGGCCGCTTTCTCTTTATTGCTGAGCACTACAAATGCGGGAGAGCCATTATACCAGGTATTGGACACATTATTTTCCAAGATTTCATTCAACTGGGAGTTTCCAACAGATATGCCTTCATTGCTGTGTCTCGTTCGCAGTTGCTTTCCCATGCTTAGTGGGAGTGCTTATGTCCAATAACCATGAAGCAAAGTATCCATACATGCATCATGGTAGGTTCGTAAGTATCCTCTATGCTTTTGGTATCTTGAGCAGCTTTATCGGTGTGCAGGCAACCTTCTGGTATCTGTCATGGATAGCAGGTGTCATCTTCTTAGGGGTAGCGATTGGAGCTTTCGTGCTAAATATTGCCCATTACAGACAACTTAGCGAAGACAAAGAGGGTCTGAAAAAGGCTCCATAAAACAGCAGTGTATCACATTGCCAAATGCTTGCTTCGCACAAGGTTGTGTTTGCGAAGGGAATGCAACAACAGCCACCTATCTTTGTTAGACAACCTCATCCTTATCAGATAACCAATTGAGATATACTTTTACAAAAGTAGGATCGCCATTAGGGGCAAATTTTAATTCTATTTCGCCTTCTGTCTGTTCTAAGAGTTTCTTCCTCACCTCTTGATCGTTTGCAAGTTTTACTTCTATAGGGTATGGTTTTATTTTTCCCAGTGAATACTCTTGACCAAACAGCGTTATTGTTTCTTCCACGGGTGATGGAAATACCTCTGTTTTCTCGGTGGAGTCGAGCAGCTGTTTCAAGCCCGCTATACTTTCTGGTGTAATGGATACTGTTGAAGTAAAGCTATTCCATGTCTGAGTTAGCTTTCCAGTAAGAAATATGAGACGTAAGCGTTCGATTATCTGATCTTCTTCTATTGTAAGGTCACGTTCGGGTATACAGACCACTTTGCCAGTTTTTACCTGTAAAGCGTTTAACGCTCTTATAACTTCTAGCGCATGTTGATCAGGAGTGGGATATAGTTCTAGACTTTGCCTGCTTATTGTGCCGGAATGGCCCGTCTCTAAATTGACAAAGCGGCCAACATAAGGTTTACTTAAGCAGCTCATCATATCCAATTGCATGAGTTTCTGATGCACATTCATATCAGGGGTACTTTTGAATGCGAAATATGTTGTCACTGCGTTACTATCTGAGTAAACGATCACTTTCACATTAATGGGTATTGGTTGCTCGTCGTTCGTAAAGGTAATTTCTTTCGTCCCTGCTTGAGAGACTTTGAGGTAAACATAGCCCAGAGTAAACTGCTCTCCATAGTCATTCGTAAATTCAAACCGCATGAGAAGGGGCTTAGGATTATGAGCAGGCCCTAAGGCGAAAAAACCGTCTTTAGTGATCTCAGGTAATGCCTGTGTGATAAATTCAGGGATCTCAAGGTTTTTTACATAAGACAAAGGTATTCTCACGGGAATACCTAACGCTCGAAACTGGTTTATTCTTTCAACAAGGTCGCGTCCCTCTTCTGTATCTGTTGGGATCGAAGTAGTAAACCTTATATTGATAGGATTATCCGCTGCTGCTCCTGGATACTTTTCAACAGCAGTAATTTCAATACCAGTACTTGTCAAACGGGTTTCGAGACGATAGTGTGGATCTGCTGCGTCTAACTCTTGGTTAACCTCTTCCAACATCTGCCAAAGAGGCTGTTCAGCATTGATCAGTGTCAAGAGCGAATCATCCTCACCCCACGGAATCAATTGATCAAACGGAATATGAACATTCCGCTTGCCTTCTTGTTTAAGCCAAAGCGGACCTTTTTTTAGCCTTTTGTCAACATAAGATTGGATATGAAGCCAGTAGCCTACTCGTTGCTCAATATCCCAAAGCACAAAAATAACGGGAAACTGGTTGCGGTGCCATTGGAGTAAGTTCACAACATCAACGCTGTAACTGAAGACCCTTGTTCTAAGAGCATACTGCTGGATATTGTTGGTTCCCTTCAATTGGACAAAAAAGGACTTTCCCGTAGATGCTCCTTCTTCAAAAATTCGCACAAAGAGATCTTCCCCGTAGTCTTTTCCGAAGCGATCCACATCCCATCCAAGGCGGTGAAAGTATTCACAAATCTGGCCTTCGCTCACGTTCTCGGTATCGTGTTGCCACACCTTACGGCGGCGCGGTGTCGTCATCACGAACTCCTATTCATTATTTTACTTTTCTCAATCCGAAGCAAGACTCAAGAATATTCCTGATTATTTTAAAGCGAAAAAGGCATTATAGACCAGGACCCATATTACTCGTCGAATTACCATTGTTACTCTTGACATAGTATTGGAAGACAAGATCGTGCGCAACCTCCAACGCAGTAGCAATTGAGCCGAGCAGTACGCTATCGTCCCCTAGCTTTGAGGCAACGATGCGCGGCCTCAATGGGGTGAGTTGCTGTAGTCTACGCTCTAGTGGCGCGAGCAACAACTCACCACGTTTGCCGATACCTCCGCCAAGCACAACCAGCTCTGGATCTAAAACGGCGGTGATGGCTGCGATTGCCAGCGCCAGGCGATATCCCTCCTGTTCGACCACAGCCAGCGCTTTCCTATCGCCCTGCTGCGCCGCGTCAAAGATCTGCTTGGGAGACAGGGACGCAGGCAAGCCTAGCTCCCGCGCCTGGTGAACGATAGCCCCCGCAGCAGCCGCCTCCTCAAACATCCCTAAAAAGGTATCACTGATTTTCCCGGATTCCTCTACGACTTCGTCCGAACCGAACGGTAAGAACCCAATCTCACCTGCCGCGCCGCGTGCCCCCCGGTAAAGCGCGCCATTGATGACAATGCCCATACCCACGCCCGTACCTATCCAGATATACACAAATGTACTGGCATTGGCACCCCAGCCAAATGAACGCTCACCCAGCGCGGCAAGGTTCGCATCATTTTCTACTGCAAGACTCAGGCCAAACGCGGTCTGCAGCTCTGCCAGCATGCCGTGTTGCCCCCACTCAGGCAGATTCGATGCGAACAGCACGCGCTTACTCTGCTCATCGAAGACCCCAGGTGTGCCGATGACCGCGTGTACTACCTGTGACCAGGACAGGCCTGCCTCCGCGACAACATCACGGGCCAGGTGACTGATCAATGCCACGAGCGCGGATGCGCTCTGGGCATCGTTTGGCTTATCATCGCGCGCAATGATTTGACCGGCCAGGTTCGCTACTGCGGCACGTACCCAGCCACGACCGACATCGACGCCAATCACATAGCCAGCATCTGGATTCGGCTCATACAGTATAGCTATACGCCCTCCCCTGCTCGATATCGACTGCCCGGCAGCCCGCACAAGACCCGCATCCTCAAGATTGGCGAGCGCTTGCGATACGGTTGGCTTGGAAAGCCTGGTTGCGCGCGCAAGCTGGGCGCGCGACCTTGGTTTATGATCGCGTAAGTACTCCAACAGGGTTCGCTCGTTGATGGCTCGCAACAACGATGGAGTTCCCGGCTGGTACTCGTGGCGCAGATGGCTGTCAGTCGTTGACATACAGTGACTCCTTTGCAGTAACGTATGTTCTGCTTCATTGTAAACTATCCTAACCAGGTTGTAAAAGGACAAAGGGAAACCATTGACAAAGCGAAGTTAGGAAACTATACTAACTCTTAGACATAGTTCGCATGCGACCATATTCATTCTCCTGGCTTCGTCAAACAAGTACAAAACAAGGAGGTGGCCCGTGAGCTCTTCAAGCGTAAACAAGGATGCAAATGGAGGTTCCACAGGAACAGCTGCAGGTGGTGCAGCGGAACAAACGAACGTTGGCTTTGTACGTAGTATTAGATTGCCTACAGCGATAGCAATCAACATGACCCAGATGTGCGGCATAGGTCCGTTCATCACCATTCCTCTCATGGTCGTGGCCTTTGGCGGTCCGCAGGCCATCCTCGGCTGGATCGCTGGAGCGATACTTGCCCTGGCTGACGGCTTGATCTGGGCCGAACTTGGAGCGGCCATGCCTGGAGCGGGAGGTACTTATCTCTATCTCCGTGAGGCCTTCCAGTATCGCACTGGCCGCTTAATGCCGTTCATATTTAGCTGGACCGCGATTCTCTTTATTCCTCTCATCATGTCTACCGGCGTCATTGGATTGGTACAATATCTCGGCTATCTCTGGCCAAATATGAACTGGTGGGAAATCCATCTCGTCTCTCTCATAGTCGTTGGTGTGGTCCTGTTCGCTCTCTACCGGCGCATCGAGTCGATCGGTTACCTCACCGTCATCCTGTTTGGCATCATGCTGCTCTCAATCGGCGCTGTGATTGTCGCGTCATTCACCCATTTCACTCCTGGCCTTGCTTTCACCTATCCGCCCAATGCCTTCACCCTTAATGGCGCCTTTTTTGCTGGACTGGGCGCTGGCTTGATCATCGGCATTTATGATTACCTGGGCTATAACACGACGGCGTACATGGGAGCTGAGATTCGCAATCCTGGTCGCGTCATCCCCTGGTCTATTATCATCTCTGTCCTGGGTATCATGGTACTCTACCTGGCTCTCAACATTGGGGTAATGGGAGTAGTTCCCTGGCAGATTGTTGCAAAATCATCGTCAATTGCCTCACTGGTCCTGGAGCAGGTCTGGGGGAAAGGCGTTTCAAGCGTTGTGACGGTCCTTATTATCATCACTGCGTTTGCCTCGGTTTTTGCGGGACTCCTCGGCGGCTCTCGTGTGCCGTATAACGCGGCGCGTGATGGCGTCTTCCTGCGCCAGTTTGGCAAATTACACCCACGCTATCACTTCCCTCACATCGCTTTGATCGTGATGTGTGTGATTACCGCTATTGGGTCCTTCTTTAATCTCGGGATTGTCATTGCTATGCTCACCGCTGTTATTGTGATCGTGCAAGCCGTGGGACAGGTGGCTGCACTGACGATCTTACGCCGCAGGCAGCCCAACCTGAGACGGCCCTATCGCATGTGGCTCTACCCGCTCCCCAGTATTATCGCGCTTGCTGGCTGGGTCTATGTCTTTGTGGCATCGGGCCTGAGTGGGACCCAGTTCATCCTGCCGATCTGGACGAATCCGATGATACTCGCCATCGGGTGGGTGGTGCTCGGCATCATTGCCTACCTCTTCTGGGCACGTTATGTTGAACATACCTGGCCCTTTGGTCCCAAGGAAATTAAGGAGGAGTACCTGGAAAAGCCTGTCGAGGCAGAAGTGTCAGCCTGACCGCGGCTCAGATAGGGGATGAACCCAGTTATGAATGACGGCTCGTACAATGCAAGTGTCCACGATTTTGTGCTTGCCATTGATTTCGGCGGCACAAAGATCGCCGTAGCAACCGCTGCTATGACGGGCAGCATTCTGCAGCAAGCGCGGCTCGACACGCATGCCTTTCATGGCGCTCAACAAGTCCTTGAGAGAACGACAGTCACCGCGCACGCGCTGATTGAACAAACCGTGGCAGAAGTGGGAGGGCAGTGTGTTGCGGTCGGAGTGGTAACTCCCGGTATCGTTCGCGACAATGGCGTATTACTGTCACCCAATATTCCAGGCTGGGAACAGGTGTCATTGCGTGAAACGATGCGTGCAAGCCTGCACATTCCAACGGTGCTGGCAGAAAACGACGTGAAGGCCGCGGCGATGGCCGAGGTTCTTTGGGGAGCACTCAAGGGGGCAGACCCGGCGGTCTTCCTCAGTCTTGGTACAGGTATTGCCGCGGCCATCGTGATTGGTGGGCGAGTCGTCACCGGAGCACATGGAGCCTCTGGTGAAATTGGCTATAATTTGCGCAGCGTTCTGGATACCACGGGCGCTGCGCACGGACGAGCTCCACTGGAGGAGGCTATCAGTGGACGTTTCATAGGGGAACGAGGCAGCCTTCTTCTGGGAGAGCCGCTCAGCGCTGCCGATGTGTTTGCTCATTCAGACACCCGTGCCCGTTTCCTTGTGGATGAAACGCTCGCCGAATTAGCAACCCACGTCGCCAATCTCGCTATCTTGATTGACCCGGCACGCATAGCCGTGGGCGGGGGACTGATGAGTTCAGGCGACGTGATTTTACCCGCACTCGCATTTCGCCTGGAATACGCAGTTCCCTTTCCACCAGAGATCGTCCCTGCTAGATTCTTGAATGATGCATCACTACATGGCGCGATTGCCCTGGCATTGACAGGATCTGTCAATGCCCTTGCAGAGACGTAGTTCAAGGTAAATGAGGCAGTTTTCCTCCAGACATCCCTCATCGTGGTTCATGGGCGCCCGGAAAACGCGAGACGGACCCCAAGTCCGACCAAGAGACTTCCTGTCAGCCAGGGGATGAGTTTTGCTGCTCGCGAGCGACGTTTCAGCCAGGTTCCCAAGAGATTCGCCAGCAAGGCCACACTGGTATCGACGGCTAAACTCGTGCTGTTAAAGAGCAGACCGAGAATCAGCAGTTGAAGCGAGACATGACCTCGCGCGGGGTCGACAAATTGCGGCAGAAAAGCGAGGTAGAAGAGTGCCACCTTGGGATTGAGCAGGGTCGTCAAGCTTCCCTGGAAGAACGCTTTCCTGAGTTCTGCTTTTCCACCAGGTGAGCTGGTCTGTATCGCTTCACGGCTGAGGAGGAAGCGAACGCCCAAGTACACCAGATAGGCAGCACCCACATATTTGATGATGTCGTAGGCCATCGGCACGACCAGGAAGATGCCGGAGATCCCGAAGGCGACCGCGGTGGTCTGGAGCAAGCCACCGGTGGCAATCCCGAGACAAGAGACCACCCCTGCGGAGCGCCCTTGCCTTGTACTGCGTGAGATGATATAGAGCATATCTGGTCCAGGAACAATGCAAACCAGAACCGTCATGGCTACAAGCAAGAAGAGTGTTGTGAGCATTAGCATGAAGAGACCATCCTCCTTGGCTATAGTATATGGCATAGATGCTAACCTGTCAAGTTCATATCGATGGTTATATGTGTTGATGCGCCGTGCGTGCTGTGCTGGCTACCTGCGCCATGTCACAAACGATGAGGCCCCGACGCAGTCGGCGAGAACAAGATGATCCCCGTCCTGTCTTGTTCTTCGGAGCAAACCTCGCCACGGATGGTTTACAAATCCTGGCAGTGAGGATGACCGATAGCCTCAAATAAGCTCTCCCTTTTGTCTCACTTACTCATTTCACATGAAGGAAAATGAGATGTTGATTTTGACATGAGTTTTGAGATAGCTCAGCCGTTCATGCCGCGCTTGCCCTTCTGATGCGCCCCGGTTCTCTCGAACCTGAGCCGTTTTTCTCAAGAAACGGTCGATTGTGAGACGAGCTTGTTCTGTGAGCGAACTCCTTCAGCGAAAAATAAGCATTGACTTAATTAAGTAATTAGTTTATAATGGACCTATGGATATCTTTTCTGCACTCGCTGAGCCGACCAGACGGAGCATTGTCGAAATGCTTGCGAGAAATGGCCCATTATCTGCGACCGATCTCTCCGCTCGATTTCCTGTGAGTCCTCCTGCTATCTCGCAGCATCTCAAAGTGCTCCGTGAGGCACATGTAGTGGTGATGGAAAAACGGGCGCAGCAGCGTATGTATCAGCTCAATCCAGATGCCATGGTTGAACTTGAACACTGGGCTCAGGACATCACGCAGCTCTGGAATCAGCGTTTTGATGCCTTGGAGAAGGTCTTGGAGGCAGAACAAAAGACCATGGAAAACAATGACAGGAAAAGGAGAAGCCCCAGAGTGCATCAACAGACCCCAAGAAAGGAAGTGACCATCACACGTCTCTTCAACGCCCCGCGCGATCTGGTGTTCAAAAACTGGACCGATCCAAAACAACTGGCGAAGTGGTGGGGACCCAACGGGTTTACGACCCTCCTCTGCGAGTTGGATGTGCGGCCTGGTGGGGCTATCCGCATTGACATGCGTGGACCTGATGGCGTGGTGTACCCAGGCAAGGGCATCTTTCACGAAATCGTTGAACCTGAACGGCTGGTCTTTACCACGAGCGCCTTTGAGGATGCCGAAGGCAACCCCCAGCTCGAAGTGCTTCACACGGTCACGTTCGTCGAACACGAAGGCAAGACAACGCTCACGTTGCATAGCGTTGTCGTGAAATCGACTTCGGCTATCTCCCCAGAGCTTGCCGACATGGAGGAGGGCTGGAACCGAAGCCTGGATCGCCTTGCCGAAAATCTGGGAAAGCGTCGAGGCTTCCCAGGTGGTGGTGAGTGAAGGGGTCACCATCGAGATTGATCTGGAAACCACGCAACAGCCTGGAGCTGTTGCGCGAAACCGCCAGAGCTGAAGAGTTTGCCCCAGCTTCCCTGTTGGGGAGAAAAAGGAGAATGAAGATGAGAAAAGTCATTTTATTTATGCATGTCTCGCTGGATCTTGATGGCTTCCTTGCAGGACCAAAGGGGGAATCGGGTTGGACGGTCACCGATGAAGAAATGACCAATGATCTGCTTCCTGATCTGATCAGGACAGCGGATACGGTGTTACTTGGACGCGTAGCTTATCAAGAGCTTGCCACTGCCTGGCCATCTGTGGCTTCGAACCCTTCAAGCTCGAAGGACGAAGTGGCGTTTGCTCACTGGATAAGTCAGGCCCCCAAAATTGTCTTTTCAAAGACACTGGAAAAAGTGGAATGGCAGCATTCAAGGGTGGTGAAAGGAAATATTGCCGAAGAAATCGCCACCTTGAAACAACAGGAAGGCAAGGATCTGGTGCTCTTTGGGGGGGTGAGTATGGCACAAACGTTTATCCAACGTGATCTCATCGATGAGTATCGCCTGGTCGTCCATCCCGTTGTCTTAGGGAGGGGGAAACCATTGTTTCAAGCTCTCAAGAACAGGATTCCTCTCAAACTTGTCAAGACAAAAACGTTCAATTCAGGGGCCGTGGATCTTTCTTACCAGAAAGCTTCAAAGGAGGGCGACAACTAACATGGGAAAAGCAGTGCTAGACGTTTCGATGTCATTGGATGGGTATATCGCTGGACCAAACGATAGCCGTGAGCAGCCTCTGGGCGATGGTGGAACACGGCTCCATGACTGGGTAAGCACCACGACCCAGGAGCTGATGCAAGGCGGGACTTCTGCCACGACTGGAGCTATTGTGACTGGCAGACGAACCTACGACCTGGTCGATGGGTTCGGCGGAAGCCATCGTATTGCTGGCGCGCCGGTCTTTGTCCTGACTCATGACGTGCCAGCAACGGTGCCCCAGGGGGCAACGCCCTTTACCTTCGTCACCGACGGGATCGAAAGCGCCCTCAAACAAGCCAAAGCCGCCGCAGGGGAGAAACAGGTCTATGTGATGGGGAGTGCAAGTATCGCTCAACAGTGCGTCCAAGTGGGATTACTAGACGAGATTCAGCTTCACCTTGTGCCCATGCTCCTGGGTGGCGGTATCCGCTTGTTCGACCACATCGGCACCAAGCTGATCCAACTGGAACCAGTGCAAGTGATCGAGTCGCCTGGTGTCATCCATCTTCGATTCCGCGTCGTCAAATAACTGGCGGTTTGCCCGGATTGGGGCGTGAAACTCCACGCCCCAATCCGGGCAAACGACGCAGTCGCGCGTGACGCATCTACAGCCTCTTCGGAGACGTCATGCTGGATTTTCACACTCTCGAAGGAGTTTGTTTGTCGCAAGAAACGAACGTTAATGAAATGAAGGGAACAATCCATGGGACGTATTATTTTACAAATGATGATTTCAGTCGACGGCATGATTAGTGGACCGCAAGGCGAGCTAGACTGGATTGCCGGTGATGAGCACCTCGAGCGAGCCCACGAAGCAACACTAGAGCAAGCCGATCTAGCTATATTGGGTGCAGGCTCGTATCCTGGAATGTCTATTAGTCTATGGCGGCGTACGTTTAGCCCAGACATTTGTGCAGCAGGATCTCCTTGATGAAATTCACTTAGACATTTGTCCGGTTATCCTTGGCGTAGGTAAGCCGCTATTTACTGACTTGACGCATCGCACAAACCTTCGGCTTCGTCAAGCCGTAACCTATGATTCTGGCGCTACGACGATGTATTATGGGGTGGTGAAGGCCTCATGAGCCGCGTTAACATATTTATGTCGATGTCACTCGATGGCTATGTATGACTCGACCGCTGCTCCCAGAACGGGGAAAGCGGTCTCTATCCAGGCCGTTGCCTCGGAGTTGACCAATGAGCAGGATGCGGTTCATGCCTTGGCTCAACTTCGTACGCGGGGATGGCAGGACCCTCCTGCGGTAGATGAGGTCTTAGGGGAATCACTCCGCGGAGTCTATCGAGCTATCCCGGAGAAGATCTGGATCAATACGAAGGACGAGAATGGTCTGGATGCACGCATGAGCCTTGATTTGCGACCCTTTGGCTCCTCTTGACAGAGAGGCACCCATTGCGAACAGGGCTCCTGCCTGTGTGCCATCAGGCAAAGGTGACTCTTCAATGCGACTGCGGGAGAGCCACCATCCGTGGCGAGGTTTGTTCGGGGAGAGCATATGAGCAATAAGCCAGTCCTGTGTATACAGGTGAATGAAGAGACGCAATTGCGCCAATGAGAAAGCTGCGAGCAGCACAAGCATACCAACAGCAAGCATCCTGGTGTAAGCAACCTAGTATACTCTTTAGCATAGGATTGCTTCTAGGAGTACCCTGGTATTTGCTGCGGTTTGTCACTAGAAATAGTCTGCCTTTCTCGTGTTGATCCCCGGAGGGGAGATCATTTCTATGGAAGGCATTCCTAACCCAACTCTCGCGCAATATATTGGCATCCCAATAATGATTTTAGGCGCAGCTGGTATTTTCTTTGCGGTATTTCAATTCCGGCGAAGGCGATAAAGGAGCAGCCTAATACCACACAAACGAAACACCTGGACCGGGGTAATAAGTCGCGTAGGACACTATATCCCAGCCACCACCATTAGAGTAATTGTTCATATTGCTGGTATAGACACTGCCATCACTGTTTATTCTTTCAACCACAGCCACGTGGCCGACACCGAAGGCACCCTGCACGCCAGGTTGCAGCACGATAATCGATGGTACCCTGGGCCTGCCCGAAACAACCCAGCCGGACGCTGCTGCTCCGGCGGCCCATTGATAGGCGTTCCCAATCCAGGGAACCCAAACCCCGGTCAATTGATGGTAGCGCAGATCAGCCCAGTACGTGCATTCGCCTAGGGCAAAATGGTTGAGGCTGCCTCCCGCTATTGGAGGGGGTAGGGGCGATCCTGAATTCGAACTCGAACTGGTTGGATTAACCACATCTTGCGTGTTAGCCGTTGCCGTCGCCATTTGTGCCACCAGGCTGGGGTTGTTACCATTGTTGTGCACTAAATTGGCTACCATCTGTAAGGGACCGAAAGCGAAGCCATGCTCGTTGCCCAGCGGCGACACGGCAAAGGCCGTGCCAATGGTAATCACAAAGAGTAAGCTGATGGCCGCGATACTGATCACCCATTTGCGCCCTTTGGGGGGGCGGATCGTGCGCGCACGGTTCTTGTGGGCCGCGCGAATCACCACCGGCTGGCGTAGTGACGTCGTGCTGCTCCTGCTGGAAAGGGGAGTCAAGGTGCCTGTATGGAGATCGGGCAAACCACGGGTCACCCCCGGGGACGTCGTTGGCCCAGGCAGGCTGCTTGTCGTACCTGGTGAGGTTACAGGGTTCGCTAACGGTCCTGAAACACCGGGATCGCTCGTGTAATCCAAAAGCCGGGTCCGTCTGCCGGGCAGTGGAGTGTCTTGAGGAAAGGGTACCTGTTCCGTAGGAGAGAGCTGGATAACCAGTCCTGGCAATTGCAATCCGTTGGTAGCACTACTGTCACGCTCATCAAAAGACGACATACACCTGTCCCCAATCCGTTAGACTTGCATCAGAAGAAGACTCCTCGATGCCAAGCGTATTGCACGCTTTGTAGTAGACTGTACCTGTTATACAAATCGCGGTCAACCCGCTTGAGGTCAGGTGTAGGACTATAGTACCGGCGAGCAATGAGGTTCTTAACCAGAACAGTCGAAAAGAGCGCCTTACTGCCCCTATCACACTACAGCACTAGGCCTCCTCGCCTTGCGGCGCGCAGAGGCGAGCAGTCAAAGGGAACAGCTTCGGGAGAGACGGAGAAGAATAGGTAAAAGCCTCTCACGGCTCTCTTCCCATTCTCTTGGAGCTATCAACGAGCAGTTGTATCGCCTCGGTGATCGTGCGTCGCTGAGCACTGATCTCAGCAGCGCTCGGTTTGGTGACTTCTGGGGTCGCGAAGAGCCACATCGTACTGATTGACGTGATGAGCACAAGGAGCTCAGCCGGACTCCAGCGATCTGACACGCGACCGTCACGCTGGGCCTGTTCGATAGCAGCGATCTTGTGCTGATTGGCGGCTTGAATCGCTTCGAGTTGCGTTCCACTCCCACCACGTTCAAGAATGTCCCAAATAGCTAATCTCAGAATCTCTGGACAGGCCTGGTACTGGTCGAAAAGGCGACCCGCATAGCCAGCCAGATCAGAGGTATCAATGGGGACCTCTTGCACAAAAGCGACCACGAGGGCATCATAGACGGCATCAAAGAGTTGATCCTTATTGCCGAAATAGTCGTAGATCAGTGCCTTACTGCATCCAGCAAGCTCAGCGATCCGGTCAACACGTGCCCCAGCGATGCCTTGCTGGGCAAATTCGTTCGTCGCGGCCTCAAGCAGCCGTTTTTTTGTTGCTTGGATATCTCGTTTCATCTTCCTATTATATTTTACTGACTGGTCAGTTGACAAATGCTATGCAGTATGGTAGTATTGATCATAGTAAGTTACCGACTAGTTAGTAACTAGGAGAGGGATCCTTCCTCTTTTTTGTGTTTTCCTCTGTATTCTATATGACTGACTTGTCAGTCCCATAAAGGAGTGCATCTTGGCAATACGTAATACCAAGAATCAAGCAGCAACGATGAGTCCGGAAGCGGTCAAGTACCTGGCTGCGGTCCCCCACCCATGGATTCCTGGCTTCCTTCTCCCAACCCTCACCGGCCCCCGCCAGATCCCTCGATTGCGCAAGGCATTTCAAGCTGGCGAAGATGTGATCGAAGAATCGCTTATTGCTCGCTACAGCCTGACCCTTGAAAAGACAACGATCAATGATGTGCCTGCGCTCATCATCCGACCCAAGACCATCACACCGGGCAATGAGCATGCTCTCCTCATGAACATTCACGGCGGCGGATTTGTGATGGGCACAGCTCGGGAAAGAACCGCGCTGCTGATGGCGGCCGAGATCGGGATCACCGTCTACTCGATTGACTACACCCTGGCACCGGAAGCAAAATACCCTCTTGCACTCAATCAATGTCTTGCGGTCTACGAGGAGTTAGTAACCCACTTCGACCCAAAACAGATCGTGGGTGTTAGCAGTTCATCTGGCGGTGCCCTGATGCTTGCCGTCGTGTTGAAGGCACACAAATTGAACCTACCCATGCTCAAGGCACTTGGCATGTTCACACCCGCTGGCGACATCAGTGGTGTTGGGGATTCAGCGGTCTCGAACAACCATCGAGATGTCCAGTCGGCAGACATGGCTCTTGCGCTCGTGAGACAAAACTATGTCGGTGAGATGAATCCGAGGGATCCCGGCATCTCGCCCCTCAATGACACCTTTGACCCAGATTTCCCTCCCACGATTATCACGACTGGTACACGAGACATTATGCTGAGCAACGCCGTTCGCCTCTACTGGAAATTAAAAGAGATCAACGTTCCAGTCGAGCTGCTCGTGTCAGAAGGCATGTGGCACGGCTTCAACTGGGAGCCTGATCTTCCAGAAGCGATGCGGACGCGTAAGATCGTCGTGGACTTCTTGAACAGTCAGATCAGAACCGCACGCAGAGAGGAATCGATGCGGTGACGCGGATGAATGGATCTGCTCACGGGATGGGCCACGGGATCGCCGCACACGAGCAGCAGCAAGAGCAAAGAGCGCTTTCGTGAGACAGGAAGTTACCAACGAGTTAGTAAGAACAAGAGAGGATGACACATGAGAACCACCACCAACGATATTGCTATTCCCGACCAGACCGGGACGCTTGCCGTCGTCACCGGCGCGAACAGTGGCATCGGCTTTGGAGTCAGCCAGCGGCTGGCTGCTGCGGGGGCGATGGTGATCCTTGCTGTTCGCAACACAGACAAGGGCAGCCAAGCCGCACAAGACATTCGCGCCGCCTATCCCGATGCACAGGTGGTGGTAGAACAGCTCGATCTCGCCAGTCTGGCATCGATTGAAGCGTTCGCCGACAGACTGCTGACACGGGATCAGCCGATCAACACGTTAATCAACAATGCGGGCATCATGACGCCGCCAGTCCGCCATGCCACCGCCGATGGGTTCGAGCTCCAATTGGGCACCAACTACCTCGGACATTTCGCGCTCACTGGCAAATTGCTCCCGCTGCTGCGCAAGGCAAGCTCTTCGCGGGTGGTGACTCTGAGCAGTTTGACGAATCGCGTTGGCTCCATCAATTTTGACGATCTGCAAAGTGAACGCGGCTACCGCCCACAGTTCGCCTATGGGCAGTCCAAACTAGCGACCCTGATGTTCGCAATTGAACTGAACCGCCGAAGCCTGCGCTATGGCTGGGGAATACGCAGTAACGCCTCCCATCCTGGAGCAACGCTGACCAATCTCCAAACAACCGGACCGGCACTTGGCAGAGGCTCCACCACCCTGATGGAACGATTGGGGATGCAGCTGACGAGAATGATCCCCGGTTTTTGGCAAGAGATCGCGCAAGGGGCTCTTCCCACGCTGTATGCGGCGACCAGCCCGCTCGCTGTTGGTGGCGGCTACTACGGCCCAGGCGGCTTTGCGGAACTTACGGGAATGCCCGCAGTTGCCAGGATTCCTCGCAGAGCACGAGATGAGAAGACCGCCGAGCGCCTCTGGCACGTCTCGGAGCAGCTCACGAGCGTTTCCTTCCCTACAGATCACGCTGCGTTAGATGTCGAGAGACGGATTTCTTACAGTAATGAATGAAAAAGTTGAACCTGGAGAGGAGCGGGAAACCTGGGGTGGGGCTTGCCCCCAATACATTTCAAAGAAGAGACCATCTCGCTTTGTCATCCTGAGCGCAGCGAAGGATCTCTGTCCGGATAGAGATCCTTCGCTGCGCTCAGGATGACACTCCTGAAGCGGCTTCGTTTGACGCGCACATCGTCTTCTTTGAAATGTATTAGGGCCTGCTCCCGACCTGCAGCTACTAATGCCACACAAATGAAACGCCTGGACCGGGAGTAAAAGTCACGTAGGATACTACATCCCAGCCACTCCAGTTCATATTGCTGGTATAGACACTGCCATCACTGTTTATTCTTTCAACCACAGCCACGTGGCCGATACTGAAGGCACCCTCCACGCCAGGTTGCAGCACGATAATCGATGGCACCCTGGGCGTGCTCGAAACAACCCAGCCGGACGCTGCTGCTCCGGCGGCCCATTGGGCGGCGTTCCCGCTCCAGGGAACCCACCACCCGGTCAATTGATGGTAGCGTATATCAGCCCAGTACGTACATTGGCCAAAGGAAGAGCCGTTGGGGCCGCCTCCCGCTATTGGAGGGGGTAAGGGTGATCCTGAATTCGAATTCGAACTGGTTGGATTAACCACATCCGTTTGCGTGTTAGCCGTTGCCGTCGCCATTCGTGCCACCAGGCTAGGGTTGTTACTGTTGTTGTGCA
>Ga0207646_10003776_pt1 | contig 16868 bp, 22 predicted proteins | sample KBSK5502metaG_FD_184343 | JGI IMG/M metagenome (GOLD analysis project Ga0207646, IMG submission 184343) | Corn, switchgrass and miscanthus rhizosphere microbial communities from Kellogg Biological Station, Michigan, USA - KBS K5-50-2 metaG... | ecosystem: Host-associated > Plants > Roots >... | reverse complement strand
GGGATCAAGACTCAAGCTGAAATCTGAATCTGTTCCGTATTTGACCTACGAGTATAGCGCCACCCCGTTAGAGTTGATTGAGTTTTTATCCCGCTCGCTACCGCGAGCGGTTCTGTAACCGCTTCGCCGACTTTTGGGGCAAAGCTACTTTGTAAGATCTCCCTCTGCCTCTCGGCTTCATAGCTCAGCTTTACTTTCCCTTTGGTAGAGGTATCAGCATGGAAACCTCTCGCTGGTATTGCCGATATGCATCGCCGTGAATGTTTGCCATATCGCGCTCTTCGAGCTGGATCGCGATTAGCATGTAAGCCGTGGTCGCAAGCGCAAAGACGAGATGGCCCAGAGTCATTTTCGGTGTCGCCCAAAATGCAATCATGAAACCGAGCAACAGAGGGTGACGCACGAACTTGTAGAATAAGCGCTTCTTAAAAACCAGATTTGTGTATTCCTTGCCCTTCAGGAAGATATACACTTGCCTAAGTCCGAAAAGGTCGAAGTGATTGATCACGAAAGTGCTAGCCAGCACGAGCAACCAGCCGGCCCAAAAGACAGCCGTAAGCACGAGACTGCCTATCGGGTTCGTTACGTTCCAGATCACACTCAGGATTGGATGCCACTGCCAGAAGAGCAACACCAGAAGCAGGCTGGAAAGTAGAACGTAGGTGCTCCGCTCGATAGGTTTAGGAATGAACCTGGTCCACCATCTCTTGAATCCTTGCCGAGCCATCACACTATGCTGAATAGCAAACAGTCCCAACAGAACAGCATCAATCAGCAGGGCTGGGACAAACGGTCCCTCCGCACCGGAGTCGATTGATTTTGGGACTACGATGTTTCCTACGAAACCTATCGCGTAAAGGAACGCAAGAAAGAACACCAAATAGCTTACGAGCCCATAGACAAAAGCAAGTGCTCTACCCATGATGTGAAACTCCTTTCCTGTCGCAGTGGTCAGAAAAATCAGCAGCGTTCAGCTTAACTATGGCTTCCTTCCAGTCACGATGATCATCTGTGCCGGAAAACTCATCTGGTTATTCGGAAAGAACTCGCGCACTGCCTCTTTTGCTTCTTGTGCAATGAGATCCGCTTGCTCTGGGGAAAGCTTGGCTAACTTTTCTCGCAGCGTGCCTGAAGTCTCCGAGCGCATCTCCCAAAATTCTTTTGGCGAAATTGGCGCAGCAATGTGAAACTTGAGCGATTGCTCTTTGACCTCTGTCGCTCCGGCGTCTTTTAGGAGCCCAGCAAGAACACCGGGCTCGGCGAAACGAAAAGCTCCGGGTACACTTGGGTCTGGTGGCGGCGAATCGAAGTAGCGCCCAACCACGTTCGTGATCACATAAGAAAAAGGGTTCAACTCGCTTTTGTCCCAGACGGCGAGCGCCATTGCGCCTCCGTTCTTTGTTACCCGCAGCATTTCGCGCAAAGCCGCAAGAGGATCGGGAAAGAACATTACTCCCAATCGACAAACAACGGCATCAAACGATTCGCTTTCGAAGGGCAGCGAGTCAGCGGCACATTGCCGAAAAGCGACGTTCGTAGTTCCACGTCGTTGAGCTTCAGTCTTCGCGGCGTCTACCATTTCCGCCACCGCGTCGGTCGCGGTAACCGAACCAGTTGGTCCAACTGTTTCAGCGATAGTTAGTGACGGCTCGCCTGAACCACCAGCAACGTCCAGCACCGAAAACCCTTCAACGATGCGCGCCTCGTCGATAAGCGCTTCGGTAACAGGCGCGAACATCATGCGAATGGTGCTGATGTGTTTTTGCCAGTAGAAGGCTGATTCGCGCCACTCGCGCAAGACTTCGTTGTCGCTCAGTTGTGCGTGCGAGTTACTTTTTACGTTTGAAATGGCCTTCACTGTGAAGCTCAAAATCCTTTCCTGTGCGGCGCATGCTAGTCTTCATTGGAGCATTAGGGAAATGAATTGTTTCGATTGTTATCATAGTGATTTACAATGCTCGACCTATGGACATTCGGGGCTTAGAAGTCTTTCTCAGCGTGGCGAAACACTTGAACTACACGCGCGCCGGTGAGGAAGTGAACCTCAGCCAGCCAAGTGTCTCGGTACGAATCCGGCAACTCGAGCAAGAACTCGGCGTAAAGCTATTCGAGCAACTCGGTAAGAAGGTAGCGCTAACGGAAGCTGGGTTACTGCTGGTTCCTCATGCACGCCGGGTTATCGCGGCAATTGAGGGTGCGCAACATGCAATTGACGAGTTGCAAGGTTTGGAACGAGGCACGTTGAGAATTGGGGCCAGCACCACGCCGGGGATGTACCTGATTCCGAAGACTATCGCACGCTACAAAGACCGTTACCCGAAGATTGAAATACAACTGGGAATCAAAGATACGCGCCAGATTGAAACCGGAGTCATCAACAACGAATTCGACTTTGGTTTTGTCGGTGGTCATCTGGCGGGTGATGAAGTGGCTGTTGTTCCGTGGCTGATAGACCAGCTGGTTCTGGTTGCTCCTCCTAAGCATCCTCTGGCCCGAAAGAAATCAGTCAAGGCCGAGGAACTTCAAAAAGAGAGGTTCATCCTGCGCGAAACAGGATCGGCCACACGTGCGGCTATTGTTGCTCACCTGGAAGAATCTGATCTTAAGGTGGAGACGGTCATGGAAATGGAGAATCCTGAATCAGTCAAGAAGGCGGTGCAGAGTGGGCTCGGCATCGCGTTCATTTCCAGATTTGCCGTGGAGACTGAGTTGAAGGCCAGGAATCTGGTTGCGGTGCAGATTCGTGGTTTTGAGATTAGCCGCGAGCTAAAGATCGTCTATCGAAAAGACAAACATCTCGGCCGCGCAGCACAAATCTTTATCGAGATGGCGCGCGAGGAATAATTCTCGTTTCGATTTTTTACAGGGGAGGTATGGCGCAGAAATAGGAAGTCTTTACTAAAACGAAATGCTGTAACTCACGCCGGGATTTCTGCCGCGCTCCAAAATGACCCCGAATTGATGCCTCCCGTGTGTGTAATTCAAAAGCGGATGCACCCGTACCCCGTCAAACAGAATAGTCGAGCTCCAGCGGTCGCTCAGAGTGATGTTTAGCCCGCCTATGATCCGGGCGCGATCTTCGTAGGTTCCGTATGCGACCCCGACATAAGGCGAAATCGGCAGGCCTGTTGCATGTTTCAGGTTCTTACTTAAGGTTGCGTAAAAGGATTGCCCCGAAGGTGTGCCGATACGATCTGAGCTCGTTCCCAGGATCAGAGCGGGCCGTTGATGCGTCTCAGTGATCGCTACCACGTTAGCAATCGGACTCACCTTTTTCGCCAAAGGATTGTATTCGATGCCCGCCGTCACTCGCGGGTGAATTCGGTAGGTAAGCGTATTACGCCATTTGGCGCGATCGATTTGATTGGCGATGACGCGCACGCCATAGGTCCACTTGTAATCGTTGTTTCCTGCCCCGCTCACGGCGCGGCCCTCGCCGGGTCAAAGCGGTCAACTGGGAACTGAAGAGACTTCAGCGGGACGCTTCTTTGATGACGCGACTTCTTTGTTCGCCACCGTCGGTGCAGTTGCAGAGGTTGGTGCTGAAGCAAGCATCGCGTCGATCTGTTTTTTCAGATCGGCTTGATTGACTACTCCGGAAATCACTCTGGCGATTCGGCCGTCTTTGCCCATAACGAGGGTTCCGGGCAACGCCGAACCCAAACCGAATCGCAGCATGTCCGCAGTGCCCGCGCCAATCCAAACCGGGAAATTTATCCTGGTTTCTTTTACGAACTGTAAGACCTTCTGGCGATCCTCCGGGGCGTCAGTCGAGGCGCCAATGACCTGCACACCAAGAGCGGCGTACTCGTTCTGGATAGCGGCCAGATCCGGCATTTCGGTTTTACAGGGGACGCAATAAGTCGCCCAGAAGTTCAGAATAACGATGCGGCCTTTGAATGAACTAAGACTCTGTTGAGAACCGGACAGATCAGTTAGCTGCAACTCAACTGTCTGACCGACCACCTTCGCAGCATCACGTTCCGCTGGGCTCGGTTCCAGCACAGTCAAAAAATCCACACGAAAGGTACTCGTGTCTTTCCTGGTTTGTATTGCGCCCGTGACCTCGACACGCTTGCCGACAAAGTCCAGCCAGTTCTTTCCCGGCAGCCGAAACTTTCCGAGTGCCAATTGATAGAGCTTGAATTTGTCGCTTTCGCGAACTGCCAGCAAAGTTGGATCGCGCTCGACGCACGACTTTGCTTTCAAAAGGTTCTCTGCCGTTCCGTATTCGACCTTGGTACGGTCAGCTTCAGCCCAGCACTCGGCGCAACACACAACCTGGCCTTCGAGTTTGGTGGCGTTTTGCGCCGTTACGTGCCCGGCGGCGATGAAGCAAATCGCGAAAGCCAAAACCAGTTTGTTCATTCGGCGAATCATCACAGGGGATCAAAGGTGTTCTGATATGTTCGAAGATATTCCGCGCCCAGAAGACTACTTCAATTGGGAAAATATGACGAACAGCTTGACCCGAGCGGTACCGGGCGCGGCGATTACGTTCTAGCTGACAGCTGATAGTTAACGGCTAAGCCCCTGCGCTCCGGTCCAACGATTTGTTCGGCATGTTCTGCGTGAAATCAACGATTCCGCTTGAGGGCGTGGTATTCCTTGCCCGCACTGATCATTAGACCGGTGGTGTTTCTTACCCAGTCTATCCGGGTCTTCTTCCAGGTGTCCCATCCGTCGGGAAGGCGCTTGTCCACAAACATGGTCTTCAGGTCCTCAACGGCCACGGCGGGCTCGCCGCCGATTTCCCTGGCGCCGGGTCTGTTGGCCAGGAAAGCGAAGAGCAGGCCAAACTCTCCGGCGGATCCGACCAGATTGTCCTCGCCCGTGAGCTTAGTGAGCTTTTCCTCGACATCTCGATGAGTCGCGCCGGTGTCCTTACCGGAACCGAAGAGCTTGCCGATCAATGCTGAACCCGCGCTTTCCACAAGTTCCATCACGTCATTGCCCAACAGCGCGGCCGTATTTAGATCAGCCACCTTGGACTTTGGATCGTTAAGCAGATTCTCCGCAATAAAGCGTCCAACGTCTGATCGGCTAATCCAGCCATCCTGTGCGCGGCTTGTCAGTCTGGCAAAATCCGACTCGCTCAGTCGCCCTGAACCAGGCGCCTCGGGATCTCCCTGGAGAATGCCGCTGTGGCCCGGGTGCGAACCTTGTGAGCCTGGGAACTCCAGTGAAAACAAACCGCTCGGTACTGGCTGGCTCAGCGTTCCCGAATCTCCTAGCATGAATGCATGATTGCCGCTGGCAAACACCACCAGCAGGTCTCCGAGATCACCCCCGCCGGTATTGCCGAGCCTTCTGACGTCCTCGATGCCGGCAAGTGGGTCCTGCGCATCGTTTCGTACGGGGAGGTCGCCGTGAGTTAGGGCGCTGGCGATAAACGGGCAGGTAGCTTTTCTCTCCACCAGTAAGGCTTTTTCATCGCTACTAAGCTCAATTAGCTTGTTGGGATCGTCACTCATGAAAAACCTCCAAATCTGTTGTGACACGCGAACTCTGAGGCGAGTCAGGAGCGTAATAGTTTGCGTTGCTGGCGACGCAGAATTAACCAGCCTGATATGAGCACCACATAATAGACCCCTATAACAACGAGCGCTATTCGAGTAATAGCTCTGGCGCGCTCTAACGATCGGATTGCGGCCTGAGCTTCGGACCGCAGAGCGCGTGACGTCGCCGAGGCGGCCGGAGGATAAGTAATATTCAGAATGGCAACTGTAGTACGTCCTATCAAAAACGGTATGAGTAAAACTTGGTCATACGTCTCATCCCTGACCGCCGTGATCGTGGCTAACACGCGATCTCCCTCTTCAACCCAGAAACATCACGCGAAGAGTTAATAGACCGCACGCGGAAGGCTTCTACTTTCCCGGACCTCGGCCGCGAACCTCGACCCAGTTTGGAAACGCGTTGAGACCCGGGGGAAAGGTCAACTGCTTCTCGCCCGTGCCATCCGCATTGATCAAAAAGAGCTGGAACTGACCTTGTCCCCCTACGCGCCGGTGAAACACGATCTTCTTGCCGTCGGGTGACCACGAGGGCGTTAAGTCGCCGATTGCATTTTCGGTCAACTGTACTTGTCCGGTACCATCCGCATTCATGGCGCAGATCTCTAAATCGGGACCGCCCCGCCTGCAACAGAAGACGATGCGCTTGCCGTCCGGTGACCAGGACGGGGCCCGTTCTTCTTCGGCGTTGTTGGTCAGGCGCCCCGGCTTGCCCGTCCCGGCCAAGTCGATCAAGTAAATCTCGGCCGTGGCATGATTGTCGGTATTGTCGGTGACAGCATGGCTCGTGAAGATGATCTGCTGCCCCTTCGGCGACCAGTCCGGATCGTCGTCGATCGCCGCCGGATTGTTTGTGATGTTCTTTGGCGGCGTCCGGTTCTTGAGGAAGTCGTCTACGCTCATGACGAAGATATCGCTATCCGTGGTTGCTGCGCCCGGTAAGGAGTTGATCGGCTTTCCCGTACCCGATGCCGAAGCGTGGAACGCGATCTTGCGGCCATCCGCGGACCAGGTGGCGGAGCTTCCCCGCACGAGCGGCGTCTGCCCGCTGCCGTCGGCGTTCATGACGAACAGGTCCGAGACATTGAAGGATTCCCCCTCTGCCCGCAGCCGGTTGCTGTCGAATACGATCCGTGTCCCCTCCGGCGATAAAGACGGGAAGCCATCAGCGTAGGTGTTCTCCGTCAGACGCCGCGGATTCGTGCCGTCGCCGTCCATCAGGTAGATCTCGGCGGCAAGCCAGGCGCGCATGGGATCGACCGCGGGATCGGCGGCGGAGTCGTGGCGCGTGCTCACGAACGCGATCGTCGAGCGCAGTACCGCCTGTTTCTCGCCGCGGCTCTGGGGCTGCGCCCACGCGCCGAGCACGGCCGCACCCAGGACTCCAATAATCAGCCACGCGGTCAGCGCCACCTTCTCGATTCCGTTGCGCATGTTTTTGATTTCTCCTTCAAATGAGTAAAGGAATTGCCGCTTGCGTGTACAGTTTCCGCAAACTCTCGCCGACACCAAGCGAATAACCTCCGAACAATTTGTTGGATTGTATCGTCGCAGGCAAACCTACACCCACCAAGTTCCAAGCGCAACGATTTGAGCGAACGGCCGGGCGTTTAGCAACGACGGCGATTCAATGGAAGTTAACGAAGACGCTCACCCGCGCTCCGGCCTAGTTGGGCGAATTTCGCATTCCGGGATGGCCTTCCTTTGCTATAATCCCGCCACACGGAGGCCACTACCATGGAAGATGATTTTGTGGGACTCGGCCTGTCCTCGCGGGCCGCTGCCTCTTCTTCGATTAACGACGCCGAACGGCTGACCTGCTTCTTTCCGGCCGTGGCGGATATCGACTGGCCCTGGCGTTGCTCGATCTGTTACGACCAACCGCCGCAGTCTTTTCTCACTTTGAATGTTTGCGCAGCGACGGGGCCGGGCTTCGAGGTGCTGATGAATCCTCTGCTGGCAATAGCCGCGGTCTCTCTGGCCCAGGCCGGCCCCGCCCCCGAAGTCTATGCGGTACCCGTCTGCTCGGAATGCCGCGGGTTCAGCCTTAAAGACATCGTCTGTCTTGGCGAAGATCGGGAAACCACGCTCGGCATGGTCGCGGCGGCGAACGGCTGGGTATCGATCGCATTTGCGAGCTCGAACTATGGTCGCGAATTCCTCAATGCAAACGAACACCTGGCTTTCTCAGATATCGAGGGGCTCCGTAATTTCAAGGTGAAAGAGAAGCTGAAAGCCGCGCGCGAGGAGCGAGCACGGAAGTCAAAGCCGCCGGGTTGGAAAATTGAAGAGGATCACCTGCTGCAAATACTGAAGGAGTTCGACTCGGTAAAATCTTTTTTCGCAAAACCCGACATTCCCCCGGCTAAGTTGTCGATCGCAACCGTGAAATGTGAAGTGCCCGCTGCTGAGACGGTCGTGGGTCTTGCCGACCTGACTTTCTTCGGGAGCGCCAAGCGCGCGATGTTGTTTGGGCTGGAAGGGATCTACTGCAAGGGGTTAAGCAAAGTGCAAAGGCTTCCCTACAACGAGTTTCCGTCGTACGTGTTCAGTGTGACGAAGGGAGCCCCGGCGATCAGCGCCGGCGAGAATCGAACTTTGCCATTCAGCTCACCCTCGATGCTGGCCGCCCTGCAGCGCGTGCTTGGAAAGATCAAACACGAGGTCACCCAAAAGCAGGAGATGAAGGATGAATGATGAACGCTGAACGTGAAACGTCGCTTATTACCATTCATCGTTCCGCCTTCATCGTTGCTCTTTCGCACTCCCGCCGCTCGCGTCCAGATTTGTTGGGTTGCGTCCAAACGAGAAAAGGAGTGACGCAAGCATAAGCTCAATTTAGATGTTTGCGTCAACGAGTCGCGTAGCGACGACAGATTGTAGCCCCGGGTGAGCGAGCGCAGCGAGCGTAACCCGGGGATCACATCCCCTAAGAATCCCGAGCCCGCTTTAGCGGGCGACAGATGTTGAATCTTTAACCCGGTCGCTACCGCTCCCGGTTCTGACACGGAGCAGCAACCCAACGTCAGTGTTGACGCGGCGGCGCGAAATCAATCAAGCATCGCCGAACCAGTCATGATGCGAAACACGCTCCCGCCGCTCGCGTCCAACGATTTGTTGGATTGCGCCGAGGTTAGCGATGTCAAACTAGTTTTCGCTTTCATCCCAAGGTGAGTTGTTACGCGCGGTCTGACAGGACAATCTCCGATTCTTCGGCCATTTCCGTTTCTAAGATCGTCGCGAGTTCACTTATCAACCCTAATTCGCGTTCGAGTGAGCGCAAAATGTCTGTACTTGCGTTTTCCCTGGAAGACTGAGACTCAGCTACATCTCGTGCCATAAAGGTAACCTTGAAACAACCAAGCAGTTCTACATCGATCATGAACAACTGACTTATGATTCCATCAAGCCTCCGCGCATGCCGACTTGAGCGTAGGATATTAGCGAAAGTTTCGGCATGTGGCCCCTTAAGACTCGGACTCTCTCTAACCACTCTGCCGGCTTCCTTCATCCACTTCAAATAGTTACGTGAATGAAAAGGGTCTCCCGTTATTCTTGACGCTGATGAATAAGACTCACAAAGACGAGTCATAGACGCCTTAAGCAGACCGATCTTCGGAACAGCCTGACGCCGCATCTCCCTCTCAACAGCCTTAGCGGGCCACGTTCTGCCGCCCGGCTCCAATATCAAAGGCTCCCAATTCTTATCAAACGCAATTAAGGTCCAAAACCCATTCGGCAATTCGCATCCCATAACGGGTTCAGCATAAGCCTTAAAATCCCGGTAGAACTCGGAAGCGCCCGATTTGGTCGGGAATAATCCATCGTCAGAGTACGCGTCAGCAACATAGATAACCAGCTTTTCTGGGTTAAGCTTCTGTTTTGCTACTCCTAATTCCCATAGTGTTCCCTGAGACATTCCAGCCCTGATGATTACGACTTCCGAGATGGACATAAGGTAAATCACTCCCGCGCGCCATAACTGATCGTCGAAATAAAGCCTTACCGGTCCATTCATCAGACCTTTGGCGCCGGGTTCCGCAATCGCAATAACAGGACCAACTTTTTCAAAAGACTCGGCTACAACTTCAATAATATTCTTTCCGTCAATTTGAATTTCTTTGTAATGGGTAGAAAATGAACGCAAATAAAGGACAGGCGGGCGGGCATCGGTCAGCAGTTTTTTACGACCGCGATAGTGCTCTCCCTGGCGTAACCAATACAGCACATAGCTTTTCCAGGTTGGGCGCTGCATAGCAAATGCAACTGGGTCTAAATCACCATTGGCAAACGTCACACCGCCATTCGCTTGCGCCTCGAGCATCTGTCTCGCCGCAGTTGCGTCAATAGAGATAGCGCTGTCTACATCCCGAAGCACATCAGTCACTAGTTTGTCTTGTATGTAGTTTAGGGCTTTCATACCGACGCCCCTTTTAAGCTAAATCCGAATGAAGAGGAAGGAGAAAGCATCCAACGATTTGTTCGACCCCGATGTTATATCTTTAGCGTTGGAACACGAAGATGATAAACAGAATAAGTCCGATGCCGTAAAGCCCCCCCAGACAACTGCTCCAGGAATCGTTCCACTGTAGGGGAAGTAAACTCGATTCGATCGATGACCCTGTCAAGGCGCCCCCTTGTTGGCAGCGGGTCCAGTCTTTTGATGAGGGTTTCTTTAGCGCCGAGGATGAAAATACATGCGAGTGTTATCGCGACGATTGAAACATACGCAAACCCCCTTCTTGGTGCGTCTTTGAACAGGCTGTGCAATAGGGTTACTTCCCCACCCAAGGTAGCCAATGCGAAGGTCAATACACTCTTGTAAAACTCGAACCGGAGCTGTGCCGCAGTGTCCTTAGAAACTTCAGCCATATTTGCTCCTCTCGTGGTCGTGGGGTCGAACGGTGGAGTTGACGCGGCGGCGCGATTTCATTCAAACCTCGCCGGACGAATCAAGTTAAGAAACACGCTCCCGCCGCTCGCGTTCAACGATTTGTTGTACGGCGAGTTCATGGCCTGGCCCTCGGTCCAGGAACTGGATGAACTCCACCGGTGCACCATCGCAGACCACGAAAGCCACCACCACCCCTTCTGAAGGACTGTTGGGTTCGATCAGGATCTCGTGGCCCTTGAGCGCCTCCACGAGATCATCGACCTCGAAGGCAACATGCGCTTTGGTCTTTACCAAGTCGGGCAATGAGCAATCGCTCTCGTATCGCATCCATTGGATGCCGAACGGATTGCGTTCGCGGTCAGTGCAGTACAGCTTGTAGTCCCTCAGGTAAATCTCACCTGTCTGCTCGACCTCTGTCGGGATTCCCATGTGGTGGTATTTCATCGTGCCTCGCTATCGTCCGCACAAAGTCTGAGGTGAGGCGGCGGCGCGATAATTTCATCCTTCCGCCTTCATCCTTGCTTTTTCAACCCTGCAAAGTTCCCACGAACCTTGAGCGGTCGGTACGGCCACGCGGCAGTTTTTCCTGAGACAGCATTCTTGCAGACAGCGACTTCCAATTGGAAGCTCCCTTCGAGTTCGTCCGAGCCCGTGCGCGCGGTGGTGTGAAGATAGCCAACCGTCAGATCTGCGGGTCGACAGTTGAATTTCAACGGTCTGCCCCCGAGTTTTACCGGAAATGCGACGTGTGTTCCTTGAGCGAGCCGTCCTTGGCCGTCGGTCTCGATCAGAAGGTCCCAGCCGCCGTCGGCGCTAAGCTCGATATGATTCGGCGCTATCTTGCCGACCTGGGCGCCGGCACTTGCCTGATCGAACCGCGGTCCACGATCGTTACCCAAGATGACGCCAGGGATCTCCCAAGGTGCGCGCCCTGAATTGAAGGCAGGCATCTCGACCTGAACTTCGAAGGCCGGGCCTCCGATTAGTCGCGAAGTTTCCGACACACTCGGGCCAACCGGCTGGTCCCTTCGCAGTCTCAGCGCGACGATACAGGCAAGCAGCAGCGCCAGCGCGATGATGGTCACCAATATCTTCTTGCGACGCATTATTACCGCAGACCCAGTACTGTTGTAGAAGCGGATTCGATTGCCATGTTCTCTTCCGAAGAATGAAAGCCGCCGAACAGTTGGCTTCAGCGGCGTGGCACGAACCCACGCAGCTACGTCGTAGGAAATTCCATGAAAAGGATGCTATCGCCGCGTCCGCTGCAAGCCATTGTTCGGCGGCTTGGGGGATAGCTTTACCGGGATGCCATGCGATTGCAGAATTCTAATTCCCGTCGCATCTACTCTTCGCGTTAGTGAACCTGGCCCGGGAATATATTCAAACTTCCAAACTGCCTCGGCTTTCCCGAATGCCGGATAATACCGACCCAGTTGATTGGCCTGACTCAGTTTCAGCCTTGCGGGATTCTTGCCTTCTTCAACATATCGAACCCAAGCCGGTCCCCAAAAAAAGGCCAACTTCACATAGGGCCTTCCCCTAAGATCTGAATCCGTGACATCGATGGCTTCGGATACTGCATTCATCAACTGCTGATTCTCATACCAGTCTGAGAGAATAACCTGCCTCTTCAACAAAGCTCCATGAATAATGAGAATTCGTGGTCCAGCGCCTACCACAGGTCGCGCAGCAAAGAAGCTAATAAGCACCAAGGGAATGATGCTAAACAATTTGCGATAGGTCATTCCAACTCCTTCTAAGTGGCTATCCAACGAGCGTCGAAAGCCGTCGAACGTCGGAGTTGACGCGGCGGCGCGATTCAAAGCACCCTGCGCCGAACCAATTAAGTTGCGAAACACGCGCCCGCCGCTTGCGTCCAACGATTTGTTCGCCGCGTCACGAGATCCATAAGAAACGTTCTTCGATGATCTTCCACGCACCCTGGTCCTTCCTGAGTCGGAACAAATATCCATAACCACATAAGCCGCCACATACTTCGCTGGCAAAGAGAACCGCTTCGCCCGGGTCGGAGTTGAAGGCTACTCTCGACAACGTCAAGAGACCCGTCGAATGCGGATGTTGTTTCCAATATGAGTCCCACCCCTTGTCCAGCGCTTCCACACCTTTGCCAAACATCTGTTCACATTTCTGGTCGTCGAGTAATTCGTATTTCACGCGAATATCAAAGCGTCTTTCCAAGGAGTAGCTCTTTTTGTTTTGTGCCCACAGAAGATCTTCGAACTCTTTGGCCGCTCCACCGCCGAGGTGCAGCCCCGTATATGCTTGGATTATGGAGAAGTCCGTCCCGGGTTTTATGAATCTGGCGTTGATCAAAGCAGAGTAGACCGAGTACTCGTCCGCAGAAACAGCGTCAGATTGCGCGACCGTTACCTGGCCACCGACCAGAAGCAGAACGAGAATCAAAACAAAGCGAGTCATATGAGCCCGTGATAACAACATATTTGATGCGTCCAACGATGTGTTATGCGCGTCCAGTGTATTGAGCAATCTGCGTAACCTCATATAGTTTGTGCTGAAGGTCAATCAGTTCCTGAGGTGCGCCGTAAAAAATGTAAACGCTTTTCTTTTTGCCGTCGATATCAATCGAGAGGGTGGTGGCGTTTCCATGATCGATTCTTTCGGAGTTTCCGTTAGGCAACTTCTTCGATGTATAGCTGTTCTCTAGCGAGAAGAAATCGATTCGCAGGAAGTCGGAAACAATGTCGCGCACTGCCCAGATTGATATCGAGTGGATTCTTTCGCCGCGCACAGTGACGCCTTTAAGGCCGTTATAGGTAACGGTTCCGTTTTCGTCCACCGAAACGGAATACGCAGGAAATACGCAATCACAAGGGCCGCCTTCAGCTTTTATCGTGATAGTCACGCGCGTGAATTCAGGAGCGTTCGCTTTCTGCCCGGTGACAGGAACAGCAAAGAGGACTATCGACAGCACCGCAAGTTTCAGATTCATGAAGTCACGTAAGCGCATAACGGTTGAGTTAACCGGGCGGCGCGAATCAAAAGCACCCTCCGCCGGATCATTTTAGTTGAGAAACACGCTCCCGACGCTCGCGTCCAACGATTTGTTCGGTGGCGTCATCAGGGCGAAAACGCAGCCACGCGATTAGGCCTCCAACCAGCGCCAACACAAAGCTGACGACAAAGAGTAGTGGCACGACAATAGTAATAATGCCCGTGAATACGTAGACCGGCGCGTCACAAGGAGGTTCGCATGGTCCGCGGCTGGTCAACAGGAAAGCAGCAAGGACAATAATCGGCCACAGTAAAGCCACACCGGTCGAGCCGACTCCGATTGTCCCGGTGCCCCATCCACGCTTACGCGCCAAGTAACCAGAGGCAAACCCTAGCCCTACGCAGCTACCGATGAACGCGGCGAGGAACCAAACTTCAATGGGCGTGTTCTCGGGCATGAAAGCCACCGAACTACTAATTATGCGGCATGCACCATAATACCGCCGTTAACGGTATTATGTGTGACTCATAATACGCCCGCCTGGCGGCAGTTAGAAGTTTCGAGTTTGGAGTTTCGAGTTCGGTCTATCAAACCGGTCTTGTCGCCACTCCTTCTTAACTGGTGCTTCCCTGAAAGTCTCAAGTCTCAAGTCTCAGGTCTCAAGTTTGACGTTCTTTTTGGAGTGCGCTGACTTGTCAGCGCTTTGTAATCGGCGCGACTAGTCGCGCCTTCGACAGCGGCAACAACTTGCCGCACTCCAAAAAAACCACGCCTTCAGTATTTACCCGAATTTAACTTCGCCGTGCTAGGATTCGCGCGCTATGACTCTAATCCGGCGCGTCATCGCGGAACTTATCGGCACGGCAATGCTACTGGCCGCAGTCGTCGGTTCGGGCATCATGGGTGAACGGCTCGCCGGCGGAAATGTGGCAGTCGCGCTGCTCGCGAATACCCTGGCCACCGGCGCCGCGTTGGTGGCGTTGATACTCACCTTCGGTCCGATCTCAGGCGCGCATCTTAATCCCGCCGTAACTCTCGCTGATGCTTCGCAAGGCGGCCTGGCGTGGCGCGAAGTTCCGGCGTACATCGTGGCACAAGTAACCGGCGCGTTTCTCGGGGTCGCGATCGCGCATGTAATGTTTGGGTTGCCGCTTTTCTTCGCATCAAGTCACCCGCGCGAAGGTGTGCGGCAAGTCGTCAGCGAATTCGTGGCCACGTTCGGATTGGTGGCAGTTATCTGGGGATGCGCGAGATCTCGCCCGGCGATGACCCCGTTCGCAGTCGCAGCTTACATCACCGCCGCTTACTGGTTTACCTCTTCCACCTCTTTTGCTAATCCGGCGGTAACTCTGGCGCGTTCGGCGAGCGACACGTTTGTAGGCATCCGTCCAATCGACACGCCGGGCTTTATTGTGGCGCAGTTTGCCGGAGCTGCGGCCGCCACCTTATTGTTCCGCTGGTTTGCACGGCCGATGGACGCGGAAAATGTGACGCTGCCGCACGAGACGAGGAAGCCATCATGAATGAATCAGACGGTTCGACTCCAATTAGCTCGAGTCCAAAACGCCTGCTGTTTGTTTGTGTCGAGAACTCGAACCGCAGCCAGATGGCGGAAGCGTTCGCGCGTATTCATGGCGGCGGCAAGGTTGAAGCTTACAGCGCCGGCTCGCGACCATCGGGACTGATTAATCCCAAAGCAATCGCGGCCATGCAAGAGATTGGTTACGACTTGGCCAGCCACGAATCAAAATCACTGACCGACATTCCCGATCTTGAATACGATTTTGTGGCGACGATGGGTTGTGGCGATGAGTGTCCTTACGTGCGCGCGAAGCAGCGCGAGGACTGGGACATTCCCGATCCTAAAGAGATGCCGCCGGAAGAATTTCGGGCCGTGCGTGATTTGATTGAAAGAAGAGTCAGGAGCGTGCTTGAGAGGGTAGTGTTCTAGGTTTAGTTTTTCTCCGCGTGGTCTTTGCGACCTTTGCGTCTTTGCGGTGAATTAGGGTTCAAATACACTGATCGCAGAGGCGCAGAGAACGCTGAGTTGGCGCTGAGAATTTCCAATTAGGTCTGCCTGGAGATGACGGGGCCGGAGGGAACGAAGGATTTTCTGCAGAGCACGTTCAATTGAGCGGGCAGTTTTGAGTTTGCTTGAAGCCAACAGAAGGGCTTGGTACGGAACCGCTCGCGGTAGCGGGATAAAGACTCAAGCTGAAATCTGAATCTGTTCGTATTTGATCCACGAGGATAGCACCACATCCGTTAAGCGTTGATTGAGTTCTTATCCCGCTCGCTACCGCGAGCGGTTCTGTAACCGCTTGACCGACGCTTGGGGCAGATTTCAATTGACACCGGACTTTCTTTGACGCGATAGATACGAGGGAGAAAGAAATGCCAGCCGATCAGGACGATCCAAAAAACACTGATGAGAGCGGGTCAGGGTCCGATTCCACAAGGCCGCATGTGCAAGCGCAAAAGAATGTCGAAGCGATCATGCGACTGGAACGAGAGGCAATTCATAACCGTTCACCGGCCGAGAAAATGGCTGATAGGGTCACCTCGGCCGCCGGTAGTACGCCTTTTGTAATTCTTCATCTCGTATGGTTTGGCGGATGGGTGCTGGCGAATTTGGGACTGATTCCCGGCGTGACTCCATTTGATCGTTTTCCGTTCAGCTTCCTGACGCTGGTTGTTTCACTGGAAGCAATTTTTCTTACGTTGCTGGTGCTGATGAGCCAAAACCGGATGACCAGGGAAGCTGACAAACGAGCTCATCTTGATTTGCAGCTGAACATGCTCGCCGAGCAGGAGGCAACGATGATCTTGAGAATGGTGAAAAGAATCGGCCAGCATCTTGGATTGGAAGAAGATGTGGAAGAAGGGCAACAACTGGCGGAAGAGACCGATGTGCACCAGCTGGCGAGAAAATTGGATGAGGAATCACCAAACTAACAGCCTGAGCGATTCCGTTTGAAAGGAACAAATGAAAGAAACCGCACTGGCATTCATCGATCGCATCAACGCGCACGACGTCGAAGGTCTCGGAGCGCTGATGAGCGACGACCACACCTTTGTCGATGCGCATGGCAATCAGGTGACCGGCAAAAAACAGATGATGGCCGGGTGGCAGGGCTACTTCGCGTGGTTTCCTGATTACCGCATCGAAGTAACCGACGTGTTCGAGGACGGTCACAAACTCGCGCTGGTCGGTTTCGCCGGCGGTACTTTCATGAACAAAGAAGGCGAGAGCTGGCGATTACCGGCGGCCTTGAAAGCTATTGTGAAGGACGGCCGGGTGGCTTTGTGGCAAGTTTTTGCCGATACGAAAATTCCGTTTGAGATAATTGAACGTAACAGCTAGTTAAGACTTCTTGAGACTCTTGTTTGTAACGGTATAGTGATCCCCAATGCAAAGATTTGTGTTTTCAAGTTCCGGGTCAATCATAGAGGTCGTAAAAACAATTTGATGTTCTACATC
>Ga0207646_10003775_pt1 | contig 16875 bp, 16 predicted proteins | sample KBSK5502metaG_FD_184343 | JGI IMG/M metagenome (GOLD analysis project Ga0207646, IMG submission 184343) | Corn, switchgrass and miscanthus rhizosphere microbial communities from Kellogg Biological Station, Michigan, USA - KBS K5-50-2 metaG... | ecosystem: Host-associated > Plants > Roots >... | reverse complement strand
CCAACCAATCGGTCGCGGGTTACGGCATCCGATACAGCCAGGGTGCAATTTTCAAAAGTGGCGGCGGGTACTGCACGCCGATCAACGGGGGGACGATGTGCTCGTCGACCGGCCCCGTGAACCAGTTCGCCTTCAACACCGGGACCACGATGCGGAGCGGGCTGTTCAACGGCTGGCAGTACTGGCAGGCGAGCATCGTTATGCAGCTCATGATCTGCGCCGTGGCTCTCATCTTCAGCGCTCTGATCCTGCCTCCGGTCCGCCGCTTCCACCTGCGTCGCCGCCGCCTTGCGGCGCCGGCCCCCGCGTGATGCGCCGTTGAGCTCGCTTGAAGCCATCGTCCGCGAGCTGCGTTGGTCTTCGGCCCGGGCCGGCGTTGTGCGCTACCTCCTTCACGCCACGTTGGGGGCGTGCGCCTGGATCCTGGGCGTCGTCATCGTGGCCAGGTTCGTCCCGCTCGAGCAGGCGCTGCGCGTGGCGGCGTTTGGCGTGCCGGTCGCGTTCGCCGCGGTCGCGGTGGCCTGGGTGGCAGCGCGACCGAGTCCGATCGGGCTCATGCGGACGGCCGACCTCCGCCTCGACTTGAAGGAGCGTCTTTCCACGGCATGGGAGCGGCGGCTGGACGGCGGCCCCATGGACGCCGCGCTGCGGCAGGACGCGCTCGCGAGGGCGGCTCGGGTCAAGCTGGCGGCCGCATATCCCGTCGGTCTTCGGCGTGGAGAGCTGCTCCTCACCGCGGCGCTGGCCGTGGCGGCGATGGGCCTCTTGTTGCTCCCGAACCCCATGGATCAGCTGCTCGCGCAGCGACGTGCGGACCACATTGCGCAGGCGCAGGCTGCCGCAACCATCGCCGCGGCACAGAAGAAGATCGCCGCCGCAAGCACTCCCGCGGCCGTCGACCCGCAGCTGCAGAAGATCCTCCAGGACGCCAAGGCGAAGATCGCAGCCGCGCCCGATCCCCGTGCCGCGCTGCAGACGATCACTCCGGCAGAGCAGCAGCTGCTTCAGCTGTCGGACCCGCAGACGCCCGCACGAGCAAGCACTGCGCAAAACCTCGCCAACAACCTCGCCGCCACCAACGCGGGCCGCGCCGCGAGCCAGGCACTCAACGCGAGTCCATCGCAGGGAGCGCAGTCCTTGCGCGACCTCGCCTCCCAGCTGCAGAGCCTTTCGCCGCAGGACCGCGCGCAGCTGGCGAAGGCGCTCGCCGCGGCCGCCCTGCAGGCCAAGGACCCGACCATGGCTGCTTCGCTGAATCAGGCATCGACCGCTCTCGAATCAGGTGACATGACGGCGGCGGCGATCGCGCTCAACGACCTCGCGGGCGAGCTCGATTCGCTCCAACAGCAGGAGAACAACGACCAGCAGATCGCAGCCGCCATCAACGGGCTGGAAGCCGCGCGCCTGCAACTCGCGAGCCAGGCCGATCGCGACGCCGCGCAGTCCACCTCGGGCACCGCTACCGGTTCGCCAAGCGCCGGTGCAAGCGGCGGAGGGAGCGGGACTGGGACGGGCAACCCCAACGGCAACGGGCAGGGCAACGGCACCGACAGCGGCAACGGCAACGGCAATGGCAGCGGCAGCGGAAGCGGCGGTTCCGGCGGCCAGGGCAGCAGCGGCTCCGGCGCGGGCCAGGGCTCGGCGGCGCAGAGCACCGAGCGCGTTTACGTCCCGGCGGCGCCGCTGCCTGGCCAGTCGGAAAACGACCCGGCACCCCTCGGCCCCGGCCAGGACGTTCCACTCACGCCGTACACGCAGGTGATCCAGGCCTACGAGCAGACGGCCCTCGACGCGGCCAACCAGAGCCTCATCCCTGGCAGCGAGCGCGACCTGATCCGCGCGTACTTCTCGAGCCTCGGCGAGTCGGGCGCGGGCAGGTGATCGCCGAGGAGCCGCGGCTCGATCCCGGCCGCGTCACCGAGCTCGCACGGTCCCTCGAAACCGAGCTCGCACGGCTCATCGTCGGCCAGAAGGAGCTGGTGCGTGACACCGTGATCACCCTGATCGCAGGCGGCCACACGCTGCTCGAAGGCGTGCCCGGTCTCGGCAAGACGGTGCTCGTGCGCTCGCTGGGCCAGGCGCTCAAGCTGAGCTTCGCCCGCATTCAGTTCACGCCCGACCTGATGCCCGCCGACATCGTGGGCACCAACGTGATCCGCGAAGACAAGGGGCGCCGCGAGTTCCATTACCAGGCGGGCCCGCTGTTCGCGAACCTGGTCCTTGCCGACGAGGTAAACCGCGCGACGCCCAAGACGCAGAGCGCGCTGCTCGAGGCGATGCAGGAACGGACCGTGACCGTCGGGACCGAGACTCGTCAGCTGCCCGTGCCCTTCTTCGTCCTCGCGACCCAGAACCCGATCGAGCTGGAGGGCACCTATCCCCTACCCGAAGCGCAGCTCGACCGGTTCTTCTTCAAATCCCTCGTGCCGTTCCCGTCCCAGGAGGAGCTGCTGGAGATTGCCCGCCGCACCACCGGCAACACAACTCCACAGCTGCGGCCGGTCGCCGACTCCGCCTCGATCGTCGCCGCGCAGCAGGTCGCGCGAGAGGTTCCGATCGCGGAGCACGTGCTCGCGTACGCCGGTCGGGTCATCGCCGCGACGCATCCGAGCCGCACCGAGCTCGATAGCGTCAAGCGTTATGTCCGGTTCGGCGCCAGCCCGCGCGGTCTCCAGACGCTCGTGCTCGCGGGCAAGGTTCGAGCGCTGCTCGAAGGCCGTTACAACGTCGCATTCGACGACCTCATCGCCGTAGCGCATCCAGCCTTGCGCCACCGCGTGTTCCTCCGGTTCGAGGCCGAGGCCGACGACGTGACCGCGGACCAGCTGATCGACGAGATAGTCGAAAAGACAGACAAGTCTGCAGCCTAGGCATGGCTCCTCTGCTCGAGCCGCACGTATTGCGCCGACTCGAAGCTCTCGCCGTGCTCGTCAGGCGCGCCGTCAAAGGCCAGATGGGAGGCGAGAGGCGGTCCGTCAGTCGCGGCCGCTCGCCGGAGTTCGCCGACTTCCGCAACTACACGCCGGGCGACGACTACCGTCTGATCGACTGGAACGCTTACGCGCGGCTGGACCGTTTTGTGCTGCGCCTGTTCGTCGCCGAGGAGGAGCTTCCGCTCAGCATCTTCGTCGACCTCAGCGGCTCGATGGATTGGGGCCGGCCGAACAAGGCCGAGGTCGCGAGACGCATGGCCGGCGCGATCGCCTATGTAGCGCTGGCCTCGCTCGACCGCGTGCGGCTGACCGTTTTCGCCGAAGGCCCAACCTCAGGCGGCGCGCCCTATCGCGGTAGGCACGCGGCCCAGGAGCTCTTCGCGCGGATCCGGTCCTTTCCCGCCGGCGGGCCGACCGACTATTCGCGCCTGGTTGCGCCGATCACGCGGCAGCGGCCGGGGATGACGGTGCTGATCACCGACGGGCTCGGCACCTCGCCGATTGAGCCCGCCATCACAGCGCTCCGGCTGGCTCGCCAGGAGGGCGCGGTGCTGCAGCTTCTCGCGCCCCAGGAGATCTCGCTCGACTGGACCGGCGACGCGCGGCTGAAGGATGCGGAGACCGGGGTCGAGCGCGAGTTCACCGCGACGCCCGCCACGCAGGCGGCGTACAGGACGGCGCTGGCGCGAAGGACCGATGAGATCGCACGAACCGCTCGCCGCCACGGCCTCCGCTTTGCTCGGCTGACGAGTGACCAGCCGATCGAGGACATGGTGCAGCGGACTCTGCGACAGGTAGGCCTGCTCGCATGACGTTTCTCGCTCCGGCGGCGGCCGCGCTCGCCATCACGATGCCGGTGATCGTCGCGCTCTACTTCCTGCGCATCCGCCGGCCCACGCGTGTCGTCCCGTCGCTCGACCTGTGGCCCGACCAGATCCGCGACCGCCAGGCCAACGTGCCGTGGCAGAGGCTGCGCTTCAGCTGGCTCCTGCTGCTCCAGCTCCTGGTCGCCGGCGTGCTCGTTGCCGCCGCCGTGCAGCCGGCACTTTCGGCCAGCACAAGCCTCGCGGCCCATACGATCGTCATCCTCGACGCCTCCGCGTCGATGCAGGCCAGGGACGTTCAGCCCTCGCGCCTGGACGAGGCCAAGCGCGAGATCGGCCCGATGATCGACCAGCTCGGTCCGCAGGACCGGATGACGCTCATCGCCATGCGGTCGACGGCACGCATCGTGACCTCGGGCTCGGGCGACCACGACGCGATCCACCGCGCCCTGAACGGGATCGCGCCGTCGAACGGGCCGGCCGACCTCTCGGCCGCGCTTTCGCTCGCCGCGGGCATCGTCAGAGCGGGAGAGGATTCGCGGGCGTACATCTTCAGCGACGGCATCGTCGAGCCGCTCCGAACGTCATTCGCCAACGGCCTGCCCTTCCCGATCGAGTACCACCGCGTCGGCGTGTCCGGGGAGAACGTCGGCCTTACATCGCTCACCGTGCGAACCAGCGCGCAGTCTCGCGCCGCGTACCTCCGGGTGCACAATTTCGGGCAGCAGGCCCGCACGGTCACGCTCGAGTGGCGGTCCGATGCGGGATTGATTGACCTTCGGTCGGTCAGCCTTTCGGGTGGCCAGGCGCAGGACCTCGCGCTCCCGGTGCCCGACGCCGCGAACACGGTCACGGCGCGGATCGACGCCAAGGACAACTTTGGGCTGGACGACACGGGGACGGCGATCGCGCGAACCCCGCGCCCGTTCCGCGTCCTCCTGGTCACGCCCGGCAACGTATTCCTGGAACAGGCGCTTCGCCTGCGGACCGACTTCCAGCTCGACGTCATCGCGCCGGCCGCGTACCGCAGCGCGACCTCCTATGCGATGACCGTCTTCGACCGCTTCTCGCCGCCGGCGATGCCTGACGCGCCGTTCGTCATGGTCGACCCACCCGCCGGGAGCGCGCTGGCGGGCGGGGCGTCGGTCGGCATCGGTCGTGTGCGCGCGACAGATGCGGGCGACCCACTGCTGACCAACGTCTCGCTGCAGGACGTGCACGTCGCAAAGAGCCAGGACTTGCGCGCGTCCAGCTTTGGTCGGGCGCTGATCACCAGCGTGCAGACGCCCCTGGTGCTGGTGAGGGACGAGCCGTATCGGCAGGTGCTGGTCGGCTTCGACATACATGACTCGGACTTTCCTCTGCGCATCGGGTTCCCCGTGCTCGTGCAGAACCTGAGTGAGTGGATGCTGCCTCCGTCGGTGCCGAGCCGCAGCTTCCATCCCGATGAGCCCGTGACCATCGTCCCCGAGACCGGCGCGACCACCGTCACCGTCGTGCGCCCTGACGGGAGCCGCCGCCAGCTTGCCACCGGTTCGATCGCAACGTTCGCCGACACTGACCTGCTGGGCGTCTACGCGGTGGAGCAAACGGTCTCGGGCAAGACCGACCGTTCGTGGTTTGCCGTCAACCTCTTTTCCGACGCGACATCGCAGCTCGCGCCCGTTGACCGGCTCGCGCTGCCGCCGGCGAGGGTATTCCCCACCGCCCAAACCTCACACCAAGGGCTGATCCAGGTCTGGCCATGGATTGCCCTTGTCGCGCTGGTGCTCGTGCTCGCCGAATGGCTGGCTTTCCACCGTGGGCTTTGAGCTGACGCGCCCGCTCCTGCTGGGAGCGGGCGTCATCGCGCTGGCGGCCGTCTTCTTCACGTGGTGGCGGCTCGCGCCACCCCTGGAGCCGGCGCGCGCGCGGCTCTCGCTAGGCCTGCGCACGCTGATCGTGCTGCTGCTGACCGGCGCGCTCGCAGGCTTCGAGCTCCAGACCTCCCCGCCCGAGCAATCCATCATGGTGCTCGCCGACCTTTCGGCGAGCACGCAGAGCGCGGTCGACCGGGAGACCGCGGTGGTGCGCCAGATCCTGGCGCAGCGACATGGCAAGGACCGCGCCGGCGTGGTCGCCTTCGGGCGCGACCCCCAGGTGGAGGTCAACATGGGCTCCGACCCCCAGTTCGCCGAGTTCGAGAGCCGGCCCAACGCCAACTACACCGACCTGGCCTCCGCACTGCAGCTCGCCGGATCGATCATGCCTTCCGACACGCGCCGGCACATCGTGATCGTGAGCGACGGCCGCGCGAACCTTGGTGACGCGATAGCCGAGGCGCGCTTGCTGCACGCGGAAGGCGTCCGTGTGGATGCGGTCGCTCTTGCGGTGCCGGTCGGCTCCGAGGCCCGAGTGGACCGGCTCGACGCGCCGAGCACGATCAACCAGGGCGAGCAGGCCAGCGCGCAGGCGGTGATCGTGAGCAACACCCAGACCTCCGCGACCGTGCGCTGGTACGCCGACCGTACGCTCGTCAACACGGCGCAGGTGGACCTGGCGAACGGCGAGACCAGCCTCTCCCAGACCTTCAAGCCCACCGGCGCCGGCTTCCACAGCCTCCGGATCACGATCGATCCCGTGCTGGACACGTACGCGGAGAACAACGTCGGCGAAGCGCTGGTTCAGGTGGTCGGTCCGCCGCGCGTGCTGATCGTGCAGCAGGCGGCCGGCGACGCCGCGGCACTCGAAGCCGCCCTGAGCTCGACCGGGATCCCTTCGACCGCGATCGTCCCGGCCCAGCTTCCCAGGTCCGCGTCTGAGCTCGCCGCGTATCAGTCGATCGTGCTCGTGAACATCCCGGCGGCCAGCCTCGGCGTCGAGGGCATGGCGCTCTTGCAGGCTGCGACGCGTGACCTCGGCATCGGTCTCGTCGTCGTCGGCGGCACGGAAAGTTACGGCCCGGGAGGCTACGCGGGAACCACGCTCGAGGCGACCTTGCCCGTCCAGATCGAGCTCCCGCAGAACATGCAGAAGCCGCCTGTTGCGGTGATGCTGGTGCTCGAAACGACGGAATCGACCGAGGGCGACCAGGTGCTGCGGGGCGCCGCCGATGCGGTCATCGACCAGCTCACACCGCGCGATTCGGTCGGGATCACCAACGGAATGGGCGGCAACATCGTGATGCCACTCACCCAGTTGACAGACAAAGCAAAGATCAAGGCCGCCATCGCCTCGATGAGCCTCGGCGACCCTCCGAGTTACGGGCCCGACCTCAACGCGGCGGGCGCGCAGCTGGACAAGAGCAAGGCTTCGCTCAAGCACATCATCCTGCTCGGCGACGGAGACGCGACCAACGACAACTACAAGCCCATCGTCGAAGCGCTGTACAAGAAAGGCATCACCGTCTCGACCGTCGCGGCCGGCGCCTATGGGACAGACGCAGAGTTGATGCGGCAGATCGCGCTGTGGGGCCACGGCCGGTCGTACATCAGCAACAGCGTGCGCGACGTGCCACAGATCTTTCTCAAGGAAACCAACGAAGCGCTCAAACCGTGGATCGTCGAGGGCACGTTCGCCCCGCATCTCGCCTCCCTGCTCGAGGCGCTGCCAGGGGTGGCGGTGAATTCCTTTCCTTCGCTCAACGGATACGTCGCGACCACGCCGCGCGCCGCGGCGGACGTGATCCTGCAGAGCCCGACGGGCGATCCCGTGCTCGCGACGTGGGAGTACGGGTTGGGCCGAGTGATGGCCTGGACGAGCGACGCGCAGGGCCGCTGGACGGCCGGGCTGCTGCGGTGGCCGAGCGCGAACCGCTTCTTCGGCGACATCGTCCGCTACACCCTGCCGCAGGCCGGCGATCCCGCGCTGCAAATGGAGACGCAGGTGCAGGGCGACCACACGCATGTCCTGGTCACCGCTCCGAGCTATTCAGGCGCCTCGGTGGTGATCAGCGCGGTGACGCCCGACCTCTCCGACCGCGAGCTCACGCTCGCCACGACCGGTCCGGGCCGGTTCGAGGGCGATCTGCCGACCGACCAGGTCGGAAGCTACCTGCTGCACCTGACCCAGTCCGCCGGGGGTGCCGTGAAGCACACCAACACGTTTGGCGTCGTCGTGCCGTACTCGCCGGAGTACCGAGAGCTCGGGACGGACGTGAACAGTCTTCGCGCTGTGGCGCGGGCGGGCGGCGGCACCGTTCTGACGGACGCGAAGCAGGCGTTTGGGGTTCCGGTTCCGGAGGCGCATGCCGCGCAGGCGCTCGACGAGCTGCTGCTGGCCCTGGCGATCATTCTCTTTCCGGTCGACGTGGCGCTGCGCCGGCTCATCCTGCGCGTCGAAGATGTGCCGGCCTGGCGCGAGGCGTTCAAGCGCAAGCCGGCGCGTGCCATTGCCGCCGAGGCGACGGTCGGCCGCCTTCGCGAGCGGGTGGCCGGCGTGAGATCAGCCCGCGTCGCGAAGTCGGCGCCGCCCGAGCCCAAACCGGAGAAGACGATCGAGGAGCTGCGGGCGCGCCGGAAGCGCTAAACGATCTGTTTGGCTTCGGCCTTGCGCAGGAACTCCATCGCCTCTGCGACGGTCGGCACCTCGAGCACGTTGTCCCTCGCGAACTGGTCCGCCTCGGGGCTTCCGGCGGCTCGGATGCGCGTCGCGGCGGCCTGTCGGTCGTACTCGGTTCGCCTCGGCTGCACACCTGGGCCGAGCATGGTCCAGTACGCGCCGGGCCTGCCGTACGGCATGCCGACGCTGCCTGCGTTGACGACGCGGATCCGGTCGACCATGCGGTCGAACTGCATGTGGGTGTGCCCGCAGACGACCAGGTCGACGTCCAGCCCGTCCATCAGCTTTCGCATCCGGTCGAGCGCGGTTTCGGCGCTCATGATCTCTTCATCGCTTCGCGGTGAGCCGTGGCAGAACAGCGCGGTCCCGATCGCCTCGACGTCCACGACCGTCAACGTCGTTTCGAATGAGGCCAGGAAGTCGCGCTGCTCGCGCGTGATCCTCGTCGCGCACCAGTCGGCAAACGGCCCGGGCCATGGTCCCTTCGGCTTGTTGTCGAATGCGTCGACCACGCCGCGGTCGGCGTTGCCGCACACGAAACGTGCGCGTGGCAGGGTCAAAAGAAGAGCGATGGTCTCGGCCGGCATCGGACCCGAGGCCACGTCCCCGCAAAAGACGATCAGGTCCGGGTTCTCGTCGTCGACCTCGCGGAGCACCGCCTCGAGGGCGGGCAGATTGCCATGGATGTCCGACAGCGCTGCGACGCGCAAGTTACTTCTGCGTGTCTTGCATCCGGCGGGCCTGAGCCTCCGCCGACTCGCGGTCCGCGTAGGGGCCGTCCAGCCTTACGCCGCCCTCCGCCCGGCCGGACTCGTCGAGCTCCGCGCTGACGACGTACCAGCGCTTGCCAAGGTGCAGCACGCCGTGATGGAGCTCGGCGGTCCAGCTCCTCGGCGTGATGCCGACCCGGTTTCCCTCGGTCAATGCGGAATCAGTCTACTGACGCGCGCCTCCCGGCGAATGCGGCGATGAGGGCGAGCCCGCCGAATCCGAGGGCCAGGATGACGCCGAGAAGCAACAGGGGCGCGCTCAATCCGTACCTGACCGAACTCAAGACGACGACTCCGGCCCCGATGCACAGGCCGAGCCCCAAACCCCACAGCCAGGACCGTGCCATATATAGGAAACGCATGGCTGGGGTCATGCGTCACTCGGAAAAGGCAAAAGATGCCCCGAGCCGCACCGGGTAGCCTGTGCCCGTGAGCTCAGCGGCGGTGGGGATCTTCGATTCGGGCGTCGGCGGGCTGTCGGTGCTCCGCGAGGTCCATCGCGCATTACCTGACGAGACGATCTACTACGTTGCGGATTCGGCCAACGCGCCATGGGGGGACAAGCCGCCCGAGTTCGTCCGCGAGCGCGGCCTCAAGATCGCCCGGTTCCTGGTCGACCAGGGCGTGAAGGCGATCGTGATCGGGTCGAACACCGGCACGGCGGGATCAGCGGAGGCGCTGCGCGGAGCCCTGGCCCTGCCCGTGATCGGGATCGAGCCCGGCATCAAACCCGCCGCGGCGGCTACGAAAACAGGCGTCGTCGGCGCCCTCGTCCCGGCCGCGGTGAGCGAGTCCGACCGTCTCGCTTCGCTGCTCGACCGCTTCGGCTCCGACGTGAAAGTCATCATCCAGCCTGTCCCAGGCCTGGTCGAGCACATCGAGGCCGCCGACCTCGACGGCCCGGAGCTGAAACGGATGGTCGAGGGTTACGTGCGCCCGATGCTCGACGCCGGCGCGGACACGATCGTGCTCGGCTCCACGCACTATGTCTTCCTCAAGCCGCTCCTGGCTCAGGTGGCCGGGCCGAACGTCACGCTCATCGAGACGGGCGCGGCCGTGGCGCGCCAGCTTGCGCGAGTGCTCGAGGAGAGGAACCTGCGTGCGCCCGGACCTGCCGGCAGGGAACGATTCTGGACGAGCGGCGACCCCGCCACGTCGAAGCGCGTGATCTCGGCGCTGCTCGAGCGGGTGATCCGGGTGGAGAAGCTGCCCAGCCTCTAGCGCGTCTCTGGGGTTTGCAAAAACCTTACGCGCCGCACAGCAATTTCTTGGTGAGCGTTCAGCAACGTCCGAGACGTGGCGCGCAGCTTTTCCCGCATGCATCGTCTGTCGGTCGCGCTGCTGGTCGCGGCTGTCGCGTTCATTGCGCTGGCACCGCTGGGCAGCGTTGCGCGGGCGACGACGGCGAGCGGCGGCCAAAACAACAGCCTGACGAGCAGCCTGGAGCTGGTAAGCCCCGCGGTCGCGGCCAGCTCCTCCGCTGCTGCAGCCCGTCAGCTGGTCGAGGCCGTGAACGCAATGGTCGCTCGCAGCCCGATCACGCTGAGCGCGACGATCGAGGCGCTGGTCGAGTCGAGCGGCGCGTCGGTGGGCGTCTCGCTCATCGAGCTGGGAGCCGCCACGCCCCTGGTGTGGTCGTTCAACGGGACCACGGTGTTCACCGCAGCGAGCACTTACAAGCTGGTCGCGCTGATGATGGAGGCGCAGAAGATCGCGACCGGAAGGACGGATCCGAACGGGCTCGTCTGCTACGAGGACGCCGATTACGAAGCCGGCTGGTACGACGACTACGAGGACGGCGCCTGCTTTACCCGCAACGAGCTCGCTCGGCGGGCCGGCCTGATGTCGGACAACACCGCGGGCCACATGCTGGTGCGCGACGTTGGTGGAGCCGATGCCGTCAACGCCTGGGCGGCGTCGCTCGGTGCGACGCATTCCGTGTTCTTCAGCGACAACACCACATCGTCGGGCGACCTCGCGGTCCTATGGGCTTCCGAGTCCAGGGGGAGCCTCGGCGGACCCGCGGCGCAGGCGTGGCTCTATCCGCTGCTGACCGGCACCAAGACCGAAGCCGGAATTCCGGCGGGCGTCGCCGGTCGGAGCGCTGTGGTGCACAAGACCGGCACCATCGACCAGGTCGAAAACGACGCGGCGCTGGTCGTGAGCGGGCCCAACGGCGCCTACGTGCTAACGGTGATGACCGATGGGATGGGCGGCGATCAGGGCTGGCAGCTGATTGCGTCGATCTCCTCAGCGGTGTGGAGCTTCGAAGCGGCGCGGGCTAGCTGACCGGCCACGCCAGGACCCTCCGTGTAGTCGCCCTGCGCCCACACCCATTTGCTCGCCTCTTTGAGGCGTTCGACCCGAAGGTCAGCCGCCGACTTTCAACACCAGCCCGATCGCGTATGTGATGCCGCCGACGATGATGCCTGCGAGCGTCATCTCCAGCCCGGCGGACCACCATGTGCGCAGCGTAAACAGCGCCTTCGACGCGCCGACGAGAAAATGCGCGATGAGCGAGACGATCGCGGCGGTGATCACCCCCGACGTTCCGCGCAGCCAGAAGAACGGCATCACGGGGATCATCGCGCCGATGAAGGTGCTCACTCCGGCCGCGATCGCTGACTGCACGGGATGCCCCGCCGCCTCGAGGCTTCCGAGCTCCTCGGGCGCATGCACCTTGAGCAGAGCCTCGGGGTTGCCCGCGAGCTGCTCGGCCAGGCGGTCGGCCATCTCCTTGTCGATCCCTTTCAGCTGGTAGAAGAGGGAGACCTCCTCCTTCTCCTCCTCGGGGTGCTCGAGGACCTCCTGGCGCTCGCTTTCAACGTTGGCCGCCACCACCTCGCCCTCGGAGCGCTCTGCGAGGTAGGCGCCCGTCGCCATCGAGAGCGCCGACGCGATGGCACCGAACAGGCCCGCGGTCAGGACGAAGCTCGAACCGCCGGTCGCTCCGGACACGCCCGCCACGATGCCGAACACGGCAGCCAGGCCGTCGTTCGCGCCATAGATCGCGCCGGAGATCCAGCCGGCGCCCGTGCGATGCCAGGACTCTCGCCCGAGGATGCGGTTGAGCCGGCTCTGCACACTCGAAGGAGCCGGCTCGGTCGCGCGATGCGCCACCTCCATCGATTCGAGCGACCGAGAGTGGCCCTGCTCTTCCACGCGGATCGCCTGCAGCACCGCATCGGTGTCTGGGTCGCCGGTCGACCGCTTGTATCGGTCGGTGATCTCGACCTCCTCTGCGGCCTCCATCCGCTGGATGACCATGTCCACGGGGGCCAGCCTGGCCTGCAGGCGCTGCAGCGGGGAGAGCTTCACAGTCGACGGTTCGGGCACAGGCTGGCCCAGCTCGCGCAGTCGCTTTTCGATCCGCTCGCGATGTGACGCCTCGGCGTCGGCTATCGCGCGGATGATCTCCGCGCGACGTGAGTCGGCCAACCGATCCGCCAGAACCATGTACATCTCGCGCGCCTGCACCTCACCGCGCCAAGCCTGGAGAAGGCGCTCGACTGCCTCTTTTGGAGCGGTTTGCCGAGCCATCAGCGGTCGGCCGGAGGCTGCTCGTCGACCTGCCGGCCGACGACCACGCGCACGCGCTGCACCGCGTTGTTCTCCACACCCTCGAGGTTCCAGCTCTGATCCACGGGCTGCACGTTGCCTGCGGCGTCCCGTGCGCGCGAGCAAAGCTCATACTCCCCGGCCCGCGTCGCATCCCACTCGTACGTCCAACCGCGCCAGGAGTACGGAGACACGGGATCCTGCAGCGTGGTCGATGCCCATGAAGCGCCGCCGTCGGCGCTGAAATCGACTTTGACGATCGGCGCACGGCCAGACCACGCGCGACCCTCGATCAGTTGTGTGGAGGGTTCGACGAAACGCGCTCGCGACATGAAGTCCGGCACGCCGGGCGGCACCATAAGCGCGCGCGGCAGCATCCGCGCCACAGGTACACCCGGGTCTGTGTCGGAAGTGCGGAAGTGGTAGGCCTTGGCCTGCTGATAGCCCGCAAAGGGCCGGTCGATCACTGTGATCGAGCGCAACCACTTGACGTGCGTCATCCCGTACCAGCCCGGCACGATCAACCGCATTGGAAATCCATGCTGTGGTGGGAGCGGGCGGCCATTGATCGCGTAGGCCAACAGGACCTCATCCCGCGTTGCGTCTGCAATTGGGAGGCTGCGCTCGTAGTGCTGATCGACGCCGCCCTGCACGCCGCGGTCGAGCCCCGTGAACACGACGTCGCGCGCACCCTCCATCACACCTGCCTCGTGCAGGATCGGCGCCAGCCGCGTGCCCGTCCATTCCGCGGTGCCGACCGCTTCGCAGAGCCATGGCTGGCTCATCGGCCGCGGCTGCAGGAGCGCGCGGCCGTTGCCCGCGCACTCGAGTGTCACCGCGAGCGTGGTCGAAGGCCTCGCGATGAGGTCATCGATGGTTAGTCGCAGCTCGCTTCGCACGTGGCCCCTCACGGACAGCTCATAGCGCGACGCATCGACCATCGGGATGTCGAAGTGGATCAGGAGATAGTGCAGGCCGAGAGGTGTGATGCCGTAGCGCAGAGCCTCGAGCGGCATCGAATGATTGCGCACCGCGAGCTGGAGCTCGTCGGGTGTGATCTCAGGAGTTTCGATGAGTGTCCCGGCCGGCCGTGACAGGGCGACTTCGTCCACCTTGATCGGGCTAGTCTAGAAGTCATGCAGGAGCGAAGCGAAGAGCAGATCCTGAGCAGGCTGCTCGAGCTGGAGAACGATGGGCAGTCCGAGCGCCGCGCGCAGCTTAGCGGCGAGCGTTACCTCGCGCTGCTCCACGACCCGGACAACGATCGCAGCTACATCCTGCGCCACAGCACCGATGAGACCGAGGGCGTGGAGGTACCTCCGGATGCGGAGTTCGAGGAATATCCGACGCTCGACGTCGCCCAGCGCGCGTTCGAGCAGCTGCTCGATGAGTCGAGGCGGGCCGGGGAGCTGGTCGAGGAGGATTCGACGGACGACGTCGGGGACTCGGAGACGGGCGGCGCCGAGGTGCGGGACCTCAATGCCGACCTGGACGAAGACGAGCTGACCCAGGATCCGGCGATCAGCGAGGAAGAAGAACCCTAAGCCCGCGTTACGACCAACTGCGCGCGAATGGCGCTACCGGCGGCCCAGGCTGCGACCAACTGCGCGCGAATGGCGGGTTAGCGCGTGACGCACCTGCATCACCACGGTGCCGGGGGTCCCGTACACGTCGGCCGCAGTGAAGCGGAGCATGCGAAAGCCCGCGCCGACAAGGCCATTCTGTCGTCGGTTGTCATCAGCCAGCCGATCCCGGTGATTACCTCCGTCGTATTCGATTGCCAACCGCTGTAGGGGATAAAGGAGATCCGGTCGGCCTAAGAAACGCCCCTCGTCGTCACGGATGGAGACCTGGGCGTCGGGCCGCGGAAGTCCGGCCAGCACAAGCAGCACTCGCAGCCGAGTCTCCATTGCAGATTCCGCCTTTGGCTCGGCCAGATTCACGACACGTCGGAGCCGACCGATGCCTTTGGCTCCGGAATGTTCCACAACGAATGCGTGCAATTCGGCGAGTGTGACCAGCCCGCGATGAAGGAACAGGTCGGCGGCGACGACACCATCAGTTAATGGATCTCTCCCGCCGAGGTCAGCCACGGTCCGCATTGCCGACGTGGTAGGCAAACCACAGCGACGTACGATCTCATCGTCGGCGAGGGCTGCGCGCCGGACAGATGCACCGGCGCGGCGGCCGGTTCGAATCGGTCCCGGGATGGTGACCTCGATCGGAGCGCAAGGTGCCACGTCCAATCCGTGCAGCCAGGCTGCAGTCCAGCCGGAGAAAGCGGCTCCGTCGGACAAACCTCGGGCGAATGCGGCCAACGTGAGTTGTGGGGTCTCCTTCAAACCTGCCCAGCGGTAGAGTCCTGAGCCCATCCGTCGATAGGCTGATCCCCGCAGCCGAGCACGTGTCACGCCGACGTGATTGGCTTCCGCAACCGTGAACGGACCAGTTCTAAGAGCATTGGGCACGACGTGTCTTGAGGGCACCGACTCAGGATCGACGCGCGCGGGACACGAAACAACGTTGCACGTTAACGCTCCCTCTCAGCGTTCTCTCAGGATTCGCACAGACCCTAACCAGCCCGCTGACAGACGATTCGCGCTGTGTCACGAAGGCTCTGGGTCCCGCTCGGCGCCGTGGTTGGGCTGGGCCTCCTCGGTTCGGTCGGCGCGTACGTCTACTTCTTTTCCGGGCTCCGCACCAGCCCCCCGGCGCTCGCCCTGGCGTCTCCTAGCGCGTTACCCTCGAGCAGCGCCTCCGCCAATGCAGGCACGTGGCAGATCGCATCCGGTTCCGTCGCGGGCTATCGGGTCAAGGAGCAGTTCGTCGGCCAAACCTCGTCCCACGAGGCGGTGGCACGCACTGGCGACGTGACCGGGCAGGTGACCATCGCCCAGTCCGGCTCGTCATATGAGTTGACGTCCGCGAAGGTCACCGTCCAGCTGTCAGGCCTCACGAGCGTGGATTCGGTCGCCGGCTACAACGTGACGAACCGAGACCGCATCGTCCAGCGCTCGCTCGACGTGAGCTCGTTTCCGACCGCGGTGTTCGAAGCGCAGGGCGTGACCTTGCCCGCGGGGGCAGAGACGGGACAGGCGGTGACGGTCTCAGTCCCAGGCAAGCTCACCGTCCGCGGCGTCACGAATGATGTCACCGCCACGCTGCAGCTCCGGGTCAACGGCACCACCGCGCAGGTCGCGGGCTCGATCGTGACCAACATGAACGAGTTCGGAATCAGCCCGCCGAGCGTCGGCTTCACGACCGTGCAGCCGGCGGTGACGATCGAGTTCCAGCTGAGCTTGACGCAGTCCGTCTAAACGGAGGTCATGAGCCGCGTCTGGGTGTGCGCCAGGTGTCGCGCCGGGTCGGGGTCGAGGGCCTTGCGCTCGGGCGACTGGTAGTAGTCCGCGTCGGCCTGCTCCCAGGACTTCGGGCCGTCGTAGGTGATGATCCAGACGAACTGGTCAGTCCCGTCGACCGTCCAGGCCCCCACGATCTGAAAGCCGAACTTGCGGCGCAGGGGGACGACGCGCGAGCGCCATTCGGCGACCCAGTCGGCCATCTCGCCGGGCTTGACGGTGTACTCGCGGATCTGGGACGTCACGCGTCAGGAGGCGCGGCGAAGGCCGCCGGCCATCTCTTCGAGCCGGCGGATCCGCTCTTCGATCGGAGGGTGAGTGCTGAAAAGACCGGCCAGGGTCTGGCCGCTGAGCGGATTGACGATGTACATGTGCGCGAAAGCCGGCTGAGCCGTCTGGGATGGGATGACCTGTGTCGCACGCTCGAGCTTGCGCAGCGCGGACGCAAGCGCCATCGGGTCGCCTGAAACCTCGGCTCCGGTGCGATCGGCCTGGTACTCGCGCGAGCGGGAGACGGCCAGCTGGATGAGCAACGCGGCGAGCGGTGCAAGGATGATCGTCAAAAGCCCCGCGATCGCCCCACCGGCACCCTGCTCGCGCTCGTCGCGGCCGCCGGAACCGCCAAAAATCAATCCCCACTGGGCGATGTTGGCGATCAAGGTGATCGTGCCCGCCAGTACCGCCACGACCGAGCTGATCAGGATGTCGCGGTTTCGAACGTGGCCGAACTCGTGCGCCAGCACGCCGTACAGCTCCTCCTCGTCCAGGATCCGGAGCAAGCCTTCGTTGACGCAAATCGCCGCATGCTTGGGGTTACGTCCGGTGGCGAATGCGTTGGGCGAAGGATCCGGGCTCACGTAAACCCGTGGCTTGGGCACGCCGTACTGAATCG
>Ga0207646_10003774_pt1 | contig 16875 bp, 12 predicted proteins | sample KBSK5502metaG_FD_184343 | JGI IMG/M metagenome (GOLD analysis project Ga0207646, IMG submission 184343) | Corn, switchgrass and miscanthus rhizosphere microbial communities from Kellogg Biological Station, Michigan, USA - KBS K5-50-2 metaG... | ecosystem: Host-associated > Plants > Roots >... | reverse complement strand
CTTCAGCTCAGCGACGTGCTTTCCCGTGGGCGTGACGTTGTGATCACCCCGGATGGTCCACGCGGTCCTGCTTACGAGCTTGGACCGGGAATCATTTTCCTGGCCCAGAAAACCGGAGCCTCGGTCATTCCGATCAACATGGAATACTCGAGCTGCTGGCGCGTGAAAAGCTGGGACCGGTTCATTATTCCGCGGCCTTTTTCGAAAGTGCGCGTGATCATCGGCCAGCCGCGAGAGATAAGATCGACATCTACGCCCGAAGAATTTGAAAGCGAGCGATTGCGCCTTGAAGATGCGATGATGTCGCTGGTTGAGCGACGCTGACTCATTTAAGTTCGTGCAATGGGAAATCTGATCGACGGCCGCGCGATTGCCGAAAAAGTTTATGTCGATCTTCGGACGCAGATCGCAGAGCTGGAATCCAAGGGCATCACACCGGGACTCGCGGTTGTTCTTGTCGGCGATAATCCGGCGTCGCGGACCTATGTTCGATCGAAAGACAAGATGAGCCGCAAGCTCGGTTTGCACTCGGTTAAGCTCGAGCTGCCGGACTCGACGACCCAAAGCGAATTGCTTGAGCGCGTCGAAGAATTGAATCGCGATCCCAAGGTTCACGGTATTCTGGTCCAATCGCCGCCGCCGAAACAAATCGACGAAGCTGCGATCGTGCGCGCGCTCGATCCGCGCAAAGACGTGGATGGTTTTCATCCGCTCAATGTGGCCAAGCTCGCGATGGGCGACTCAACCGGCTTTGTTCCGTGCACGCCGCTTGGGGTTCAACGAATCCTCATCGAAAGCAAGATCGATATCGCCGGCGCCCATGTCGTCGTTCTTGGACGCAGCATGATCGTTGGAAAACCGGTCGCCTTGCTGCTGATGCAAAAAGCTAAAGGCGGCGATGCGACCGTGACCATTGCACATTCGCGGAGCAAGAATCTCGAAGAGATCACGTGCTCGGCTGACATTCTGATTGCGGCCATCGGACGCGCGCACTTCGTGAAGACCGAACACGTTCGCGAGGGCGCGGTAGTGATTGATGTCGGAATCAACCGCCTTGAAGACAAAACCAACGGGCGCGGTTATCGGCTCGTCGGCGACGTAGATTTCGAGGGCGTTTCAAAAAAAGTTGCCGCGATTACGCCAGTGCCCGGCGGAGTCGGGCCGATGACAATTGCAATGTTGATGTCGAACACGGTCAAGGCGGCGAGACAATTTCAGATGAGGTAGGGGCGGTTCACCGAACCGCCCGCGGGCGATTGAGGTCAATCGCCCCTACCAACGATTCTCTTGGTCAACAATCGCAGAACCGCTGGGCTGAGTTGCGCGGCGCGCAAAAACGTCGAGGCAGTTTTTGGTGACAACACCGCCGCGCGGGCGAGCCGATTGATCCAAAGTCGCCCGCGATACATCGCGTGATGAGCGCGAACAAATTGGCGCAGCGCCGATTGTTCGCCACGGCGAATCCGTCCTGTGGCGGATCGATCTTCGCCGCGGATGATTTTTGTGATCGCGTTGGCGGCGAGTTCGCCTGAGCGCAACGCGTAATAAATTCCTTCGCCGGTAAACGGTTCGACCACGCGCGCCGCATCGCCGATGAAGAGCAAATTTTCGCGCGCAACTGAAACAGGTGCGCGCGTGAGCGGAGTAATCGTGCGCCACGCTTGCTCGGCGGTGAGATCGAATTCGCGCTCTGCCCAATTTCGGAGCGACGAAATCGTTGGCGGTGTTCCAACCAGGCAGAGATTCAGCTCGGAACCATTCACCGGCGCCTGGCCGGAATAACCTTCCGGCAGAAATTGCAGCACGATCCGATTCCCAAAGTCGCGCGGGAGCGGAATGTGCGCCTGCAGCGCAACCCGCTCGCGCTCAAGACGCGGCAGCAGATTGCGCATTCGCGCGACGGTCGAATTGCGGCCATCGGCCCCAACGACAACTCGGGCGGCGAAAGTCTCCCGCACGATGTCGATCTTCCAGTTCTTAGCTGCGGTCCGATTGAGTGCGACCAGCGTTGCCTCTTCATGAATCTCAGCACCGAGTGTGCGCGCGCGATTAAGGAGAAGGTGGTCGAACAGGCTACGCTTGACGCTGATCATGCCGTTCTCGTTTCGTGGAAGATCGACCCGCAATTTTTGGCCGCCGATGGCGATGAATTCTACGGCGTTGAGCACACCATGCGGCAAATTTCGAATTTGTTCTGCGAGATCGAGTTTCTCCAGGACCGACCAGCACCCGGGATTGATGCAATCGCCACAAACTTTTTCGCGCGGAAATTTTTCGCGCTCCAAGAGTAACGTTCCCAATCCTGCCACTGCGCAGAAGGCCGCGCAGCTCGCTCCCGCGGGTCCGCCGCCGACAATCGCTACATCGACAACTTCCATTGCACGTTCACTCTCATGTCATGTCGAGCGGAGTCGAGACATCTCTAAATATTTCAGAAATAGTAAGAGATTCCTCCACTTCGGTCGGAATGACAGCAGCTCGGCGCGAGGGCGATTCTCAACACTGCTGGCGCGAGATTTAAAACCGAACGAGATTCTTTCATGAGCTGGTCACTTCCCATCGTTCGCATCGCCGGCATTCAGTTACGCATTCACGTCACCTTTCTTCTTCTGATCGGCTGGTTGGCATTCGGTTATTACTCGCAAGGTGGATCCGCGGCGGCGATTGCGGGTGTTTTGGTGATCATGCTCCTGTTTGCGTGCGTCGTGCTGCATGAATTTGGTCATGCTTTTGCCGCCAAAGCTTTCGGGATTAACACGCCCGATATTACTTTACTGCCGATCGGTGGAGTGGCGCGTTTGGAGCGAATGCCGGAAGAGCCGATACAGGAATTGATAATCGCAGCGGCGGGCCCGGCGGTGAACGTGATCATTGCGCTCTGCCTCTTTATTACCGGTGGCTCTTTCGTTTATCCGCCGACCGCCGGGAGCAGCCTGAATGATGTCTTGCTAACAATAAACGTTGTCCTCCTGCTTTTTAATTTGCTTCCGGCTTTTCCGATGGACGGTGGGCGCGTTTTGCGCGCGCTGCTCGCGACCCGCTTGAGTTATGCTCGGGCGACACAAATCGCCGCCAGCATCGGCCAGGGTTGCGCATTTGTTTTCGGATTTCTCGGTTTGTTCGGCCCGAACCCGTTCCTGCTTTTCATCGCGCTGTTCGTTTACATCGGCGCGTCGCAGGAAGCGGCGTTGGCGCAAATGCGAGATGTTTCGCGCCGGTTCCCGGTTTCGAGCGCGATGGTGCGCGAATTTCGTTCGCTTCCGGAAAGCGCGACGTTGCTTGAAGCCGTCGACGCATTGCTCGCGACTTCGCAGCACGATTTTCCGGTTGTGGATGAGAACGGTGGAGTCGCCGGCATTTTAACGCGACACGATCTGATCGCTGCTTTGCGCAAAGGCGATTCGGCGATTCGGGTGGGCGATGTGATGCGTCGCGACATTCCGACCGTGACCACGGGCACGCGGTTCGAAGAAGCATTTCGGATCATGCAGGAATGCAATTGTCCAGCCGTGCCGGTGCTCGACAGCATGAAACGGTTGGTCGGTTTGCTCACGCCGGAAAATGTGAGCGAACTGATGATGGTGCAGTCCGCGCTGCCGCGGCGTCGGGCCGCGTAAAGAATTCTATATTTGGAGGAACACGCGCTGTCGTGTCGCAAATATTAGGGCGCCGACAGCGCGGACGCCCTCCAATTGTCGATCTTTGTCGCAATTGAGTACGTTTGGCGATCGAACGATGGCAGCGAAAAAAGAAAAACCCGATCTGCAAAAGAAGGTGCACGAAGTCCCGCACAAGCCGGGTGTGTACTTGATGCGCGACCGTTTCAACCGCGTGATTTATGTCGGCAAGGCGCGCGATCTGCGCAAACGAGTCAGCTCCTATTTTTTGCCGTCGAAACTGGCGCAGGCGGATTTGAAAACGCGTGCGATGCTCGAGGCGACGTGGGATTTTGAAACGCACGTCGTCCGCAGCGAAGCCGAGTCAGTCTTGCTCGAAGGCAAGCTGATCAAGGAATACCGGCCGCGCTACAATATTTCATTTCGCGACGATAAACGATTCCTGCTGGTCAAGATCGACATGTCGGAGGAATGGCCGCGTTTTCGGCTGACCCGTTTCAAGAAAAACGACACCGCGCGTTACTTCGGCCCCTACGCGGATGCCGGCGCGTTACGCCAAACCTTGAATTTGATGCGACAAAAATTTGGCGTCCTCACGTTTGGCCGCGGTGCGCCGACGGAGCGCGAATTGAAATCTTCGACTTATCAGGTGCCGGTGCGCTTGAGCGAAATCACGGCTGAACAATATCGGGAACGTGCCGCGCAGGCCTGCGAATTTCTGGAAGGACATTCGCGCGAGATGATAGACGCGCTGGACGAACAAATGCGAATCGCGGCCGAGAAAATGGAATTCGAGAAGGCGGCCGAACTCCGCAACATGATTGACGATGTGCGCCAAACGACCAGGCAAGTGCGGCGCTTCACCCGCGGAACGCTCCCGAGCGCGATCGATCCATTGGCCGATGTGCAGGCGCTCGGCGACGCGTTGCAACTTCCGCGATTGCCGCGGGTGATGGAGTGTTTCGACATCTCTAACATTTCCACGACGCACGTGGTCGCCTCGATGGTCTGTTTCCGTGACGGCGTGGCCGACAAAGATTGCTACCGCCGATATCGCGTGCAAACCGTCGAAGGCCAGGACGATTTCGCCAGTATGGCTGAAGTCGTCCGGCGAAGGTACTCGCGGGTTTTGCTCGAAGCGCGCGACAAAAATCCGGAAGTGGCGGAGTTCTCGCAGGAAAATCCACTCGACGCGTTGCAACACGCAGCCGATAGCGACGTGGCGGAGAAAAACAATCGTGCGCTGTTTGTCGCTGTTCGCCTCCCGGATTTAATCATCGTAGATGGCGGCAAAGGTCAGCTTTCGTCCGCTTGTCGGGAATTGCAGCGATTGGGGCTGCACGATTTGGCAATCATCGGTCTGGCGAAAGAGCACGAGGAGATTTACCGGCCCGGTCGGGCGATGCCGCTTCAACTGCCGGCGGATTCCGGGGCGTTGCATCTGCTTCAACGAATCCGCGACGAAGCGCATCGCTTCGCGAACGCGTATCACCAGCTTTTGCTCAAGAAACGAATAGACGAAAGTATTCTCGACGATTGCCCGGGCGTGAGTCAGAACCGAAAGAACCTGCTCCTGCGAAAATTTGGGTCGGTCAATCGCTTGCGTAAAGCAAGCGTCGAACAAATCGCGGCGATCGAAGGGATCGGACCAAAATTGGCCAAAGAAGTGCACCGGTTTTTGCAACGGCATTGACGCAAGCGTTCCCCAAAGGAAGATGTCGATCCTGATGAAGCCTTCGCGAGCGATTTTCATCGCTACTTTGCTGCCGGCATTTGTTTTCGCGCAAAGCTTGCAGCCGACGGCTACACCAATTCCGTCTCCGGCAAACGACGAGGAAACGATCGTCCCCACGTTTGAGACGCAGAAGCTGGCCCGCACTTACATTCTCGATATTCCGGCGCCGCGCGGACAAATCACGGATCGCACTGGGCTGCCGCTCGCCCAGAACAAAGTCAATTACAATCTTGCTGTCAGTTTTCCAACGCCGCTCGATTTTACCGATGCGAAAGCGGTCGGCTTTGCCCGGGAAAAGATCGACAAAGCGACAAAACTGACCGGTCGCGCGATCAAAATTTCGGACGATGCGATCCTCCGTCATTATCACAACCGCGGAATTCTGCCGTTGGAGATCGCGCAGAACCTGAGCAAATCGGAATACGAAGCGGTAAAAGATCGATCGAAGGATTTCCTGGTCGTGCGGCCTATTTATGTCCGGAGTTATCCAAACGGAAAAATCGCAGGACAAATCATCGGCTACACCGGCAAGACCGGCCGCAATCTGGACGGTATCATCGACAATCACGAGACGCTTTGGCCGGAAACAGAAGGTCGCGACGGGCTGGAGCAAACGTTCAACGAACTGCTCACCGGCAAGCATGGCGAATACAAAATCACTTTCGACAAAGACGGCCACAAAACTTCCGAAAAGCTAATCAAATCGGCCGTGCCGGGAGACAACATCATAACCACTTTGGATTTGCGGCTCCAGCAGCTCGCCGAGAAAGCGTTGGAGTCGAAAGCCAAGCGCGGCGCCATCGTGATTGTCGATCCAACTGACGGCGATATTCTGGCGATGGCTTCCTGGCCGACTTATGACCCGAACTCTTTTGTTCCATCCATCTCGGCCGAGAAATTTAAGCAATTACAGGATGATCCCGATCTTCCGCTTCTGGCGCGCGCGTTTCGCTCGGCTTATCCCCCGGGTTCGACCTTCAAAGTCGCGGTTGGAATCGCCGCGCTCGAGACCGGCGCGGTTCACGCGGACGATCTTTATCAATGCGTGCCGGGAATTCAGATTGGCAACCTCACTTTCCACAATTGGAAAAAAGGCGATCGCGGTGCGCTCAATTTTGTCCAGGCATTAACCGAATCGTGCGACACGTGGTTCTATCAGGTCGGCATCAAGACCGGCGCGGAGCCAATCATCGAATGGGCTCTCAAACTTGGTTTCGGCTCGAAGTCCGGGATTCCTTTGCGCGGCGAGGCGGAAGGACGCATCCCGAACGACGAATACATGAAAGCGACTCACGGTCGCAAACTGCTCAACGGCGACATCGCGAACTTGTCAATCGGCCAGGGCGACACGCAGGTTACGCCGCTGCAAATGGCGCAAGCCATGGCCATCGTCGCGAACGGCGGCCGATTTTATCAAACGCGGCTCGTGCGCCAGGTGCAATCACTCGATCACGAAATCGTGACTGCCTATCAATTGCGCGAAAAACGTTCACTCGATGCTTCCGCGGAAACGATGGAAGAGGTCCGCGCGGGAATGATCGAAGTCGTCAACGGACCGAACGGCACCGGACACGAAGCGCAACTTGAAGGTGTTGAAGTTGCCGGAAAAACCGGGACGGCGCAGTGGGGTCCGAAAAACAAAGAGCGCACGGCCGCGTGGTTCGCCGGATTTTTACCGGCTGAGGAACCGAAGTATGCGTTTGCCGCAGTTTATGAGGGCGACGTCGGCAGCAAAGTTCACGGCGGCACAACCGCGGCCCCGATGATCGCCGACATCTTCCAGGAAATTTACAAGGGCTCGAAAACGAGCAATCGCGCCCTGCGCGAACCAACTCAGCAAATTCGCCGCGCTCAGCCGGTTGAAGAAGACGCTTCGGATTAAGCCGCCGCCGTTTCTTTGGACAACTCCATCGTGCCTTTGAATTTTGGCGGTTCTTCTTCGACTCCAAAGCTTTCGGAATGGAGATTGTCGATCTTGGCGAAATCGTCGGGAGTCAGCGGCGGACATTCTGGCGCTTGCGCGAACTCGACGAGTTGTTCTTCGTTGTAAATGTTCGGAAGCGTCGAAGCTACGCGGTTATCGGCCAGCAACCAAAGCAGCGCGGCTTGTCCAAGCGTGCGTTTCGAGTTCTCGAGAAACCGCAGTTTGTCGACCTTCTTGATTCCGTTGAGCAGCCAACTGCGCGGACGATGACTGCGATGATCGGTCGGCGGGAAAACGGTGTCGGCGGTGTATTTGCCTTCGAGCATTCCGGAGGAATGCGTCACGCGAATTAGAAACATTGTGTCCTTGCCCGCTTCAGTTGCTGCATCGTGCAACGCGTGGCCGGGATGTTGTTCGAGCATGTTGTAGATGTGTTGCACACTCGTCATGTCGCGTTCGCGGATGCAATTGGCGCCTTCGTAAAGCCAGCCGATCGCTGGGCCGAGCGCGATGCCATAGTAACGAACCTTTCCGGACGATTTTAATTTCTCGAGCGTTTTCCAGAGCGCATCGTCGTAAACCTGTTCCATCCGGATGTTGTGCAGCTGGAGAAGATCGACATGATCGGTCTTCAACCGTTTCAACGCGGCGTCCGTCGCGCGTTCGATCGCTTCCGGCGAAAAATCCTGCGGGATCTCGCGCTGACCGCGCCCGCGCGCTTCGCCGTGATGCACGAAGTCGTAGCCGACTTTTGTAGCGATGGTAATTTCGCCGCGCTGTTTAGGAAACGCCTTGGCGATAAGCTCCTCGCTTAGTCCGTTGCCGTAAGTATCGGCCGCGTCGAACAGCGTAATACCGAGATCGAACGCCTTGTGCATGAGCGCGATCGCTTCGCCTTCCGTGAAATTTCCCCACCAGCCGGTGGAGATCGTCCAGAGACCGAAGCCGACTTCGCTCACGGTGAGATCGGTGTTTTTGTAGGTGCGGAAGCGCATGATGCCACCTTACTGAATTGATAAGCAAACGTCCAACGCTCAACGTTCAATCCCGACTCGAGCGCGCCGACGCTCGCTCACGCGGCGGAAATCCGGCACCGAGTTTTATTTCCATCCCTTTCGCAAGGGTCAGGCAAGTGTCCGCTGATCGTAGCAGCTAAATATAGAGTATAGAGAGCGGCTACTTTTGGCCGCTCTCTATAATATTGACGACCTTTTACTGGTAAATAACCCCTGTCATCGCTTCGACAAGAGGTGGCGGCATCGTGAGTGGCCCATGCCCGTTAAGGTTCGCATAAGCACCAGTGCCACCTACAATCTCCCACCGTCCCTTAGGTGGGGAAGTGGCAAATTGGCATTCCTGGTCAATTATGATAGTATTACCAGGTGATGGCATCAATGTAACCACGCAATGAGCTATCGTACCATTAAAATTAGGGTCAACGTGCATTGTAGCAGGCCCTGAAATTGTAAGGGCCCCGGTTGTGGTAAAGGTTCCCGATACATTGGGAAAGCCCGTAAAATCAAATGTAGCGGTGATGGTAACCGGTATGGCCGTGGAAGCTGACGCGGAGGGCACCGAGCCCATCGTGAAGAAGGCAATCATACACAGCGTGATTGCCGCAGAAAAAACTTTGTTGTGTCGCATAATTAGTATCCTCTTTTAGCTTTCTGTTGATGTTGAAGTGATGACTGTTCTCCCTTTACAAAGGGATTGCGTAGGCGGTGCTGCACGAAATCGGTAGTTTTTCTCGCGGCTTGTCTCTTTCGCGCGATTCTGTTACACCGCTTACGTGAAAACTCTGCTAGGGACCGCTCAGATGCAGAGCGATCCCTTCGCTCCGACCCATTGGAGCGTGGTTCTCGCGGCCGGAAGAAGCGAGGCTGACCCGGAGGTTGCCAGAGCCGCGCTCGCTCAGCTTTGCGAAACCTATTGGGCGCCGCTTTACAGTTTCGTGCGCAGTCGCGGGTATGCCGTGCACGATGCGCAGGACCTCACGCAAAGCTTTTTCGCTTATCTGATCGAACACAAGATCTACGCGCGCGTCGATCGGCAGAAGGGCAAGTTCCGGTCGTTCTTGCTCGCCTCGCTCAAGAATTTCCTGGCCGACACTTACGACCACGAACAGACACTTAAGCGCGGCGGCGGGCGCGATTTCCTGCCTCTTCGTGAAGAGCAAGTGGAAGAAGCGGAGTCGCTTTTTCAAACGCATTCCGCGTCCGGCAATGCGGTTGGGGAAGACTGCGTGTTTGAGCGCACCTGGGCGGAGATGCTTGTCGCCGCCGGGCTGGAACGATTGTCGGCAGATTACAAGGCCGAAGGCAAAGAAAAACTCTTCGAGGAATTAAAGATTTTTCTCACCGGTGGCGCGGAACCGCTCCCGCGTTATGCCGACCTGGCCACGCGGCTCGGCACGCTTGAGTCGACCCTGCGGAGCCACATCACTCGACTGCGGGCACGTTACCGCGAAGCGTTGCGCGCGGAAGTGCGGCGCACTGTAAATACGGATGCGGAAGTCGACGGAGAACTGCGCGAACTGTTGCGGGTCCTGACCGCAAGTTGAGGAAGGCTCACGATGGAAATACTCACGGCATCCGTCGCGATCTGTTCGACCTGTCGCGAATCGTTGAACGTGAAAGGCGAATGCCTGGCTTGTTTGCTGCGCGCGGGACTTGACGAATCAGTCGTGGAAGCGGCGCCTCATGGCTCGCCGGTTTTCGGCGACTTCGAAATCGCGCGACGCGAAGATGGTTCTTTCTGGGAGCTGGGCTGCGGCGCGATGGGCGTGACCTATCGCGCCACTGATAAAGTGCTGCACCGCACCGTAGCGTTGAAAGTGATCGAGACGCCGGCGGCGGCGGGTGACTCAACAGCGGTGCGCGAACGTTTTTTGCGCGAGGCACGAGCGGCCGCGGCATTAAAGCATCCGAATGTCGCGGGTATATTTCAGTTCGGCGCTTCGCCGGAGATCGATCGCTGTTATTACGCGATGGAGCTGATCGACGGCGAAACGCTGGAAGCCCTCGTTAGGCGAGATGGTCCGCTCAAGGTGGGACTGGCTCTCGAAATCGCCATCCAAGTGACGCGAGCGCTGAGCGCGGCCGCAGCTCAGGGTTTGATCCACCGCGACTTGAAGCCGGGCAACATCATGCTGACGTCCGGCGACGCTGCGCCGTCGGGTCTGGAAGTGAAAGTGATCGATTTTGGCCTCGCCAAGGCGACAAATGCAGTGCCCGAAACGGATCTGACGCATGGAGGATTCGTCGGAACGCCCTCTTTCGCTAGCCCGGAACAATTCGGCAGCGCTCCCGCCGACGCGCGATCGGACATTTATTCATTAGGCGTTACGCTTTGGTACGCGCTCACCGGCCAAGTCCCCTATCCAGGCAAAACGATTGAGGAAATTCGTGATCGTCAAAAACACACCGATTTGCCAATCGAACAATTGGTCGAGAGAAAAATCCCCGCTTCTTTAATCGAGATGCTGCGGCGCACCCTCGCGCTGGAGCCCACTCAGCGCCCCGCATCGGCCCGGGAATTGATGGAAGCCTTGGAATCTTGCCGCGCGAAACTTGCTCACCACGGTAGTATTCGGTCCCTCCGCAAACTGGCCGGGCTCATTGCGGTGGTAGCGATTGCCGCGGCGGCGCTCTTTGCCCTTCGACTGAATCGCCAAAAAACAACGTCCACCGCTGCCAGCGACACCGGGCCACCATCATCTACGCTCGTGCCGTTGCCCGAAAAATCGATCGCCGTTCTGCCCTTTGAAAATCTGAGCGCGGAAAAGAACGACGCGTTCTTCACCGATGGCATTCAAGACGATGTGCTCACGACCTTGGCAATGATCAAAGAGTTAAAAGTGATCAGCCACACAAGTGTCATGGCTTATCGCGATGCCGGGACGCGCAATACCCGTGAGATCGGCCAGACTTTGGGTGTGGCTAATGTGCTCGAGGGCAGTGTGCGGCGCGTGGGAGATCGCGTAGTGGTAAACGTGCAACTGATCGACACGCGCACCGACCGCCATCTCTGGGCAAAGCATTACGATCGAACACTGACTGATTCGCTTGGTCTTCAGGGTGAGGTTGCCAACGAGATCACAACTGTTCTCCAGGCCACACTTAGCCCGAACGAAAAAGCGCGCGTTCAATTAAGGCCGACAAATAGTGTTCCAGCTTATGAGGCCTACCTGCGTGGCATCGCTGCGGAGCAGCGCGGCCCGTGGCGGATCGTCGATTTACAGGACTCCGCCCGAGCTTTTAACGAGGCTGTGCAAATCGACCAAGGATTTGCCCTTGCCTGGGCGAAGCTCTCTATTATCCACAGTTCCATCTACTGGATGGGCCGGGATCGCACCGCGCAACGACTAGCCGAGGCGAGAAGGGCGCTCGACAAAGCTGGCGCGCTCGATCCGGACGCGAGCCAGTTCTATCTGGCGCGCGGATATTACCATTATTGGGGCGAGAAAAATTACGAGGTCGCCGTTCGTGATTTCGATGAGGCGATGAAGCGCTTGCCCAACAGTGCGGATGCACTATTTGCGCTTAGCCTTATCGACCGCCGCCTTGGCCGATGGGAAGAGGCGCTCACGCACATGGCGCAGGCGGCGCGTCTCAATCCGCGCAGCAGCGTAATCCTCAATAGCTGGGGAATAACTCTCCACTACCTCAGAAGATTTGCTGAGGCTCGTGCGCTCTGGGACCGCGGGCTGGAAAGCGCCCCCAATGACGCCGGCTTGATTATTGCCAAAGCTTGGAGTTATCAGGAGGAGGGCGACCTCGAGACAGCCGCAAAGCTTTTACAACCGCTCCCACCGCAACCGCCCGACTCGGAATGGCAGCAAGTCCAGTACAACCAATTGTTGTACGAGCGTCATTTTCAGCAGTTAATCGAAATGGAGCAAACCGCCTTACGCCAGGACGGTTTATCGACTCGCGTCCGCGCTTTCAATCTGGCCGCATTAGGACGGGCGCAAAAGCTTGCTGGCGACGATCGGGCCGCCCATGCTTCATTTCTAGCGGCCCGAGATATTTTGGAACGAGAGCGGAGGCAAAACGCCCCGGACGACTTTGAGTTTGCCATTATCAAACTCGCTTTTGTCCACGTTGGGCTGGGCGACAGAGAAGCGGCCTTGCGTGAGGCTGCGCGCGCGCTGGCCGTCACTGCAAATGACACATTGTACCTGCCGCAGTTCCAGGTGCTCGTCGCGCAAATTCACGCGCAATTTGGCGACGCCGATGCGGCGCTTCGCGATTTGCCGCGTTTGCTTCAGACGCCCGCGTCGGATATTACTCCAGCACAGCTCCGCCTCGACCCGATCTGGGATCCGATCCGCAACGACTCTCGTTTTCAGGAATTAGCCGCCCTAACGCCGTTGCCAAAAAAATCGATTGCCGTTCTGCCCTTTGAGAATCTGAGCGCAGAAAAGAACGACGCGTTTTTCGCCGACGGCATCCAGGACGACGTGCTCACGAGTCTGGCAACCATCAAAGAGTTAAAAGTGATCAGCCACACAAGTGTCATGGCTTATCGCGATGCCGGGGCGCGCAATACCCGTCAGATCGGTCAGACGTTGGGCGCGGCTAATGTGCTCGAAGGCAGTGTGCGGCGTGTCGGAGATCGCGTAGCCGTCAATGTGCAATTGATCGACACGCGGAGCGACCGCCACATCTGGGCAAAGCATTACGACCGAACACTAATTGATTCTCTTGGTCTTCAGGGCGAGCTTGCCAACGAGATCGCGACCGTGCTTCGGGCAACACTTAGCCCGGAAGAAAAAGCGGGCAATGAAGTAAGGCCGACAAGCAGCGTTCCAGCCTACGAGGCCTATCTGCGTGGTCGTGCATTCACGGGCGGCTCGCGCTTGGATCGCTCCAACATGGAGGGTGCGATTCGATCATATCAAGAGGCAGTGAAGTTGGATCCTAATTTTGCGTTGGCTTGGGCATATCTCTCCTGCGGGCAGAGTGAGAATTACTGGTTAGGATTCGATCCGAGCCCAGCGCGCCTGGCGGCAGCCAAGGATGCTGCCGAGCGTGCTCTCGCGCTCGACCCAAACCTGGCGGAGACTCATCTTGCTCTTGGTTATTACCGCTATTACTCGCAGCGCGATTTCACCGGGGCAGTGGCGGAATTTCAGCAAGCTGAGCAAGGTCTTCCGAATAACGTTGACGTCATCACAGCGATCGCGCTCATCCAACGGCGCGTTGGGCATTGGGACGAGGCGATCGCGGGCCTGCGCCGTGCCGTCGAACTCGATCCTCGCAACACCGATGCCTCCATCACTCTCGCGATTACGTATAAGTGCCTGCGCCGTTTTCCTGAAGCTCTGGCCGCAGTTGACCGCGTCCTTGCGTTTGAGCCGACGAATACAGGTGCCCTCTGGCAGAAAGCGGGTGTTTTCTGGGCAACGGGAGATATCAAGGCGGTAGAACCGCTGGTAGCAAATCCCGGCACCGACCCGCTGATGCGCGGGGTGCAAGCTTTGTTCCAACGGCGTTACGCCGACGCCATAGAGATACTCTCCAAAGCGCTGGCCGAGAAGCCCGCCGACGAAAAGAAATGGCTACTTTTCAGCCTTGGCTTAGGTCAACAGCGCGCTAGCAATGTTGCAACGGCCCGCGCGACTTATCAAAAGGCGACGCAAGAGCTTCAGCACGAGCTCAAGAAGGTAACGCTGGATTCTTTTCAAGAGGCGGAGCTCCGTGCCGCATTGGGTCGGGCTTATGCAGGCTTAGGCGAAGCAGCGTCTGCTATCGCCGAAGGACAAAAAGCCATGGCCATGGATCCCAGTTCCAAAGATCCATTGGATGGTCCCGAAGAAGAGGAGGCCATGGCGCAGATCTACGCTCTCTTGGGAGATTCCGATCACGCGATTCCCATTCTCAAGCGGTTGCTGCAGATACCCGCCGGCCAGGTGATTTCTGCCGGACTGCTGCGAATCGATCCAATCTGGGACCAAATCCGGAACGATCCTCGCTTTCACGAGTTAGTCGAGGATAAGAAACCGTGATCTCGGAAAATCTTCGCCGAACTCAAGATGGGTGGCGTTAAAGAATCGGTTCTCGGAAACGTATTCGATTTTTAGCGGTCAGGTCTGTCGGGAATTTCTAGCCACTTTGCCGCCCCTCAATTCCGTGTTGGACGTTCGGTGTTGGGGGTTCGACGTTTTCTGAAGCTCGTGACGCCTAAACAAGACTGTGCGCTTTTGATCGTCGGTCATGGCTCGACGGTGAATCCGGATTCGAGCGCGCCCACGCTGGCGCATGCGAATGAAATCCGGCGGCGAAACATTTTCGGTGATGTGCAGTGCGCATTTTGGAAAGAGGAACCGAGTTTGCGCGACGCGATCTTTCTTTTTGATCCGGATACAATCAAAAATGTTTACGTCGTTCCGAATTTCATCAGTGAAGGTTATTTCACCCAGACGGTGATTCCGCGTGAACTCGAGTTGAATGGTAAGATCATGAAGCGCGCGAATGGGCAAACCTGGAGCTACGGCGAGCCGGTGGGCAATCACCCGTTAATGACGGACTTGCTGGTGCAACGCGCGCATGGAATTGCGCCTGGCATTGCGGAAAACGAGACCAGCCTGTTAATTGTGGCGCACGGAACCGACCTGAATGAGAACAGCGCAGTCGCGGCGAAACGCGAAGCGGAAAAAATTCGGGCGCTGAGGCGCTATGCCAATGTGCTCAATGTTTACATGGAAGAATTCCCGCTCGTCTCCGATTGGGGAGTGTTAACAAACACGCCGAATGTTGTCGTTGTGCCGTTTTTTATTTCGGATGGCCTTCACAGTTACGAAGATATTCCGATCTTGCTCGGAATCGCGGATTCAAGATCGACATCTCCGGCGGATCGCAAACGCGGCGACGTTTTCCGCCTCGGCCCGTACAAGATCGACAATCGCTCGCTTTTTTATGCCAGCTCGATTGGCACCGATCCGCGGGTAGCCGATATCATCGTCGACCAAGCGGCCGCGTTTGATTCTAGCCGATCCGCAAATTGATTAAGAAAAGTTGCGCGCGCGTCCGGGTTCGCAATCTTTCCTGACCTAGCAACGTGACGTTGCATCCACTTATGCACGCCGACACATTAAAAAAACTCCAAGACATCGGAGGTTTTGTTCTCGCAACCGGCTGCACCAAGAAGAGCCTGAAGCAGGTTGTCGAGATGATTCGAGCGGCGCGCGATTATCGATTCATCGCGATTTACAAAATCGTGAACGATGAATTCGTGATCTTGGCCGGCACCGGGAAAGAGCCGCCGGCCTATCCGCGCTTTCCGATAACCCAGGGTTTATGCGGCGCGTCGCTGGAATCGGGAAAAGCAATCGTAGTCGGCGATGTTCGGAAAGATAAACGCTACCTGCCCACATTTCACACCACGCGGTCCGAGATCATCGTGCCAATGAGGAACGAGCACCGGCATATCGTCGGCATGCTCGACGCCGAAAGCGACAAAGCGAACGCGTTCGGAGACGAAGATAAGCAATTTCTCGAACGCGCGGCTGGTTTGATTGCGCATTGTCTGGCCTGACCGGCGCAATGCCTCTTGAAAAAGCGCTCGCCGCAGTCCTAAACGACCACACTAGATTCGGTCAGATTCTTATCCAACGAAGAGGTTCAGGCGGCTTCGTTCTTTGTCACCGCGACGACGAAAACGTCCGTGATCTGGAAATTCTTGGGAAACCGGATAAAGCGATCGAGATCGCGCGATATGACGATGCTGGCAATTATCGGCCCCTGAAAACTGCGCCGAATCTGCGCCACGGCTGGCGACTCGAACTTGTCGATCTTGGTGAGCTGCGCCGCGCGTTGGATTATTTTTATCCCGGTAGATTGGCCATGCTCGCGGCATGGACGGAAAATCGCCTCAGCACAACACCGCTGCGCGAAACGTTGGATCGGCAATCGGGGATGTACCGAGTCGCGGCGAAAATTTCAGATGAGCAAATTGACGGGGTCGTTGGAAATTTCTGTAAATCAGCCGGCGGCTGCCTGCGAACGATTTTGTGGAAGCGCGACGCGCGCGGCAGAATTCCATCGATAAGGTTACCGCCGGAAAAATTTGATCCGACCCATGACCAATCCGGACGCGGCGAAAATACGATTCCACTGCTTTGTCAGGAAGCGTGCAATCTGCTCGTGGCGGAATGCCGCAAAGTCGTCAAAGGCGAAGCTGACGAATGATCATTCGCGCGCGAGTCGTCGTGACGATGGACGGTCCGCCAATCGAAAACGGCGCGGTCGCGGTTTCGGGGGATCGGATTGTGGATGTTGGAAAGTTTTCCGAAATCTCGAAGCAGCATTCGACCGAGGAGGTCGTCGATCTTGACGATCAAGCACTTCTGCCGGGCCTCATCAACGCGCATTGCCATCTGGATTACACGTGCCTGCGCGGCAAAATTCCGCGACTAGAATCGTTTACCGATTGGATTCGGGCAATCAACTCCGAGAAAGCCAAACTTTCCGTGGCGGATTATGTCGCATCGATCAACGAAGGTTTTGCGGAAGCGACGCGCTTCGGAACGACGACGATCGCGAACCTCACCGCGTTTCCGGAATTGATTTCGCGAATTGAACCGCCAATTCGGACGT
>Ga0207646_10003769_pt1 | contig 16896 bp, 11 predicted proteins | sample KBSK5502metaG_FD_184343 | JGI IMG/M metagenome (GOLD analysis project Ga0207646, IMG submission 184343) | Corn, switchgrass and miscanthus rhizosphere microbial communities from Kellogg Biological Station, Michigan, USA - KBS K5-50-2 metaG... | ecosystem: Host-associated > Plants > Roots >... | reverse complement strand
GATGGCGTTGGCGGTGGCGGAGATATTCCACTCGTTCTCGCGGAGCTTCTGGACGAGGAAGGTCCGCTCGGCCGACTCCTTGAAGTCGCGGAGCGAGCCGGCGGCGTCGGGAGTGCCGGATGCGCCTCCCGGCTTTCGCAGCACCTCGGAGAGGTCGTCCGGCTCGACCGTTTCCCCCTCCACCATGATCATGAGGCGCTCGACCGTGTTGCGCAGCTCGCGCACGTTTCCGCGCCACGGATGGCGCTTCAGCGCCTCCATGGCCGCGGGGCCGATGGCCTTCGGACGGAAGTTGTTCGCGGCGCTGAACTCCTGGACGAAGTGGTGGACGAGGACCGGGATGTCCTCCGTGCGCTCCCGCAGGGGCGGTACCCGCACGGGAATCACGGACAGCCGGAAGTACAGGTCCTCCCGGAACTCGCCCTTCTCGATCTCCTCCTCCAGGTTCTTGTTGGTGGCGGCGATGACGCGCACGTCGACCTTGATCGTCTTCTGGGACCCGATGCGCTCGACCTCGCCTTCCTGCAGCACCCGCAGCACCTTGGCCTGGGTGCGCTGGCTCATGTCCCCGACCTCGTCGAGGAAGATCGTGCCCTTGTCGGCCAGCTCGAACTTGCCGATCTGCTTCTCGGTGGCGCCGGTGAACGATCCCTTCTCGTGGCCGAACAGCTCGCTCTCGATCAGCTCCTCGGGAATGGCCGCGCAGTTGACCTGCACGAACGCCTCGTCCTTGCGCAGGCTGTTGCGGTGGATCGCGCGCGCCACCAGCTCCTTGCCCACCCCGCTCTCGCCCATGATGAGGACGGTGGCGCTCGTGGGCGCCGCCCGCCGGATGGCCTCGCCCACCTTGTCCAGCGCGGCGCTCTTGCCCACCATCCGGTACTTGTCCTCGAAGGCGAGCTTGAGCCGGCGGTTCTCCTTCTCGAGCGTCTTCTGGCTGAGGGCGTTCCGGGTCACCACGAGCACCCGCTCGGACTCGAGCGGCTTCTCGAGGAAGTCGAACGCGCCCAGCTTGGAGGCCTCGAAGGCGGTGGCGACGTCCGCGTGCCCGGAGATCATCACCACCGGCGGCGGCCCGTCGGTGGCCTTGAGGCGCTTCAGCACCTCCATGCCGTCCACCTGCGGCATCTTGATGTCGAGGAACACGAGGTCGGGGTTCTCGCGCTCGGCGATCTTCAGCCCCGCTTCGCCGTTGGCGGCGAGCACGCACTCGTAGCCCTCGTACTCGAGGATCATCTTGAGGGACGAGCGAATCGCCTCCTCGTCATCGATGATCAACACCTTGGCTTTCATCGCGGGACCGGAAGGTCCTACCGGCGGCCTTCCACTTCGATCTTAGCGAGGAACGTGCCGCGGGGACGGGGCCGGAAGACGAAAAGCCACGCCGGCCCGCCCGGGGGCAGCGACTCGACGGCGCGGCGGTAGGCGGCCACGTCGGGAGTGGGCCGGCGGTTCACCTCGACCACGATGTCGCCGTGGGCGAGCAATTCCGCCCCCGGCGCGAGCCCGACGACGTCACGCACCACGACGCCCTGGCGGTCGGCGGGGATGCGCAGCTCGGCCTGCGCCTGCCGGCTCAGGTCGGCCACCACCAGGCCGAGGGCGTCGCCCACCGGCTCCGGGTCGTCGTCCAGCTCCACCAGCTCCGCGTGGGTGGCGGCCTCGCCGGCGCGAGCGTCCAGCCGGGCGTTGAGCGTCATCTCCTGCCCGTCGCGCCGCACGGTGAGCACGACGTCGCTGCCGGGGGCCCGGTTGGAGATGGCGCGGACGAGCTGGTCCCCGTCCTCCACCGGCATGCCCGAGACGGCGGTGATCACGTCGTACCGCTTGAGGCCCGCGGCCTGGCCGGCGGTCCGGTCGAGCACGTCCACCACCATCGCGCCGCGCGCCTCGGGCAGGCCCACGAGCCGCTGCAGGTCGGGTTCGAGGTCCTGGAGCTGGATGCCGAGGTAGCCGCGGGTGACGTGGCCCTGGCTGCGGAGCTGCGCCAGCACCTCGCGCGCGACGTTGATGGGCACCGCGAAGCCGATGCCCTGGCCCTGCAGGCTCACGGCGGAGTTGATGCCGATCGCCTCGCCGGCGACGTTGACGAGGGGACCGCCGGAGTTGCCGGGATTGATGGCCGCGTCGGTCTGGATGTAGGCGTCGAAGGACGGGTCGTAGATCTTGCGCCCCTTGGAGGAGACGACACCCACCGTCACCGAGTGATCGAACCGGTACGGGTTTCCGATCGCGCACACCCATTCGCCGACCCGCAGCGCGTCCGAGTCGCCGAGCGCGACCGTGGGCAGGCCGAGGGCGCTGATCTTCAGGAGGGCGAGATCGGTCGCCGGATCGGAGCCGACGAGGGCCGCCGTGAACTCGCGCTTGTCGGCGAGGCGGACGCGGATCCGGTTGGGGGAGGCGACGACGTGGTGGTTGGTGAGGATGAATCCCTGGGGGTCCACGATGAAGCCCGAGCCCTCGCCGCGGCGCGGACCGTCGCCGTCGGGGTCGTGGGCCGAGCGGGAGCGCCCCTCGGCGGCGCCCTCCGTCACGGTAATGTTGACGACGGCGGGGTTGACGCGCTGGACGATGTCCGCGAAGTTCGGAGGCCCGCCCGCCATCGGGGCCGACGCGGGGTGGACGGCGTTCACGACCCCGCCCCCGGCGGCCAGCACGCCCAACAGCCCCGCCACACCGGCCACCAGTGAGAAGGAGAGCACGAGCGCAGCGCGCTGCATCGCGCGGGAGTATAAACCCGGGGCGGCTCAGCCGCCACCGAGGAGGGTGGCCAGCTCCTCTTCGGTGAGCCGCGTCACTCCCAGCTCGGCGGCCTTGTCCGCCTTCGAGCCGGGGTCCTTGCCCACCACGACCGCCGTGGTCTTCCTGGAGACGGACGAGGTGACGCGGCCGCCGCGGGCCTCGATCGCCGCCTTGGCCTCGTCCCGCGTCATGCGCTCGAGCACGCCGGTGAGCACGAACTGCTGGCCCTTGAGGGTCTGCGCCGCGGGGGAGGCCCTCGCGTCTTCCTCGGTCTTGACGCCCGCCTCCTTCAGCCGCGCAACGAGGCGCCGGTTCTCCTCCCGGTCGAACCACTCGCGCACCGAGCGGGCCACCACCGGACCGATCTCGTAGATCGACTCCATCTCCTCCACGGGCGCCTCGGCGATCGCGTCGACGCGCCGGAAGTGGCGGGCCAGCAGCATCGCCGCGCGCTCGCCCACGAAGCGGATGCCGAGGCCGTAAAGGAGCCGGCGCAGCTCGCGCGACTTGCTGGCCTCGATCTGCGCGAGGACGTTCTGCCCCGACTTCTCGGCCATGCGCTCGAGGCCCACGAGCTCGTCGAGCGTGAGGCGGTAGAGGTCCGCGAAGTCCTTCACCAGGCCCTTCTCGACGAGCTGGTGGACGAGCACGTCGCCCAGGCCCTCGATGTCCATCGTGTCGCGGCGCGCGTAGTGGCGCAGCCGTTGCTCGACCTGGGCCGGGCAGGACGCGTTCGGGCAGCGGCGGTCCACTTCTCCTTCGGGCTTGACCGCCTCCGCGTCGCACTCCGGACACCGCGAAGGCGGAGACCACGGCACGGTCCCCTCCGGCCGCTTCGCCTCGACGACCTTCACAACCTTGGGGATCACGTCGCCGCCCTTCTCGATGAGGACGGTGTCGCGCTCCCGCACGTCCTTGCGCGCCACCTCTTCTTCGTTGTGCAGGGTGGCCCGGGCGACCGTGGACCCGGCGAGTGGCACCGGCTCGAGGTGGGCCACCGGAGTGAATTTACCTGTCCGCCCGACGTAGACCTTGATCTCGCGCACCACGGTGGTGGCCTGTCGGGCGGGGTACTTGTACGCGATGGCCCAGCGCGGGAACTTGCTCGTGTAGCCGAGCTCATCCTGCAGGGCGAACGAGTCCACCTTCACGACGACGCCGTCGATGTCGTACTGCAAGGCGTCGCGCTTTTCCCGCCACTCGTCACAGAAGGTCAGCACCGCTTCGAGTCCGTGGCAGAGGCGCGACTCTGGATGCGTCTTCAGCCCCCAGCCCGCCATCTTGCCCAGCGCTTCCCACTGGCTCCGGATCGTGACCCCTTCGACCTGCGCGACGGAATAGACATATATGCGCAGCCCGCGGGCCGACACGACGTGCGCGTCCAGGCTCTTCATCGTGCCCGAGGCGACGTTGCGCGGGTTCGCGTACGGCTCCTCCTCGCGCTCCTCCCGCTCGCGGTTGATCGCGTCAAACTTCGCTCGCGGCAGGAACACTTCCCCCCTCACTTCGAGCCGGTGGGGCACGTCCTCGCCGGCGAGCGTGAGGGGAACCGACTTGATCGCCCGCACGTTCGGCGTCACGTCGTCGCCGCGCACGCCGTCGCCGCGGGTCACGCCCCGCACCAGCCGCCCGTCCTCGTAATGAAGCGCCATGGACAACCCGTCGATCTTCGGCTCGGCCACGTAGTCGATCTTGCGCTCCCCGACCTGCCGGAAGATCCGCTTCTCGAACTCCCGCAGCTCCTCCTCGTTGTAGGTGTTGTCGAGGCTGAGCATCGGCACGCGGTGCGACCACGTGGGAAACGAGTCGGACGGCTTCTCGCCCACCCGCTGCGTCGGGCTGTCGGGGGTGACCAGCTCCGGGAACTGCGCCTCCAGCTCCCGCAGCTCCCGCTCGAGCCGGTCGTACTCCGCGTCGGCGATTTCCGGCTGGTCGAGGACGTAGTAGAGGTGCTCGTGCCGGCGCACCTCGCGCCTCAGCTCCTGGATGCGGTGTTCAGCCTGTTCGCGGGTCAGTGATCGCGGGCGAGGATGAAATCGGGAAGGGCCTGCAGGGCCTCGCGGTATGGCGAGCGCTCGAACCCGGCGAGGTCCGCCCGCGCCGCCACCGCGTAACGCTCGGCCTGGGCGCGTGCCTCCTCGAGGGCTCCGTTCTCCCGGGCCGCTCGCACGAGCTCGTCGCGCGAGACGCGGTCGAAGCCGCGGTCGGCGAGGACCGTGGAGACGAGACCGGCCGCGCCGTCGCCGCCCCGCCGCAGGAGATAGATCACGGGCAGCGTGAGCTTGCCCTCGCGGAGGTCGCTGGCCACCGGCTTGCCGAGCACCTTCTCATCGGCGGTGAAGTCGAGGAGGTCGTCGACCATCTGGAAGCAGACGCCGAGGTTCAGCCCATAACTGGCGAGGGCCGCCTCCCGTTCCTCCCCGGCCCCTCCGAGCATCGCCCCGATCCTCATGCAGGCCGAGAAGAGGTCGGCGGTCTTGCGCCGGATGATGTCGACGTGGTCGGCCTCGCGCATCGCGAGGTCGCCGTTGCGCTCGATCTCGAGCAGCTCGCCCTCGATCATGCGCAGGGTCACGTCGGAGAGCAGCCGCAGGATGCGCAGGTTGTCCTGCGAGAGGGCCATCGACATCGACTTCGTGTACAGGAAGTCGCCGAGGAGCACGGTGATGTCGTTGCCCCACCGGCTGTTCACGCTGCGCCGGCCCCGGCGCACCGTGGCCTGGTCGATGATGTCGTCGTGGAGGAGCGTCGCGGTGTGGATGAACTCCACGACCGATGCGAGCACGATGGCGCGCTCGCCGCGGAAGCCGCACGTCCGGCAGGCCAGGAGCAGCAGCGCGGGGCGGATGCGCTTGCCGCCGCCCTCGCGGATGTAGCGGCCGATCTCCCCCACCAGGCCCACGTCGGAGCGGCACTGGACCTCGAACAGCTCCTCGACCTTGACGAGGTCGTCCTCCACGAGCTGGACGATCTCCTTCAGGTCCGCCACGCCCCGGCCGCCGAGAGGGTCCACCGCCGCCACGCGCTACCGGTAGTTGGTGAACTGCATGTCGATGCCGAGGTCCGCGGCCTTGAGCGACTGCATCACCGCCTGGAGATCGTCCTTGTTCTTGCCGGAGATCCGCACCTGGTCGCCCTGGATGGCGGCCTGCACCTTGAGCTTGCTGTTCTTGACGATCTTCACGATCTCGCGCGCCTTGTCGGTGGGGATGCCCTTCTGCATGGAGACCTTCTGCCGCACCGTGCCGCCCAGGGCCTTGTCCATGGTGCCGAAGGAGAGCGCCTTCAGGGGGACGCTGCGCTTGACGAGGCGCGTCTCGAGCACGTCCCGCACCGCCTTCATCTTGAACTCGTCCGCGGAGGTGATCACGATCTCCTCGCCCTGAAGGACGACTTCGGAGCCCGTGCTCTTGAGGTCGAAGCGCGTCGTGATCTCCTTCATCGCCTGGGAGATGGCGTTCTTGACCTCCTGGAGGTCGACGCTGCTCACCACGTCGAACGAGCTCTCAGCCATGGGGAGGACTTTAACTTGACGGATTCCCCCGGAGTTGTCAAACCTCAGCGGCGGCGGAAGAGCCGCTCGAAGTTGCGCCCGGAGGCCGCGCCAACCGCCTCCAGGGTGTCGCCCCGGAGGCCGGCCACCTTTCGCGCGATCTCCACCACGAAGGCCGGCTCGTTGCGCTTGCCGCGGTGAGGGGGCGGGGCGAGGAAGGGCGAGTCGGTCTCCAGGAGGAGCCGATCTTCGGGGACCGTGCGGGCCACGGCCTGGATCGTCTCCGACCGCGGGAAGCCCACGATGCCGGAAAAGGAGATGTAGAAGCCGAGGGCGAGAGCGTGCCGGGCCAGCTCTTCGCCGCCGGTGAAACAGTGGATGACGCCGCCGGTTTCCTTTGCGCCCTCTTCCTCGAGGATCGACGCCGTCTCCTCGTCGGCCTCGCGGGTGTGGACGATCAGGGGCAGGCCTACTTCGCGGGCGAGTCGGACTTGCCGGCGGAAGACCTCGCGCTGCACGGCGCGCGGCGAGTAATCGTAGTGGAAATCGAGGCCGATCTCCCCCACCGCGACGATGCGGCGCTCGCGGGCAAGCCCTTTCAGCTCCTCGTAGATGGCCTCCGTCGCGAGCTTGGCCTCGTGCGGGTGGATGCCGGCCGAGACCGGCAGCCCGAGGGCCTCGGCGATGCGCACGGCCCGTCGGTGGCCGTCTTCTGCGTCCACGCCGCCCGCGATGAGCATGCTGGCCACCCCCGCCTCCCGCGCCCGGGCCACGACCGCGTCGCGATCTTGATCGAAAGCCGGCATGTCGATGTGGCAATGGCTGTCGATCATCGATTACGTGCCGACAGTGTCAGTGATCGGGACCAGCGAGAGGGCCGATTCCGGGGATCGCACATGTGTCTCACAAAACCATCAGATCCCGCGCGACGACAATTTCTCCCTTGAAATGTTTCGCGGCCAGCTCGCGCCATGTCTCGTCCTGGATCCCGTCGATGCCGGGAGTCAAGTGCGAGAGGACGAGGGTTTTGACCCCCGCTTCTTGCGCAATGCGGCCGACATCCTCGACCGGCGAATGATCGACGTTCATGTGCGCCATGTAGTCGTCGAAGCGGATCGGCACGCCCTTGGCGATGCGATCGCGGACGTAGGCTTCAAGCGCAGGCACGTACATTGCCTCATGCACGAGCATGTCGGCGCCCTTGGCCAACCGCGCCACATCCTCGACCGGCGCGGTGTCGCCCGAAAACGCGATCGAACGGTCCTGGAAGTCGAACCGGTACGCCAGCGCCGGCCGCACCGGTGGATGCTGGACGATCGCCGCGGCGATTTTGACGTTCTCGTCCTGCATGACGGCTCCAGGTGCCGACACTTCCTTCACGTCGGGCGACACGAGGGGCTTCACCTTCAAATCCTCCACCCAGAAATCGATCGTCGCCTTGTAGGCACGGAGAAAATCCTCGGTCATCTGCTTGAGCGGAGGCGGGCCAAACGCGCGCACCGACGAAGGCAGGCCTTGCACCCAGCCGACGAGGAGCAAGGGGCCGTACTCGATGTTGTGGTCGGGGTGATGATGGGTGATGAAGATCGAGCGGACGGCGGTAAACGGGATGCCGGTGCGGGCGAGCTGGTTCGTGACGCCGAGCCCGCAATCGAGCACGTACGCTGAGGCGTTGCTTACCATCACGTGAGAGGTCATGTGCCGCGTGCGTCCCGGCATGGTCGGATTCGGTCCGGCGCCGGTGCCGAGAATGACGAGCTTGGTTCCGCTCGCGTTTTTCAGAGCGGACTGGGCCTCTTCGACTGCCGCGCTGCCGGCTGCTGTCTGGGCAGCGCGGGAGCCAGCCGCCACGAATACCGTGGGCATCGTCGCCAGGCCGGCCAGGAGATTCCGCCGGGAGAGGCGGGATCGTTTGGAAGCGTCAGTCACTGTTCTCTTCCTTTGCGAGCCGCCGCGCGAGCGTCCTTAGCTTCTCCGCTGACGCGTGGCTGTCCGGCAATCGCCCCGGTACTCCGTGCGTTGCCCGGTCAAGTTCAACGCGATGATCGCCGCCGTCCCGCGCTCATGACCGGTCAGGACGACGGCATGAACGACCCTGCCGCGCGCGCCCGGCCTCTGGATCCAGCCGTTAGGTGAAGATCACCTAGCGGGGTAGACCGTTCCGATTCACTGGTAGACGATGGCCCGCTCGGGTCACTGATGCTACCGCAAAACTACTCGCGTAACGTCATGGATTCTGGCCCTACAGCGACCACCGCGCTTAGGTAGCAACAGGTAACAAGGCAACTCGACCGCTCCCCGAGCCGGCTGTTACCTATGCGTGCGCTACCTGTGGAGTGCTCGCGCCGGCACGTGCTTCCAGAGCCCGAGTTTCTGACGCGAGCGGGTTTGACGATGTGGCAATGGGAGTCGACCACTGCCGGTTTCGTGGAGTCAGCCATGTCCCGAGCCCAGACCAACGGGAATTCTCTCGTAACACGATGCCGAGGCGCTCGCCGGCGCTCGTTTGCCTAGTCTCTTGTCCCACATGCTCAGTCGCTGCGCAGTCCGAGAACGCTCCCGCCATGTTCCCGCAGGAGTATCATGCGGCATATCCATTGCACGTTCCGCGGGGAGAAGCGCGAACGGAGGAGGAGATGCTGGTCCGTCCGCTGATGATCGCGATTCTTCTTGCTTGGGGGGCGAGCGCTCAGAGCCAGAGTCTGGCCGAGGCTGCGGCCAAGGAGAAGGAGCGGAGGGCGAAGACCGGGGGCTCCGCAAAATCGTTTACCGACGCCGACCTTCGGGACGCGGCAAGCAAGAGGGCACGAGAAGGGACGCCGTCACCAGGCAATACCCCTCCACCGTCGCCTGCTCCAACTCGAAGCGATTCCTCAGCGGGGCAACCGGCCGCGGCGGATTCGGGCGACTCGACGGATTCGAACGCGTCGTTGGCGTCCAAGAAGGCTCGAGGAGCCGAATACAAAGCCAGGCTGGACGCGGCGAACGAAGTCCTCAAGCACTCGGAGGAGGAGCTGCGGACCGCCGAGAACGATTGGAACATCGCGGAACACCATCCCTGGGAAATGGCCTCCGTGTTTGATCAGGCACGCGCCCGGTTCGAAGCGGCGAAGAAAAGGGTAGAACAGCTCCGCCGCGAGCGGGACGACATCGAAGATGCGGCGCGGCGCGAGGGCATTCCCCCGGGTTACCTGCGGTAAGGGCGCCTACTCGGACCGGAGGGCGGTCATCGGATCGACGCGGATGGCCCTCAGGGCCGGTGCAAGCGTGGCCGCCGCGGCCACCGCCGACAGCACGCCGATGACGCCGAGGAATGTCGGCGGGTCCGTGGGGCTGAGCTCGGAGACCAGGAACATCGCCAGCGGGCGCGTCGCAAAGACGGCAACGCCCAACCCGACGGCGACGCCCAATCCCACGAGCGCCCCGCTCTCGCGCAGGATCATGTTGAGGACGGCCCGGGCGTCCGCCCCCAGGGCCATCCGCAGCCCGATCTCCGGCGTCCGGCGGGTCACGGAGTACGCCAGCACCCCGTAGAGGCCGATGGAGGCCAACGCCAGCCCCAGGAGCGCCGCGCTCCCGAGGAGCGCCGCACCGATGCGGCTCGGCAACAGGGCGAAGCCCAGGGCGTTCCGCATGGGTTTCACCTCGATCGCTGCCGACGGGTCGAGCGCTCCCAGCGTTCGCGCGATCTCGCGAACCAGGCCCTCCGGTCGGGAAGAGCGAACGAGCAGGTGTGGCGCCAGATTGCCTCCCGCTCCCTGGGAATAGGGAGAGTACATCGCGAGGGGCTTCTCCTCCCCGAGCGTGAAGTGCTTGCTGTTCGCAGCGACGCCGACCACGGTTATCGGGTCGCTCAGGCTCGGAGCCGGATACCGGAAGGTGCGGCCGACGGGGTTTCGGTCACCAAACAGCCGACGCGCCAGGTTCTCGTTGAGAATCGCGACCTCGGGCGAGCCTTTCCGGTCGGACGCCATGAACTCGCGCCCGGCCAGGATCGGAATCCCCATCGTCCGGAAGTAGTCCGGCCCGACGTCGTTGTTGTGGAACCTCACCCGCACGGGCTCCGCGCTCGCGTCCGCAACGACCTGGTCTCCGCGAATGGAGTTGCCGTTCAAGGGAACGACGCGTGCGACGCTCGCCGACTCGACGCCGGGGAGCGCACGCAGCTCGCTCAGGGCCGCGCTGGTCATGCTCCGCACCTGTTCCTCGGTTGGGTACTTTTCCGGAACCAGTCGCACCGAGGCCCACACGGTGTCATCGACGTCGAAGCCCGGGCTCATCGTCATCGACTTGGTCATGTTCCGGACGAAGAGGACGCCCATCGTCAAGAGCACGACCGACACCGCGAGCTGCATCACGATCAGCCCGCCGCGCAGGTTCCAGCGGCCTTCCACCTGGCGTTCGGTCCGTTTCAGGGCCGCGCTGACGCCGCCGCGAGTCGCCTTGAGAGCGGGCAACAGACCGGCGATGAGGGCGCTCGCCATGGCGATCACCGCCGAATACAAGAGCAGCCGCCAGTCCGGTTGTATCAGCAGATGCACAGGTATCGGCAGCGGCAACTGAACGTGGTTGAGGACGCTGGCCAGCCAGAGGTTGAGCAGGAGCCCGGCGCCGGTGCCCAGGAGAGCCAGGAGCAGGCTCTCGGCCAGGAGCTGGCGCACGATCCGAGCGCGCCCCGCGCCGAGGGCGAGCCGGATCGCCAGCTCCTGCCGACGGGTCGATGCTCGGGCCAGCAGCAGGTTCGAGACGTTGGCGCAGGCGATCAGCAGGACGAGACCCACCACGATCAAGAGCATCGAGAAGAACGCCACGAACGGCACCATGCGCAGGTTCCTCAGGCGCGCCAGGCCCGCGACGGGGACGACGTCCGTGTTGGTGACCCAGGAAGCCTGCGGATTCCATTCGGGAGGGTAGACCTTGTCCAGCTCCTTGCACGCGGTGGTGAGCCGTCCGTAGGCCTCCGGCAACGACATCCCCTCCGGCAGCCGCGCGATCAGAGCCACGCGGTCGTTCTCCCTGGACGCAGGGAGATACACGTCGGGCGAGAACCCGAAACCGAGCACCGTGCGGTGGTCGGGAGGAAGCACGCCGGACACCGTGTACGGCCGGCCGTCGATGGTCAAGGCCTTTCCGACCACGTCGGCGTCGGCCTCCAGCCGCGTCTTCCAGAAGCGATCGCTCAGGACGACGACGTCTCGATCCCCCGGTTCGATCGGTCGCCCCACCGCCAGCGGCACCCCTACGACTCCGAAGAAATTGTCGGTGACGCGCATCGCGTGCAGGCGATACGTTTCGTCGCCCGAGCGCCAGTTGGACTCCGCTTCCTCGTTGCTGCCCGCGAGGCCGGCGAAGATGTGGGCATCGCGCAGGAAACGATAGTGCCGCATGTAGGCGTGGCTGTTGCCTCCGATGCGCATCGCGGCGAGGGTCTCTGGATTCCGGCCAGAAGGCTCGCTGAACAGGAATTCCATGGTCAGGCTGAAGATCGTGGTGTTCGCACCGATCCCGAGCGCGAGCGAGAAGATCCCGGCCGCCGCAAATCCGGGATTTCGCCGGAGGGCGCGCGCCGCATACGACAAGTCAGCGAGCGTCTCCTCCAGCCGCCGGAACTGCCAGGCTGCCCGTGTCTCTTCCTTGACCCGCAGGGCGGAGCCGAACTCGCGACCGGCCCGGGCCATCGCGTCCGCGCGTGTCATCCCGTCCTGCTGCAGCTCATCCGCCCGCATCTCGATATGAAGGGAGATTTCCTCGTCGAGCTCCCGGTCGAAGGTCGAGGCGCGGCCGAAGTGGGTCAGACGTCGCCAGACCGCCATCAGCCGATTTGCGGGCTCGCCGCTCATGCGGTCCGCATGACTCGTTGGATGGCCATCACCAATTTCTCGAACTGCTTCGTTTCCCGTTCGAGCTGCTTGCGGCCGTCGGCCGTCAGCTTGTAGAACCGCGCCCGACGGTTGTTTTCCGAGATTCCCCATTCGGCCTGCAGCCAGCCCTTGACCAGCATGCGGTTGAGCGCAGGATAGAGAGACCCGTCCTCGATCTCCAGCGCGTTGGCGGAGGTGTCCTTGATGCGACGCGCGATCGCATATCCGTGTAGGGGGCCTCGCGCCAGCGCGCGAAGAACGAGCATATAGAGTGTGCCGGGAAGGAGATCGGGAATCTCTGGCTCTATCATCGAGTCCCTGGTCCCGACTATATATAGTCTGGACTAGGGAATCAAGAGGTCTTCAATCGCTCCTGATCCGTCGTTGGTGTCGATAGTCGTGAGCTTTGCGTCGTCAGCCATTTTCGCGGCGAGCGGACCCGCTGCTGGCAACCTATGGCAGGCCTACCCGCCGGGCGAGATCGTCGAAGCGGGGATCGGACCTGATGGGGTCCCAGAAAGGATCGATGCGGAGCCAGCTCAAGATCTCGGAGCGTTCCTCGTACGTTTTCTCGAGCCAGTGGAAGACGGGTTCCCGGTCCGCGCGGCCCGAGTACGCTGCTGCCATCTGGTAGGCCGGCACGTATCGGCTACGGGATGCGGTCGTCAACTGTTCGACGGCGGCCTGGCTTTCGGTGTCCCGACCCGACTCGGCATAGGCGGCTCCAAGCATGGCCAGAGGCAGCGTGGCCGTCCCCGCCAGGTTGTTCGCCGTCCGGAACTCGTCGACCGCCTGTTCGGGACGCCCCGCTCGCAGATGGCACATTCCCAGCAGCAGGTGCACGACCCAGTATTGCGGCTCGATCTCCAGCGTGCTCCGGCCGAGAGCCAGGGCGCGATCGTAGTCGCGGGCGAAATAGAAGTGTCGAGCGAGCCCGGACGTCACGACGACGGAGAACGGGTCCAGCTCTCGCGCCGCCTCCTGGCGCGCGCGTCCCTCGGCCAACGAGCCGGTCACCGCCGCATACGAGGCGAAGCAATGATAGCCATACACGTAATTGGGATTGAGCTCGAGCGCCCGCCGGTACTCCTGTTCGGCGGAAGACCAGTCCCATTCGTAGTGGGTCATGATGTTCGCGAGCGACACGTGGGCCTCGGCGAGCGTGTCGTCGATCTCGAGGGCTCGGAGTACCGCGGCCTTCGCCTTCGGCATCCCCTCCCGGGCGGGAAGCATGTCGTACGTCGACAGGGTCTGCATGTAGTAGGAGTCGGCGGTACCCGCGTAGGCAGGCGCGCATCGAGGGTCCACCTCGATGGCCAGCGTGAACTCGTCGATGGCCTTGCGGAATCCCTGGGGCGTCCGTTTGTTCCATTGGAATCGGCCGAGCAGATAGTGCTGGTGTGCCTCGGGGTTCACCTCGGGCGCGGCGGCGAGGGCCGCCTGCTCCTGAGAGGTCAGCGAAGCGCTGACCTGGCGGCTGATCGCCTGGGCGACCTCGGCGTGGAGCCTGAGCACGTCGCGGAGGTCGCGCTCGTAGGTATCGGACCAGATGTGCTGATCTCTGAGGGCATCCACCAGGCGGGCGGTGATGCGGACGCGATCCCCGACGCGCAGGACCGAGCCCTCGACGACTGCGTCGACGTTGAGCTCGGCGGCAATCTGACGCAGTGGCGCGCGCGTGTCCTGGTAGCGCATCACCGACGTCCGCGAGATGACACGGAGGGCCCGCAGCCGCGCAAGGTCCGATATCAGCGCATCCGTCATTCCGTCGGCGAAATAGTCCTGGTCGCGGTTGCCCGATACATTCACCAGAGGCAGGACCGCGATCGAATGAACGGCCTCACTCGACCGCGGCCACCCGGCCGGGGAACCGGCGCTCGCGGAGGCGGACAGGGCCTCCAGCGCGAAGGCGATGTCCCGCGCCGACCGGAAGCGCTCCTCAGGCCGTTTCTCCAGGCATCGCCTGATGATCCGCTCGAGGGCCGGGGGCACGTTCGGTTCCACGGACTTCAGATCGGCCGGGTCCTCCTTGAGAACGGCGTGCATCGCCTCGATCGCGGAGCGCCGGCCAAACGCTCTTCGACCGGAAACGAGTTCGTACAGGACGGCTCCAAACGCGAAGATGTCGGAGCGATGATCGCTCGGCAGTCCCTGGACCTGCTCGGGCGCCATATAGCCGGCCGTGCCACGGATGGCCGCGTCCGGGGTCACTTCCTTGGTGTCGGCTGTCTCGCTCACATCGGGAGTCGCCTGCAGCTTGGCGAGGCCGAAGTCGAGGATCTTGATGCGACCGTCGTCGGTCACAAAGACGTTCTCGGGCTTCAGGTCCCGGTGCACGATCCCGCGCTCGTGTGCGGCCGCGAGGCCCCGGGCGATCTGGACGCCGTACTCGATCGCCTTCCGATAGGGGAGGCCACCGGGTGCGAGGCGAGCGCGAAGGGTCTCCCCCTCGAGGAGTTCGAACACGATGAACGGCGAGCCCTGATGCCGGCCGCTATCGAACACGGTCAGGAGATTGGGGTGGTTGAGCCTCCCCACCGCCCGGGCCTCCTGCTCGAACCGCCGGAGGGACGCCTCGTCTTGATCCGAGCGCACCGGGAGCACCTTCAGGGCCACCTCGCGCGCGAGGTGCGGGTCGCGCGCGCGGTAGACCTCGCCCATGCCTCCCGAGCCGAGGGGACCGAGGATCTCGTAGCGGCCGAGGTGCGCGCCTGGCCGGAGCCGGTGCTCGCCGTCGCCGTGGCGCGCAGCCCTCAACGTTCTCCGCGCCGGGCCCTGGCGGCCCGGACCGCCTCGGTCAGCCGAAGCAATCGGCCGACGTCGTTCACGGTCAGGAAGGGGGCTTCCCGCTGCCGCAGGGTCGAAGCCAGGAGCCATTCGGCCTTGAAGACCGGATCTCCCTCCGCGATCTTCCTCTTGACCTCGTCGTCCGCGACGTTTTCCGTGGACCATAATCCCTGTACGCTTTCGGCACCCAGCATTCGCTCGACAAGGCTCCTGTCGTAATCACCCGGCACGACATGGCTCCATACGCGACGGCGGACAGGCGACGACGTCCGTTCCGCCGCGCGGGCCACGATCGAAACGGTGAGCTCGTACATGGCTTCGTCCAGGTCCCCGGGAAAGATCACTTCCGCCTGCCCATCTGGGAGTCGTTCGTAAGCGGACAGCACCACCCGCACCGCAGAATCACTTGCATCGCGCGACCTCGTGGTCACGACGTCCGCTTTCGTTCCGGTAACCAGGTTCCTGGCCTCGAAGGACCACGAAAGCGTCAAAGGCTCCCTCATGAGCCGCTCAAAGGCGTGCGCGCCGGATTCCTCCGTCCGCGGAATCACGGTGACCTGCCACCGGCGGACGCTCATCATCCTTTCCGGGCGGGGGAGGATGTCTTCCGCGCGCCCTCCGGTCCCGGCCGCGCGCACCAGAGACAGCCAGAGGCTCCTGGACGAAGCTGCCGGCTCCGGCGGCGCGGCCGGCGACGTCTGGGTCACGACGTTCAGTGCGGAGCCGTAGTCGACAGCTGAGGGTCTCTCGCCACCCGTCGACGATCGGAAGCTGGCTTGCGGCGAGGCCGAGTCCGCGAGTCGCAGTACCTGATAGCCCCGCCAGAATTCATTGGCGCCGGAAATGTGCTCGGGGCGGCCGACCGCCGTATCCAGGATCACATAGCCCTGCAGGTCGCCGGCCGTCGTCGCGCAGACGCCTCCAAAGCTGACCTTGAGCCTCTTCGGCTCGAATTGCTCTTTGACGACGGTGAGGCGAACGGCGCCGTTGGACTGCAGCGTGTGCGTCTTGTGGGGATCAGCGCCGAGATGCCGTTCGGTCTCCACTTGAAAGTGCTCGACTTCATGGACCGTCAGCGTCTTCGGAGCTTCGGATGCCCCCACCTTGAAGGTTCTACGAAACCGCGCCTTCCGGGGATCCTCGGCCCACGGATGCCAATCGTCCGGTGGCGGCGGCTGAAAATTGTCGCGGCTGCCGAACCGGTCGCCGTCCTCCAACACCATCAGGGACAGGGACTCTCGTTCGTCCGTGCTCCACCAGAGCAGATCGGCAGGATGGCTCTCGGGCTTTCCCCCGTGGAACACGTCCTGCACAAACGGTGCGTATGCGCACACTTCAGATCGAGGGGAGGGCTCGAACCAGGATTTCACGGGACTGATGCCGCTCGGACCCGCATAGGGCGCCGATTCCACTTCCAGGCACTCGACCTTTCCCGAGCCACACTCGAGAAGGATCCCGAGATTCTCGGGGTCCATGAGTTCCCTCGCCATCAGGAAGTCGTGGGAGAACTGTGAGCCCGGAGACGGGACCACGAAGAGGTTCCAATCGCCCTCCAAGGCCTGGTAGTGCACGTGGTCCACGTGGCCGCACATGATGGTCTTCGCCGGAAATATCGGCTTCCAGCTGTGTACGATGTCTCCGCCCGCGACATAGTGATCCAGCACCGAATCGGTTGGGACCGTACCGACGACGTGATGAGGAAACCGGTCGATGCGCTCCCAATCGGCCAACTGGCTCGCGGTGCATGGACAAGGCGGTGACGGCAGGTTGACGATGGCGGCGGAGTAATCCGGCGGCTCGCAGGTGTCAGTCCCGCCGAACATGACCGTCGGGAGCACGCCGAGCCCGACGAGAAGCGACCGGGTGTGGCGCTTCAGAGCGCCAAAGGCGGATCCAGTCATGGCCGTAACAAGGTGCTCATCGCCGTGAGTAGCTGAAGTTCCACGAGCCGAAGAGGAACGTTACCGGCGCCGGCGCCCCGAGCCGCGTCGGCACGAAGTCGGGTCTCTG
>Ga0207646_10003766_pt1 | contig 16904 bp, 15 predicted proteins | sample KBSK5502metaG_FD_184343 | JGI IMG/M metagenome (GOLD analysis project Ga0207646, IMG submission 184343) | Corn, switchgrass and miscanthus rhizosphere microbial communities from Kellogg Biological Station, Michigan, USA - KBS K5-50-2 metaG... | ecosystem: Host-associated > Plants > Roots >... | reverse complement strand
CCGACCGGGCGCTGCTGATGCGGTCGCTGACCTTCCCCGGCGCGGTCGTCGCCAGCGACGCCATGCCGCTGACCTGGACCGTTCCCCCGGCCGACCCGCAAGCCTGGCCGCTGCCCGCGACCGCGATCACCCACCCCCGCACCGCGGGCACGTTCAGCCGGGCGCTCCGTCTTCTCACCCGGGGTGGTCCGTTCAGCCTGGCTCAGGCGCTCGCCAAGTGCAGCCTGGAGCCCGCCCGGCTGCTGCAGGACCGGGTGCCCGCCCTGCGCACGAAGGGCCGTCTGCAGCCCGGCAGCGACGCCGACATCGTCGTGTTCGACGCCGCCGCCGTCACGGACCAGGCCAGCTACCAGAACAGCACGCGGCCGTCGGCCGGAATCAGCCATGTCCTGGTCAACGGCGCCTTCGTGGTGCGGGACGGCGATATCGTCGCCGACGCGCGGCCCGGCCGCGCGGTCCGCGCCGAGCCGGGCTGAACCAGGGCCGGCTACGGGCCTGCCGGACTGCGCTTCGAACGCAGCTAAGCTGTAGAAACAAACTCTTCCCTCGTTGATCGAAGTTGTGTTCTAATAGTTGGCATGATTCGGCGACGCGGAGAAGGGGCAAGGTCGGCGAAGCCGGTAGCCGGCGAGCCGCCGCCCCGGTTCCCGCCCGGGCGCATGCCGCCCGGCTAGGTCGCCGCCGCCGAGGCCGGCCGCAGGCCGGCCAGCTGCCCGGAGTGTCCCCAGTTCAAGCGAGCCGCTGGAGGTGAGAACGATGACCAATGAGTTCGAAAATCTTAACGATAGAGACGAAGAGTGGCTGCGTGAACTAGAACTCAGAGCCACAGACCTCGAGAACGATCTTTTTGACTGGCGTGAGGCCCACGCCAGGGAGCTCACCGACAGCAGCTACGGCCGGGACGGGACGCCGCCACGATCCAGGGAGGGCATGCCCGGGATGCTGCGCGCCCAGTCGCGGCCAGCACAGTCACGGCCAGCACAGGAGCGCAGGACGGCACCCCAGCCGGCCATGCCGCTCGATGACGAGCCGGACGTGGCAATGCCGTATGCCATCGAGGACGACGAGCCTGACGACGAGCTGACCACCATCATCAGGACCGCAGGACGGCCGGGCTGGCCCGGGGGGTCCGCGCAGCGGCGCACCCAGGCACTCATCGACCGCGGGCGGCGCAGCGCTGGCCGCGGCGGGGCCGGCCGGGCCAGATTGCCGAAGTCGCGCAAGGGCGTGCTGGCCGTGGCGGCCGTCGCGGCGATGATCGCCATCGTGTCGGTGTTCATCTTCCGGTCCAGCCCGGGCTGGCCGCCGAGCGTGGCCACGGTGCAGGGTCAGATCGAGACCGCCTGCCAGAACGCCAACGTCGCTGCCGAGCCCGCGCAGGTCAACTTCGCCTGCGGGAAGGACACTAGCCAGATCTTGTGGGTGTTCGCGCTGATGACCAGCGGAAATAACCCGCAGTTCAGCGACTCGAAGACGGGCCGGCAGGGGCTGGAGCCGATCACCCCGGCCCAGGGCGGCCAGGTGGCGTGGTCACTGAACCTGCATCACCCGTACAACCCGATGGACCCGGTGGACAGCTTGCAGGTCGCGGCGAGGGCCATCAACAACATCATCGGCGGGGCCACGCTTACCGGGTCCAACGGCAAGCCGGTGGTTCAGCCGGGACTTGAGAGCGACCCGGCCAACTGCGTCAAGTACACGGGCTCGTCGGCCATCGTCTCGCACGCGGGCTTCCCCAGCCAGTGCGCGCAGCCGGTGACCAGCACGACGGGCCAGGCGGCGCTGGTCGCCGACACCTACCGGCAGTGGGTAGTCGGCGCCACGGCCGCCGCGGCCTTCGACGTGGGCGTGCTGTTCTCCAACGCCAATAACCCAGGAAACCCGCAGGTCCAGGCGATCCTCAAGTCGCTGCCTAACGTTAGGTAAGGAGCCCGGAAACCGAACTCAGAGCACCTTTCGCACAGCCATCCAGCCCGAACGCGGACCAGAAAGAAGGTGAATTCGTGCCGGCCCTGAGGAAACCGACCTGGCAGCAGGCAACCGCGCTGGTCAGTCTCAGCACATGCGGCGCGATGACCGGGTTCGCCTTCGCCCACGGAACGGTCGACGAGATGACGTCGCCGACCAGGATGCCGGTCAAGCTCGTGGCCCTGGACAAGCCGGCCAAGCCCGAGCAGACGGGCGACAGCGCGCTGCGGTCGGCCATCGTCAAGGTGGCGAAGTACTACCTCCGCATGGCGCAGTCGAAGAGCCCGGCCGAGATGCAGGCGATGATCTGGGGAGTCGGCAGCGTAGACGGCGCGGACCACGGCCAGTCCTGCGCCGCCTTCGCCAGCCTCACGCTCGCGCTCGGCGCCCAGGCCACCGGCCAGCAGAGCTGGGTCACCGGGGGGACCACCTATCCCTGGCCGCTGCGTCAGTGGGCCGACGTACGCGTCGACCCCAATCCGGATTCGCCGCAGGTCATCTCGGTCATGCAGGACGCGCAGGCCCATCATCGCTGGCATCCGCTCGGCGACGGTTACCAGCCCCAGCCCGGCGACTGGGTGCTGTTCGACGGGCACGTCGAGGTGGTCACCAGCAATGCGCCCGGAGCCCTCCGCACGATCGGCGGGGACTCCGCGCCGAACCTCTCCGTCAACGCGCACACCTTCACCGGGTCGCTGGCCGCGCAGGGCGTAAACGGCTTCGTCAACAACGGACAGCTGATCAGCGCGACGAGCCAGCGGGGCGGGTCGGCCGAGGCCGAGACGGCCGGGTTCCTGGGCCAGGGCCAGGCGGACGCGGGCGGCGCGGCCGTGCCAGGGACGACGCTGGCGTCGGTCGGCAGCGGGGCGGCCGGGAAGGGAGGCGGACGTAGTGCGGCCGGGGGCACGACGGCGAGGGAAGGTACGACCAGGATGGTGGGCACAGCAGGCCGGGTTGGGAGCCTGGGCACGCAGAGCATGGTGGCCATGCCCGGTACGATGGCCAACTTCGCGGGCGGGACCGGCGGCAGCGCGACAGCCGGGGCGGGCGACGGGGACGCCCTGGCGGGAGCCCAGGCGCAGAACGGGTCCCAGGCGCAGAACGGGTCCCAGGCGCAGAACGGATCGCCCGCCCGGCAGGGATCCCAGGCCAGGAAGGCGCCACAGGCCCGGCAGGGCTCGCAGGCCCGGCAGGGCTCGCAGGCGCGCCAGACGTCGCAGGCGCGGCAGGGCTCGCAGGGACGGGGCGCTACGGGGGCGGGCAACGCCGCGCGAAAAGGGGCCACATCGCGGGGCGGAACGGCGGCCCGCGACGGCGGGCGGGGCGGCCAGGGCCAGCGGGCAGGCACGGCCGTGATCCCGGGCCTGCAGGCGCCGAGCGCCGACGCAACCCACGGCTCGTCGCCGGCCGCGACGCCCTCGTACACCAGGCACACCCCGCCGGCCGAGACGACGCACGTCCCGGGCACGGCCGCCCAGCAGGCCTTCATCAGCCAGATAGCGCCGGGGGCCATTGCCATGCAGAGCCGGCACGGCATCCCGGCCGCGGTGACGATCGCCCAGGCGATCGACGAGTCAGGCTGGGGCCAGAGCGCTCTTGCGCTACGGGACCACAACCTGTTCGGGATCAAGGGCAGCGGGCCTGCGGGTAGCGACATGCTGCCGACACGCGAGTACCAGAACGGGCAGTACGTGACGGTCAGCGCGCCGTTCCGGGTGTACCACAACGTGGCCGAGAGCATCGCCGATCACGGCCAGCTCCTCGCCACCGGCCCCAGCTACCAGCACGCCATGGCCGACCGGCACCTGCCGGACGCCTTCGCCACCGACCTGACCGGCGTCTACGCCACCGACCCGCAGTACGGCTCCAACCTCATCGCGATCATGCGGCTCTACAACCTGTACCGGTACAGCGCACCGGACGCGCAGCAGGCCGCGGCCCCGCAGGCGGCAACCTCGCAGGCCGGGACCTCGCAGGCCGGGACCTCGCAGGCCGGGACCTCGCAGGCCGGGACCTCGCAGGCCGGGGCGGGGGGCCATCAGAGCGGGACGGCCGACATCAACGGCACGAGCAGCCAGGGCGGCACGTTCGGCCTGGGCGGCGTGGTCAACCTGGGCGGGACGGCCGGCCACGCTGGGTCGGGCTGGCAGGGCGGCTCTCGCGGCCAGGCCGCTGCTAGCGGGCACGGTGCCGGAAATGGGGCCGGAACTGGGGGCGGGCAGGGTGCCGGGTATGGCGGCGAGGCAACGATCCCTGGCGTCCTCGACGCCTACGAGTCCGGGCCGGCCAGCTCGGTGCCCGCCGCGGCGGCGCCGCACGCCCGGGCCGCGCAATACAGGGCTGCTCAGGGCCGCTCTATCCAGGACCGGGCGACTCAGCGCCATCCGGCGGCGCGGGTTACGCCGCGCCAGGCCAGGACGAGCCGGTACGCGGCGCAGATCCCGGAGGCAGTGACGGCCGCGTTCGTCACGACGGCCAAGGCGCCGCTGAGCCGGGCCGAACCGCTGTACGACGACGTGGCCAGCCGCACCGGCATCCGCTGGGAGCTTCTGGCCGCCTGCGACTGGATGCAGTGCCAGGCGAAGCCTCGCTACTCCCCTGTTTACGGCGAGAAGCTCGGCACGGTCAACGCGGGCGGCACCGTGTACCGCACGAAGTCGGAGGCGCTCGGCCAGTGCGCCAGCGACCTGATCGAACTGGCGATGGCGGTCTACTGGATCGACATCACCGCCCGGCGCCCGCTGTCGGTCCGCGACCTCGCCAGGGTGTTCGCGGCGTTCCGCTGGGGCGGCCTGCTCAAGCTGCACGGCATATCGGCCATGGAGTTCCCCTACTCGGTGGCCGGACTGACCGACCAGCACGTCAAGATGCGCTGGCCCGATATCAAGGACCCAAACGCGCCGGACAAGCCGGGGACGCGCTTCCGGATGCCGTTCGGGGCGGTCCCGGCCGTGCTCAGCCTCGGCTATCCGGCCATTGCCTAGCTCTCCATGACCAGCCAATAGGAGGTAGGCCAGATGCTGCGCTTGCTGATTTTCCTCGTGGGCATGCTGTCCACGCGCCGCCCGGAGGGCGTCTCCCCGCGGCCGGGCGAGGCCCTGGACGAGGACGAGGACCCCACCTGGTTTCTGCCTCCCCGGCCCGGGCCGCCGCGGCGCCCTCCGGGCGAGCCCCGCACGATGCTGCTCAGGCAGGAGCGCGGGCGGCGGCGACGGCGCATCCCGGGCAAGCTCAAGTGGGCCGCGGTCCTGATCCTGGCGGGCCTGATCTTCCGCAAGGCGATCGCCTGGGCGGTGCTGGCCGCGCTGGGCGCGACCCTGCACCTGGTCGGGATCAACGTGCACCTGCCGCACGTCAGGTTCGGCTGGCCGTGGCAGTCGGTCGGCGCCGGGACCACCACCGACACCAGCATCGGCCCCTGGGTGCTGCAGAAGATCCAGGGGATCTCCCGGCCCGCGCTCGGCACCGAGAACTTCAACTTCACCTTCACGCACAAGGTGTCGAAGGACATCGGCATCTGGCCGTGCTGGTATTCGGCCACCTTCGCGACCGTCGGCCATGCGTCGGCCACCGTGGACCTCAACCCGGGGCCGGCCTGGTGGACGCCCGCGACCGGCCACTACCAGCTGCAGGTCCTCAGCCGCCCGGCGACCGGCGTGCCCGGCCGGGTCAGCGTGGCGATCGTGCTGCCCCAGCCGCAGCTGCCGCAGTCCGTGCACGACGTCACCGTGGACGACACGATGTCGCATCCCATCGACGTGCAGCACAGCTGGACCTATCCGGGGTTGGGCTGCGGCGCCCTGATCCGGCCGCAGTTCTCCGAGTCGGTGCTGTACGGCCAGGCGCAGAACCTTGCGTTTGCGCAGGTCAGGAGCAACCCGAAGGTTACCGGTCCACTGATCAGCGCGGCCGAGGCGCAGGCGTCGCTGATCATCAAGAACAACTTCATCCAGCCCACCGTGAATGCGCTCGGATACACCCTGGCCGATTTCGCCATCGACTGGTCGGCGGGCCCGCAGGCCCAGGCACGCGCGGGGGGCAGCTGAGCCGCTACCGGATCTCGTCCAGGGCGGCGGACAGCGCGCGCAGGGCGGCCACCGCGCTGGCGAGGGTCTCCTCGCCGAGGGCGGCGGCCAGCCGGCCGGCCGCTGCGGCGTGCGCCGGGCCGATCCGCGCGATAGCGGCGCGGCCTGCCTCGGTCGGGACGAGCAGCTTGGCCCGGCGGTGCGCCGGATTGTCGCGGTACCCGGCCAGGCCACGCTCGACCAGGATGTCCGCGATCCGCTGCACGCTCTGCCGGGCCAGGCCCATCTCGCGGGCGATGCCGGCTACCGGAAGCGGCGCGCCGAGCACCGCCCCGAGCACCTGCCACCACGCCGCGGTCAGCCCGGCCGGGCGGGCCAGTTCCTCGGCGAGCGCGAGGAACTGGCCGTTCAGCTTGAAGGTGCCGATCGAGGCGGCAGACAGCAGGTCCTGCTCGCGGCGGGTCACGCCGACATCAGCTCGAAGTACCCGGCCGGATCGCGGTCCCCGTAGAGCTTGAACCAGGATGCCGCCACCTCGGGCTCGTACAGTCCCAGCCGGGCGAAGATGGCGAACGCGAAGTGCACGGGCGCCACCGCGCTCGCGGTGATCAGGTCTGCGTCGGTCACCGCGGGCTCGGCGACATAGTGGCCGCCGCCGGCGTAGCCGCTGAACGCCAGGTATTCGGCGGCGTTGCTGGTATGCGCGCGATCGTCGAGCAGCCCCTCCAGGGCCAGGCCGTACGTGGCGCCGCAGATCGCCGCGACCGGCACCCCGGCCGCCAGGAAGGCCCGGGCCGCGGCGCGGAAGCCGGCCATCGAGTCCTGGTCCCACCGGTCGCCGCCCGCCAGGATCAGCATCGCGCTGTCGTCCGGGCGCAGTTCGGCCAGGGCGATGTCCGGGGTGACGCGCAGGCCGCCCATGGTGGTGACCGGCTCGCGGCTTGGGCCGACGGTGACGATCGAGTAGCGGCCCGGCTCACGCTGCCACGAGTCGCGGCGTATGTGTGCGGTGGCGTAGCCGATCTCCCAGTCGGCGAGGGTGTCGAAGACTGCTACGTGGACTGCCGTTGCGTTCATGACAGTATTCTGTCATATGGACAGGATACTGTCAACCGTGGTTCGGGGCGGCCCGGCTGTCAGCCGGATGGTTGATGACCGGGACGGGCGCCGGATGGGAGGGTGTGCCGCATGAGCTATGAGGTATCGGTGGCAGCCCAGCCGCGGCGGCCGATTGCGGCCGTCGCGGCCACGACTACGTGGGATCGGTATCCCGGCCAGTGGCGGGGGATGCTCGATGAGGTCTGGGCCTGCCTGAGGCAGGCCGGGGTCAAGGGCGGCTGCGACGTCATGCGCTACCGCGACCTGCGGACCGCCGGCCACGTCGCCGTGGAGGTAGGGGTCGAAGTGAGCGAACCGTTGGCGGTGACCGGAGCGGTCGTGATGTCGGCCCTGCCCGCCGGGCTGGCCGCCGGGACCACGCATCGCGGGCCTTACGAGGAAATCGACGCGGCCCACCAGGCCGTCCTTCGCTGGTGCGCCGCCCAGCGCCGCGAGATCACCGGCGAACGCTGGGAGGTGTACGGCGACTGGCACGAAGACCCCGCCCAGCTGCAGACCATGGTCTTCTACCGCCTGCGCTAGGCGCACCCGGGTCTAGCTCGCCGCGCCGCGCCGGATAGGGAGGGCTTCCGGCCGGAGCCTTTAGACGGAGACATTGCTCTCGATGCGCTTGAGGTTGTGCCGGGCCAGCGCCAATTTGGCGTAGCGCGATTGGACGGAGAGCAATTCGAGCGCGACGTCGACGGTCGGCTCGGTAATGGCCAGGATGGCCGTGATTTTGGTCAGCGGCGGCTGGTCGGCCGCTGGGTCGTCATGGGGCGCCGGGCCCGGCGTACGGGTCGATTCCGCGTAGGCGACTTTCCCGTCCCTGAAGTAGATGGATCCGTCACTGCGGCCGGCTCCGGTCCTGCCGGACGAGGCGCATCACGTAGAGCTGGCGGCGGAACGTCACCATCACGTCCTCGAGACCATCCACCGGAAGCTCGCCCGCCAGCAACGAGAGCACGTTGGCGATGTCGGCCGCCCCGGCCGCCGCCGTGGGCAGGCTGATATCGTCCTGATCTTTGCGCGCGGCCAGGACCATGCCGGTCGAGGCGTCGGCTAGGCAGGCGAGCGTGAAGCCGTCGATGTCCGACACGGGTCTAGCAGCGCTTCGGCCTCATCGAGAATCACAGATGTTTTCTCCTTGGGCAGGCCTGGGGTATGCAGACATCGTAAGACAAGAATTGGCTAAGCCGACGGCATAGTGACGAATAACGAGCTAACGACCATTCTGAGCGATTAGTCGCCTGTCTGTGCCCTTTTAGCGGCCCGCCAGCCGGGCCAGCTCCGGGACGAAGTACTGGCCATTCACCGTGCCGAGGCCGGCCGCCAGGCTGTACCCGGACCGCGCGCCGAAACCGTGCACCGTGTGCGAACGGCCGCCCTGCCGGAACGACACCGTGGTGTTCCCCGACCGCACGCTTACGATGCCCCGGGAGTGCTCGGCCGCCATCTTGTACAGCGCCGGGTTGATCAGGCCGAGCGGGTGGCCGGCCACCTGGTCGGCGAGCGCCACGATCCCGGCGAACATGGGCGTGGCCTCGCTGGTACCGCACAGCGCGTACCAGCCGGGCGGCTGGCCGCCGAAGCTCTGGTACACGTTGACCGCGCCGGTACAGGCGGCGCTCATGGAGATGTCGGGCACGCCGCGGTGGCTGCCCACGACGCCGCGGACCCCGTTCTGGTACGAGGGCCGCCCGAACACGACCGACTTGCCGCCCCCCGTGGCCAGCGGGTTCGGCCCGTTGTCGCCGTTGACCAGCTGGTTCGCGGTACGGCTGTAGGTGTCGTTCCACACCGTGTCGGCGGAGTTGCGGTTGCCGCTGGCGCCTAGGTTCAGCCGGGTCCCGCCGACGCCGGTCACCAGCGGGTCGCTGGCCGGCCAGGAGGTTACCGGATAGGTGTAGTAGCTCTGCTGATTCGACTGGAAGCCGGTCGCGCCGCTGTCGCCCGAGCCGGCCAGCACGGTGACGTGTCCGGAGTACGCGGCCTGGTAGACGCCGCGCAGCGACCTGATCGCGGCGGAGGAGATGGCCTGCTCGGTAGCCACGAAGCTCTGGCTGATCACGCTGCCGAGGTGGTGCCTGATCACGTACTTTTCCGCCGTGACGATCTGATCCATGCTGACCGTCCCGGTCTTCCCGCCGCCTGGCGTCTCGACCAGCAGGATCCTCGCGCCGGGCGCGATCGTGTGCGCATACTCCACGTCAAGCGTGGTCTCGCTGGCCCAGCCGACCATGTTGGCGTCGTTCGCGTTGAAGGCGGGGACCTTGCCCGCGGGCCTGATGATCCGCAGCGAAGGCGGGTCGGGCACGCCCTCGGCGCTGTCGAAGGTGCGCAGGTCGCTGCCGATGGTCGGCGAGCCGTACGGGTCGATGACGACGATCGTCGCGCCCTTGCCGGTGATCCCGCGGGAGTAGAGCGCGGGCAGGTTGTACGCCTGCTGTACCTGGACCGCGTTGTAGCAGGCGATCTGCATCGACTGCTCGCACTCGGCCGTGGTCGACGGGCGTGTCCGGGGTTCCCGCTGATGGTGCTGCACCCCGGGGGTGATGGTCACGGCGGGGGCGGCCGCCGTCCCTGGAGTGGCGGCCGCCGCGCCGAGCGTCGCCGCCGCCAGCGTGACGACTGCCAGCGTGACGACTGCCAGCGTCGCGGCTGGAAAGGCGCGGGTCCCGTAAGCCAGATACATGACTGCTCCCCGTAGCGTAACAATTCAGGCCAATTTCCGTTATGTGGCCGCATGTAATAATTCAGGCTTATCCGGCTAGTGGACCATAGCATTAGCTAAGGGCTCGAAGGCGCGAAATCGGACATCACCGATTCGTGTCTTGCCGGCACCGGAGGCAGCGCTGGACACTGGGCTGATGAAGATCGAGGTGGTGCCGGTCGGCTGGGTGGAGTCACCGCTGACCGAGATGGCGCAGGCGCCCATGCAACCTGACGAGGGCGCGCCGCCGGCCTGGCTGGTCTTCCAGGACGGTGTCGCCGACGCGATGCGAGACCTGCGCCCGGGGATCGAGATCCTGGTGCTGACCTGGCTTGACCGGGCGGACCGCGGCGTGCTCCTCACGATCCCGCGCGGCGATCCGCGCAACGCGATGACCGGGGTGTTCAGCACCCGGTCCCCGGACCGGCCGAACCCCATCGGCCTGCACCGCGTCCGGGTGATCGCGGTCGACGGGTTGCGGGCCCAGGTGGACCATCTCGAGGCCCTCGACGGGACGCCGGTGATCGACGTGAAGCCGGTGCTCGACGAGATCGCTGACCGGTAGACGGCGGGAAGGCCCGGATCCCGCGACGGGATCCGGGCCTTCGGCCTGCCGGGTTAGCCGGCCTGGCGGCCTTAGCCGACCGGTTCGAGTTCGGGGACCGGCTCGGCGAGGGGCGCCTCGGCCTTCCTGAGCCGGGGCAGGAAGAGCGCGGCGGCCGCGGCCGCGGCGACCGCCGCCGCACCGACCCAGACCGCCGGCGCCAGCCCGGAGACGAACGCCGTCCCGCTGGCGTAACCCCCACGGGCCGAGAAGACCGCGCCGAGCACGGCGATCCCGAACACGCCGCCCAGTTCCCTGATCGCGTTGTTCGCGCCGGACGCGATGCCTTCCTGGTCCCGCCGCACCGAGCTGAGCACGACGTTGGCGACGGGCGCGAAGAACAGCGACATGCCGACGCCGGAGACCACGAACGCCGGGACCAGCGTCAGGTAGGAGACGGTCGGGCTGGTCACCATGGCGAGCCAGCCGAGCCCGATGGCCTGCAGGCCCAGGCCGGCGGCCAGCAGCGGGCGCCCGCCGATGCGGTCGGACAGCGCGCCCGCGACCGGGGCGATGAACACCGGCATGGCGGTCCAGGGCAGTGTCCGGAGGCCGGCCTGCAGCGGGCTGTAGTGCTGAACGACCTGGAGGAACTGCGCGAGCAGGAAGATCGAGCCGAACATCCCGAAGAACATCAGCATCGAGGCCAGGTTGGTGACGGTGAAGCCGCGGCTGCGGAACAGGTGCAGCGGCAGCATCGGCTCGCGCGCTCGCAGTTCCCAGCCGACGAACGCGGCCACGAGCAGCGCCCCGATCACCAGCGGCGGCAGGACGGTGAGGCTGGTCCAGCCGTGGTCGTTACCGCGGACGACGCCGAGCACGATGCCGAGCAGGCCGACACTGGCCAGGACCAGGCCGGGCAGGTCCAGGCTGGTCGAGGGCCCGCGGCTCTCGGTGAGCCGGAGCCGCGCGATCGGCAGCAGCGCGACGCCGATCGGCACGTTCAACCAGAAGATCCACTGCCAGGAAGCGCCTTCCACCACGGCCCCGCCGACCAGCGGGCCGATCGCGATGGCCAGGCCGCCCACGGCGCCCCAGGCGCCCAGGGCCAGGCCGCGCCGCCTCGGGGACACCGCCGCCGACAGCAGCGTGAGGGTCAGCGGGATGACGATGGCGGCGCCGACGCCCTGCACGGCCCGGGCGGCCACCAGAGCGCCGATGCCGGGTGCCAGTGCGGCGGCCGCCGACCCGGCGGTGAACAAGCCGAGGCCGATCGTGAACAGGCGGCGGCGGCCGTACCGCTCGCCCAGCGCGGCCCCGGTGAGCAGCAGGACGGCGAAGGTGAGGGTATAGGCGTTCACCGTCCACTGCAGCCCCTCCAGCGAGGCGTGCAGGTGCGCCCGGATCGAGGGCAGGGCGGTGGTCACCACGAGGTTGTCGAGCGAGGCCATGAACAGCGCGGCCGAGGTTATCGCGAAGGTCCACGCGGTGCGGTACCTGGCGGTCATCGGATTTCTCCTTTGGAAGTGAGTAGTCACTAACTTCGGGGGTTAAAAAAAATAGTTAACCGGGTGGCTCAGCGGATGTCCTCGGAGCAGTCTTCTCCGTCCCTCGGACACCAGCTCGCCCACCTCTCGTCGACGGAGGGCAGGTCCATGGCGGCGGCGACGTTCATCAGCATGCCGATGGCGAAGAAGTCCACCACGGTCTGGAAGGGCAGCCCGGTGATCCGCTCGACCATCTCCCACAGATGCTTGTAGGCGGCCCGGGTGGTGTCGCGGATCTCAAGGTCGCTGCAGGCGGCGTAGATCTGCATCTGCAGCAGGAGCAGGGTCCGGTCGTCGAGCAGCCGCGTGTAGGAGTCGGCCATGGCCGCCAGCGCCTCGTCGCCGGTCAGATCGCCGGCCGCCGCGGCGAAGGTGTCCTGCACCCGGTGGAAGCACCGCTCGATAAGCGCGAGGAACAGCGCCTTCTTGGTCGGGAAGAGCCGGAACAGGTACGGCTGGCTGATCCCGGCCCGCCGGGCGACATCCTCGGTCGACGTGCCCGCCAGCCCATGGACGGCGAACTCGGCCACGGCGGCCTCAAGCACCAACTCGCGGCGCTCGGCGGCCGGCATCCGCTGCCTGGTTGTTACGGTCATGGAAGCTAAGTTAGTAACCACTCACTACTTTGTCAAGAGCGCAGACGCAGGAACCACGACGATGCCACATCATCGTGGTCAGGTGCACGACGATGTCACATTGTCGTGGTTGCGCTTGCCCGCCCAGCGGGGGGGCGGGCGGGGCTAGGGACTACGGGGCGAGGGGTTAGGAGGCGAGGGCGGCGGCGGCGATCAGGGTGTCCAGGGCGGAAGCCTGGCGGGCGACGCTGGGTGTGTCGAACGGGCCGGACCAGTGCAGGCCGAACTGGCTGGCTGCGTTCCGGCCGTGGTCCCACACCGCATTGGCGTTGGCCAGGATGAACCCGCGGTAAGCGGGCTGGCGGCTGTGCAGCCAGAAGTCGTACAGGTAGCGGACGAAGACGCCCTTGAACTGCGCCTGGTCCTCGTTGCAGGGGGCGGTAACCGACTCGCAGGGTTCGGCCAGGATGCCACCGGGGGCCAGGCCGCGGAGCGCGGCGGCGGCGATCTGGTCGCCCCGGGTCAGGTAGTCGCGGTCGCCGGTGATCTCGGACAGCGCGGCCAGCCCGCCCAGGATCACGCCCTGGTTGTAGGTCCAGGCGGTGCCGCCGTTGTTCTGGCAGGCCAGGGTGATCCCGTCGTTGACCAGGCCGGCCGGGCCGATGAACCCTCTGGCGCTGAACCATTCCCAGCCGCGCTGGGCCCAGGTCAGGTAGCCGCCGCCGGGGGTCCGCTGGTGCAGCAGGGCGGCAAGGGTGACGAACAGTTCGTTGGTGATCGCGTTCTTGTAGGTGCTCCCCGCGTGCCAGCGCAGGCCGCCGCCGCAGGAGTCGTCCCAGGCCGCCGTGTTCCGGGCGAAGATGGTCCTGGCCACCTCGAGATACCTGTTGTCCCGGGTCAGGTCGAAGGCCGCGATCCAGGCCAGCCCCCACCAGGCGTTGTCGTGGTAGTACGTGTTGACGAACCCGGCATGCTGGCGCTGGGCGGCGGTGAACGTGGTCGTGATGACGCCCGCGTGGCTGCCGTCGCCGGTCAGCTTGGTGTACCTGATCACCGCTGTCAGCGCGTTGGCGCTGTTCCACCAGCCGGTCCCGGCCCACAGGCCGGTTCCCGGGCGATACCACCGCTGCAGCGCGGTGATTCCGGCGGCCGCGCGGCCGCGGTAATCGGGTTCGGCCACGCGGACTAGGGTAGTGCCGCGCGTGGGAGGTCACTAGGGTAGTGCGGCGCGTGGGAGGTAAGGCCTGGATGTCATGCGCGCGCCGTACCAGCTGCCGGCCGCCGTCGCTGGCGCTGGCGTTGCCTAACGGCGACATCCTGCTCAACGACGACTTCAACCACCGCGTCTGCGTGGTGGACCCGGCGAGGCACGGCATCGTGTGGCAGTACGGGCACACCGGGAAGGCCGGGCGGGGACCTGGTTACCTGTCCGACCCGGACGGGGTGGACCTGATACCGCCGGATTCGCTGCTAGTCACGCACGCGGCGACGATGGGGGCGGCGGGCTAACCGGGGGGATGTCCGCGTCCACCAGGGCGGTCGAGCCGGCCGCCCGCGTGGCCGCGTCCCGGGTCCGCTCCCGGAGCCGGCCGAGGAGTTCGGCGTCGCCGAGCGGGATGGTGGCCTCCAGGCGGATGCTCGCCTGGACCTCGGGAAGGTCCATGACGGCGTCGACCAGATCGGTCCGGTAGCCGGGGCTGACGTGGTCCGATGTCGCGCGCAGCGAGGTCCGGGCGGTCCCCTCCGGGCCCTCGGCGGTCGTCACGTCGGCGGCCGCGACGGTCTGGTCGCCGTCCTTGATCTCGATGTGACGTGGTGTTCCAGGACGGGTCATCGTGTGCTCCCGGGATCGCGGATAACGGGTCGGCTTCGCTGTTGTCACGGGCCGGTTACTGCCTTGCCCGCCGGGCGCCCGGCGAAACAGCTCTATACCACCGCGATCTCCTGCAGGTGTGATCGGCCGCGCGATGGGCAGTGCAGGACCCATGCCTGCCCGCGTCCCTTTCCGCCTCCCCGACGGTTGGCGTTCCCGTCCCCGCGGCGGCCTCGTGCCACTCGTGGTGGTCCCGGCCGCGGCGCTGGTCTTCGCGCTCCTGCTCGTCCTGGTGCGGTTGCAGTGGGCGCCGCTGGAATCCGCCGACCGCGGCGCCGCGGCCAGGATCAACGCCCTGATCGCCGGGCACGCCGGGATAGTCGCCGTGGTCAAGGCGGTCACCTGGCTGGGCAGCGGCGGGGTGCTCTGGACGGTCATCGGGGCCGCGGCGGTGGTCCTGGCGATCCGGCGGCGCTGGCGGCTCGCGCTCTACCTGCTGGTCACCGGCGCGGGCGCGCTGGTGCTCGACCCGGTGCTGAAGGACCTGGTCGGGCGGTTGCGACCGGTGGTCGCGCATCCGGTCGCGCACGGCAACGGGAACAGCTTCCCCAGCGGGCACTCGCTCAGCTCCATCATCTGCTACGGGGCGCTGCTGCTCGTCTTCCTGCCCGCCACGCGCGGCCCGTGGCGCCGTGTCTTCACCGCCGCGATCGTGACGCTGGTCGCCCTGATCGGGATCAGCCGGATCCTGCTCGGCGTGCACTACATCTCCGACGTGCTGGGCGGCTGGGCGCTCGGCATCACCTGGCTGGGCGTCACCGCCTTCGCCTTCGAGCTGGCCCGCCAGGCGGCCGGGCAGCCGGTGACCCGTCCGGTCACCGAGGGACTCGAGCCTGAGGCCCGAGCCGACCTGCAACCAACAGAACCGGAGTCCGCCATGGCTAACCGCTCCCCCGCCCGCCACTGGGGCCGCGTCGCCGCCGGGGTCCTGGTGGCCTGGGCGCTGATCCTCGGCGCCATCATCGGCATCGGCAAGCTGATCATGATCACCAAGAACGGGAACGGCAACGTGCTCGGCGACCGGACGATCCCGCACTGGTTCGCCGCTCAGCGCACGCCCAGCCTGACCCACTGGAGCGAGATCTTCAGCACCCTCGGGGCGACCCAGGCGATCCTCATTGTCGGGGCCGCCACCTGCGTGGTATTCCTCGCCGTCACCCGGAGCTGGCGGCCGGTTGTGTTCGTCGTCGTGGTGATGTTCGGCGCACGTCTCGCGCCACTGCTCGTAGTTGGGCGACATGGGGCCAGGTTACGGGAGAGCGCGGCTGAGGAAGCTCAGCAGGTGCCGGTTGAAGTCGTCCGGCTGCTCGAGGTTGGGCAGGTGGCCGCAGCCCGCCATCACGACGACCTCGGGGTCGGGCAGGCAGCCGGCCAGCTCGCTGGTGACCTCCGCGGTGGAGTACGAGTCGCGGTCCCCCGCGCAGACCAGCGACGGAGCGCGGAGCGACTTCAGGACCGGGTGATAGTCGGGTCGTTCGGCCCGTCCGCGCACCGCGGCCGCGGCGCCGACCGGGCTGGTGGCCAGCATCATCTCCGTTATCGTCGTGGTCAGCCGCTCGCCGGCCCAGGGGCCGAACAGCCGGGCGGCCATCTGCTCGGCCACCGGCCGCATCCCCTGCTCCTCCATGGTGCGCGCGCTGTCCAGGCGGGCGGTTCGCTCCTGCTCGGTGATCCGCTGCGCGGTGGTCGCGATGAAGCCGCACGCCCACCAGCGCTCTGGCTGGGCGGCGGCGAGCTCCATCACGACGAGCCCGCCCATACTCAGCCCGGCCATGGCCGCGGTGCCGATGCCCTTGCGGTCCAGCAGGTGGCTGACGGGAGGGAAGGCCCGACCGATCTCTCCGGGATAAACGGCACCATCGAGTCGGGCGGAGACGACGAGGACAAGCGGAGCCTGCGCGGCTTGCAGCGCGCCCTTGACGCTGGGGGCGTCGAGCAGGCGCAAGGCAGCGTCCAGCGTCTCGCCGAAGCATCCGTTGGCGTCGTAGAACACCGTTCCGGCGTGGACGACGACACGGACACGTAGCTGGCGTTGCGGCGGGCGGCCGGCGTTGTACTCGGCCAGCAGGAGGCCGAAGGCGGGGATCACCCGCCTCAGCAGCACCCTGGGCGCGTGGTCCGGATGAATGAGAGCCAGCAGGCCGTCGCCCCGGTCGGCGAACCGGTCCCGGTGACGCCGGTGGATGTCCGCCGCGCGTAGCGCCGCGTCGAACAGCATGTACATCGTGGCGCGGAGTTCGGCCTTGACCGGATCGGGGCGGCTGGTGGAACGCTCGATGTCGAGCGCGACGACGGTCCGCTGATAAGCCAGGGGCCGACGGAGGGCCAGGGCTTGCCGCGGCAGGCCCAGCACGCCATGCCCCGCGACCTGGCGCCGCGTCAGCGTCGTGGATGCGAGCGTTTCGAGCTCGGACGTGACCGTATGCATGCTGAGTCGCTCGCCGGCCGGGACGAGGACGTCCAGGGATTCCCTGGCCTTCCGCAGCTGTTTCACCTGCGGCAGGAACCTGATCGTCTGCATGTTGTGCAGGGCCGAGTCGTCGCCAGACAGGGCCAGAAAT
>Ga0207646_10003765_pt1 | contig 16910 bp, 32 predicted proteins | sample KBSK5502metaG_FD_184343 | JGI IMG/M metagenome (GOLD analysis project Ga0207646, IMG submission 184343) | Corn, switchgrass and miscanthus rhizosphere microbial communities from Kellogg Biological Station, Michigan, USA - KBS K5-50-2 metaG... | ecosystem: Host-associated > Plants > Roots >... | reverse complement strand
TTCGGCGAGATGGCGCCGGAGGAGAAAGCCCGGTACAGCCATCGAGCCCGAGCGGTGCGGGCGATGCTCGCCGCAGGCGCGCTCGAGCGATTGTCTGTTTGAATCTCTCCTGCGGTTAAAGCGGGCGACAACTCAGCTTCGACGAACTGGGGAACGCGGCCGCAGCCGCCTGACCTAACCGAAGCACCAACGTGGCAACGGTCGCAAAGCTCGACGCTCACCGCCTTGGCTCGACGCTGATTTCGCCAAACCAGATCGTTCTCGTAGAGGGCGAAGTAACGGCTCGAGACGCAGGAGTCCAGGTCGACCAGGTCCTCACGATCGATGGTCGCTTTCGCGTGGTCGTCGACAGCCGGTTCTTCAGCTATGACTTCTACAGTCGCGCGATCGCGAAATTCGCGGAGACGCTCACATAGCCGGTCCGCGCGTCAAGCCGACGATCGAGACCGCCGGTGACATCGCGTATGGCCGGCGCCTCGCGTTCGACGTGGGAAAGACGCTGCTGCGGCGCATCACCGAATACAACGCCGCGGTCGCGGCCGAGACACGCCGGATCCGCGCGGCCGAGGAAGCCGCTCGAGCTCGACGGGACGCGCAGACGCGAGTCTTCGATGCGATGCATGACGAGCTGGACGCGCGGGCTTGGATCCGCGACCACGGCGGCAGCATCAGCGCGGCGTTGAAGCTCACGCATCCAGACCACGGCGGATCGTCAGAGGACTTTCAGAAAACGATGCGAGCTCGCGACGTCCTGCGCGGAAAGAGGACTCAGCGCCGGTAATCGGTCCAGCTGCGCCGCGGCGCCGGCGGCAACGGTCGACGCGGCTGCTTGACCAGCTGCTCCATCGTCTCGACAACCTGCAGCTGCAGCGGCTCCTGGACCTCGAGGTATTCCATGAGGGTGCGCAGGTCCGCGTGTCCAAGCCCGTCGGCGATCGCCGCTGGCGAGATGCCCGCGTTGCCGAGCACCGTCGCATAGCTGTGGCGCAGCTGGTGCGTGGTGAAAGGCTTGATCTGCAGCCTCAGCGCGAGACGGATCAAAGCTTCGCGTACACCTGACGATTTCAGGCGGGCGCCGGCGGCGTTGATGTTGTTGCCGTGCTGGACCCACAGCCAGGGCCAGTCGTCGCGACGAGCTCTGAGGTAGTCGTGCACCAGGTCGAGTGCTGTGGCTGTCGGCCGCAGCGTTTTCTCGCCGCCACCCTTCTGGATCACGACCGGCAGCGTGTAGTCGGTGCGCAGCGCCTGGAGTGCTTCGGACACCCGCGCGCCGGTGACCAGGATGTAGATGGTCATGGCGCGATCGCGCAGCTCGACGATGGTCATGTGCGGCCGCAGGGGGACGAGGTAGCGAATGACTTTCGCCAAATCCGCAGGTGGAACCGGATGCACCTTTCGCCGCTTCACGTTCACGGGCACGACCGCGCGCTCGAGTCGCCAATCGACGATTTCGCGCTCAGCTGCCCATCGCAAGAGGCCGCGAGCGATCGAGCTCGCGTGTTGCCGGCTGCGCGCCTTGAGGCGTGATTGCACGATCTCGTCCTGCCAGCGCTCGAGCTGGTCGCGGGTGATGTCGGCGAAGTCCTCGAGACCGTCACGCTCGAGAAAGTCGAGCAGCTTGTCGACCGTCCACATGTAACCGCGGATCGTCTCCTCGGACCGGCCGGCGCGTCGCAGCGCGCGTGCGTAGGCGGGCCCGATCCCGCCGAGCCACGACTCGGACTGATGCAGCTCGCGCGCCGGGTCGCTCACGCTAGGGAGTGAGTCACTTTGATTCACTTCGATACAGCGCGTAGTGCAAACGGCTGCCCTGTATCGCTGGTGTGTCGATCGCCACGCCGGCTCGTCGTCGACGATAAGCGCGGGCTCGACAACGTCCGGAGCAATAGATCGGATCGGGACCTTTGACGCTGCCGCGGGCCGGTTGGCCACACACCGGGCAAGGTGGCCATCCGTGATGATGTCTGACGTCAGGCCTCGTCACGAGTAGGATCCAACGCGTGACGAGGTGGCGATCGCCACTTCGTAACGAGTGGCCACGAGCGCCTCAGTTGTCACTCACCAACCGAGGTCGGATGTGGGCGCCTCCGATCTCAGCCAGTGCACGTGAAGGGCCAGCGGGCGCCCGGCGCCGGCAAAAAGCACAACCGGTGGTGGTCAGTCTAGGCGGCACGCGATCGCCTCTTGTGGCTCTTGGGCGCGTCTGGGGGTGGGCCGATGTAGACCGGCTGGTCGTGCGCGAGAGTGCCGGAGAGATGGCTGATGGCGAGCTCGACGACGTCGGGTCGTGGTTTGCCGAGCTTGTCGGCGAGGCGCTGCAGCTCATCGAAGATGGGGGGGCTGAGACGAAGCGATGTCTGGACCTTTGTGGGCACGAGTTCGATGATCCTCCCTAGTTCGGCTGGTTGCAATCCCACGCCGTCACCCACGTAAGTAACGTACAACAAATGGGTTACATTTGTCACCCGTTTGTCCTACGCTTGTTAACTCATGGTGAGAAATCCTCGATTTGAGTTCACAATGGAGGCCGCAATGAAAGTCGCACTCGCGCTGGTGATGGTCATGCTCCTGGGTTTCGGTCTGCAGCTGGGGAATCCGTGGGGACACCCGATCGGTCACGGCTGCTTCGTGGTCATACCTGGTGGCGACCGCCATGGCCCTCCCGACCGGCTGATCTGCCGCGCACACCACGAGCAGGGCGCTTAAGTCTCTTCGCTCTCTTCGGTCTCGGCGCTGAAGGGATCGTCGCCGGCGACCTGAACGTAGTCGGTGCAACCGCGGCCGCAACCCTGGAGCACGGCCTGGTCGTGATCGTCGATGTGGACGCAGCCGGGAGCCCAACCGACAGCGATCATGTGGTGGCCGTCGCCATCGGCGGCGGGATCCTTGTGTGCGGGATGGCCGGCGCAGAGAAAGACGGCTTTGCCGGCGCTCCTGTAGAGCCTCACTGCAGGTAGGCACCGAGGCTGACGCGCTCGGCGACGCCGACGACACCGCCGCTGAATTCAGCCGTCAGCGCGGTGTTGACGAGGGCATTGGCGAAGTGCAGATTTTCCTCCTCGAGGCGATCGACCGTGAGGGCGACCGCGCTGACTCCCATCGGCTGCTGGTCGAGAAGGCTGGCGCCGCCGCTGACGCCGTCGATGAGGTTGAGGTTTTGCGCCGTTGCTGCGCCCGAGATCTGGGACATGCCGGCGCTGATGTGATCGGCCATCCAGCGCTTGGTCGGACTGGCGAGCAAAGTCACCGTGGCTTGCGTGCCCGCTGCCGGTACAGAGATCGCCTGACCGTCGTACCTGCCTGGCCAGCTGGCCGGCGCGTTGGCGGGAGAGCCGGAGATGACGATGGCGTTGAGCAAGCTGTTGACCGTGACGCTGGTGCCGCCGCCACTCCAGGTCACCGTCACCGAAGTGTCGGCGGCCTGGATGGACAGGACCACGGTGCCGGAGAGTATCGAGTTGTAGTAGGTGAAGCCGGTCTGATTACCGATCACCTGCACACTGGGGAAGCTGAAAACGGGGTGCGTTATGCCGGCGCCGATCAGCTGCAGCTGCGCGCCCTTGGGCACATTGACCGAAACGTTCCCTGGCGCCAAGAGCTGAGCCAGCTGCGTGCTGGTCTGCACCACGGAGCCTGGAAATGGAGGCGTCGGGCTGGCCGCGGTCCCGGCCTGTGGCGAGATCTCGATGCCGGCGTTGAGAAAGATGAGCTGAGCGGCGCCCGCAAGCGCCGGCGGCTGGATCAGACCGAACGAGGGTGGGATGGTCCAGCTGGCGCGAGCGATGTCGGTGTGCTGGAGGGCGAAGACGCGGCCGCTGATGCCGGCGGGACAGTAGTCGTTGGCGTCGGGGAAGTAGAGGGCCTGGTTGGTCGGATTGTTGACCCACACATGCGCGGCCTGGAAGCCGCCGCCAAGCTGTTGGGCAAGGTCGGGATCGCCGACCTTGAAGGTGATCGGATGGACCGGAGCCGCGTCGTAGATGGTTCCGCTGCGGCCGAAGACGCTGCTCATCGCTGGAAGACGATCACGTCGCCGGCGAAGGCGGTCCTTTGCCGGTGGCGGCCGCGGCGGGGATCGTGGCCACCAGGGGTACTGTGGCCACCACCGGGGATGATTGCTGGCTCTGCTGCGCGATGGCGGTGGTGGCCAGTTGTGTCGCTGTAGCTGCCAGCGCGGTCACGGTGCCGTTCTGATGTCCGAAGTAGAAACCGACGACGCCGACCAGGGCACCGGAGAGGATGCTGGCGATGACCGCGTCTGGCGCTTTGCCTTCGTACACATAGATCCCGAGGATGCCAAAGGTGCCGAGGACGATGAGGATGGCGAGCAGCGACTTGGCGTCGAGTTTCATGCTGCCCTCTTCTTGAGCTCGGCGATCGCGAACTCGATCAGCTGGATGAGCTCGCGGTCGGCAAAGCCGAGCAGCCAGTTCGCGGCGTCCTGCTCGAAGCCGGCGAGACCGGTGGGCTGCTCTACCGGCGGCTGTGTGGCCGGTGGTTTGCCTGGAGACGTCGATGAGCCGGAGCCGTCACCAGCTGCTGGATCGGGGTTGCGACCGAGCTCCTCAAAAGTGACCGCGGCCTTGGCGATCGCGAAGCCGGTGGCGTGGTCGACCGCGAACTGGGTCATGTAGAACTCGACGCCGCGCACGCGTGTCGAGTAGACCACTGCGAGCGCGGTTCCCTGCGCCAGCTCCGCGACCTTCTCATTGGTCAGTGTGTTGATGACGTCGACGGGCGCGGCGAGGACACCGCTGATCGGCGCCGGCAGCGGCTGCAGGTTCTGTTTCCATTCCGGATCCGGCGCGCTCGGATGGACCGGTGGGGCGTAGCCGAAACCCATTGCTGGGGCGATGCCGCCGCAGAGCAGCTCAGCTGCGCGCGGTGGGTAGTCGGGCTGCTTGATCCGCGCCGCGTCGTCGGGGTTGGTCTCGTAACCGAACTCGCAGTAGAGGGTGTCGCCGTTGAAGGCGCAGCACTCATAGACATCTTCGACGTACTCGCTCCAGTGGGCGACCAGGCCACCGGAGAGCAGCGAGTCGCCGCATTTCTGGGCAAGCAACGACTGATGACCGAAGGCTTTGGCCGCGGCGCCGTTGTCATCGCCTTTGCAGAAAAGGAAGAGCGCGCCCTCGGCCGCCGGCGAGCCGGACGCGTTGTGGGCGCAGGCGACGAGCAGCTGCGTGCCGTCGCTGTTGGCTTTGGCCACACGCTCTTCGTAGGTGAGACTGGGGTCGAACCAGGCGTCCTGGCCGCAGCGCTTGAGCGACGCCTCGAGCGCGGTCGCGACCGCGATGTTGACGTCGCGCTCGACGATGCCGCTGTGGACGGCACCAGGGTCGCCGGGGTTCTCGTCGGGGCTGATCGCGATTCGCATTGCGCTTTCTCCTTTGGTTCAGGTCACCAGGGACCGGGGATGAGTTCGGGCTTGAATTCGCTGACCGTCCAGTAGACGGCGTACTGCCCTGAGGCGATCGGAAGGTTGATCAGCTGCTGCGCGACGGCGTGGAAGTTGAGCTTCTCGGTGCGATTGGTGATGGGGTGGATGTACGGCGAGAAGGCCTCGGCGAGGACCAGCGCGTTGCCGCCCTCCTCCTGGACCTCGAAGGTGAAGGGGCTGAGATTCCAACCGTAGATGTAGGACGGCTTGCCTTTGTCAAATCGTGTGCGCGACTCGACCTGCTTGTCGGGCGGCAGACTGGCAACCACCGCCGGCACTCCCTGCAGGAAACCCTCGAGCGTGGCGGCTGCATTCGTGTTGCCGGCGCCGAACGAAGGCACGTTGAGGGTGATGGCGACGTTGGGCCCGGTGGCCGGGATCGGCTCCGAGAACTCCACGACGAGGGGCGTGATCCCGAGTGTCACGCCGGCGGGGACGGCGATGTCATAGGTCCGTGTGCCGCCGATCAGTCCGGTGAGTGTGACCACGATCACGCTGGCCGCGGTCGCACCGCCGCCAGTGATTTGAAAGCCGGTGACGAAGTTGGTCTGTCCCGCCACCGCGGGCAGCACAGGAGCCATCGCCGCCGCAGCTGCGGCCGCGCTCGCGGTCACGATCGCATTCGCAATCGCGGCGACCGCGCCGACCACGAGCTCGGCTGCCTGGTAGAGCTTGAAGATCATGCCGCCACCGCCGCTGCGGGTGCGACCTTCTCGGCGATGTCGCCGACTTTGTCGGCCGCCTTTTCGATGTCGCCAAAGAAGATGAGGAACAGGCCGACCACAACGATGGCGCCCCCGAACGCGTACCAGAAGATTTGGGTCGCGGTCTTTTCGATGCTCGAGGTTGCGCTGCTGATCGCGGCACCGACGCCGGCGAGCGGATCCGGGAAGCCCATCGCATTCGCGCTCACGCCGCCCCCAGCGATGCCGGTGAAAATGGCCTGCTCCCACGACGCGAACTGCTTGAAGACCTCGCGAGGATCCACGTAACGGCCGGGGTTGGTGGGCGCGGTGCTGCTTGATCCCCAGTTGAAGAACTGGGTCTCGACGTGAGGACCGGTGCTTTCGCCGCTCGAGGGGTCGGTTTTTGCCCCGCCGCTGTAGCCAAGTAGGTCGCCGGCGTTGATGTGCTGGCCCGCTGAGACGGCGAATTTGGTCAGGTGGCCGACGGCAAAGCTGAGGCCGTTGGCGGCGTGCACAAACACTCGCTTGCCCCAGTCGAGCTTGCCCAGGTCCTCGGTGGAGGCGGTGCCTGAAATCGGCGAGTAGATCGGTGTGCCAACCGGGAGCGCGTAGTCCTGGCCATACTCGCCGATCGAGGGGTCGAATGTCTGCGTGACGGGAGGCAGCGACATCAGCGTCCGGCTCCGTACTTGCCAAAGATTCGGTCCCCGGGCACGCCGGCGGCGCTGCTCGAATCCGGTGCTGTGGCCGACCTCGGGTTGTAACCGTTTTGCGAAACCGCGTCGTTGGCGCCACTTCTTGCCAGTCGACCGCGGCCCAACCAGTCGAGGATGTTGCCGCGGAAGGGTTTCGTGTCGTCCCGTGCGGGCGGCGGTGGCGGAGGCGGTGGCGGCGGCGTGACCGGCTGCTGCAGCGTGTCGGTTTCCCTCCCGGCGTTCGGCGCCAGGGTCAGGATCTGCTGCGCCTGCTTGCGCGCACCCGCGTGAAAGAGGATGAAGAGGGCGGGGATCGCGGCTAGCACGAGGGCGAGCAGCTCTTTCCAGTGCGCTTTCATGTACGCGCCTACGCGCTTCGCCGGATTGCCGCTCGCCTGATTCGCCGCGATCGCCGCCCCCGTCACTGCCACTCAGTCGTCTCCGAAGATGTAGCGCTCGACGGCGTCGACGAAGAGCAGCACTGCGATCGAAGCGATGATCCAGCAGGGCACGATGACGAAGTAGTAGGCGAAGCCCTCGAGGTGTCGCCGCTTCACCGGCGGACCCGGATCTTTTGTTTCGGGCAGCGACTCGCCGGCCTTGTCGACGACGCTGACCGCGCCCTTGCGCGCGGTGCTCTTCGCCGTCACTTCTTGGAGCCCCATTCGTTGATCGCGCCGGCGACGGCGAAGATGGCGGCCAGGACCCAGAGGCCGCGGCGCACCCACTTCAAGCCGCCGAGAAACTGCGCGATCGCGATCGCGATGGCGATCAGGATCAGCGCCCACCAGCCGAAGACGGTTCTCAGAAAGCCCATGTCATTACGTCCCTCCTAGAGACTGGTTGCCAGGTCGCAGGACCAGGCGCCTGGAGACGAGGTTCTTGAGGTTCGAGGGCCGCGTCAGCGTCGGGAGCTGCGCGACGACGATGCGCACCGGCATGTTGAAGATGTTGTGTTCGCTGGCGCGGTTGGAGACCTTCGACATCTGGATGTGCGAGCGGACAACGGGCGACCAGGGCTTGGTGTGGACCCAGGCGAAGCCGACGTCGTCGTCGTAGAGGGCGCCGGCGCCGAACTTGGTCTGCGCGTCATAGCCCGGTCGACCGGGCGCTCCGGTCGACATGTCGAGCTCTTTGGCGTGGCGGCCGATCACTACGCACCCTCGAGGCCCGACGCGACCTTGGCGCCGGCGTCGCCGAAGGACTGGATGATGGTGGCCGTCTGCTGACCACCGGACTGACCGCTCTTGCCGGCGCCGGCCTTGACGAAAACGATGGCCGCGATGATGGCTCCGAAGAAGCCGAACACCGCCCATCGCGCGATGTCTTTCATGTGCTGCCTCCTGGTGCGCTGACGGGCTGCGTCAGCTGTGAGATGAGGTCGGGACCGTGGACGAAGACGAGGTAGAACAGGGCCACGCCGCCGAGCAGGATCCCCAGCGGCGGCCAGAGAAACCCGATCAGCAAGAGACCGACGATGGCCAGGCCTGCGCGCTGTCCCTGTGGAGTGCCGAAGCCGCCGCGGGCGAGAACGATGACCCCGATCAGGAGCGCGATCACAGCCACCGTCCAAGGCGACGTCCAGATCTGCTTCACCAGCTGCCTCCCCCGCCGCCGGCGACGCCCTGGCCGGCGCCCGGGTCGGTGAATCCGCTCCGGCCGCGGCCGGCCGCGGTGTCGGCGACCGACGACGACGAGCTGCTCGAGCTGGCGGGAGGGGCCAGCCCGGGCAGGTTGAGCAGCTGCGCGAGTCGAGCTCGCGCCTGGTCCACGGTCATGCCGCGGTAGCCCAGAAAGTAGGCCGCGGCGAGACCGATGAGCACCAGCACGAGCCCGACAAAACGCATGCCTTCACGCCCCGCTCGCCAGATAGACGAGCCAGCGGGCGCGGATCCGGCCCTTCGTCGCCCAAGCGAGAAAGACCGAGATCTTGACGGCGAGGATCTTGAAGAGGTTGAGGCCGAGGACGACGGTGACCATGATCACCAGCAGGTTGCGGAGATTGATGCCGATGGCCTTCGGCTCGACCGCGGTCTTGATCTTTTCGTGCTGCTCGAGCAGAGCCCACACGAAGTAAAGGGCGACCGCGATTATGAGCACGAAGGGCAGCATCAGAGTCGAGGCGGCGTCGGACGCGCTGCGCGAACCGGCGCCGGTGCCGACTTTGACCGACGTCTGCGTCGGCGTCGGCTGGATCTGATTTGTCCTCGCGCTCTTGCGCTCGCTACCGTACATGGCTAGCCTCCCACGACCTGAACCGCGCCCGCGACCACGCTCTCGCGCGTGATCGAGTAGGTGAGCGGCGTGAGCAGGCCGGCGGCGACGTCGCCGATGAGCTGCGGCGTGGCCGCGGCGTAGGTGTCGATCCAGCCCGCCTGGTCGGCCACCTGGACGAGCTCGGTCGTGTCCTCCCCGTCCCAGAAGCGGTAGCCGCCGACGAACTGGCGGTCGTCGCCGTAGTCCATGAACTGCGCCGCGCGCTCGCGGTCGGCGAAGTGGGAGACCGGCTGAATCGACTGCGCGTTGTAGACCAGCCGCAGCAGGTTGAGGCCACCGACGTCGGCAGGGACCAGGTTTCCCTGGGTGTCGAAGCCCCAGAGGTGAGCCGCGACCATGAACTGGTTCTGGGGGATGTTGTAGATCAGCGCCGCCGGTCCAGTCACCGCGACGGCGATCGATTGCTGCTGCTGAACCTGGTAGCTGTTCTGGACCATCTCCTGGTAGAGGCCTTGGTCCGAGGGCACCGACCAGAAGTCGTACGTCGACGTGACCGTCGCCACCGCGGTGTGGGTGAGCGTGCCGGGCACGGCACCGGCGGTGAAGAAGGGGAAGGCGTGGTTGTTGGGTCCGGCGCCGATGGCGTTGTTGACCACCTGCCGCGTCAGCAGCGCGAAGGTGCTGTTGTTCTGCAGCGGCAGCATGCCGAGCAATGACTGGCGGTCGAGGGCGAGCTTCTCGACCGTCCAGAAGTCGACCGTGAGCACTCCCGTCACCGAGGCCGCGATCGAGATCGAGGTGATGCCGGAGAAGTTGCCGGCACCGCTGCTGTTGGTGGGGGTGACATTGGCGCCGACGGTGACCTTGACCAGCGCCTTCTGCAGCGCCAGGCCGAAGCCACCGCCCGTCGTCGGTTCCCAGGTCCCCGGCTTGTTGCGCGTCATCACCGCCAAGGTGGCGAGGCCGTCGGCGGCGTAGACCTGGGCACCGCCGTTGATCTGGATCAGCGTCTGCTTGAGGTGGTTGTAAGGCCAGACGTTGGAGACGTTGATCACTTGCGCGCCCGCGAGCGCGTTGATGAAGTTGTAGACGATCGACCAGTGGGTGATTACGCGCACGCCGAGCCCCACCGAGGCGATGCGGATGCCTTTCGAGTCGCCGAGGTTGAGCGACTGCTGGTCGAGGGCGACCTTCAAGGGTGAGGACTGCTCGCGGAACTTCGCCACCGGCGGTGTCAGCTGCTCGACGAGCGCCTCGATGTCAGCCGGCGTGATCGGCGGCGGCACTGGCTGCGTCGCCACCATGCCGGCGTCCGGCTGCGGGTTCGACTGCAGGGAAAGGATCCCGGCGCCGCCGGCGACGCGGCGCACGAGCTCGCCGTCGACCAGCGCGTACCGATCGTCGACGAAGCGAACGGGTGAGGTTGCTAGCGGATCTCCGGGGACGGTGTGCATGCGATTTCACTCCTCATGCCGAATGACCCCGGTAGCCTCTGGAGTGCGAGCTGCTCACGCGGCCGGCAGCTCCAACGTTCCGCAACGACGGACCGAAATGCGCGCACCTTCTTCGGTGCGCCGGATGAGCTCATAGAAGGGGTGCGGATCCTCCCTGCTGACCGAGTCCTCGAGCTCGCGAAAGGCGTCGATCGAGAGCCGGCCCTTGGCGTACTTGATGACCTCGAGCTCGTCCTCTTCGTAGCCGAGTGGAAAGGCGTAGATGCGCCAGGCCTCGGAGCGGACGACGACGGGGATCCGCTTCGGTCGCTGACTCTCGACGACGAGCAGGAGCTCGTACTGCCGGCCGGCGCTGGCCATCTCGCCGATGACCTTCTGCGCGCGGGGACCGAAAAGCAGGATCTCAGGGATGACGACGACAAACGGTTCGCGCGAGCGCTTGCGCTTGTGGTCGTAGGCGCGCACGGCCTGGTGGAAGAGTCGGGTGAGCACGAGCTCGAAGCCGCGGTCGGAGTGCATGTAGCTTCCATGCGGCGGCCGGTAGACGATGCGACGTCCACGTGACCAGCTCCAGCGATCGTCGGGTTTGGTGATGAGGGTGAAGGCTCCGCGCGGGACGCAGTCGCCTTTGTGATCGATGTAGATGACCTTTCGGTAGTTGCCCCAGAGGTCGAGCATGAAGCTGAGCTCGGACTTGCCGGTCCCGTTCTCGCCGACGATGAGCACTCGTTCGTGATAGCCGGGAGCGACGATCTGCACGGCTCAGCTCCGCTCACGGCGCCGTCCTGGTCGCCAGCTACGCACACGCGCGCTGAAGTTTTCCAGACCTTCGATCAACCGCTCGAGCTCGAGCAGCGGCTCGGCCGCTTGCCCGGCGCTGCGCGCCCATGTCCACGCCGGCGCGCTGCTGATGTCGACGGCGCGCGTGTAGTTGTCGAAGACGTCGAAGGTGACGTCCGGCGGCCGGTGACTCGAGCGCAGCAGCCGGGCGGCGAAGCGATGTCCGAGGCCGAGCTGTCGCGCGCGGATCCGCGGCCGCGGCCGCGCGTGCACTGTGGAGGCCTGGTCGACGACGATGGCGCGCCCCAACAGGAAGGCGAGGCCGAGCAGCACGAGCGCGATCGAAAGTCCGATCCCGACGTCGTGCATCATCGGAACAGCCCCGCGTGTTTCTCTTCCGGTTTCGCCGGCGGTGCGCTGGCCGGCGGTTTGTCGTCAGCTGGCGGCGCGTCCTGCCGCGGGACCACGGTCGTCTTGTCGACTGCCGGCGCCTCTTCGTCGTCCTCGAGGATCAGGGTCACGGTGCCGTGCACCAGCGCCTCGATGTCATCGACGCGCTCGCGCAGGTCGGCGATGGCGTCCATGTGGCCGGCGACCTGGTCGCCCAGCTGCTCCGCGCGCTCGTGCGCGGATGCGTGCGTGTCACCGGGATCCGGATCCGCCGGCGGCGCCGGCGTGGCCTCTTCGGTCACTGCGGCGGTTCCTTCGGCGGTTCGCTGCCTGGAGCTTCGCCCTTGAGACGCGCCACACGGCCAGCGACCGCGGCGCCGATCTTTTCGGCACGCTCCGGTCCATAGCCCTTGTCCGTGTACTCGCGCGCGACGTGCTCCTTGAGGCGGTCGAATTTCTTACCCACCGTTCTGTCGCTCCAGACGCCGGCGCTGCTCGCGGTTCATGTTGACGATCACAGCCTTGGCCGCATCGCCGCGGACCACCGCGACCTTTCCTGGCCCGGATGTCTCCTGTCCAGGCACGCGCTTCATCCAGCTCACACCCATCGACTGCAAGAGCTCGAGCGCGCGGTGGGTGAAGTAGGTCGGACTTGCGACCACGACGTTGTTGTTCTCTGGCCCGACCGCCTCGATGTGGGGCAGCTCGAGGAAGTCCTGTTCGGGATGGGCATTGAAATCGCGCACCTTGGCGACCAGGACCTCGATGTCCATGTCGAGGTCGACCTGGCGGCCGTTCATGAAGAAGAGGTGACTGCGCCGATAGCCAGGCGGCTCGAGCAGCCTGATCGTCTTCTCTCCATCGGGGCGCTCGCCGTCCTCGACGAACTGCGTCTGCAGGACGTCGTTCGGACCCAGCGGCGGCTCGCCCATCTCGGCCAGGACGCGGTTGATCTCTTCGCGTGAATCCATCAGTGGCGCACTCCTCCAAAGGGGCGGACGATCGCCGGCCGGCGCGGAAGCGGCGGCGCCGGCCGCGGCGGTTCAGGCTGCTGGCCGTTGGTCGGCGGCGCTGCGGCCGCGACCGGCGGCGGCTGGGGTGGGGGCGCCTGCTCGACGTTCTCTTCGCCGCGGCGCGACCACCAGTTGCGGATGCCGTGGATCCAGGTCGTCTCGGCGATGATGGCGCCCCAGATCATGACCAGGGCCGCGAAGAGGACCAGCGGCGCGACGAAGCGGATGATCAGGCGCAGCGGCGTCCACAGGTGGTTGGCGACGTAGGCGTAATTCTTGCCGGCGACCTCGAACTCCTCGTCCAGCTGGTGCAGGTCGATGTCCGAACGCAGGACCTTGGCCACGCCGACGTGGGCGTAGAAAAGCTGGTCGGTCGCTTCGCGCTCACTGAGCGGCTCGCCAGCCTTGGCGAAGGGATCGTCCGGACGCAAGGGATTGCCCTTGCTCGACTCGCCGCCGCCGCGTCCGCCGATTGAGGTGCTGGACGTCTTCTTCGACGCCGCCCGCGCTTCGCGCTTGCGCACAGCGTCCGGGTTGTCCGAGCGTGGACGTCCGGACGCGTCCGGCGCCGATGTCCGTCCGCCCATTTCCGGCGTCGGGTTTGAACTCAGTGGACGCGTCCGGTCCCCTCGTGCGCGCGCGAAGGCTGGACATCACGGCCATCCGCCTTCAGACCGCGGCGGACGTAGCGGCGGACGATGGTGCTGATGGTCTCCCGCTCTTCGCCGGCAACGTCGCGGAGCTGCTCGGCGATCTGGTCGTCGACGCGAATGGTGATGACCTCCATGAGCTTGTGACGGGGACGCCGGCTACCGGGGTGTGGTACAGGCGCCCTCTGTCGCACCCTAGGCCGCGTCCGGACGCAGTGGGACCGTTTGAAGACAACCGCACACAAGCGAATACGCCACCCCTGGCGCCCTGCCGGGCACAGTGGCGACAAATCGTAGCCTTGACTCGCACCTCTCAGAACCGGCTGAGGTTCGTCGTGGTGGCTCCTGCTTGCAGCGTTGACGTCGCTGAGGTGGTGCGGCGTCAGGGGATTGGTTGGCCGAACCTTTTCTCGTCCCTGCTATGCGGTCCTTTAGGACCGCACTGATGGGGCGGTCTGGAGACCACCCATCGTCGGGTGGCGAAGGGTGGTCTCCAGACCACCCATATCCGGGCGGTTGGTCTCGCCGGCGGCTCGAGGTGATCGCGCGTGACGCGCTACGACGTCAGCGGGCAGTGCACCGGCGGCGCCGCGGTCGCGACGTCGGACTCAGGATCCTGAAAACACGTGAGCGCTCGCCCCGGTGTGGGATGCGAGCGCACAGGCGGCTAGGGCTGCACTTGCTCCGGCGGGTCATGGCCAAACAGCTGCTGCGTGCGCTTTGCGAAACAGGTCTCGCACGTGCAGGTCTTGTCGTGCAGCTGCCGCCGTCCTGGCCAGGCGAACACCGGCTTTGTCAGCTGCGCCGGCGGCCTGGTCGGAGGCGTGAACTGTGGAATGCTGCGCGCCGGCGCCTCGACGTCGCCGACGTCGGCGAGGACGAGGGGCGGCTGTGGCGATGTGCCGCGGTTGGCGTGCTGGATCCGCTGCAGCTCTGCCTCGACCACGGCACCCAGCCAGATCACGTGGCTGTTGCCGCGGGCCTTGTGCTTCTTGGTCGCCTTGAGCATTCCGCCCTTCATGCTGCGCACGCGGATGACGAAGACGCCGAGCTCGAGCAGATGGTTGCGACGTCGCTTGATGTTGCGCAGGCAGCCCTCGTTCCATTTGCCCGACGCTGGGCTGCGGTGAAAATGCTGGCGGCAATCGTGCTCGGGCTTGTGCCGCTTGTGGCTCGACCAGGCGCCCATGAAGACACGGTTGCGCGGATCCTCGCGATGTTCCTTCTCGGTGTACACCGCGGCCGCGTAGTGATAGACGAAGTCGTCGACCAGCTGGTAGTCCGTGGGCGAGATCTCGCCGGCGTGCCTGGCCAGGACATTGCTCAACGCTTGTCGCACCTGACCGATGCTCGGCGCCTGAGCAGCTGCTCGCTGTTTTCGGTCTAGGGCCACGGCGGACTCGCGAGCGCGTGATGTGATGCGTGCTTCGACGTGGGCTTTGACGTGGAGTGGATGTGCGCCGGCGAGTCCGGCAAAGGATGGTGGAGCGGGCGCGAGGATTTGAACCTCGACCTCTGGACTGGAGGACCAGCGCTCTGCTGCTGAGCTACGCCCGCGAGCTCGTCCGCAAGTGAGAAACGGCCGTGGTGGTTGTCCTGTCGCGGAAAGGTTTCAGGCAGGCCGGCGCGACGTCGACGGTAGGCAGCCGCTCGACAGGATGGGCTGCAGAAACGCTTCTGGGCCTGGTTGGTGCCCATGACAATGGGGCGCCCGCATGCTCCACAGCGTGTCGATCGTGCGTGACGCGCTAGGACGTCCTCTGTGACCAGGGCCGTCATGTGGGCTCGGCCTCCGGATCCACGTCCGGGTGCTTGGCTGCCATGTGCGCCTCGAGGCGCTTGAACGATCGTCGGCACCAGGGGCACCTACCGGCGTGGATCGTCCTCCGGACCTTGGTCAGCTCGCCTTTGTAGGCGGCGCGGCTGCGCTCCATTTGATCGCGCTGCTGCCGCGCCGCGTCACGAGCCTCCTTGAAATACTGCGCGTCGTTGCGCGCCTCGGCGAGCTCCTGCTCAAGCGTCTTGGTGTAGATCCACTGATGGCCGAGTGGACAGAAAGCGTGGGTTCCGTGACGACGCATTTCCGTGTTCAGGCCTTCGGGGATGGCATGCGCAATCCCGCAGGCCGGGCAGGTCCTGACGATGAGCGTGCCGGTGTAGGTCATCGTCGTCATCGCTGTCGCGTCCGATCTTGGGCGCTGAAATAGGCCGCGATCGCGTACACCGCCACCGGTCCGAGGATGATTCCGGTCCCGACGCCGAAGAGAAAGCCCTGCAGCCAGCTGGTCACGGGCGGTCCTCGCGGCACGCATCGGTGTGCGCTTTGCCGCAGGCCGCACAGACGACGTCGCCGACCTCACCCTCGAGGCGGTAGAGCTCGTCGCGGTCGTTGCGCACGCGATCACGCAAGAAGAGCAGGCGCCGGCGTTTGTAGGCCAGCGCTTCTTGCGTCAGCGGTCTCTCGCTGATCACTCAGCCCCTTCCGTCGGCGAGTCCGGTGGCGCCGGCACGATTTCGGCGACGTCCTCGCGTGATGTGAAACGCGCGACCAACATCGGCTGGCCGTTGAGGGTGACCATGCCCTCCGCGAGCGTGGTCATCTCCTCGAGCTTTTCGTCGCTCGACGCGACCAGCGGCTCGAGCCGCTTGCGCGTCGGGTTGTAAAAGGCAGCGATGCCCTCCTCACCGATCGCGTTCTTAGTGAAGAAGAGGTAGACCGATTCGATGCGCCGGCTCATGTGAGCTCGGCCCCATCGACGAACTGCTTGATGCGCGGATCCGTGTCGTGCAGAACTTCGAAGCCGAAGAAGGGATTGAGGAAGCGGTTCTGCATGTGTGCAGCGCTGACGCCGAGGTATCCGATGCCCTTGCCGACGCTGACCTCGGAGCCGTTTTCGACCCAGAGGAACTTGACCTTATACACGCGCGGCCTCGAGCTCCGCGATGCGCTGGTCGAAGATCCTTAGCGCGTCCACGCGGGCCTGGTGGAGCTTGTCGTCGCTGACCCGGAGCTGGGTGCTCGCGAGCCAGAGCGCCCGCAGGAGGCTGCGCTGCCGGAACCTCAGCCAAGGCAGACAGGACATCCAGTCGACGGGCGAAATGGACGGGATCTCGGTTGGTCGGGGTGGTGCTGCGGCGTAGGCTTGCATGCGTTCCGGACCTCCAGTAAGCTGCGGGTACTGTGGAACCCGCTGATTTCGAACGGACTTTACTCGGGAATCCCGTTCGAGTCAAACGAGCGGCCAGCGGCCATGCGCTGCCGCCGCCTCGATCGGAGGGTGTTTCGCAGGGTCAGGTCGAGCGCGAGTGGGGCATCAGCCACAACAAACTGCACCTGCTTGAGCAGCTGGGCCAGATCTTCTCGGTGCGGTTCGGCAACAAGGTCATCTACAGCCGAGCTCAGTTAGTGCAGGTGCTCGGCGAGCCCCCTACGGGAACTCAGCCGCCTCGTCTAAAGCGCCTCGGGCAAAGCACCGACGTTAGCGGGCGGTAGCTTAGCTCGGTAAAGCGCCTGGTTTGGGACCAGGAGACCGCGAGTTCGAATCTCGCCCGCCCGACCATCACGTTTCGCAGCCTTGACACCTT